>Ga0209723_1003676_pt1 | contig 18105 bp, 13 predicted proteins | sample BiotimSIPDNA_2_FD_185750 | JGI IMG/M metagenome (GOLD analysis project Ga0209723, IMG submission 185750) | Anaerobic biogas reactor microbial communites from Washington, USA - Biogas_R2 time_0 SIP DNA (SPAdes) (version 2) | ecosystem: Engineered > Bioreactor > Anaerobic > Unclassified | place... | reverse complement strand
TGCTCAACAGCATGCCTAACGTTATGTGGGCCGTTGTGGCGCTGGCGCTTTTCGCGGGTCTGATATCCGCCTTTGTGGACAATGTGGCTACGGTGCTCATGGTGGCTCCGGTGGGGCTTGCCATATCCAAGAAGCTTAAGATATCGCCTGTTCCGGTGATAATCGCCATCGCCGTATCATCTAACCTTCAGGGTGCGGCAACGCTGGTGGGAGACACAACCTCCATACTGCTCGGCAACGCGGCGGGGATGGACTTTCTGGATTTCTTCGCTATGCGAAACGGAGCGGGCGTATTGAAGCCCGGAATATTCTGGGGCGTGGAGCTCGGCGCGGTCTTCACGATCCCCGTGCTTTTGCTTATTTTCAGAAAGCTTAAAAAGCCGCTGGAAAAGCAGGCGCTTTCGCCGGTTAATGACTATTTTCCGACATTCATGCTGCTCGGTACCGTGCTGCTTCTAATACTCGCTTCCTTCATCCCCGGAAAACCCGGCATAACAAACGGCCTTATATGCTGCGGCGTAGCCGTAATCGGGCTGATCCGGGCCGTTTTCACAAACAGGACGGAGTCCTTTCAAAACGCGATAGCCGAAATCGACTTCGTTACGCTGCTGCTGCTGGCGAGCCTCTTCGTAATAATAAAGGGAGTCGGAAACGCGGGCATTATAAGAGATATAGCAAAGCTGATAAAAGCCCTTGCGGGCGGCAACGTCTTCGCGCTGTATACGCTTATAGTATGGGCCTCGGTTTTCTTCTCGGCGTTTATAGACAACATACCGTACACCGCGACCATGCTGCCGATAATCGCGGCGCTGTCCAGGGACCTGGGCATAGAGCCTTACGTACTGTATTTCGGCCTGCTGACGGGGGCGACCCTGGGCGGCAACATCACGCCTGTGGGAGCTTCGGCCAACATAGCGGGAATAGGTCTGCTGCGCAAGGAAGGTTATGAGGTTAAAAACTCGGATTTCTTTAAGATAGGCATCCCGTTCACGATCGTCGCCGTTCTGGCGGGATACATATACATCTGGCTTGTCTGGCGTCCTTAAATAGTGTAAACATTGCAGAGTGAACAGGTTTGGGCCCGTTAACTCTGCAATGCTCTATGGAATATCCGTGGGATACAGCGTCAGATTCTTCTTGTTATCGCAAAGACCGAGGAATATTTTCTTCGGTGAGGAATAACCCTGCTGCCGGAGCCTGTCTTTAAGCCACTTCTCGCTTAAGCCAATCCTGCCGAGGTTTTCCCCCAGTATTCTTCCGTCCATAATCAGCTCGACGAATAAGCCCTCGTCGGGCGGTGTCAGAGAAAGATCAGCCATTGTTGCCGGGCGGGCGCCCTCCGCGGGCATGAAGCTCATGCGTCCGTTATACTCATATACGGCATATTTGATTGCCGACAGATCGAAATACCCTGCCATTCGGCACATCATAAGAAAATCGGACAGATCAAGCTTTGCTTTCTTCAGGTTTTTGCGGTACAGTCTGCCCTCGGCCATGAGGATGCTGGGCGTGCCGTTTATATACTTGCGCGCACGGGGATACTTGCCGCAGAGCGCGCTGAGCGTAAGCGAGACAAGGCAGTACACACCAAGTGCGATAAGCGGCTTTAAGGGCGCTTCAAGCTCGGTGGCGAGCTCCGCGGCTATAGAGCCTATCGTTATACCGCTCACATAATCAAAAAAATCAAGCTGGGACATCTGCTTATGCCCCATTAGTTTTGTCATTACGTAGAGCGCAGCCACCGAAAGCAGCGAGGTTAAAGCCGTATTGACAAGATCCATTCATATCTCCCGGGTATGTTTCATGGCTTAATATAAGGTAGCGCGAATTTGCGGAGACTGTGTCTTGAACGTTATACTTATTGTGCGCGGGCTCCGCGCGTGCTATACTTGTATCCCGCTAAAAAACGGGGGTATCGGCATAAACATCATCTAAGGCTGTGTGCGTACGGCGCGCACATGGCCATTAATACTGATCTCCATGAATTGCGGAGATCAGTATTATAACGCAGACTGCTTTAGAGCATCATGCAGTCCTTCGGAGGTATCGCATGAAAAGAACATACACGCTGACGGCGCTCATTTTGATTTTCGCTATAGCGCTAACGCTTGCGTCCTGCCGGAGCGGGACTTCACCGCAGAACTCTGCGCCGCCGACTGTTTCGGCAACAGCGGCTCCGGGCGCGATAAGTACCGCGGCAGCGACAGCCGATACGCAGTCGGAGCCCGCCTACACATACAACGACTATACCCCTGCAGGCCCCGTGACATGGAATTGCCACCGGTGGGAAACCGCGGAAGACAGATATATAATATCCTTTTGTGAAATGGGCTTATACGATTTTGTCCTGAGCGAGGATAAAAACGGTTACAATATTATCCCGGAAATGGCCGCCGGAGAACCCGTGGATGTAACCGCCGAATATGCGGGTGATGAAATCTACGGCATTCCCGCCGAAGCGACGGAAGGCTACGCGTTTAAAATATCACTTAACGAGGCCGCGCGCTGGGCCGACGGCAGTCCCGTAAACGCGGATACATATATATATTCAATGCGCCAGCTGCTCTCAAGTGAAATGAAAAATTACCGTGCCGATAATTTCTGGGCAGGCACGCTGGTGCTTGCAAACGCCGAGGCTTATTACAATAACGACAAGGCCGGAGACCCGGTATACGCCGATATAACCGACGCGGATTATAAGTATGCCGAGGTTGCCGATGAACTGAAGTTTTTCTCCATGAGCGCCGCCAATATGTTCTTTGACGGTTATTCATGCAGGGATTATTATCAGGCGGGTTATGACGATTACTTTCTCGACCCGCGGGGAAACGACCTGTATGTTAAGTACGCGCAGATGGAAGATGAAGACGGCATGATCCCCCTTACCGAGGAAGCCAAAGCCGATTTGAGCGTTATTGCCGCCGCCTTCGGCGATGACCGTCCCGAGGCCTATAACGAGTTTTGCTTTTACGCGGCCGGCACAAATCCCGAAACTCCCTGGGACTCGGTCGGACTAAAAAAGAGCGGGGACTATGAGATAACCCTAATCTGTTCAAGGCAAATAAGTAATTTCTATCTCAAATACAGCCTATCCGAAAACTGGATAGTGTACGAGCCCCTCTACGAAGCGGGAAAATCGGAAAGCGGCGGTTTGATATCAACCGATTACGGCACTTCTGCGGACACCTATATGTCCTACGGTCCGTATAAGCTCACGGAGTATCGGGACGGCAAGAGCATTGTTATGGACAAAAACGACAACTGGTACGGTTACACGGACGGCAGGCACGAAGGGCAGTATCAGTGTACCGGTATAAACACGCGGATAATTCCCGAGCAGGCGGCGGCGCTTGACCTCTTCCTGCAGGGCGGGCTTGATAATGTGCTGCTGGGCGCCGCCGATATGGATGCATACAGGTACTCTGAACATATCGCTTTTACACCTTTGGATTATACTTCAAAGATCACGTTCAACAGCGATTACGATATGCTCAAATCCCGTCAGACCGACGGAATCAACAAAACGATACTGTCCTATAAGGATTTCCGGCACGCCATATCTCTTTGCATAGACAGGGAGGACTTTTGCCGGCAGTGTACGGCGACCCATACCGCGGGTTTAGGGCTTTTCAATTATATGTATGTATGCGACCCGCAGACCGGGCTGCTTTACCGTGACAGCGAACCCGCCAGAGACGCCCTGAGCAGACTATACGGAGTTCGAGATGCCGATAAAATAACCGGCTATGAACCGAAGACGGCTAAAGCGCTGTTTCGAAGTGCATATAAAGCGGCCCTCGCAGCGGGCGATATCGGCCGCGATGATATTGTGGAGCTGGAGTTATTGCTCTACGGCTCCGATGAAGCCTACGTAAAAATCTGCGGCTTCATACAGGAAGCCGTAAACGCCGCTGTAGACGGCACCGATCTGGAAGGGCGGGTAGTAATTAAAATGACCGCCGACAGCAGCTATTATGATCGTGCCCGGGAGGGTGCTTTTGAAATGATAATCAGCACCTGGGGCGGTTCCGCGATGGATCCCTACGCCGCTTTGCAGTGCTACTGCCAGACAGGCTGGCACTATGAATACGGATTCGTGCCGGAAAGGGAGACCGTAACCATCAGCGTAAACGGTGAGGATATAACGGATACATATTACAATTGGTATCGGGAGATATGCCGGGGCAGATACGCGTCGGCAGACGCCGGGTTAAGGTGCTCCCTTCTCGCGCAGATGGAATACGCGATACTGGCCGAATATAACACCACCCCCATATATTACCGCACGAGCGCGTCACTGCGTTCACGGAGAATAATGGAGGGGTCAGATAAATATATCCGGTTTGTCGGATTCGGAGGAGTGCGTTTCATGCGTTTTCTTTATAGCGACACCGAGTGGGATGCTTATGTGGCCGAAAACGGAGGACGACTCTTTTATTAAATGCGAAAATGCTTTATGTAAACCTAAAAGCGAGAATGTAAGAGCATCTGTGCTCGCACAGGAGTGAAGATATAAAAATGAACAGCAAAAAACGTCTGGCAATAAGGTATTCGGCGGCTTTTTTAGTGACCGCGGCCGTCACTGTGCTTTTCGCCATATGGCAGGGCGCATTTGAAGCCGACGGTAATCCGGAGCTTTTACTGGCGCTCTGCAATGCATTCTTCGCGGGTGGAGCGCTCGCTCTCCTGGCCGGACTTGTCACACTTCTTATCAAAGCCGGAATTTTCGACACGCTTCTTCTGAGCTTCGGACAAATCGCGTCAACATTTAAAAAAGACCCGGAATACCGCGGCGACAGGAGCCTATACGATTACAGGGAAAAGAAAAAGAATAAACGGCGCTGTTTCTGGGAATTGATTGCCGCGGGCGCGCTTTTTATCCTGGTTGCCGTTATCTTAAATATCGCGTTAACGCGAATTAACGAAGTCCGGACGGTATTTTAAACGGCAATGGTTCGCCGAAGCGATGAGAAGAACGTAAAAGCCGTTATCGGACAGTGTGTTATACAGGTATCCCATTGAGCGGGATACCTGTATAACTTTGTCAGCGGGATGGGTTCTCACAGATTCCGACAAAAAGGAGGGTTCCGTTCTGAGCCTTTATACCGTAAATAAAGGGGCGGTCGAGTATCATCTCAAATTCATCTTCGGGATATCCCGCGCCCAGAAAATTTAGTTGGGTAAAGGCAGCGGCTTCGACGCCCTTTTCGTCTATCGATATGCGGGTCTGCTGGATTATTTCAGAGATATATGCCGCTGAGTCGGTAATACCCGAAAAGTCGGCGTCCGGCCTGAAGGCGTCGGTCACGCCGAGGCTTATGAGGGTTTCGGGCAATTTATCGTAATTGCACTCGAAGTCAAACTTCGGTACCTGCCACTTTACTTCGGCAAAGCCGGTGTCTTCTCCGGCAAAAAGTGAGCCGAAGGCCTCGGCGGATCCGATAAGCTCACGCACGGATACCCCGTCCTCCGGCAGAATGAAAACCATCTGCCCTCCGTCTTTAAAGCCGAGCGAGGCACGGGAAAAACTCCCGCATCTGCTGAAACCTCCGAATATCATACCGTTCATATATTCGGAGTCAACATCGCCGGAATCCGTGCGAAAGACACCCGCGGCTGTATTGTCCCTGTCGAAACGGTTTATCCACTCATCGTAAAAATAGACTGTGCTTATTATGCTCAGTATCTGCCGCGGGTCTGTTGTTAATTCCGGTGAAAGGGTGCCCGCGGTATTTTCGGCTATCCATTTTCCCATTGCCTCGCCGGTTGCTTTGTCCGCGAAGTCCGCGGGGAAGCTTGAGGCATAAAAATGCCCGGCGGCGTTTTTTGCGAAAGCGTCATTAAACGTCGTATCAACGTCCAGCCACAGGGAGTTTGCAAGCGTAAGCTTCGATATCTCGTTATCGGTGTATAGCAGCCTGAACAGGTTAGAGCATTGCCCGGAAAGTTCGGCCGACGAGCTTACACCCAGAAGCTCGAAAAGCTGCCTTTGCGTTTGACCTCCCGCGCCGGTCGCGGCGACCGCGAGCGCGAAATAAAGGGATACGGGAGAGTAATTGGCGTTGCCTTCGGAATCGCTGAGTACGGCCGAGGCCGTAAGATATGAAAAATCGGAGAGCGAGGCGAGAAAACCGTCTTCTACGGGGTTTTGTTTACGTTTATCCCGCCTTGCCTCATGGTCATTAAAGCGTTCCTCTCCCGGATAAACGACGGCGGCGATCGCTTTGGGCAGCGCCTCCGGGCTCTTTGAGCAGGCGCAAAGAGAAAACAGCGTCAGGATGATGACCGTAAATATAAAAACCTTTTTCATGCCAGATCCTCCTAATATCCTCGGCTATATCTGAGAACTCAGGAAAAAACTACGTTAAAAATATCATTTTCTCCGACGGCGCACTCAAGCTCAATCAATATATGCCATTGCGCCATATCGTCAGTGCCGATTTCCGGAACGTCTCGCGCGATCGATATGTGCCATTCGCCGCCGGAGAATGCTGTATTAGTAACCTCATGGCGTATCGAGCCGCTGCTTTCCTCAAGGAGTACCAGCACCAGCGTTCCGTTTTCAAAGAAAGCGTCATCGTAGGCATCACAGGCATTGAGAAACCCCGGAGTGCTTTCGTTATCGGGCAGTTCACGGCGCTCGAAATAATACATATCCTTGTTTTCTTCGATATAGGAGTCGAGCTCTGCGCGACTGTTTACAACGGTCACGACGGGGTACTTTACTTCGTCATTATATCCGTCCGTGCGTATGTATTGCGCGCGAAAGCCGGCCGGCGCCCGGGACGTGGCCTCGGGTGAAGTGTCCGGAGCTGTGTCTGTGACGGTTTTCCCGGCAGAGCAGCCGAATAAACCGGCTGATAAAGTCAGAGCCGTAATAAGGCAGATTATCTTCTTCATCCGGTATCCCCCAGTCTGTATAACGAATATATGACGGCACGGAAAAATAAAAGTTCCGGAATACATATATGTCGATGTCGGAATTGTCGGCATTGCCGGCCGGGTGGGCGCACCCGGCAGCCGTAACATTATAATCCGTGAGCCATATATTGGCAGTAGGAAGCCTATATGAGCGCTTAGTACTTATTATACGGAGGAGCTGTTTTTGAACATAGAAAAAATCCCTTTAAGCAGTCTTCCGATCGGTAAAAAAGCGAAGGTGACAGACCTCTTGAGCGACGGACAGTTAAGGAGACGGATGCTGGATCTGGGAGTTGCCGGCGGCACCGAAATTGAGCCGCTTTTTAAAAGCCCGTCAGGTGATCCGGTAGCGTATCTGGTAAGAGGAGCAGTCATCGCATTAAGATCGGACGCTTCGGATAAAATCCTTGTAGCGGCGGAGTGAACTTTCGGGGCGGAGAGTGAAAATAATCCGCCCCCCGGTATGTTATTGGAGCGGGCAATGAGATTAAAGGATAAGTCAACAGGAGCCGGAGCGCCCTGCAGCTCCGGCCTTAATATAGCCAAAGAGGCGCAAGGGGAGATAATCGTCGCGCTTGCGGGCAATCCGAACGTCGGGAAAAGCACCGTTTTCAACGCGCTGACGGGTATGAGGCAGCATACGGGAAACTGGCCGGGAAAAACAGTGACAAACGCCCGGGGCAGATACAGGCACAAGGACAAAGACTATGTTCTTGTGGATCTGCCCGGTACATATTCGCTGATGTCAAACTCGGCTGAAGAGGAAACGGCCTGCGATTTTCTCTGTTTCGGAGCGCCGGACGTGACGGTAGTGGTGGCAGACGCGACCTGCCTTGAGCGAAACCTGAATCTGGTTTTACAAACGCTGGAGATTACCGGCAGTGTTGTTGTTTGCGTTAATCTTATGGATGAGGCGAAAAAGAAAGGTATCGGTATAAATCTTAAGCTGCTCAGTGACATTCTGGGCGTGCCTGTTGTCGGCTGCTGCGCCCGCAGCGGCAAGGGCCTGAGTGATCTGGCCGATGCCGTAGCCGATATAGCCGGGGGCAGGATTCGAACGACTCCCCTTAGGCCTATATACACAAAGGAAATCGAATACGCCGTTTCGCTTCTTCAGCCGCCGACAGAAAAAGCGGGAACCGCGGGCGTGAGCGGCCGCCGGACCGCTTTAAGGCTGCCGAAGGACGACACCGGTGTAAACTTAACGGAACGTATAGTCACAAGGCTTCTTGACATATGCGAGCGCATAGCGGGGCAGGTGATTACATACGATAAAGACGACTATTCCGCGCGTGACCGAAAGATTGATAAAGTACTTACATCCAAAATAAGCGGGATCCCCGTAATGATAATGCTCTTATGCGCAGTGTTCTGGATAACGATTACCGGGGCAAACGTTCCTTCCGGGCTGCTTGCAAAGGGACTCTTCCGGCTGGAGGAGTATCTCGGTGAACTGTTTAATATGCTTTCGGCTCCGAAGTGGCTGAGCGGACCGGTTGTGGAAGGTATGTTCAGGACGCTCATATGGGTCATATCCGTAATGCTTCCGCCGATGGCGATCTTTTTCCCGCTTTTTACGCTGCTTGAGGACTCAGGCTATCTGCCCCGGGTTGCGTTTAATCTGGATAAGTTCTTTAAGAAGGCCTGTGCGCACGGCAAGCAGTCGCTTACCATGTGCATGGGCTTCGGCTGCAACGCGGTCGGAGTAGTCGGCTGCCGCATAATAGACTCGCCGCGCGAGCGCCTTATAGCGGTCATCACGAACAGCTTTATTCCGTGCAACGGGCGGTTTCCGGCGCTTATCGCCATTATAACAATGTTCATTGCCGGCCGGAACGCGGGCCCGTTAGGCTCGCTGATGTCCGCCCTTGTACTGGCGGCGGTTATAGTCATCGGCGTAGCCGCAACGTTTCTGGCGTCAAAGATCCTGTCAAAGACAATCCTCAAAGGCACTGCTTCCTCATTTAATCTGGAGCTTCCGCCGTATAGGAGACCGCAGATCGGCAGGGTTATAGTGCGCTCGATTTTTGATAAAACCTTTTTCGTTCTGCGCAGGGCAGCGGTCGTCGCGGCACCGGCGGGTCTTATTATCTGGGCACTCGCGAACATAAGGGCGGGAGAAGTGAGCCTTCTGGAGAGCTGCGCGGTTTTTCTTGATCCCTTCGCGCGCCTTATGGGAATGGACGGCTATATCCTGCTGGCTTTTATACTCGGTTTTCCTGCTAACGAACTGGTAATCCCGATTATACTGATGGGATATACGGCGGGCGGTGCGCTCACTTCCGCCCAAAATCTCTCGGGGCTCCGCTCGCTGCTTGCGGCCAACGGCTGGAACTGGCTTACAGCCGTTTGCGTTATGCTTTTTTCACTGATGCACTGGCCTTGCGGGACTACCTGCCTGACCGTTTACAAAGAAACGAAAAGCTTAAAGTGGACGGCAGCGGCGTTTATTGTGCCGACGGCAGCGGGCACCGTATTATGTTTGATCGTTGCCGGCGCCTTCCGTCTGCTCGGCCTTTCATAACGATAATAAGGAACGGAGAGTTATTTTTATCAAAGAACTTGCCGTTTTCATTTTTCTATTGTAGTATTGAAAGATAATTAACGCGGTATAACGGCCGTTTCGGGCACACGCGGCGGGACATGGAGTGTCGGCGGAGCGAGGCGATTAAAGCGCGTTATGCGGTGATTTCCGGAGGTATTATGACTGAAAATGAAACCAAAAAGGGCGCGAATGGCGCTTTAAACCTCGCGGGGATGACATTTGAGTCCGCGCGGGAGATGTCAGCCGACACGATAAGGTCAATACCCGCTAAGCTGACCGAATACCGCTGCCCCGTATGCGGAAAGGTCTTTGCTGATTTTTGTGATCTCGTCAGCCATTATGACCTCGATCATCCCGATACCGTGGTTCCCGAGATCGTATCGCTGCACATAAACGGCAGGGACTGCGAGGTTCTCATCGAACCTCACTGGACGCTGCAGCGCGCGCTGCAGTTCCGGCTCGGACTCACGGGCGCCAAGCACATGTGCGACCGCGGAGCCTGCGGCTCGTGTACGGTGATAATGGACGGCAGGGCCGTATTGTCCTGCACCACCCTTGCCATAGAGTGCGAGGGCAAAAGGATTCAGACGATAGAAGGCATAGCGGCCGATCCGAAATGGAAGCCGCTGATAGACGCGTACTGCAGGTGGGACGCCATGCAGTGCGGTTACTGCACGCCGGGATTTCTGGTGACAGCTAAGGCGCTGCTTGACAGAAACCCGAACCCGAGCGAGCGGGAGATCAAAGAAGCGCTCGCCGGCAACATATGCATCTGCGGCACATATCCGCGGCACTCCACGGCTATCATGGAGGCGGCGGTAAAAATGGCGTCGGGAGGTTGATAAAATGGCTGATATAGCAGGAGTAAACGGACTAAGAGAATCCTTCAGGGTCGTCGGAAAACCCAATGTTCCCGGCAAGTTATCCTACGCGATAGCGACGGGCGTTGCGAAGTACGGAATAGACTATGTGCTTCCGGAAATGCTGCACGCGAAATTTCTGCGCAGTCCGTACGCCCGAGCCAGGATACTCAGCGTGGACACATCCAAAGCCAGAGCACTTCCGGGCGTCGTGGATATACTGACCTGGGAAGACGATGACATAAAGAATCTGAAAAGTTTCGGTGAGCACTGGGGCCCGCTCAGGCCCTGGCTGGACAATACGGCCGACCAGGAAAACGCGGAGGTGGGTGTAATCGTCGTCGCGGAAAGCGAAGATATCTGCGAGGAAGCGCTCAGGCTGCTCGATATTGAGTGGGAAGTGCTGCCGCATGTAGTCGACCTTAATGAAGGCAGAAAGCCGGACGCCCCGGTTATACGCCCCGAAGTAACGCAAGCATTGACTTTCGGGGCCCCCGGCAGAGGCGGAATAGTAAATCCGCCCAAAAAAGGAAACGTTTCATATTCGATCATGGCCTCCGGAGATCTCGAAGCGGGCTTCGCGGAAGCCGACATGATAATTGAATATGATATTTATATGCCGCCCTTCGCGGTAGTCATGCCGAACCCCTCCGGTTCGGTCGCATGGTGGTCCGACGATCCCTATTACGGCGAAGGGAAGACCCTGCATATAGAAGGCGCGGTAAGAGAGCGGCGCGCTATCAGCAATATGTACGGCATGCCTCTTGAAAAGACGGTTCAGGAAGGTCTTTTCATGGGAGGCAAATACTGTGACTGGGGCCTGAGAAAATCTCAGGAGATTACGCCGCTGCTTGCCAAAAGGACAGGGAGACCGGTCAGATGCGTAAACAGCCGCGAAGAGTCCTTTGACTTTTTAATGAAAGAGCGCTATATGCATCTGAAAATCGGCGTGAAAGAAAACGGTCTGATAACCGCTGTCGACGATTTTTCGATTGCGGACGGCGGTTCCTGGGGAAGCTCTACCTTCGGAAACGTCGGCGACCAGCTTCAGGGCCCGTATAAAACTTTTAAATGCCAGAATATACGCCAGCATATGGAGATTGTAGACAGCAACCGCGGGCTTATGTATGTGAGCGGTCAGCATTGTCCCTTCAACTGGGACAACGGCACCATGGCTATCTACCTTATCGCCGAAAAACTGGGCAAGGATCCTTTGGATATAGCGCGGCTTAATCTGCACGGCCCGGAATCCCAAAGCGATCCCAATCCCGTGCCGAGCTTCGACGCCTGCGTCGAGGCCGGAAAAAAGCTTATGAACTGGAACTGGCACTCCGCCGGAACCAAAAAGTTGCCCGACGGACGCATGCACGGCATGAGCTTCAGGTATCAGATGTGCCCGCGACACTCAGGCATGATTTACAGATGCAAGCTGGAACTGCGCGACGGCGTCGTACATATGCCGACGCAGGGTCCTGTCTTCGGTGTATACGCCGTCGAATGCAACGCCATGGTGGTTGCCGAGGAGCTTGGTCTTGAATATGAAGACATACGCATCGACTTCGACTACAGGGAAACCTTTACTCCGGTAGGCGGAGGCTCGGACGGCACCACTGCCTCCGCCTGGGCCATGAAGGAGTGCGCGAATATACTCAAGCGCCGGATTCTGGAAGCCGCCATAGACGAGGCCGAGCATCCGCTACCGCAGGGAATGTTCAGCGCCGGCAAGCCGACGGGGCCTAGTCCTTTCATCGGGATGAAACCCGATGACCTTGATATGGCTGACGGAAAAATCATAGTCAAGGCCAATCCGGACATAGCCGTGCCTCTTGCCTCGGCGGTGACACAGAACGTCTTCGCCACATACACCGGCAGACCGCCTCTTTCCGTATGGTCAACGGGAGAAATGGGAAAGAAGCTGGACACAATGAACGTGGCTTTCTGCGAAGTGGCCGTGGACACGGAAACCGGCGAGGTTGAGATCCTGCGCTTCGGAGTGGTCGCCGATCCCGGCAAAGTCATGCGGCCCACCTCACTGGAAAGCCAAATCCATCAGGTCATGTATTTCAGCCAGGGCTGTCAGTCATTGGAAGACTATGTCTACGACGCCCGTACCGGCGTACGGCTCAACTCGAATATGATCGAATACAAGAAACCGACCATAATGGATGTTCCGCCGGTAGAATGCGATTTCCTCGAGACCCGCGCAGGCAACGCCGCTTACGGCGCAAACGGCATCAGTCATTCGCTGGCAAACACCCACCTTGTCATCATAGCAATACACAACGCGACCGGCGTTTGGGTTGATCCCCCCGCTACGCCCGACAAAGTCCTAAAGGCGCTCGGAAAAATCTGAGCGCGTGCGCATATAACTGCCGCAGCGTTTAGGCCGGATAGCCGGAGCCCGTGCTTCTGACTTCTCAGGCGCACAGACTCCGGCTTTTACGCATTCACTTCCGGAAAACCATATCCTTAACATGCGGCGTCGGCAACACAGTGAACTGAACATACAGGAGGTTAACATGGAATACGATCTTAGTGTCTCCGAGCGTATAAAGCGGCTAAAGGAAAAGCGCGACTGGTATACCGAAGGACATCTGCGCTTAAACACCGAGCGCGCCCGGATTATAACAAAATACTACAAAGAGCATGAGGCTGAATACCCTATTCTTAAGCGGGCCGGATTTCTTTATGAGTGGTGTGCCGCACGAGAGATATTCATCGATGACGAAGATATCCTTGTCAGCAGCTGCGGACCGCGCATGCGCACCGTTAACTTCAATATTGAAGCGGGAAGCGACTGGATCCCGGTTTGTTTGGGAGACTCGGACGATAAATTTAAAGCCGCCTGGCAAACGCCCGGCTGCGTTTGGATGGACGACGAAGAAAGAGCAATGCTGCTTGAGGCCGCCGATTATTGGAAAGACAGGGATATCATCAGCCATGTCAAAGGCTTTATGCCGGACTACATATACGATCACGCCGGCAACGGCGCTTCCGGGGTTCGCCGGAATCGTTCTTTCCGGCTGCCTCAGGGTCATTTTGTAGCCAACTTCGAAAAGGCGGTCAAGGTCGGCTTCGGAGCAATACGCAGGCAGGCGGCTTCAAAGTTGGCGGAGGTCGACAAAAACGTAACCTTTGAAAACGCAAAAAGCCACGCCTTTTACCGCGCGGTAATCAAGCTGTGCGACGGCGCCATCCTCATGTCAAAACGTTATGCCGACGGCTGCAGACAGAAAGCTCTGTCCACAGCCGATCCCGAACGTAAGTCCGAGCTTCTGCGCATGGCGGACTCTCTTGACTGGATAATGGAAAACCCCGCCAGAACACTCTGGGAAGGGCTGCAGATTATCATATTCTATCAGACCATAATATCCGCGGACGGTCAGCAGCACGGCGAGTCCATAGCGAATGTTGACAGATATGTGGGCGATCTTCTGGACGCGGACCTGGCCGAAGGCAGACTTACCCAAAAAGAAGCGCAGGAGCTCTTCGACGCCTTTATTCTGCGCATAGGCGACCTTATAATGATGTACGGCTGTCCCGCAAACGATGAGCTTATAAAGCTCAACAAAGAAGGGCGTAGCCTGTTCAGCACTTTAGGTACCGACCATACTATTTCCGGCGGCATTCACATAACAATCGGCGGCTTGAAGCCGGACGGTTCCAGCGGCTACAACACCGCCTCCGAACTTTTACTGCTTTCATTCCGACGACTGATAGTCCCGGATCCCAGTGTTTGCATAAGGGTGAACGAGCACACGCCGGACATTATCTGGAAAATAGCCATCGAAACCAGCAAGCTTGCCGGCGGCATACCGCAGTTTGACAACGACGAGGTAATGATTAAAACCCTTTTGGCGCGCGGCATACCTCTTGAAGACGCGCGCGAATACGGCGTTATCGGCTGTGTGGAGCCCACCGTTCCCGGCAAGGAATGGCCATGCTGCGGCAGCACCGGCTCTTTCGGCGGAGTAACGCTGATCGGAGTTTTAAACCTCTGCATTCACGGAAACAAAAACCCGATGACGGGAGATGCGGGCTGGCTGCCCTGCAAAAAACTGTACGAATATGAGTCGTTTGAAGAACTCAAAGCCGAATACGAAAGACAGGTCAAATTTTACGTTGATTTTGAGCAGAAAATATTCCAGTTTTTTGAGGTGGTCTATTCCGAGTTCTTTCCCTGTCTGAGCGCTTCGGTTACCGTTGACGGCTGCATCGAAAGCGGCAAGGATGTCACCTGGGGCGGAGCCAAATACAACTCCTTCGGCGTAATGACCAACACGATAGCCAACACCGCCGATAGCCTTATGACCATAAAGAAGCTCTGCTTTGACGATAAAAAGGTTTCCCTTCGTGAGCTTTACGACGCCCTTTGCTCTAACTGGGAAGGATATGAAAATCTGCGCCAGATGATAATCAACGAGGTGCCGCACTACGGCAACGACGACCTTGAGGTCGACGAGCTTGCAAGGTGGTGCTCCGACGTATACGCGGACAGCCTTATGTCATATACCGGCCCCCGGGGCTGCGCGATGGCTGCCGGTTCGCTCACGCTTACGGTAAATGTGACCATAGGCAAAAACACCTGCGCCACACCGGACGGACGCAGAGCCGGCGAGCCTATGGCGGACGCAATCTCTCCGAGACAGGGCGCGGTGGCAAACGGTCCGGTAGCCTATGTAAAGAGCGCCGCGAGACTCTCCCACTACAAATACGGTAACGGAAACCAGCTTAACATACGTTTCGACCCCCGTTCCGTGGAGGGCGACGAGGGAACCTGGAAGCTGCGTGAGCTTATACAAGCTTACTTCGACCTGGGCGGCCTGCAGCTTCAATTCAACGTTGTGGCTTCCGAGGAACTGCGCAAAGCTATGAAAGATCCCGTTTCATATAAAGACCTTATTGTGCGCATCGCGGGATTTTCCACCTACTTTGTACATATGACGCCTGATGTACAGGAAGACTTCATAAGCCGCGCCGAACAGTTTGTATGAGTGAGAAGATAATCGGAAGGATCTACGACATTCAGGGTTTCGCCGTTCACGACGGACCGGGCATAAGAACTACGGTGTATACAAAAGGCTGCCCGCTGCGCTGCCTGTGGTGTCACAGTCCGGAATCGCAGTGTTATGACTACGAGCTCTCATACCTGCCCGTCAAATGCACAGGCAACGAAAAATGCGGCGGATTATGCCTTAACGCCTGTCCCGCCGGTGCCCTTTACACAAAGGAACCGGAAAAGTCACTTGCAGACGATTCAATGATAACCAAGGTCGAAATCGACCGCTTAAAGTGCACTGACTGCCTGAGCTGCGCGCAGGTTTGCCCCTCCCGTGCTTTGGTCCCCTCCGGTTACGAAATCAGCGTAGAGGATGCCTGCGCACGTGTGGAAAAGGACAGGTTTTTCTTTAAAAAAGAAGGCGGCGCCACCATTTCGGGCGGAGAACCGATGTTTCAGTTTGATTTCACCTTAAGTCTGGCCATGAAGCTTTGCGAAAAAGGCATCAACGTCTGTCTTGATACAACGGGCTTCGCGCCGCGCGGGCAGTATTTGCGGATACTGCCGTATGTAGACCTTTTCCTGTATGACATCAAGCACATGGACTCCGACAGACATAAAAGCTTAACGGGCGTACCGAATGACCTCATCCTTTCAAACGCTGAGACGATCGCCGAAAACGGCGGCGCTTTGCAGATTCGTGTGCCCGTAATACCGAAGCTGAACGCCGGACACGACAATCTTGTGAAAACGGCTGAGTTCTGCGCGAAGCTCGGAAGCGCCGTAAAGCTTGTGCAGCTGCTGCCTTATCACTCCATGGGCAAATCAAAATACATGCGTTTGGGATGGCCGTACAAACTTAAAAACGTCGACCCGCCGGATGACGGTTTTATGGAGCAGGCGCTTGAGCTCTTCAGTTCACGCGGACTGCCCGCTAAAATTCATTGATTTTTTACAAATATAACATCAGCGCGCCTTAAATGCGATCCGCCGGCAAGCGGCTCGCGGATAAGGCGTGCTTTTGATTGAAAAAAACACAAATATATCGGTGTAAAACGATAATTTTTTATGGCATTTTACAATATTTTACTTTCGACATGTTTCGACCTTTTTTACCTATTGCTATATACTATGCTACCGGAGGTTGTACAACTTATTTTTATTACGAAAGAGAGTCTAGAATGAACAGCATTCTTCTTCGCGTTTCCTCTTTACTCAGCAAAGTCCGGACATTATCGGACGACGGCATGGTCGAAGTAAAACTTACCCTTAACGACGAGGCAGTCGATCAAGGTGTTTATTTCCCCGCTTTCGTTCACTTTGAAGCATTCTCGGAAGACGGTTCCGCCTTTGATTATGAATGCGTCGATTCAGCATATGAGCGCAAAATGTCGGACCACAGGATAGCCGCTGCCCGCGGATAGAAGCCTCGGAAATACGGCGGAATCGGAGCGCAGCATAAACTACGCTCCGATTCCGCTGTATGGCAGCCTCCCTAAAAGAAGCATACTTTACCGCTGCGAATTCCGTATTTTGCTCCCGCCACTTCGACCCTGCCCTCTCGTATAAGAGCCGCGACTGCCGCGTTTTTCCTTATTTCCTCCATGGTACTGCGAATGTTTTCGTCGGTGCAGTCTTCATAAATATCGGCGGACCCCAAATGCTTTTCCATCGACGGCTTAATTTTATCAATGATGGCCTTCACCGCTCCGTGCCCGCCTTCTCCTTCTATTGTCGCCTTTACCGCGCCGCAGTTTTCATGACCGAGTACCAATACAAGCGGTATACTCAGGTGCTCTACACCGTACTCTATGCTTCCCAGTGCGATTTCATCGACAACATTGCCCGCGGTTCTCACTACGAAAATGTCGCCCGGGTACTGATCGAATATTATCTCCGGCGGGACACGTGAGTCCGAACAGCATACTATGAGCGCGCCGGGCTTCTGCCCCTTTTCCGCGAGCTCTTCTCGCATCCGGGCTCCGAACCCCTCCGCGTGAAGCCTGCCTGAAAGATACCTCTCGTTTCCCAGGATAAGTTTTTGTTTTGCGTCTTCCGTCAGATTCATACCGATTCTCCGATCAAACAGTTTATGCAGCCGGCAGCCCCGCCGACTCAGGCAGCTCAGCTGTCTTTATTTACAGATTATCAGTCATACGCCTACTTGTCTATACCCATCAAAAACGGCAGTATCCTCTCTCTTTGATCGATAAGACCGTGTCCGGCGTTCGGCAGCGTTACGACAACCGCCTGCGGAAGCGTTTTATTTGCCCTTTTCACTGTCTTTTCCGTGTTAATCAATACGTCTTTCTGACCGGCTATGAGCAGTACCGGGCAGATTATGCGTCCGAGCTCGTCATCTTCTATTATCGGTACTTCTCCCAGATAAGGTGAGAAGTTTTTTGATATAAGCCGGCTGTACTCTACAGTCTCGTCGGTTATTTCGGCAGAACCCATTACCTTTCTGATTAACCTGACCTCCCCCTTTTTCCCAAGAGGCTTCATAAGCATGGCATACAGCATAACCGATGCCTTCTGAGGGCCTATACCGGCCGGACATAACAGCGCGAGCATACTTACCCTGTCAGGGTGCGCCGCCGCGAATTTAAGACAAACCCATCCCCCGAGCGAAATGCCCGCGAAGGACGCCTTATCAATACAAAGCCCGTCGAGTACGTCGTTTAGCCAGTCGGAATAGGCAGATGTTTTCAAATCGGGACGAACATCCGCGCTTTTGCCCGGTTCGCCCGGAATATCCACAGCGTATACCCTGAAATGAG
>Ga0209723_1003674_pt1 | contig 18113 bp, 16 predicted proteins | sample BiotimSIPDNA_2_FD_185750 | JGI IMG/M metagenome (GOLD analysis project Ga0209723, IMG submission 185750) | Anaerobic biogas reactor microbial communites from Washington, USA - Biogas_R2 time_0 SIP DNA (SPAdes) (version 2) | ecosystem: Engineered > Bioreactor > Anaerobic > Unclassified | place... | reverse complement strand
CTTGACCCCGCTTTATCCCAGGCAAAGACTGTCACTGGAGACTACCTCACAGGAACTGCCCACCCGAATCATCGATCTGATGGCTCCTATTGGCAAAGGCCAGCGCGGCCTTATCGTTTCTCCCCCCAAGGCGGGTAAAACCATATTATTGCAGAGGATTGCCCAGGGAATAACCGCCAATCATCCCGAAGTCGAACTTATCATCCTGCTGGTCGATGAGAGACCGGAGGAAGTAACGGATATGCAGCGATCGACCCAGGCGGAGGTAGTGGCTTCGACCTTTGATGAGCCACCGGAAAACCACGTCAAGGTAACCGACATGGTTCTGGAGCGTGCTAAGAGATTAGTTGAACATAAACGCGATGTTGTGATACTCATGGACAGCCTGACCAGGCTGGCGCGTGCGCACAATCTGGTGGTTCCCCCCAGCGGACGGACCCTGTCCGGCGGTATTGATCCTGCTTCATTAGACAAACCCAAGCGCTTTTTTGGAGCTGCCCGCAATATTGAAGAGGGGGGCAGCTTGACTATCATTGCCACTGCATTAGTTGAAACTGGATCGCGCATGGATGATGTAATATTTGAAGAATTCAAGGGCCGCGGCAATATGGAGTTGGTACTGGACCGCAAGCTGGCGGAAAGAAGGATATTCCCCGCTATAGACCTGAAACGTTCCAGTACCCGTAAGGAAGAGCTGTTGCTCAACAAGGATGAATTAGAACTTAATTGGATAATTCGCAACCGGGTCAGTGAATTCAATCCAGTAGATAGTATGCAGTTGATATTGGAGACCTTCAAGAAAACTGGAAGCAATAAGGACTTGCTGAGAGCCGCTCCGGTAGTTTTCGGCAATGACAGACGGGAATATGCCCGCAATGGTTATGACCGTAGTTAGCAGCTAACCTGAATAAGAATACAAAATTTGGTTAAAATAAAGGGCAAGGAGCCCTTTATTTTTTTGCATATCGCAGTTAGGGTTCCTAAAATGACCCCACAGGGTCAAATTCAGTGAAAAGCAGAACATCAGGGTATCTCGCTATTTAGCATTTCTACCCGGTGTTTTTTTTCACAGAAGGAAAAAGAGGTGAATATCTACGAGAAGGAAACCGATATGCCTGGTTATCATGGTTGCTTTTTTAATAATCACGACTTGCAACCAGGCTGGGGCTGCGCTGTCCAACGAGGATTTTGCACCACGACAGCAAGCGCTGAGAACATCGGCCAATCAAGCAACTGTCTACGTTGTCGAAGAAGGGGACAGCCTTTGGGCAATTGCCCAAAGATATCACACGAATGTAGATGTTCTTATGGCGGCAAATAATCTGAGCGAGAACAGCCTGCTGAGCATCGGCCGGGAAATAACTGTTCCCAACAGCCGTAATAAAATCCATCGCATCGCGGCCGGTGAAACCATGTGGGATATTGCCTGCCTGGAGGGAGTAAGCGTAGAACAGATCCAGGAATTGAACCCGGGGGTAAAACCTAACCGCCTGCGCATAGGCCAAACCTTAACGCTTCCGCCCAGCAATTCCCAGAAGAAACTTCCGGTGAATGTGAGTTCGCGCGGGGTAGCACGGCTCATCTTAAACTGGCCGCTGCTTGGGAAAATAACTTCCTATTTCGGTTGGCGTCAGAGCGCCTACCATTATGGGCTGGATATTGCAGGTGAGACTGGTGATCCCATCCTGGCTGCTGCCGGCGGGGTAGTGTCTTTTCGTGGCTGGAAAGGCAATTATGGCCGGGCGGTGATCTTAGACCATCCTGATGGCCGGCAAACCTTGTATGGACATATGCAGCGCATCCTGGTCGATACTGGCGAACAGGTGGAGCGAGGTGAAACTATAGGCCAGGTAGGCAGTACCGGTCGTTCTACCGGCCCCCACTTGCACTTTGAGATACGCCAGGATGGTACCTGTATGAACCCGCTGAATTATCTGAGGTAAACAGATATGAAACAGCCCCCTTCGGGGGGTTTTTTTCTGGGCAAATTTACGGTAGGCTTATGAAAGCAGTGGAGGTGAGATGGTGTTGTTAAGCTTGTATGCCAACCATCGTGGGGAAGTATTGGAACATCCCGATTTTTATATGCTGGGGCGCAGTGGTTATCACTGGATGGTTCCGGAAAAACATGAGATGATGCCTTTGCCCAAGGGAGCATCGCTGGTTTCGATACCGGGAAATATACCGGCGGGTCTTGACCACAATGATCAGGTGACCGGTATCGAATATGATCCGCTCTCGCCGGGTCAGCCGATCTCGGCAGTAGCCGCTCTGCTGCCCCAGGGCTTTACCCGTACCCTGCTGCCAGCCTGTGTAAGCAAGGACAATGCTGAACTTCCCCTGCTGGGTTATGCGGCGGTAGGTTTCAAGAACGGCAAGATATATGTGGCGGCAGTTCAAACTGATGATCATAAAAAATGGCATCCGGTTAATTACCATACCGAAGGACTTCCCGCCCGCATAAATAAGATGCTGAAAAGGTTTCCTGAGAATCGGATTTACCGGCAGCTGGCCAACTGTTCCCTGTGCTATGGCTGTTTTACGGCTCAAAACATATTCTATCAACGCTGGGAAGGGGGCATCCCCAGTATGACCAAATGCAATGCAGAATGTCTGGGTTGTATTTCAGAGAGCCACAGTGAGGTGGTTTCTGCCCAGGAACGTATAAGTTTTATTCCTTCAGCAGAAGAGATTGCCCAGGTTGGTATGGAGCATTTAAAGAATGCACGAGATGCTATCATTAGTTTTGGCCAGGGCTGTGAAGGAGAACCATCTCTCAACGCTAAAAACTTATCGGCCGCTGTCAAAGATATTCGTTGTGAAACCGGCCAGGGGACCATCAACATAAATACCAATGCGGGATATACAGAAGGTATCAAACAGCTGTGTGATGCGGGATTGGATTCCATGCGGGTCACTCTGTTTTCATGCAATGAGGCCAATTACATAAGTTATCATCGACCGCAGGGGTATGAATTATCCGATGTCATTGATTCTATAGAGTATGCCCGGGATCAGGGGGTTTACGTCTCACTTAATCTGCTGGCTTTCCCCGGCTTTACAGACCGGGAGGAGGAAGCCTGTGCGTTGTTGGATTTCATAAGAAAAAACCGGGTAAATATGATCCAATTCCGTAATCTGAATATAGATCCGGATCGCCTGCTAAGGCATGTATCTGCTGGGGGCGAAGCCTTGGGAATGGTAAATCTTCTGGCATTGTTGCAAGAGGAAATGCCGGAAGTAAACCTGGCTTCTTATAGTCATACCGTAAAAAGAGGAATATCTTAAGCAATCCATGCTGTTACCGGCGATAATAAAAATGGTATTAGGCATCGTGAAGGCGCCAACTTGTTATTGCCAGCATACAATGGACCTGCATGGTATAGTAATATAAGTGATATTGACCTGCAAAAAGCTTTTCACCGGGGAGGAATAGTTTTGGATAAGAAGGGACCCTATACAGTTGCGCAAATGAAGGCTTTACCGGCCGGCAGTCAGGGTTGGGGCAAGTTTCTGGTGTTGGAGAAAACCCAGCGTCGCATCAAAGACGGCCGCGAGGTTATTAATCTGAAAATAGGTGATGCGGGTGGAGAAATCGATTCCGTAGTCTGGGATAACTGCCAGGTGGCGGGTCAACTGGAGATCGGCGCGGTGGTAGGGGTACTGGGGAATCTGGGATCTTATAACAACCGCCTGCAGCTTACAGCCACGCGTATCAAGGTATTGGAAGAAGACCCGGCCCAATATATGCAAGGCCCGGCTATCTCCCTGGAGACACTCAAGGAAGATTTTCGCCGGCTACTGGTTTCAGTAAGTGATCCCTGGATGCAAGACCTGTTGAGCAGAATATTCGCGCCGGACCTGCTGGACCGTTTCTTCAGAGCGCCAGCCGCCCGTAAGATACACCACAATTATGGGGGCGGACTGCTGGAACACACCCTCAGTGTAGCCAACAATTGCCTGGACATGGCGGAAAACTACCCGTCATTGAACCGGGATATGTTAGTTACCGGAGCTATTTTACATGATATAGGGAAAATCTACGAATACGAGATGAAGCCATCTCCCCGTTATACTACGGAAGGCAGGATGATGGGACATATTGTGCTGGGAGCCGAGTTGGTAGGCGAGCATATCCGGAGCATGCGCGCAGAAGGTCTGGCTTTTCCCGTAGAATTAGAATGGATGATCAGGCATCTTATCCTGGCCCATCATGGCAGTCTGGAATTTGGTTCGCCGGTACTCCCGCTGTTTCCAGAAGCTTTTGTCCTGTATATGATGGATAATCTTGATGCTAAGCTCTTCGTTTATAAAAACAAGATCGATGAAAATGACGGTGATGATGAGTTCTTCACCAACTATGATAACTTCCACGGACAGTACTTTTTTACCTATAGATATCCCGGGGAGGCTGGAACCACTGACGAAGAATGATTGGGACGCTGAAGTCGATATTGTAATAATCGGGGCGGGAGTGATCGGCCTGGCCATAGCCAGTGAGCTGTCCGCCGCTTATCCTGAGCTCAGCATGGTCCTGCTGGAGAAGAATGATAATTATGGGCAGGAAACCTCCAGTCGCAGCAGCGAGGTGATCCATGCCGGGATCTACTATCCGGAAACCAGTCTAAAGGGCAGGTTATGCCGCCAGGGCAATCGTATGCTCTACGAGTACTGTGAACTTAATCAGATCAATTATCGCCGTTGCGGCAAGGTGATAATAGCGGTTGACGAGAACGAGATACATCAACTGGAGCGGGTGTTTGTTCAGGGACAGACCAATGGAGTTGTGTTGGAGTGGCTTACACCGACCCAGGTACAGAAGCGAGTTCCCGGGGTAAAAGCTGCCGCAGGCGTCTGGTCACCTGATACCGGCATAATTGACAGCCATGGTTTGATGTATGCTTATTGCCGCCGCGCCCGGGAACAGGGAGTCAGCTTGCTGTTGAAGGCTCCGGTTGTGTCTATTCGTAAGCTTGAGCAGGATTACTTGGTCAAGCTTCCCGGAGAGTCGATAAAAAGCCGCATAGTAATCAATGCTGCCGGTCTCTACAGTGACCAGGTAGCCGCCATGCCCGCTCTGGATGTGGATGAGTGCGGATATCGTCTCTATTATTGCCGGGGTGAATACTACCGGCTGCGACCACGCCGTTATTTTGAGCACCTGGTCTATCCTCTGCCGGAGCAAGCCGGATTGGGCATCCACTTGACCTTTGATCTAAATGGAGGGCAACGCCTGGGCCCGGATTTTTGTTATGTAGATAGGATTGATTATCAGATGGATGATAAGGCCCAAGAGGAATTTTACCAGTCAGCCCGGCGCTATCTGCCCTGGCTGGAGATTGATGACTTGACCCCTGATTATTGTGGAATACGCCCCAAGCTGCAGGCTCCCGGTGAGGCCTTTCGGGATTTTATTATTAAAGAAGAATCTGACCGCGGATATGGGGGATTCATTAACCTGATCGGAATGGAATCTCCTGGTTTGACCTCCAGCCTGGCAGTTGGCAGATACGTGACCGAGCTGGTTAAACAATCATTTATTAGGGAGAATCAAGTTGATGGATAAGAAAAAGCAGGCATGGATATTAGCCTTTGTACTGATAGCCGGGTTGGCCTATTTTTTTTATAACGCCGGGAATTATCTGGTTCGGGAAGACAGATTAGTTCGGTCTGACTTTATCGTGGTCTTGATGGGCAGTGGGCCCGACCGGCTCTTGGAAGCGGTGGATCTTTATAAGGCTGGGTACAGCAAGAAGATAGTTATGGTCGTTAACCATCGTCCTGGTGACCAATTATTGAAAAGCCGTAATGTATCTATCCCCAGTGATCCTGATCTTAATAAATCGGTCGGAGTGCAGTTGGGCGTTCCGTCTGCTGCTTTTGTCATCCTGCCCTGTGGAGCGGACAGTACCTGGGATGAGGCTCGCCGCATCAAACAATATCTTCAGACTAATCCGGGATCAGACAGTATGATATTGGTATCTTCCCGCTACCATACCACGCGCGCAGGAATAATTTTCGAGCGTACCCTCAAGACGGATGAGCAGCAGTACAGGGTAACAGTGTGCCCCAGTCGCTATGATACTTTCAACGAAAAGGCATGGTGGAGATCCCGAGAAGATATAGAACGCGTTATTGCAGAATACATCAAACTGGCAGCATTATTTACTGTTGAGCGCTAATTATTTATCGGTTATCTCAGGCCCGATGCGATAGCTCTCAAGCGTAGAAGAGACTGTCTCGCCATTGCTGACAAACTCCCGCCTCACCAAGCCTACTCCCTTGCCATAGTATTCATGGATAACATAATCAGGACCATCCATCCTGATATGCAGACAGCTGAAGCTTCCAGCCGGAGTATCCATCTTGGCCTGCAAGCTTATTATACTTCGCTTGATATTGTCCTCGTTTTGCCAGCTGCTCCCTTTCTTAACAGGACCCTGAATGATAACCGTATTATCATTGGAGGTAAAGCCTCCATCCAGTATGTTCTTGCTATCATAAGACTCACCCCGGGTATAGACGCGGGTAACGGCCCGGTCTGTAACCTGGTAGACAGAGGCGCTAACCGTACCGCCATTGGCTTCTCTGACCTGAGCAAAATCATTTTTAACGTATTCCACCTGTCTTTCAAAAGAGGCATATTCGTTGCCGGCCCCCTGGTAGGTCCAGGTGCTGCCCGCCTTAAGCGGGAAATAATCGCCCGGCCGGGCAGCCTTTGTTTCGACCGGCTTAACCTCCGGAGTTGTTCCTTTATTCTCATTTTCACCGTTTTTGTTATTGGTATCACATCCACCTATCAATAGAAAAAATACCAAACTGAAGAGCACCAGCCAGCGCTTTTTCATTACTTATCCCCTCCGCTGGAATATTTGTTAAATATGGACTATGCTTAGTATAACCTCGTTACTATTAATTACACATTAGGGGATACTTTTCTGGCACTTTCTACAAGGAAGAAACCGACAAGCATTTGAGGAGGAATGTCCATGCTACAGGATAAGAATAAGATTTTTCAATGGGTAACCTGGATTACTGTCCTTGGTGTTCTGGCCTGTATGCTGCTTCCTGCTTATTTACCTCGAGTAGTATTTCCAGCATTGCTTCTTGCTGCATCTTTAGTATTGGGAATTTATCTAGCTATATCTTGGAAAAATCTTAACCGTACAATGAAATGGTCGATTGGACTTAGCATAATCGTGTGGTCGATACTGGGAATTTTCGTGTTAGGGTTTAATTCATATATCAAACCTTGATGACGGCAGAAATCAATTCGGCGGGGATAATTTCGAAGCCCGGTTCTGGTTGAATGAAATTATGGTCTGAGCATTTGCTTTCTTCGCAGAGCACATAAACCGGAATAGAATGCGCACTGGCCGCCTTGGCTATAGCCGCACTGGGGTACCCGTTGACTACTGATCCATCGGCCAGCACCGTATCAGCACCCAATACCACCATATCTGCCTTTTCTATGTTGTCAGTAATTTTACCATCATCAATCAGTGTACTAGTTATACCTTGCCCGGCCAGTTCACTGGCCATATTTGCTCCATAGGCAGGCTGACCGTCCTGGAATCGTGAAACGGCAATTAAAAGGCTGAAGTCCTTGCCCTCTTGGCGGGCTAGCAACAGGCTGGCAATGATCGTCGAACTGTAACTGCTGGTGAATATGGTTCTTCCCTGGCTAATTAATGAGGCACCGGCTTTGATTAATTGGCTTCTGGATGTTTCCCATTGCTGTATGAGATCCTCGGTCAGTTTGGCTATACATGATGGCAGATCGTCGGTCAACGGTCTTTGCTTGATCTCGGCCAGGAAGCATTGCATATAGTGATTGATCGAATGCATATTGGGTCGAGCCTGGGATAGCGCAAGGGCAACTTCGGTCAGAGCCGTTAGATAATCGTCCGGGGAGCCGGAAGGCAAACCGCCAGCCGCAAGATGAAGAGCCTCCAGGGACTGCCGGGTCAGGGTACTGGCACCGTTTAGACGATCATTGCGGATAGCCTCAATCAACTCAGCGACTATCTTCATTGGACCCGCTCCCAGGCTGTATAAAGGCCAGGAACGGTAACATGATCCCTGATCTCCTCCGGTTCGATCCACTTGAACTGGTTGTGCTCCCAGTCGATCTTTATCAATTCGGGGTTCTGCACCCGGAAGCGAAAAGGATGGACCACCCACTTCTTCCCCAGACTGTCATCAGGGATTTCCAGGGTATCCCCGACCTTTACCAGTTCCAACTGTTCCTGCCCCAGGGATGCTTCTTCATTTATCTCCTGCCAGGCTTGGTCTAGAGCGTCCACTCCCGGTTCGATATACCCGCTGATTCCCGCCCAACACTCGGTGTAGCTGCCCACCTTTGCGCTGCGCTGGAGGATAAGTATCTTGTTATCGTGTTCCAGGAAACAGGTTACCACATGGGATTCCTGCATGTTACATCCTCCATATCTTGTGTCCTCGTTTGTGCTAATCATATTACGCATGAAAATCCCAGTCAACAGAATGCTTAAGCAGGATAACGAGCTGTAAGAGCCTAAGAAAAGGCATGCAAATAATAGAAATAAATGAAATAATATGTCACAATAGTTTTTATAAGACAAAAGAAGGTCCTTTAAAGCGATGGATTATTAAACACTAAGGGAGGTATACTCATGACCATGCCGCTGGAAGGCATACGGGTATTAGACCTGTCCCGGGTCATGGCCGGACCATTTTGTGGTCAGTTGTTAGCGGATTTCGGGGCGGAGGTGATTAAGATCGAAGATCCCCGGGGAGGAGACTCGGCCCGGTCTCAACCGCCTTTTATCAAAGGTACTGGCAGTATCTTTTATGTACTTAACCGCAATAAAAAAAGCCTCACCCTGGACCTAAAGAAGGAAGAGGGCAAGGAGATACTTCGTCGCCTGGTCAGAGAAAGCGACGTGCTTATTGAACAGTTCAGACCTGGCGTCATGGATAGACTCGGTTTGGGTTATGGAATACTCAGTGATATCAACCCGGGCTTGGTATACTGTGCCCTGACCGGTTACGGCCAGACCGGGCCCATGTCATCTTTCCCGTCACATGACCTGAATTATCAAAGCCTGTCTGGTGTAGCGCTGCACTATCGACGGCCAGGAGAAAAACCGTTGCTGCCCCCGATCGGTTGGATGGCCTTGGCTGGTGGGACACTGTATGCTGCAATTGCGATAATGATGGCATTATACCAGAGGAATAAAACCGGCAGAGGCCAAATGTGTGATGTGGCAATCCTGGACGGAGCTGTCAGCCTGATTGCCCAGCTGCTGGCTGAGCGGGCGGGATGGGGAGATCTTCCCCATCCGGGCAAGTTATTGTTTTGCGGTGGTTTTGCTTCATATAATATTTATCCTACCAGTGACAGGAAATATGTGGCCCTGGCAACAGGGGAGCGTAAGTTCTGGGAGGAATTTTGCGTGAAAATAGGCCGTCCTGAACTTGGTATTGCCCAGTGGGATCCCAACCGGCAGGAAGAAATAATCGAAGCGGTCACAGACTTCTTCATGACCCGGACCGCCAGGGAATGGGAAGAGCACTTTTACGGCAGCAATATTTGTGTTACTCCGCTGCTGGATGTGGACGAGGTATGTATACATCCTCAAATAATATCGCGGGATATGATCACTCGTCTGGCCGATTTTGTCAAACCGGGAGAGGACCTCTGTTTGGGTGGGGTTCCCTTTAAATTATCAGAAACACCGGGACAATTAAAAGCCAAATTCCCAGAGTTGGGGCAAGACAATGGGGAAATATTAAAATATCTGGGTTATGGAAACGAGGAAATAGCTTCTCTGCATGACAAAGGAATAATATAAAAGTCAGACAGTAAGGGACGGGGTCCGGTTGTTTGGACAGCCCCGGCCCTTTTTGTTTTCAGCCATTATTATGGATAGGTCATTCCGAACCTGAGTTTGCAGGAATAAATAAGTGGAAGTAGAAGAAAGTAATCATCATACTGTGATAAATAGAAGGTGTATTTTATTTGTATCAACGTAAATAACAAAGGTTTGAGGTGGTTTTAAATGAGCATGCCGCTGGAGGGAGTACGGGTATTGGATCTTTCCCGGGTCATTGCCGGGCCTTTTTGCACTCAACTACTGGCCGATTACGGGGCCGAGGTTATTAAGGTGGAGGACCGGCAGGGCGGTGATCCTTCTCGTAGGCAAGGCCCTTTGATCAACGGCACTGGCAGCTTGTTCTACCTGGTAAATCGCAATAAGAAAAGTCTGGCTATTGATTTGAAGCAGGATTCCGGCAAGGAGATACTGCGCTCTTTGGTACGCGAAGCTGATGTTTTGATCGAACAGTTTCGCCCCGGCGTCATGGATAAGCTGGGGCTGGGTTATGAGAGTCTGAAAAAAGAAAATCCCCGCCTCATATACTGCTCACTGAGTGGATATGGACAGACCGGTCCCATGTCGACGGCTCCCTCCCATGATCTAAATTTTCAAAGTCTGTCCGGGATGGCGGTGCTTAACGGATTGCCGGGAGAGATCCCGCTGGTACCGCCTGTGACGCTGATGGCCATGGCTGGCGGATCACTATATGCTTTTGCTGCTATCATGATGGCACTTTTCCAGCGAACCAGCACCGGAGAGGGACAATACTGCGATGTTGCTATTATGGACGGGACAGTAAGCCTGACCGTGCAGCTCTTGGCCGATCGGGCTGGCTGGGGCAGACTGCCCCGGCGGGGCGAGGGAGTATATGCCGGTGGTTTTGCCTGTTACAATATCTATGCCACTGGCGATGGGGGTTATGTGAGTTTGGCGGCAGCAGAAGACAAGTTTTGGAAGGAATTCTGTACCGAAATGGGTTACCCCGAATATCCCGCTGCCCAATGGGACCCAGCCCAGCAAGAGATCATCAAGCAAAGAGTGCAGGAATACTTCCTGACCCGGACCCGCAGCGAATGGGAAGAGCACTTCTCCCCTAGTGATATCTGTTTCAGTCCGTTGCTGGACCTCGATGAAATGTGCCAGCACCCCCAGGTTGCGGCCCGGGGTATGATAAACCGCCTGGAGGATTTCGCCGGGCCCGGTCAGGATCTGTGTCTGACTGGATTGCCGGTCAAGATGTCTTCAGGCCCGAGCCAGGTCAAAACAAGCTGGGCGGCATTGGGTGAGCAGAGCGAGGAAATCTTACGCGGATTAGGTTATGATGAAGGAGACATCGCCCGGCTGCGTGAACAGAAGGTTATCTGATCCTGGCTACGAATTGTAGGGGCGGATTCTATATTCGGCCACGATTGTCAACCAAGTCAGACCGGATCAATGATCATGCACCGACCTTTAGTATTTTCCAGATATAAAACACTATGATGATGGTCATACTGCCCAGCATAAGCGGGTTAAAGGCTGCGTGCAGAGAATGGGCCTGGCCCAGGCTGATCTGGATAGTCATCCAGCTGAGATAGGTAAAGGTCCACACCGTTATTGCTTTGAGCCAGGCTATCAGATCGAGACTCAACCGCCATTGGCCGAGCGATACCTTTTTACCTGATGATGAGGGCGAGAACCAGCGGATCATACTCATCAGGCCATAGAGCACCAGGCTGAACACCGGGAGCATAACCACCATCCCTTTGCCGCCCCAGGCATCCACCTGGCCGCCGGCTCCGTAATGCTGGGGTATCTGGTCCGGCAGTTCAGGGTAATAGAATATGACCGCAGCCAGGGCGAGGATAATGCCTAAGCAGGCCAGACCCTCCAGGATATATTCCAATATGGTAAAGGGGATTCGGGAAGGCAGTGCCGACTCTGGCTGGCTGGTCCCGGTAAGGGGTTTTTCATGTAGATCTACGCCGAAGCGGTAGATTTTTGGATTTCCGTCGTCATCAAAATTACGTCGCAGATAGGTTTCCGTGGCAGCAATGGTGGCCACGATGCCGACACTCATTACGGCAATGACTATCATCATGCCATAAGGGGCCAAGGGCTCCAGCCAGACCAGAATGCCACATATAAGAGTGACGAAGCCGGTCACCAGCAATGCCTTACCGGAATAACGATTGGCAGCCACCCAGGTCTCCGGGCTTTTCATAGACCAACCGGTACGATAGCCCGCTACCGGATTAAGATTGCTGCCTTTCTGGGCCATCAGCAGCGTGAGGCCTCCGGCCATAATAAATATGAATCCTAAATAGAGGGTGCTGAAATCAATTTTCACTATTTTGACCTCCTAAACTCAGACGGTGCAACAACTAATTAACCTGGCTTTTGATCTTCTGATATAGATTTGTGGTCTGTGCCGGCTCAGCCAGGTTAATCAATATGGGTTCCCCGTGGTTTTTTCTTGTGATGATTATGACCGGACCATGGGCGGAACGCAGAGAAAGCATACATTGGCCGAGTTTTTCCACCTGGAAATGTCCCTTAAGGATCGGTCCCGCATCAAGGCCGTTGTTTTTATAACCAATAGGCGGCAGCTTGGTGGCCAGTCGTACCGAATCAATTTCGGAATAGTTTAAAGCAGTCCCATACGCGCCGCTGATCTGCAGGCTTTTATCATGAAAGATGTACTGGGGAGGACGGGAAGCCCAATATATGCTGCCGATAACCCCAGCGGTGATGACTACGGAGAGAACGATGGCAGCAAGTACGATGATGTTTTGTTTTTTATCGTTTTTGCCGGTGGTCAATTCACCCGGAGGATTAAAACGCTGCACCCTTATCAGCATGGTTACTATCACCGCGATAAAGAAGCCCCAGGCCACATCTTGGCCCCAGACGAAGCCGGCCTGCCGGAGCAGAAATCCGGCCAGGATGATGGCGGCCAGCAGGTAGATGTAGTTGCCGACAAAGGCGCCGATGCCTTTTTCTTTCATGTATTCTCTGGCCTCGGCAGACGAAGTATTGTAACCGGCTATCAGCATCTCGCCGCCCAGGTACTTGATGATGGTAGCCAGTGCTACCAGAATTCCTATAGTGATTAGCGTCGGATAAATACTCACAGGATATACCTCCTCGTATTCCAGTTGTATTTATATCACCGGTGGGATAGTCGCAAAGGGAAGAGAAAAATGAGCAGTTTAGTGTTTAAACGTCACTAGAAACCGGTTCATATATTCTGATCCTGATAGTGACATCTCGTTTGAAAATGATAATATAGTTGAGATGATAAAACAAGATTTTATGTAAAAGAGTGTAATTGCCAAGGGATTCCGGGGGCATGATTCAAATGGAAAACTAATTAAGTGATTCTTGCTTGTATTTTTACGGGGTTATTGATATAATTTTCACTGCAGTTTGCTTACGATTGGCAATTGATATATAGAAGCGCTTAAAGTGAGGTGAAAACATTGAAGGACAAGATTCATCCCAAATACAATAGGGTAATAGCCCATTGCGCGTGCGGCAATGAGTTTGAGGTGGGTTCCACCAAGGAAGCGATCAAGGTAGAGATTTGCTCCAAGTGCCACCCTTTTTATACCGGAAATAAGAGCCGGGTAGTTGATACTACCGGACGGGTAGACAAGTTCAAGAAAAAGTATGGCTTACAGTAACGAAGTAGCAGGGTGTAATGCTCTGCTATTTTTTTCTGCATTTTGAGGTATTAATAGACGCAGATGGGGAATTTTGAATTTTTAATTTTGAATTATGAATTAAGGTTTGCACCCTACAGGTGCAAAGGGAAAGCAACGACAAATAAACAATGAAATGCGAAGCATTTCTACATGAATTAAGAATTAATAATTAAGAATTAAAAATAAAAATGGCGGTATGTATGAGCGATAAGGTACAGTATGGCGGTATGGCAGTTATCGAGGGCGTCATGATGCGTGGTCCGGATAAGGTCGCCCTGGCGGTGAGAAGGACGGATGGTTCGATTGTAGCCGAGGAAGAGGCTCTGTCGGCTTTGCCTAAAGGACTGGCTTTCCTCAAGTGGCCTTTTATCCGCGGGACCTACGTTTTGATCAACAGCATGGTTATCGGGGTACGTATGCTCAACAAATCAGCCAACCTATCCCTGGAGGAAGAGGAGGAGCAGCTGACCGGTGCGGAGATATTCTTTACAACTGTTCTGGCTTTTGTGCTGGCCATTGGTCTGTTTATGATCCTGCCTACGGCGGTGGTACATTTTACTAAGGCCTGGCTGGGGGGGATCTTCCTGCAGAATCTGGTGGAGGGGGTCTTTCGGATCGCCTTTTTCCTGCTCTACGTCTATGCTATATCAAAAATGAAGGAAATCGAGCGCGTGTTTATGTATCACGGCGCTGAACATAAATCGATATTCACGCTGGAAGCCGGTGAAGAACTGACGGTGGAGAACGCCCGCAAGTATACGACCCTGCATCCGCGTTGCGGCACCAGCTTTTTGTTGATAGTCATGGTGATATCGATACTGGTTTTTGCCCTGCTGGGGGACGGCAGCCTCTTTTACCGGGTATGGACCCGTCTTGCCGTGTTGCCGCTGGTGGCAGGACTATCATATGAATTCCTGCGCTGGAGCGGCAAATACTATACCAATGGATGGGCTCGGATCCTGATTGCTCCGGGTCTTTATCTGCAGAAGCTGACCACTCGCGAACCAGACGACGACCAGCTGGAAGTAGCCCTGGCCTCCCTGAGGCTGGTCATTCCGGCGCAGGGTGAGGCTTAGGGGATAATAGACGCAGATTAACGCAGATTTATATGATAACGCTGAAGAGTAAGTAAAAATCTCCAGTTTTGAATTTTTAATTTTGAATTAATGTGGAAATGCTTCGCATTTCGTTAACTATTTTCAGGGCAGATATAAATAAACCGCCATGCGCCCCGATACCCACAAAGTATCGTTCTAAATCAATCTGCTGAGTTGGGTCATTAGATGATGGGAAATAGCCTTTGGATGACGCTAATTGCACCTGGAGGGTGCACACCTTAATTAAAAATTAAGAATTCAAAATTCAAAATTCTAACCATAATGATCTGCGTGCGGCAATAGCCGCCTGCGTCTATTAAAAAATTCCATGGTATTAGGAGGAGCATGCAATGCTGGAGAAACTGGCCAGCCTGGAAGAGAAATATAATGAACTGAGCGAGATGCTTAGTCAGCCTGAGGTGATAGCTGACCAGAGCAAGCTGCAGAAGTATGCCAAAGCACACTCGGATCTCAGCGATATTGTGGGAAAATACCAGGAGTATAAGTCGGTCATTACTCAGCTGGAAGATACTCGTCAAATGCTCAAAGAAGGTGCGGACGAGGATTTTAAAGAGATGCTGCTGGAGGAAGAAGAGACCCTGCAGGAGCGCAAAGTCGTTTTAGAAAAGGAGATGCAGCTTCTGCTGCTGCCCCGTGACCCTAATGACGAAAAGAATGTCATCATGGAGATCCGGGCGGGTACCGGTGGTGATGAAGCTGCTTTGTTTGCCGGCGATCTCTTCCGTATGTACACCCGTTACGTGGAGAACCAGGGCTGGAAGGTCGACATTATGGATTCTAATTATACTGATATCGGCGGAATAAAGGAAATAATCTTCGCGGTTGAGGGTCAGGGCGCTTACAGTAAGCTAAAATTTGAATCCGGAGTACACCGGGTACAGCGGATACCTTCTACCGAGTCCGGCGGCCGCATCCATACCTCAGCAGCTACGGTGGCGGTACTCCCCGAGGCTGAAGAAGTAGAACTGGAGATTGACCCCAATGAAGTCCGGGTAGATATCTATTGCTCCAGCGGACCGGGGGGCCAATCGGTCAATACCACCCAATCGGCTATACGCTTGACCCATGTACCTACCGGATTGGTGGTAACCTGCCAGGATGAGAAATCGCAGCACAAGAACAAGGCCAAGGCTATGCGGGTACTGAGATCCCGCCTGAAAGAGATCATGGAAGAAGAACAGCATGCTGAAATGGCCGGCGCCCGTAAAAGCCAGGTGGGGACCGGTGATCGCAGTGAGCGTATCCGTACCTATAATTTCCCCCAGGGCAGGGTCAGTGATCACCGCATCAACCTGACTTTGCATAAGCTGGATTACATTTTAGAGGGGCAGCTCGGGGAGATCATTCAGGCTTTGACGGAGAATGATCAGGCTGAGCGCTTGAAGCAGGTGGACTGATTTGTCTGACACTTGGACTATCAAGGAACTGCTGGCCTGGACCCAGGGATATTTCCAGGATCGCGGCATAGCAGAACCTCGCTTGGAAGCTGAACTGCTCCTGGCTCATGTCCTGGGGCAGAGCCGGATATTTCTTTATGCCAATTACGAAGCCCCCAGCAGCCCGCCTGAGCGGGAAGCCTACCGCAATTTGATCAAACGACGGGCAGCCGGCGAGCCCCTGGCCTATATCACCGGTACCAAGGAATTCATGTCGCTCACTTATCAGGTGGGTCCCCCGGTTCTGATACCCCGCCCCGAAACAGAACTGCTGGTGGAACAGGTCATCGAGCTGGTTCGGGGAACCGTTGCTACGTCCGAAGAAATTGAAGAACCGTCCCCATTGAAAATCTGTGATGTAGGGACCGGTTCCGGAGCCATTGCCGTCAGCTTAGCTTATTATTTGCCGGAGAGCAGGGTATATGCTGTGGACATCTCGAGTCCCGCTCTGGAAATAGCCCGGGCTAACGCCAATCATAATGAGGTTATTATTGAATACTTCCATGGGGATCTGCTGGCTCCCCTGGACGGGGAGGGGCCCTTTGATTTTATCGTCGCTAACCTGCCTTACATACCCGAACCTGAATACCAGGCTTTGGACCGCGGTATCCTAGAATATGAGCCGCGTGAGGCCTTGCTCGCCGGGGGAGACGGCCTTGATCTTTATCGACGCCTATTGCCCCAGGCGCTTGGACTGCTGAAGCCAGGCGGGTACATCCTCTATGAAATCGGGGCTGAACAGGGTACCGCAGCAGTGAACTTGATGGATCAATTCACCGAAGTGGAACTGCTGACTGACCTGGCCGGCCGGGACCGGATTATCAGAGCTCGAAAGCAGGGTAGATGATTTGTTGACAGAATACATAAAAATAGATTGCAATAATCCTGAACCAGAACTCATCCAACAAGCCGCCAGCCTCATTCGCCGGGGAGAACTGGTGGCCTTTCCCACTGAAACCGTTTATGGGCTGGGAGCTTCAGCCTTTGTGCCGGAAGCTGTTGAGAAGATCTTTATAGCTAAAAGCCGGCCAGCAGGTAATCCCCTGCTGCTACACGTCAGTAACCGGGAACACTTGTCCGCTTTAGTTAGTGATATATCGCTTGATGCCCTATTACTGATGGAAACATTTTGGCCGGGACCTTTATCTATTATATTGCCGGCTCTACCGGGAGTACCCCGTGTAATTACCGGCGGGCAGCCCGGTGTAGGTCTGCGTATGCCTGATCATCCAATAGCCTTGGCCTTGATCGAAGCAGCCGGCCCTATTGCTGCACCCAGTGCCAATCTATCCGGGCGTCCCAGCCCATTGACCGCTGCTGATGTGGCGGCCGATCTCGACGGCAGGATCGCTGCGGTAGTGGATGGAGGTTCAACCGGCTTGGGGGTTGAGTCAACGGTGATCGACCTATCAGGGCCGCATTATCGTCTTATTCGATTGGGTGGTGTGCCAGTAGAGCGGCTGCAGGATATCCTGCAGTGCAACATCGAACTTATTGAAAATGAGAATACCCGGCTGCCCCATTACCAAACGCAGAGCAAGGTGATCCTTTGCGAAAATGAAGAAGACTTTATAGAAAAATTGGCATATTATCGTGGGCAGGGTGGAAAGGCAGCGGTAGTTAACAATAGCAGCTGCGGTATTAGAACCACCGGAGATATCGGGCACTATTATCTGGAGTTGGACAGTGGCTCTAGCCTGTACTCAATACTGAGAAAAGCCGAGCAGGATGGGATCGAGATACTTTTGTTTGCACCTCTGACCGTAACCGATGGTCTTGGTGCCGCGGTGGTTGACCGCATTCGCAGATCCGCCCGGCGCAGCGAGGGATAATTAACATGAGCAATCAATTGTTGACTATTATACTGGTAGCTCTAGTCCTCGGCTTGGATGCCTTTTCCCTTTCCATGGGCATGGGAGTCAAAGGAGTGAGCCGCCGTTATGAAATTACCTTCTCCACTACAGTGGGGGTATTCCACATAATAATGCCCCTTATCGGACTGGAGGCCGGCCT
>Ga0209723_1003673_pt1 | contig 18115 bp, 20 predicted proteins | sample BiotimSIPDNA_2_FD_185750 | JGI IMG/M metagenome (GOLD analysis project Ga0209723, IMG submission 185750) | Anaerobic biogas reactor microbial communites from Washington, USA - Biogas_R2 time_0 SIP DNA (SPAdes) (version 2) | ecosystem: Engineered > Bioreactor > Anaerobic > Unclassified | place... | reverse complement strand
CTGACTGCCATAACCAACGCGGTGGCATCTCTCGGTCTCAGGTCGAACATGCAGAGCCTCAGCACCACCACCGGAAGGGCAGGAGGAAACGCCGTCTCGGTGACCATGGAAGGACTCTCCTCGGAGGCTCTCGCGAAATTCCTGCAGGAGACTGAACGAAGGGGCATTTTTTCCTTCTCCGCCGATATCCGGGCGATCAGGAATACGTCCTCGGCGGCCGGTTCACCGCCCCGAAGCCTTACTGCTGTTTTGCTCATGGGGAGGCGATGATCATGCGGTACGGAAGGGGGATTCTCCTGCTCCTTGTTTCCCTTGCGGCCTTCTGTCTCTCTTTCTGGCTGTTCTTCCCTTTCGGCGACCTTGCGGAAACGGCCTGGAACACTGCCGTGCTCTCCGCCTCGCAGCAGGGCTTCCGGCTCGATGCAGCAGGAGTATCCGCTGAAGGACGGTTCCCGCCGATGTTCGTCCTGTCGAATGCCCGCATGTCATCTCCGCTCCTGTCAGGGGAGGCGGGAAGAGCCGGTATTGCCCCCTCCGTCACAGAGAGCGTTCTGAAGATGGCCCCTGCGGCCGCGGTGAAGCTTGACCGCGTCTCGGTGAACCTCCCTGTTCCCGGACAGGCGCCGCTCTACCTGTCATCAGCGGAAGCCCGGACTGTCTTCAGGAACGGCCAGCTGGAGGTGACAGGGGTACGGACCGGCGGGGACCTCGAGATTTCGGGCACGATCGTCCTTTCCCCGGCTTCTTTCACAATACTGGAGAGCGATCTTGTCATAAGGGGTGAACGGTCGGCGCTTCTTGAATATTTCCGGTCGGTCCTTCCCTTCAGGAAGGAAGGACCGGAGACATGGGTGCTGAAAAGGGGGGCAGGCAGCCGCAATGACACGGATTGACGCAGGAACGCGAATGGCGGGAAAAATACTTCCTGTTTTCGGAGCGGTGCTTCTGTCGGCCATGGCCGGCTGCTGGGCGGCAGGGATGACCGGTGAGACCCTCTTTCTCCGGCAGGCGGGAGACGCCCGGAAAATGGTGAACGCATTCCGTTCCCCCCGGCAGTTTTCCGCAGAGAAGAGGAACACGTCGACCCTGGCCGATTTTGCAGCGGGAGATCCCTTCAACGCCCCTGCCGAATCCGTCCGCAAGGACACTCCCGGGAAACCGGAAAGGGAGATCACCGTGGAGGAACTCTATGAGCTCGAAGGGATCCGCATCGTGGGAACCATCCCCGGGATATCCGCCTGGGTAGACGAGTCCGGCAGGCAGAGAGTATTCCTTGTGGGGCAGAAGGTAAAAGGCCACGATATCCTTGAGGTAGGGGAATCCAGGGTGGTCCTCAGGAAAGGAGACTCCGTGGTCAACGTCCTGCTGCGGTACAGCGGTCAGGAGCAGCCCGTCCCTTCAGCGGCGGGGCCCCGTCCTCCCCGGGAAGCCGCCCGGAAATCCGGAGCCGATGTCCTCCCCGCGCGCCCGGGACAGCAGGGATCGATCCCGAGAGAAACGGTGGACAACCTCCTCATGAACCCCCTGGACGAGATGAAGAAATTTCGCCTTCGTCCCAAGTTTGAGGGCGACAAGGCACTCGGGGTGGAGGTGCAGTGGATGGACAGGAACAGTTTTCTCGAATCGGTGGGCGTGCAGAAGGGGGATGTGATCCAGAACGTCAACGGCCTGGAGATCAGGAACATGGGCGACGTGGTGAACGTGATCAACTCCATAATGGGCGGATCGGCCTTCGACGTCCAGGTGATCAGGGGCGGGCAGCCAGTATCTCTGAAATACAACATCAGGTGAGAGAGAATGAGGATACGGACGAGAGGTGCATTTACCCTGGCGGAAACACTGGTCGCAGTGGCGGTACTCGGTCTTGTGGCGGCGGGAAGCATACGCCTTGCAGCCCTGTCGTCGCGGGCTCTCGGAGAAGTGCGGGAGGGCCGGGAACGGCTTGCCCTTTTGAGGGGCATGTGGCTTCGGGCCGTTTCAGGGGAACTGGAGGACCGTGGAAAGGAAGATGCTGTTTCATGGGAATCGGGCAGGTTTGATTTCCCGGGCCAGGATGGCTTGCCTCAGGGCTACTCCTGCAGGAAAATTGTCCTGTTGCCGGGGGAAAAGGCGGCCAGGGGCTCCGGGGACGGGCGGGAGCAGATCGTCCTGTACGTTCCGGACGGAAAGTATGCAGGGGGGAAACAGCGATGACCCGGAAAAAAAGAGCGGTTTTATTTTTTCTTCTTGTACTTGTACTGTTCGCTGCTGCCGCAGCGGGCGCAATGGCACAGACCCAGGACCAGGACGACGAATTCGCCCTCATCGAATCGGCGAAACGCATGAGGGCCTCGGGGAACGTCCAGTTCAACTTCCAGGACGTGGACATGGTCAAGTTCATCCGCTTCATGGCGGAACTTCTCAATGAGAACCTGGTCCTCACGCCGGGAGTGAAAGGCTCCATATCGGTCATATCACCGAAGCCCTTTCCCCTGAAGGAGGCACGCCAGGTGTTCATCTCAGTTCTCGAGATGAACGGGTACACCCTTCAGCAGGCCTCCGGATTCAGCAAGGTGCTTCCTCTCCAGGCAGGGAGTTCCGCCGAGCCGGATGTCCGCAGCGGCCGCATCGGTCCCGGGGAAGGGGAGCAGACCGTCTCCCAGGTCGTTCCGCTGGACTATGTCACCGCAGACTTTATCGCCGCCGCAGTGAGCCAGGCATCAGGCCGGTCGGTCACGGTGCTTCCCGTGGGAAGAGGCAACGATATCCTCCTCACCGGAAGGGCCACAGACGTGAACCGGGCCGTGGATCTCATACGGACCCTCGACCGTGCCGACAAGATCTTCAGGTCAAAGACGGTGAAGATCTCGAAAGCTTCCCCGGAGCTCATCGCCGCCCATCTCGCCAACCTCTCGAAGGTTCCCGGGAGCCCTGTCTTCGGGCTCTCGGTGCTCCCCGACACGGCAGGAAGGCAGATCGTCCTGGCGGGGGAGGAGCGCCACATCAACCGGGCACTGAAGCTCATAGCGGACCTGGACGTGACGCCCAAGTCAGGGGAGTTTCACGTCTACAAGCTGGAGAACGCCGATGCGAAGGTGGTGGCCGAACAGCTCTCCAAGATCCTCTCGGCCCAGGCTTCCCAGGCTACCAACGCTGAGGGGAAGATCCCGACCACGGTCGTGCCGGACGTTCCTTCGAACAGCCTCATCTTCGCCGCTCCTCCCCATCACTTCCAGTCGCTGGTGGAGATCATCCAGAAGATCGATACCCTGCCCCGGCAGGTGCTCCTCCGGGGGCTCATCGCCGAGGTGAACCTCACGAAACTGGACAACGCAGGCATCGACTGGTCCACCTGGGGGGGATCCGTCACGGGGGACATGGTCCTCGCCGGCCAGATGAACATGGGCGGAGCAGGGGTGCCCGGGACGATCATCGACTGGTTCCAGAACCTCTCCAGGACCGAGGAGGAGTACCGGAGGGATGACGGCACCTATGGAACCAGGACGAACTACAAGGGTATGGGCCTTGTGTACGCGTACCTCGACCTGCTGAAGAAGTTCGATGCGGTGAACGTGCTCTCCATGCCCCGGATCATGTGTACCGACAACCTCCCCAGCGAGCTCCAGGTGGGACAGGTGATCCCCCAGCTCAAGGGGAAGCTCTCGGACATGTCCAACCCCAACGCGGTTCAGAGCAGCTACGAGTACAAGGACACGGGGCTCATCCTCAACGTCACCCCCTCCATCCGCAGCGGAAACCTCGTGGCCCTCGACGTGGAGCAGGTCATCGAGGACGTGCTCACCGCCATGACCGCAGAGACCCCGGTGACCGGCAAGCGGAAGATCAAGACCAGCGTCATGGTGAGCTCCGGCAATACCGTCATCCTGGGAGGACTCATCAAGGAAGTGGAGAAGAGCCTCAGGAGCAGGGTACCCGGGCTTTCGTACATTCCTCTTTTAGGAGGGCTGTTTACCCGCGTGGTGAAGCAGCGGGAGAAGATCGAACTTATGATTTTTCTCACCCCCTACATTCTGGAGACTCCCGGCGAGGCCGAGCAGATCACCGCAGAGATCGTATCGGGGGACCACGGGATGAGCGCCCCCGAGGAGAAGCTCTGGAAGCGGCTCGAGAAGGAATACCGCGAAGCGGTGAAGAAGCAGTCGAAGTGACGGAAGGAGGAAATGCCGTGGCCGGAAGAGAACTCCCCGACGTCGAGGCCATAGCCCCCCTCATCCGGGGCAGAGTGAGCCTTGACGCCCTCAAGAGCGCCGGTATCCTTCCGCTCCGCGAGGAGGGCGGCAGGCTTGTGATGGGCCTGGCCTCCCCCGGGTCCTTTCCCGCGGCCCAGGTATTCGCCGCATCCTTCGGCATGGAGGCAGCGTGGGAGCTGCACGGGCGCGAGGACCTGGAAAATCTCATGAACCGGCTCTACGACATGAGGGGAGGCATCGGCGACGACACTCTGACTGCCGTCGCCGGCATCGACGACAGCGACGGGCTCCTCCGGGAGGACGTCCAGAGCGACTCGGTGGACGTGCCGGTAATAAAGCTGGTGAACGGTCTTATCCGGGAGGCGCTGAAGATCAGGGCAACCGATATTCACGTGGAGCCGTGCGAGGGAGAGGTCCTCATACGATTTCGGGTCGACGGCGTCCTTCACGATCGCCTCCGCCTTCCCCGCAACCTCCAGGCGCCGCTCACCAGCAGGGTGAAGGTCATGGCCCGGATGGATATTGCCGAGCGCCTGGCCCCCCAGGACGGACGGATCGGGATAACGGTGGGGAACCATGCGGTGGATATCCGCGTAAGCTCCATCCCCGTGCAGCACGGAGAGCGCCTCGCCCTCAGGCTGCTCGACAAGGGATCCGGCCTGCTCTCGCTGGAACAGCTCGGCATGGATGCACCGTCGCGGCAGACAATGGCGCGGCTCATCGAGAATCCCCACGGGCTCCTTCTCTTCACCGGGCCCACGGGATCGGGAAAGACCACGACCCTCTACGCCATACTCCAGGCCCTGGCCAGGCCCGCCGTGAACATAATCACCGTCGAGGACCCCATAGAATATGACCTGAACGGTATCGGACAGATACAGGTAAACGAGAAGGCGGGGGTGACATTCCCGTCGGCCCTCCGGTCCATACTCCGTCAGGACCCTGATATTGTCATGATCGGGGAGATGCGCGATTACGAGACCGCCCACATCGGGGTCCAGGCCTCCCTCACGGGGCACCTGGTCCTCTCCACCCTCCACACCAACGACTCCGTATCAGCCGTGATCCGCCTGATCGACATGGGCATCGAACCGTACCTTGCAGCGGGCTCCCTCCTTGGGGCGGTCGCCCAGCGGCTTGTCCGGACCCTCTGCCCGGAGTGTGCCGCGGAAGAGAAAGCCCCCGCTCTTTTCCAGAAGGAAGGGGTATCTTCGGTCTTTAGGGGAAAGGGGTGTGTGCACTGTATGGGTACCGGATTCCGTGGCCGTGTGGGGCTCTACGAACAGTTCGTGCTCGATGACGAACTCCGTGAAGCGGTAGGTTCGGGCATGTCCCTGGCGAAGATCCGGGAACTGGCCAGGAAAAAGGGGTTTCGCACCTTGTGGGAGCTCGGCCTGGACGCGGTCAGACAGGGACGGACCTCCCCTGAAGAGCTGCTGAGGGTCGTATCGGCCGGGGAGTTCGGCCCTGCGGGGGAGCGGTAATCCGTGCCCGCATACAGGTATTCCGCCTACGACGGATCGGGAAAGCTCAGGAAGGGCGTGGTGGATGCCCCGTCTTCGGTCCGTGCCGGCGAGATCCTCGCCGAAAAAGGCCTTGTCGCGGTGGACATCGTGGAGGGTTCCCCCGGACGGGAACGGAGGGGAAGCCCTTTCTCCCTTTCCTATCATGCCCTTTTCTGCAGGGGGCTCTCGTCGTATCTCAAGAGGGGGGTTCCCCTTGCGGAGGCACTGAAATTCCTCAGCAGGCATTCAACCGACAGAAAGGTCGCGGCGGCGTGCCTTCATCTCCACGAGGGGGTCCAGGGAGGCAAACGCCTCTCCGCGGCAATGGAGGAGACGGGGCTCTTCCGGGATGACCTTCTCAGGATCGTGGAATCCGGCGAGAAGACTTCCGCGCTCCCGGGAGTCCTCGAGCAGGCCTCCGGTCTCTACACCCTCCAGGACAGGCAGCGCAGGAAAATACGCTCAGCCCTCACCTACCCTATTGTCATGACCTTTATCGGACTCGGTGTGGTGACCTTTCTCCTGGTGTATGTCGTTCCCGTTCTGGCATCACTTTTTACCGAAATGGGACAGCAGCTCCCCCTGCCCACGAGGATCCTCCTGGGGACGGCCTCGGTGCTCAGGAAGTGGGGAATTGTGTTCCTGGCCGCCGGTGTATTGCTTTTCTTTTTTCTGCGCAGAAAGGGAAAAAGAATTTCTCTTCCCTTTTTCCGCCGGATCAGGGAGAACATCACCCTTTCCCTGGTGATGTCACACCTGAAGACCCTGCTCTCAGCAGGTATCCCCCTCGTTCAGGCACTGGGGATGGCCGCGTCCATGGACCCGAGACCGGAGCGGTGGGTCGAGTGCGCCCGGCTCGTCAGGGAGGGCTTCCGTTTTGACAGGGCCCTCGAGAAACAGGGGCTTTTTTCAGAGGAAACGGTGTATATTATCAGGATAGGAGAGCTCGGCGGCGACCTCCCCGGAGCCGTTTCCCAGATCGCCGAGATGAACTGGGATGAGGCCAGGGAGGGGATGGAGAAGGCGGCGACCCTTGCAGAACCGCTGCTTGTCCTTGTGCTTGGCCTGGCCGTGGGGTTTGTCGTCATTGCGATCCTGCTTCCCATATTCGATTTGTCAAGCCTCGCCGGGTAATTCCGGGGCTTGCGGAAACGGAGGTTCCCATGAAGAAATCGCTGCGGAAAAGAAGAGGCTTCACCCTCGTTGAGGTGCTGGTCGTGGTGGTCATTCTCGGCCTGCTGGCGGCGCTTGTGGTGCCGAGGGTCGTGGGGAGGGGAGAGGAAGCCAAGAGGACCGCTGCAGCCGTCCAGATACGGGAGATAGAACAGGCCCTTGAAATGTACAGGCTTGACAGCAGCTTGTACCCGACGACAGCCCAGGGTCTTGAGGCCCTTGTCGCCAAGCCGTCCATTCCCCCGGAGCCAAGGAAGTACAGGGAGGGCGGCTATATCCGGAAACTCCCCGTTGATCCGTGGGGAAGCCCCTTCGTGTACCGGCAGCCCGGAGATCACGGAGAATATGATCTCTTCTCGCCGGGTGCCGATGGTGAGGAAGGCGGCGACGGAGCCGGGAAAGATATTACGAACTGGGAATAGAAATATTCCTGAAAAACGGACCAGGAGGGCCACCGGAAGGCGGCCCTATTTTTTTGAAATTTCAGGTATTTCGCTGTCTATGAACTATGCTAGAATTGCTCATCGCCGTTTTTTTCCGGTTCCTCCATTTCTGAAGAAAAGAGGATGTGCACCATGGGCTCAATATCGATTTCCACGACAGTCAGACCTGAAGACATGGCAGTATGCGCTTTTTCCGGGGAGCACAGCCTGGTCATGGCGCAGTCAAAACGGAACGGGGGACTGGAAAACACCCTGAAACCCATGGAAGTGGTCCTTGCAGCTCTCGGAGGATGCATCACCATGGTCGCCCTCGCAAGAGCTCCCCGGGAAGATCTCCACCTGCGGGATCTTCGTCTCGGGATCAGGGGAGACTACAGTGCTGCCGGAGGTTTCGGCACGATCCGCATAGAGGCGCTGGTAAAGTCATCAGCGCCAAAAGAGAGACTGGAACGATTTTTCCATGAAGTCGAACAGGTCTGTCCGGTGAGCAATTCACTGAAGGGAAAAATAGAGCTGGAGGTGATCCCGGAGAAGGAATAAGGAGTGAAGATCTGAAACGCCGGAGGGAAATCCGGAGACGCTGAGAGGGATTTTTTTCTTGGATGTAAAACTTTTTTCAGGAAACAGGAGGGGTAGAATGAACTTTCTTCAACATTTCGGACTGACCAACGCAGCTGATGTCGCCACCGGCATGCTCATGCTCATTATGATCTGCTACGCCATCGGCGACATCGTGTCCTACAAGACGAAGGCTGTCTTCTCAATGATCTTTGTCACTGGTTTCGTCTTCCTTTTCGGATTCTGGTACGGATTCCCCGAGAACATCTTCCAGACCACGGGGACTATTGCATTTGCGGCAGTGAGCCTTCCGATCATTCTTGTCCACATGGGAACGCTCATGAAGCTGAGGGACATCAGGCAGGAGTGGAAGACTGTCATCATCGCATTTGTAGGCCTTGTAGCCCTTTCCATAGGGCTCTTTTTTATCGCCGGTCCCATCCTGGGCCGTGAAATGGCCCTTACCGCCGCAGGCCCCATCTCCGGCGGCATCGTGGCAACCATAATCGTTTCCGAAGCTGCCAAGAAGGTTGGCTTCGAGCACCTCGCCGTGTTTGCCACACTGCTCCTGGTGCTTCAGAACTTTGTTGGGCTGCCCATCGCCTCCCTCTGCCTGAAGTCGGAGACGAAACGCCTTCTCGCAAAGTTCCGCAGCGGCGAGGCGGAAGAGTCCAAGCCTGCATCTGCCGCGAAGAGCGATCCTGAGGTCCCCAGCATCCGTCTTTTCCCGGCGCTGCCAAGGGCGATGCAGACGCCTTTTGTTCTTCTTGCGAAGGTTGCTGTCGTCAGCTGGGTTGCCCTCTTTGCGGCCCAGGAATATAACGCCATGGTGATTTCCGCCGGCCTGCCGTATCTCCAGCTTCACAAGTTCGTCATGGCCCTCGTCATGGGCATCGTGTTCTACGAGACCGGCTTCCTGGAGCACAAGGTGCTCGACAAGGCCAACGCCATGGGATACGCTATGTTTTTCTGCCTTATCTTCATCTGGGTGAGCCTTCCCAAGGCTACCCCGGAACTCGTGCGCTCCCTTGTCTTTCCGCTGGTCGTCTGTTTCGGAGTGGCCCTTGTGGGAATAGTCATATCCACGTTCTTCACGTCGAAACTTCTCGGCTACACCTGGGCAATGGCAACAGCCATCGCGGTGACCTGCCTCTTCGGCTTCCCGGCGACCTTCATCATCACCGACGAAGTCACCACTGCGGGCTGTGCCGATCCAAAGGAAAAGGAGTACTGTATGAGCCATCTTCTTCCCAAGATGCTTGTGGGCGGATTTACCACGGTCACCATAGGCTCGGTCATCCTCGCAGGCTACCTGGGACAGATCATCGAGACCCTTTCGAAGTAGCAGCGAATGAAACCGCAGGCCCTCTCTGCTCACGGAGAGGGCTTTCTTTTTCCGGGTGTTCGTACGCGCCTGTTGATGACGAAGGAAAAAAGAACTATCATACGAACGTTTCCGGGACCGGAAAGGATCATTGAAAAAAAGGGGGATTCCGGCATGAACGCAAGAAAAAAGAGAGCGGCACTTCTTTCGGGTGTTTTTCTCCTGGCATTGCTTTTGCTTCCCGCCGGCGGAGGGTCAGGACCCGTCCTCTCCGTCGTCGGGGGTGAACCAGTCGTATACGGCTGCGGTGGAGACCGGGTCACGGCCAGGTACTACAGCCTCTCCGACGAAAGCCTCCGTTTCGTCAAAATTCTGCTCCCCGACGGAAGGGAGTACACCCTTCCACAGGTGGTCTCGGCCTCGGGGGCCAGATACACGGACGACATGGAGCTTCTCTGGTGGGTCAAGGGAGATTCCGCCTACGTGGAAATGAGAGATGCCCAGGGAGAGTGGAAAGTTCTGTACCGGGAGTGCAGTGTCATTCCCTGAAGCACGGTGCAGGTACTTCGATCCTGGAATTCTGTCCGCACAAGCAAATCCTGAACTGGGGGGAGATTTTCCCGATCCTCTCGCTGCGCTCAGGACGACACCCGGCCCTGTCATCCTGAGTGGCTGGTTTCATCAGCCCGAAGGATCTTGTTGGTTCTGAAGACCTTAAACCCGGGTCCTTCGCTGCGCTCAGGACGACACTAAACTCGAGGCCGGACCGTGGAATGATGTCATTCTGAGGAGCAAAGCGACGAAGAATCCGGGCTTGGTTCTGAAAGACTTTTAACCCAGGTCCTTCCTGTTCAGGATTTTTGCATCCCGTCGATTTTTCTCCTCAGTTCCTCCCAGGTGGGGATTCCGCGCCAGAGAAGCCTGCCGTCCAATATCCACGTGGGCTCAGCCCGGATATTGAACCGGACGAGATCGAAGAACCACAAGCAGCAGCGGGGATCATAGATGTTGACCTCCAGGGCGTCTCCGTAGGTCTCTTCCATTTTCACCAGCAGCTGTCCTGCCGCCTCACGGGCGGCTGCCTGCGGGAAGGATTTCATTTCCTCCTTCCCGTACAGGAAATTGCTTCAGCACGCCGAGCCCATAGGCTTTTCCATGTAGAGCTTCAGCTTGCGGGGCGCCATGATTTTCACCATCCTTCAGACTTCAGAGATTCTCGGAGATAAGGTCGTAATACTCAACGGAACGGTACTGGCTGTAGTTTTTCCCCGGAACGTTTATGGCCTCGGGGGGACAGAAAGCCATGCACCGCTGGCACGAGACGCAGTGGTCCTGAAATTCGGGGTATTCCGCCATTCGGATATTCCTGACGGGGCAGAGCCGCGCGCATTTTCCGCACTGGATGCATTTTGACCTGTCCACGTCCAGCGGGAATTTCCTGTGCATAAGGCGCCAGGGGAATGCTTTCCGTGAAAGACTGTACAGCAGGGGCCACAGGACTGTTCCTCTCTTCCATCCGGCGTTCCCTTCGAGGAGCCCGGCGGCAAATTTTGCTGCTTCTTTTTTCATGGATTCCGTCTTTTTCCGGTTTTCTTCCTCCGGAATGGAGGCATTGGCGTAATTCGAGGGCATGACGAAATCACGGGCCCCCAGCGGGCGGTAGTTTTTCCGCTCAAGCAGACGTTTTACCGAAGGGCGCAGAGCCCCAGAGGCTCCCCTCATGGTGGATACCAGGAATGCCCCCCGCCCCTCCCCGTCGGGAAGAGCTTCGAGAAACTCCCACACGAAGGGGTACGCTGAAAACATGGCGGCAGGAACGGCAATTCCAAGCGCTGTCCCTTCCGGAAGAGGAACAAATCCCTTTTCGATCCTTCGGATCCGGACGGTCTTCCCTCCTTTCCGCAGTCCCTCCGCGACGGCCATCGCCGCAAGCAGGGTGTTTCCGGTTCCGCTGAAGAAATAAAGGTCGACGGCGTTTTCTTTCATGATGTCCCGGCATGCCTCCTTCGGGAATAAGAATCTGATGATAATTGTATCAGGCAGAGGATTCCGGGTCATGGAAAACTTTTCCCCGCGAAAATAAGGGACCGGTAGTGTAAAATAAAACCGGCAAAAAGAAACGGGAGGTGGAGTACATGAAACTTTTGGAAGCGGTTCTGGTTGCATCCCTTGTTTTTTTCTCGGGAAAGGCGTTCGCGGCGGAGATTCCTCCCCTCGACAGGAATGTGCCCGGCGGGCTGAAAACGGCGACTTTCGCCCTCGGGTGATTCTGGGGACCTGACGCCCGGTTCGGGCTTCTGGACGGCGTAGTGCGCACCCGGGTGGGATATGCCGGGGGAACGACCCCCGACCCCACCTACGATGATATCGGGGACCATTCCGAGACTATCCGGATCGAATATGACCCGGCAAAAATTTCATACGAAGAACTTCTCGAGATCTTCTGGAAAAGCCACAATCCTGCGGCGAGGTCATGGTCCTCCCAGTACAGGGCGGTGATCTTTCCGGAGGACGAGGACCAGCGGAAGGCGGCGGAGAAGTCCGCGGCAAAAGTAAGCTCGATCCTCGGCGGCAGGGTGTTCACCGCCATCGAGCCGGGTGCGAAGTTTTACCCTGCCGAAGGATATCACCAGAAATACTATCTCCGGCAGGACTATCTTCTGATGAGGGATTTTAACGGGATGTACGGGGATCTGCAGGGCTTCATCGATTCTCCGGCGGCGGCAAAAGTGAACGGTTACCTTGCCGGCCTCGGTTCCGAAACCGCGCTGCGGGAACTCCTGCCGTCCCTGGGACTTTCAGAAGAGGGAGAGAAACGTCTTCTGACAAGAGTACGATGATTTCCAATCAGCAGGAAGGGGAGAGAACGTCCAGGATGAAAATATTGTTTGTCGGTCTCGGAGGCGTGGGCGGCTACTACGGTGGAAAAACGGCGAAGGCGTGGGAGGGCGGAAAAGAGCACGAGGTCCTGTTCCTCGCCAGGGGAGAGCACCTCAGGGCTATCCGTGAGAACGGCCTCCATGTGACTGCCGTGGATGAAGAGTTTGTTGCCGGGCCGTTCCTTGCGTCTGACGATCCCCGGGAATTCGGGATCGTTGATCTCGCTGTTTTCGCGGTCAAGGGGTATGACCTGAAAAAAGCGGCACTCCAGGCCGCTCCGGCTATAGGAGCGGAAACCCTGGTGCTGCCTCTTCTGAACGGAGTGAACAGCCCTGACATCCTTCGGGAGGTCCTTCCTCAATGCAGGATGCTCAACGGCTGCGTCTATATTTCAACCCGCATCGACGCTCCGGGAAAAGTCCGCCAGACGGGCGGAAACCGGAAAATGTTCTTTGGTCCCGTTTCGGGAGCGGCGGAAGACCTTCGCCCGGTGGAGGAGCTTTTCAGGAAGAGCGGTATCGATGCATCCCTCGTGGAGAACGTCAACGAGGTCGTGTGGACGAAGTTCATCTTCATGGCTCCCTTTGCCGGGGTCACGTCCCTTTTCGGCCGCACCTTCGGCGAAGTCCTCGCCGGCGAGGACAGCCAGCCCATGCTCGAGGGGATGATGCGGGAGATCCGTGCCCTTTCGGAGCTGAAGGGGGTAGGGCTTCCCCCCGATATCGTGGAGCTGTCCATGGCAAAGGGAGTGGCCTTCCCGCCGGATACCAAGTCATCCATGCAGCTCGACTGCGAGAAGGGAAGGCGGACTGAGATCGAAACCTTCCTCGGGTTTGTCGTCCGGGAGGGGGAGCGTCTCGGAACGGACGTACACCTTACAAGGGGAGTATACGACGCCCTGAGGATGCGGTCCGATCACCCCTGCGGCTGCGTTTCAGAGCAGGAGGGGCAGTGCCCGTAGGCGAGAAGCTGCTTCCCTTCCACCACGCAGCCTTCCGGAACCTGCACCGTGGGTAGCGCCTGGTCGCTCAGGCAGATCATCCTGCCGCAGGCCAGGCAGAGAAAATGGGGATGGTTCCCCGGGCACTTTTTCCCTTCAATGATATGGGCGCAATAGTGCCACGCCCCGTCGGTGCCCAGGATCCTGTGGACCAGTCCCTTTTCCTCGAGCAGCGACAGGGTCCTGTACAGCGAAACCTTGTTCACCCGCTTCTCCGTGAAGCGGGTGAACGTATCTTTCCATGAGAGAGGTCTTCCGGCCTCGAAGAGAATGCGCAGCACCTCTTTCCGGAGTTCCGTAGGCCGTACTCCCTTGTCCCTGAGGAAGTCTTCAGGATTTCTCATTCTCATCGTGCCGCGAAAACGCAGGCGGGATAATTGCACTCCCTGCACTTTCTGCACATTCCTCCTACACCCCACCGCCTCACTTCCCCGGCCGTTGGAAGAATGCCTGCAAAGAGACGGTTCAGCAGGGGGTCGAGACTTGTCCATTCGTCGTGGACCACGCAGGCCGGTGCGCCCACGATCTTCGCCCCGCGGCTGAGGGCGAGCATGAGATGAGCGCCCGGAATAGCGGGAACGCCCCTGAACCGGACTTCCTCAGCCACCGAAGCTATGGCTCCTGCAGTCCGGTCGTCGGGGTCCACGCTCATGCCTCCGGTGGTGATCACCAGTTCCGCCCCCTGTTGGATGAAGCCCCGGATCGCGGCGGCGATTTCTTCCCTTTCGTCACCCACCACCGCCTGTCCCAAAAGAGACGCTCCGTACCCGGCAAGCTTCCCCTTGAGTTTCGGGGCGAAACCGTCCCGGACCCTTCCTTCCGCCAGTTCCTTTCCGGTGGTCACCAGGGCGGTCCTCAGGGGGGCGAAGGGAAGCACCGTCATGGGCAGAGCCGCCTCTTCACCCCTGCGGACCTGCTCATCCTTCATGAGAAGGGGAATGATCCGAATGCCGGCGACCCTCTCACCTTTCTTCACGGGGACCTTGTCCGCCGCAGTGGCGACGATCCAGTCGGGGTCGTCGTTGATGGAGTGGATGCTTTCCTCGTTGTAGACGAGCAGGCCATTCCAGAGAGCCGAGAGGGACACCTTCCCCTCCTCAGGGGCCTCCGATGAAATACCCTCGCCTCTGAGCCGTTCGGCCAGTCTCGATGCCGCATCGTCCTCGTGGACCTCTCCATCGTCCAGCTCGAGGATCGAGATGGACTCCTTCCCCATGGACCTCAGCACAGGGATGTCCTCCTCACGGAGGATCTGCCCTTTTTTGAACCGGGCCCCCTTGAACCCGTTTTTGACGTCTATCTGGGTCATGTCGTGGGAAAGGGCCATGCCGAGTGCGTCTTCCACATGAACGTAGCTGATCTTCGCCATAATACAGGAAGTCCCCCGCCTTCATTATGCACTGAATGGATGCAACAAAGTTGCAAAAAATTATAGCACGGATGCGGAATGTATAGGGTATACATTTTTGTTTGTTTATTGAAGGAGGGTAGTGTTTATGCTATCATAAATCGGATTGTGACTGTATGCACAATATTGACTTGCCGGGAACAAAGGGAAAAAGGAGGGGAATCATGGCTTTCAGCGCTGATGAAGTACGAGAAAAAACAAGAAATATAGTCACCCCCTGGCGGAACGGTAAGGGAGGACTCATCCCGATCCTTCAGGCTGTCCAGGAACAGCTTGGATACCTGCCTCTGGAGGCTCTGGAGACCATCTCCAGGGAACTGAAGATCCCGTCTTCGGAGATTTACGGCGTGGCCACGTTCTACGCCCAGTTCCACCTGAAACCGAGGGGAAGGCACGTGGTCCGCGTCTGCAGGGGAACGGCGTGCCATGTCCGGGGCAGCCTGAAGATCCTGGACAGCGTGAAGGAGATAACAGGAGTGGAGGAAAACCAGACCACCGAGGACCTGCGGTTCACCATCGAGCCGGTGGCATGTCTCGGCGCCTGCGGACTCGCCCCGGTGATGATGATCGATACCCAGACTTACGGCCGTCTCACTCCCGACATGGTAAAAGGCATCCTCGACAAGTTCGAGTAGGAAGCGGGGGGAAGAACATTATGACGCAAATGAAGATAAAAAGCCTTGAAGACCTGAGAAGGATCCGGGAATCGTCCAGGGATCTCTCTTCTGCACGTTCGGGCGGCGAGACGGTGATCATCATCGGTATGGGGACCTGCGGCATCGCCGCCGGCGCCCGGGATATCCTGGCGGAAGTGATGGCGGAGCTTTCACGCCGGAATATCGACGGGGTGGCGGTCCAGACCACGGGCTGCATCGGCATGTGCCAGGACGAGCCCCTTCTCGACGTGATCCGCGGAGGACAGAGGGTGACCTATGGCCGGGTGAAACCGGAAGATGTCCCGACCATCATCGCGGAGCACGTAGTGAACGGCAGGGTCGTGGATAAGCTGGCCATCGGCCGGGCCGACTAGCGGAGGGAGGAGGACACATGCCTATTTATCGTTCCCATATCCTGATCTGCGGCGGCACCGGGTGCACCTCCAGCGGAGCGGCGGAGGTGACGGAAGCGTTCAAAAAGACGATCACCGAAAAAGGACTCGCTGACGAGGTGCTCGTCGTACCGACAGGATGTCACGGAATGTGTGAAATGGGGCCTATCGTGGTGGTCTATCCCGAGGGCACATTCTACTGCCGGGTACAGAAAACAGATGTCCCCGAGCTCGTTGAGGAACACATATACAAGGGGCGGCCCGTCCAGAGGCTCATGTACTCCGGCGGAGAAGATGTTCCGGTCATCCCCCATTACAAGGAGATCCCCTTTTACGGGAAACAGCACCGCATCGCCCTGAAGAACTGCGGGTATATAAACCCCGACAACATAGACGAATACATCGTCCGGGGGGGCTATGAGGCCCTCGGAAAAGCCCTTCTCTCAATGAAGCCGGAGCAGATCATCGACGAACTGAAAACGTCCGGTCTCAGGGGGCGCGGCGGCGGCGGTTTCCCCACGGGCCTCAAGTGGAGCTTCTGCGCCTCGGCCAAAGGGAAGAAAAAGTATGTCATCTGCAACGCTGACGAGGGTGACCCCGGCGCCTTCATGGACAGGTCCATCCTCGAGGGAGACCCGCACTGTGTCATCGAGGGCATGATGCTGGGCGCATACGCAATGGGGGCCGATGAGGGGTACATCTACTGCCGGGCCGAGTATCCCCTTGCCATCCAGCGTCTGAAGACGGCCATAGCCCAGGCGGAGGAGTACGGCCTCCTTGGTGGGAACATCATGGACAGCGGCTTCTCCTTCACCCTTCACGTGAAGGAGGGTGCCGGAGCCTTTGTCTGCGGCGAGGAGACGGCCCTCATGGCGTCCATAGAGGGGCGCAGGGGCATGCCCCGTCCGCGCCCGCCCTTCCCTGCCAACTCCGGTCTCTGGGGATGCCCCACGAACATCAACAACGTGGAGACCTGGGCCAACGTACCGCAGATCATCAGTCACGGGGGAGCCTGGTATGCCTCCCTCGGCACCGAAAAATCCAAGGGGACGAAGGTTTTCGCCCTCACCGGAAAAGTGAAGCACACAGGCCTTGTGGAGGTTCCCATGGGCATCACCCTCCGGGAGATCATCTTCGAGATCGGCGGAGGCATCCTGAACGACAAAAAATTCAAGGCAGTGCAGATCGGCGGTCCCAGCGGAGGCTGCCTCACCGAAGAGCACCTGGATACGCCGGTGAGCTATGAAAGTCTCACGGCACTGGGCGCCATCATGGGGTCCGGAGGGCTCGTGGTCATGGACGAGACAACCTGCATGGTGGACGTGGCCAAGTTCTTCCTCGAGTTCACCCAGAAGGAGTCATGCGGCAAATGCGTTCCCTGCCGGGAGGGCACGAAGCACATGCTCCTTCTCCTGGAGAAGATCACCGGGGGAAAGGGAAGCATGGAGGACCTTGACACCCTCGAGGGTCTTGCGAACATGGTGAAGGAGATGTCCCTCTGCGGACTGGGGCAGACAGCCCCGAACCCCGTGCTTACGACGCTCCGATACTTCAGGGACGAATACGAAGCCCATATCCGGGACCACACGTGCCCTGCCGGGGCCTGCGCCGCTCTTCTCGAGTACCGCATCATCCCGGAACTCTGCAAAAAGTGCGGCATCTGCGCGAAAAACTGCCCGGTCAAATGCATTCCGGGAGACCGGAACACCGGGTACCGCATCGATACCGACCGGTGTATCCGCTGCGGCACGTGCTTCGAAAAGTGCCCCTTCGGCGCCATCGAGAAGAAGTAGCTCTTGAGGAGGACAGACATGAGTGATATTACGCTCTTCATAGACGGAGTAGAATGCAGGGCGGCGAAGGGGGAAACGATCCTCCAGGCCGCCGGGAAGCATGACATCTATATCCCCACTCTCTGCTGGATGGAGGGGCTCACGCCCATCGGATCATGCCGCATGTGCGTCGTTGAGGTGGAGGGGAATCCCAAACTCCTCACCGCTTGCACCACGCCGGCCGAGAACGGGATGAAGGTCCATACGAAGACTGAAAAGCTGAAACAGTACAGGCTGCAGATCCTGGAGCTTCTCTTCGCCGGGAGGAACCATTTCTGCATGTTCTGCTCCCAGACCGGCGACTGCGAACTGCAGCGGCTGGCCATAGAACACGGAATGGACAGGGTACGCTATCCCTTCCTCTATGAGCCTTTCCACAACGATGCATCAGACCCCAACATCCAGATGGATCACAACCGGTGCATCCTTTGCCTGCGATGCATCCGGGTCTGTGCGGAGAAAGTGGGGGCCCACACCCTCGACCTGGAGAAGCGGGGCTGGGGGACGAACATTACGGCCGACCTCGGAAAGGAGCTCGGCGAGAGCGACACCTGCGTATCGTGCGGCGCATGCGCCCAGGTCTGCCCCACGGGGACCATCACCCTCCGGGACTTCGTCTACCGGGGACGGCGCACCGACTGCGACGACCAGGTGGAGAGCATATGCCCCCTTTGCTCCATGGGATGCAGGATCAAGGCATATGTCCGCACGGGAAGCGTGGCCAGGGTGGAAGGTCTATCGGCGGCCAGTCCCG
>Ga0209723_1003670_pt1 | contig 18146 bp, 16 predicted proteins | sample BiotimSIPDNA_2_FD_185750 | JGI IMG/M metagenome (GOLD analysis project Ga0209723, IMG submission 185750) | Anaerobic biogas reactor microbial communites from Washington, USA - Biogas_R2 time_0 SIP DNA (SPAdes) (version 2) | ecosystem: Engineered > Bioreactor > Anaerobic > Unclassified | place... | reverse complement strand
TGAAATCTTATTAGTCGATGACGGCCCACCAGACCCAATTGAAGATATTTATAAGGAACTCGATTCGCCAAAAATAAAATACTTCAAGATTGAAAATTCAGGCCCAGCCAAAGCCAGAAACTTTGCTACACAACATGCTCAGGGAGAATTTGTAGCCTTCCTCAACCACGATGACATTTGGACACCAAGAAAATTAGAAGAGCAATTACAAGGACTTGAACAATGGCAAGCTGTATGGGTTGCTTCAGGACGGCTTCAGGTTAATTACTACAATAATAAAATTTTATCAAAGAAGAAAACCAAGGATTACTTCAAAGATGTTTTCTATGACATCCTTGAAAAAAAATATCTTTGGAGCTTTTCTTCTGTCATGATCAAAAAAAGTGTTTTCTTTGAGGTTGGCATGTTCAACGGTGACATTTGGTTCATGGATGACCGTGACTTATATTTACGAATTGCCAAAAAGTATCCCCTGCTCTACTTATCAAACATCCACGTATTGGACAAGGTGCATGCCTCAAATATTACTTCGAATGTATCCATGCAAAGAATGTTTGATATTCATGAGACTGTAATTAATAATGCAAAGAAACTTGACCCAAACATACCCAAGAAAGTCATTGATAATTCGAGGCGCATGATTTACCAGACTGCCTGTATTGAATATCTACGCGCAAATGACATTCCCAACATGCGAAAAATGTTGAATTTGCTCAAGTGTGATGCTAAAAATGTCAAATTTATTCCATATCGTTTGTTAAGTCTATTCAACGATAACATGATAATAAAAATAATGATCCAGGTTCGCAAATTAAGGGGAGCATTATTCAAAGATAGGCTATATCCCTCAGTTAATCGGAATGACCCTTAATTTCGAGACAACGCACCAAACCTTTAAATGACATTAAATACAAATACCTCCAGAATGAAAAGAATTGCCATCTTTATCCCCACCCTTGCTGGCGGCGGTGCAGAATCAGCGATGGTAATACTTGCACGAGAATTATCAAGACGAGGCTTTCTTGTTGATCTAATTATAAAAAAGGCACAAGGAGAATTGCTTGTCAAAGTTCCATCGGAAGTAAATATCATTAATTTTGATGTGCCTGCCATGAGGCATACACTAACAAAGCTTGTCAGGTATATCAATCAAAAGCAACCGGATACGATTATCTCAGCCTTGGAATTGCCAAATATCGTTTCCATTCTTGCGCGAATTCTTGCAAAGAGTAAACCACAGATCATCATTTCTATTCATGGGATCATATCAAAACAAAATCCAATTTATCACAAATCGCTTGACAGGGTGATTTTTAAACTACTCTATCCTAGAGCCGACCATATCGTGGCTGTGTCCAATATTTGTGCACAGGATGCGGTTAAGTACTTACACTTGCCCCATTCAAAAATCAATGTCAATTATAACCCGGTCATTGACGAGGGTTTTTATAAAAGATCAAAAGAGCTGAATCTATTTTCTTTCCCTGAAAAACAAAACTACAAGAAAATACTTAGTATTGGCAGGTTAGAAAAAGTAAAAGATCATCAAACTTTGCTGCTTGCATTTAAAGAGATACAAAAGAAATATTATGCAAAATTAATCATCTTAGGCGAAGGAACATATAGGATGGAAATTTCTAAATGGGTAAATGAAATGGGCTTGGAAAATGATGTAATAATGCCAGGCTTTGTTCAGAACCCACTTCCAATCATGAGGGAATCAGATGTCTTGATAAATGCCTCAAAGCATGAATCCTTTTCTATTGTGATCGTTGAAGCGTTGGCATGTCATTGTCCAGTTGTAAGCACGGCCTGTGGCGGGCCTGAGGAAATCTTAGCAAACGGAAAATATGGTCACCTTGTCCCTATTGGCGACCACATAGCCATGGCTGAAACTGTAGAAAAGGTATTCAAGGGCGACCTAAGACTAGCTGATAATGAGTGGTTAATTCAATTTTCTGTTGAATCTAACACACAAAAATATGTGCAATTAATATCTTAATTTTCATAAATTTGCTAAAACTTAATGAGGCAAATCGACTGAGCATTTTTTCAACGCCTGTTAACACGTTATAATATCAGGGCGGTTTTCATGTAGTCTTTGCAATTGCTAGTAAAAATTGATCTAAATCAATGAATTTCAAACCGCAACAAAGAGGATTTTCTATGCATGCTTCACAAACGACCAAAATTGGCATAATCGGAACAGGGTTTATTGGCGGTGGATTGTTAAAAACAATTAATTTATTTCCAGACATGGAAGCAAGTGTCGTTTTAACCCGGAGAAAATTAGATGAGTTCGCTAATTCATCGGTTTACACAAATTCTGTTCAAGAATTAATAGACAAAAGTGACCTGGTGGTGGAATGTAACGGCGACCCGGTATATGCAACGGAGATTGTGTCTAAAGCACTAGAGGCAGGCAAACCTGTGGTCACAATGGATGCCGAATTACATATTACATCGGGGAATTATTTGTCTCAAAAAGGTTTGTTTACCGAAGCAGAAGGAGATCAGCCAGGCACTCTAGCAGCCATGAAGCGAGATTTGGTGACCATGGGCTTCAATCCTCTCGTTTATGGAAACTTAAAAGGCTTTTTGAATTTAAACCCCACACTGGAGGATATGAAATATTGGTCAAAAGTACAGGGGATTTCACTAGAACAAGTGACTGGTTTCACAGACGGCACGAAAGTACAAATTGAACAGGTGCTTGTTGCTAATGGTTTAGGCGCTGTTATTGCTAAACAGGGCATGTTTGGACTGCTAAGTGATGACATTGAGCAAGGCGCAGCCTTATTAGCTGAAAAAGCTAAACAGTTGGGTCAACCCATCAGCGATTACCTTTTATATGACCCAAAGGCCAAAAAGAAGTTTCCGGCCGGTGTTTTCGTGACTGCGGAATATGATCATCAACAAGCTGCTGCACTGAAATATTTGAAGTTGGGAGATGGCCCATTTTATACCATGATCCGAAATTTCCACCTCTGCCATCTTGAAATTCCAAAAACCATCAGACAGGCATTAGAGACTGGTAGTGTTTTATTAGATAACGGAAGACAACCAACCGCAAGCGTAGCGGCTATTGCAAAAAAGACCTTAGAACCTGGTGAAAGAATACTACGCGGCTCGAGAAATTTTCAAATCCGTGGAGAAGCAATATGCATCACAGATTTTCCAAACCACATACCGGTTGGATTAATTAGTAATGTTGTTATTAAACAAAAGGTTGAACCTGGCCAAATGCTTAATTTTAATGACGTGGAAATACCCGATAGCTTAGCGAAAAAAGCATGGGCATTTACCCTAGAATTAGCATTGGCTAAATAGAGCGATTTAATCGCAACTTTGTTTTTACATATGTCATTCAAGAAAATGTGAATGGTTAACGAAAATTGGTAGGAATAGATTGAAAATCTTTCTCTTAGGAACAAACATTACAACAGGAGGCGCTCAAAAGGTTTTACTTGACCTGGCTGATTGGCTCTATGGCCAGGGAGTTGACGTCACTGCTGCGTTTTTTTACGATCGTGACAACCTCTATGAAGAGTGGAAATCTCAACATGCTTTTTCGCTTATTTGCCTGGATGCCTGGGCCAATACAAATAACTTGGTTCAAAAAGCTTTGAAGCTTACTAAGGGATGGTTCAAATTATTAAACATACTCAAGCAAGGTACATACACTGGTATTTTGACGTTTACGCATGACAGTAACATTCTTGGCCTGCCTGCTGCATGGTTTGCCAAAGTGCCACTTTGTTATGGATCCCATCATGTACGATATCCAAGCTTGTCAAGATTTAAAATATTTCTCCATAAATGGATTATTAACAGTAGAATTGCAACTGGTTTAATTGCAGTCTCATGCTTTACAAAAGATCAGGCAATTGAAGAGGGAATAATTGAGGATAAAATTAAAATCATTCATAACGGTATTGACATGCAATTATTCTCTCTAAAGTACGCGGATGAAAGTCAGCCAATTAATGATAAAGAAAAATTCATAATTATCGCAGTCGGAAGGTTAGTTGATCAAAAAGGTCATGCATATTTGATTGATTCTGCTCCGGAAGTTTTACAAACTTTTCCGAATGCATTTTTTTACCTGGCTGGAGATGGCCCATTATTTAACACCTATCAATCAAGAATTAATGATTTAGGCATATCTGAAAGGTTTGTCCTATTGGGTAACCGCAAAGATATCCCTAAATTATTATCGGAGTCTGATTTATTTGTCTTTCCATCACTTTACGAAGGCTTACCCATTTCTCTTTTAGAAGCCTTGGCAAGCGGCATTCCGGTCATCTGTTCAGCCATACCTGCGGTAACCGATATCATTAGCGATGGACAAAATGGTAGATTAGTTCCTGTTTGCAATTCAAAAGCGCTAGCAGAAGGAATTGTTGAGTTGATAAATAATGAACAACTGCGAATAAAATTTTCCATCAACAGCAGAAAATTAGTAGAAGAATCCTTTTCCATTTCCAACATGGGGTATAACTACATGAAATTGTATGAGGAAAATACAAATTATGCAAACGAAGCATAAGAAATTTTTCACCCTTGTTAAGGGGTTAATTTCAATATTCTTAATTTATTATTTTTATAAATCGTTGGATGAATTATTTCAGTATTACCTACCGCTATTTAACAATACATCACGCATTCCAATTTCACTTTTTGCTTTTATACTGCTGCTTATTTTCCTTATAGCCTTTTTGCTTGTACACGTATGGTATTTCAAATTATTGGGTCAATTGACTTCTTTCCGTCCAAAATCCTCATTGATTAAGTGGAGCATCGGGGTCATACTTTCCATTGGCGTAAGTTGGTTATTACTCTACTCACCATATGCAGCGCTTTTCGATGGATGGTGGTTTAAGTCAACTATTTTAATTTTCACAGCAGCTGTGCTAACTTGGCTTTTTACAGAAGACAACAGTCAAATATATTCTTTTCTAGGCGTTCTAAAAGCTATTATCTTACTTTCGAGCATCATCATTGTTGCAAGTGAATTACAGATGGCAAGTAGCTATCCATTTTCTTTAGGATGGTCTGAGGGAAACCGCTTGTGGGATTACTCAATATTATATGGACGAGATCGTTACCAAATCGCAGCAGATCAGTCCATCCCGGTATATACATCAGTAGGCAGGCAAAGTTTATGGGGGCTTGTTTACTTAATCCCTAATACCTCGATATTCCTTGCCCGTTTATGGGATGTCATTTTGTTTACGGTGCCTTATTTCATCTTAGGCTTAGTCGTTTTTCACAGAAAAAATCAAAGCATTGAAGTATGGCTTATGCTTGGGATTTGGTCTTTCCTTTTCTTAAGGGGAGGGCCAATTTATACGCCGCTTGTACTTGCGGCAATTTTAGATGCATCCACGAGGAAAATGCCACTTTGGCTAAGTATCATATTTGTTTCAATTGCTGGATATTATGCCACCGAATCCCGCTTTACATGGGTGTTTGCAGCAGGTATGTGGGCTGCATTAATTGCTTTCTTAGATACCAAATCAAAGATATCTAAAAGTGCCAAACAACTATGGCTGCGTGCCTTAATTCTTGGGTTATCTGGTGTCACTTTTGCTTATTTCATGCCTAAATCTCTTGATGATGCACTGTTATCATTATTTACCAGGACTCCTGGTGCAGTGAACCAGGCTGCAGAAGTATTGGCGTCTGGAGAACAGGGGATTGCCGTTTCTGGCCTTGGTGAACTCCTTGGCCGGCAACCACTTTTATGGCAGAGGTTATTACCCAACCCAACTTACACTCCAGGCATATTACTTGGACTACTTATAACTGCTGGTCCCTTGATTTTTTTCTTATATTTGCTTGGGAAGAAGATGCCCTGGAAATTGGATCTTTGGCAAAAATTATTACTTTTCGGAGAACTAATAGCTTTTCTTATCGTGGGACTGATTATTAGCGTCAAGATTGGCGGCGGGGGTGACTTGCATAATCTTGACATGTTTCTAATTACGCTTGTAATCGTTAGCGGTCTGATTTGGCATGGTGGTGCTAAGGACGAGATTAAAGTCATCAGTAAAAATAAACCGATCCTTAAATATGCTTGTTTCCTTGTAGTTTTTACTCCAGCCCTGCTTGGTTTAATGAGCGCAAAGCATGTCGAAATCCCTTCTAAGCAAGAAGCACAAAAAGGACTGAACAATATTCAAAGTGCTGTTGATAAATATAATGATAATGAAATTTTATTCATTGATCAGCGCCAGCTGCTTACATTTGGATTCATAAAAAATGTCAATCTCGTACCTGAATTTGAAAAGAAACAGCTAATGGATATGGCAATGGCTGATGATGCCAATTACTTTGAGCCTTTTATTGCTGACATGCAGAATCAACGTTTTTCTTTGATTATAAGTGAGCCATTGTATATCCAATATCAAGAAGTTGATTATGAAGGTGGTTTTGGACAGGAAAATAACTCCTGGGTAAACTGGGTGTCGATCCCAATACTGTGTAATTACGAATCAATTGAGACCAATACTGATCATAAGTATGAATTGTTAATTCCTCGGAGTGGACCTCTTCCAGATGAACTTCAGGGGATTTGTCCATAGTGTGAAAAAAAATAACAAATAATACCTTCAAGTATTCATTTGAATTCTCCACAGGTAAAAAAACCCGTCATCATTTTCGTCAATGTTATAATAAACAAAATTCAGAAGTACTTGGAGATTAGTTATATGGATTTATCCATAATAGTGCCAGTATATAATGAACAAGATAATATTCCATTGCTTTACGAATCTATTTTAAATGTCAGTCAAACATTTGATAAAAGTTGGGAGTTGCTATTTATCGATGACGGCAGTCAAGATGGAAGCTTAACTGTTCTACAAGAATTAGCCATCAAAGATCCCGCGCATGTTAGGGTCATTTCCTTTAGAAGAAATTTTGGCCAAACCGCGGCCATTGCAGCTGGCATTGACCATTCTAACGGCGATATTATCGTCATGCTTGATGCTGACATGCAAAATGACCCGGTCGATATCCCTGTCTTGTTGGCAAAACTTGAAGAAGGCTACGATGTAGTCAGTGGCTGGCGCAACAAACGGCAAGATAGTTTTGTGTCAAGAACCTTACCCTCACAATTAGCCAACAAACTTATTTCCTGGGTAACAGGGGTGCACTTACATGATTTTGGCTGTACATTAAAAGCCTATCGGCGAGAAGCGGTCACTGGTTTCCGTCTATACGGCGAAATGCACCGTTTTATTCCTGTCTATGCAAATTCAGTGGGTGCAAGGATAACCGAGGTTCCTGTAAATCACCATCCGAGGCGTTTTGGCAAAGCCAAGTATGGCTTGGAAAGAACTATAAAAGTTGTTTTGGATTTGTTTGTTGTCAAATTCTTAAACGCCTATGCCAGCAAACCCATCTACCTTTTTGGTGGTGTTGGAATTGTCTTAATATTAATCGCCCTTGCCCTGTTGTTATTTCTGCTGATTCGACGGGTATGGTTTGGCGTCTCAGTATTTGAATCACCCTTCTTTCAAATGTCTACGATGGTTTTCATTCTCGGCTTTCAGTCAATACTTATGGGATTAATCGCAGAATTGTTAGCCCGCACTTACCACGAATCTCAAGGCAAGCGCAATTACACCGTGCATAAATACATAAATTTTCCAGAATCCGACATTCCAGAAACCAGTCACACTACTAAGTAAATGAATATTCTCGTCTTAACCCACGAATACCCACCCATTGGCGGAGGTGGAGGTAAAGTTGCCCAAGACTTATGCCAAGGTTTAGTAAAACGAGGCCACCATCTCTCTGTTCTGACAGCCCTTTTTGAAAATTTACCCGAAAAAAGTAATGAATATGGAATTCAAATAATTCGTGTTAAGAGTGGCAGGAAAGAAGCTTACAGGGCTGATTTTAAAGACATGCTTGGTTTTATTTGGTCTTCATTTTGGGTTGGACTCAGACAAATAAGGGAAATTAAACCAGATCTTATCCATGCTCATTTTGCAGTGCCAAGTGGTGTTAGTGCATTTATGTTACATCTTTTTACCAAAACCCCTTATGTCCTGACAGCACACCTCGGAGATGTACCCGGTGGAGTACCAGAGAAGACTGGCAAGTGGTTCAAGTGGATTTTTCCATTAACACCCCCAATCTGGCGTAAAGCTGCAAAGATTTCAGCTGTCAGTGTATTTACGCGTTCATTGGCTTTAAAGCACTATCATGTGCCTATTGAAGTAATTCCAAACGGCGTTGACCTGACTGCACTGGATCCAGGCGTCATTGAAGTCAATAATCCCCCAAAGATTGTTTTCGCTGGCCGTTTCATGCCCCAAAAAAACCCCCTCCAATTGATAAGATGCCTAGCAGAGCTTAAAGATCTACCGTGGTCTTGTACACTGATTGGTGATGGCCCAATGTATCAAGAAATTGAAAAGGAAATTCACAAACTCCAAATTCAAGATCGCATCCAATTCACCGGTTGGATTACACCAGAACAAGTAATCAATGCGTACCGTACTGCAGATATCATGTTTATGCCGTCGCTTTCAGAAGGGCTACCAGTAGTCGGTGTACAAGCTCTTGCAATGGGTTTAGCCTTAGTCCTCAGTCGCGTTGGAGGATCTGTAGAATTAATAGAGCACGGAATAAACGGTTTCTTATTCGAACCTCATGATAAGGACGGTTTTGTTTTAGCGCTAAGGGAATTAATTTCAAATCCCCAAAAATTATTAGCTTATCGATTAGCTAGTCGAAAATTAGCAGAGAAATTCTCATTAGATAGCATAATAATGCAGTATGAACAATTATTTTCAAGGGCAATTGCGGAAAATAAAACTAGGCAGAAAACTACTTCAAAACACTCCCTCTAATTTGCTTGGCAAATTTTGCATATCGCGAAATTAAGTGAACCCAACTGCCAGATAATTTCCCATCAAATGAAGCTGCACCTAATACACTGCGGAGTTCATCAGCATTTTTAAAATCAGGTAATTGAAGCACCGCCCTGCCTAATTCCACTGCTGAATGAGCATCTGATCCAACCATTCTTAAGAGTTGATGCGCTTCTGCAAATTCATCCGCCCTTTCATTGAAAGCTGGTTTAACACAGCGGGCATTGAAAACCTCAATTGCATCAATGAAAGGTAATAGGACTTCTAATGTGCCTTTTTGCCAAGTAGAACCTCTCATTGGGTCAAAGGGATGCGCTATGCTAATAAATGCAGATTGCTTTTTTAATGCCTCAATCGTTTTCATTGGGGATAAGCCGCCAGGTACCAGGTCACTAATAAAGTACGCCAAGATTTCTCCCTCAGTAGTCTGGATCTCTTCCCCCACAATAACTCTTTCTGGATCTTTGCTTTTTGCTTCTAAAGCACCATGCACTTGATCGTGGTCAGTAATGGCAATCTTATCAATTCCCTTTTCTCTACACGTTTCTAGGATCGATGAGATTTTGAATAAACTGTCAGGTGAATAAATTGAGTGACAATGAAATTCTGCTATGATCAATTGAGCCATTATTCTTTATAAATCCGGGGTAGCCGATCAGCCAGGCCACACACCACTTCGTAATTAATCGTGCTCCAACGCTCCGCAACTTCGTCTACACTAATGGATTCATCCCCTTGTTTGCCGATCAACACGACTTCATCACCAACTTTTGCTTCGGGTACGTTATCCAATTGCAGCATGCATTGATCCATGCAAACTCTACCAACGATATCTACTCGCTTTCCATTCACCAAGACTTGCTGACCGTCAACTCTGCGGAAACCATCACCGTAACCAATCGGGATCACCCCAATGCGTTCGTCTTTTTTGGTAACATAAATTGATCCATAGCTGATGCCGCTATTTGGGGGATAGGTGCGTAGTGAGGTAATTCGGGCTTTCCAGGTTAAGGCGGGTTTAAATTCACTGCCCAATTTCATGCTTGGTGCTGGCGCCATGCCATAGATTGCGTTGCCAGGACGCACCAAATCGTAATGAGATTCTGGGAAATTAAACACCGCGGCTGAGTTGGCTGCGTGTACTACTGCTGGTTTTAGTCCTTGCTTTTCTAAATTTGAGAGCAGATCATTGAAGAGTTGCATTTGCCTTATCGTTGAATCTGAATTAGGCTCGTCTGCACGTGGAAAATGTGTAAAAATCCCGGTGACATCAATATTTGTTCCCTTTATATCTGATAAAAATCCAGGGACCTCGTAGGGGAGCATCCCTAACCGACCCATTCCAGTCTCCACTTTCACATGCGCTAGCAGCTTTGCCCCATTGATGCGCGCATAATCCAGATAATTCTCTGTTAAGTCCGGGTCAAAAATGGAAACAATAATTTGTTGATCAATAGCATCAGGAATTTTTGCTGGCGGAGTATAACCCAAAACCATCAGTTTACAAGAAATACCAGCTCGCCGTAATGCAAGGGCTTCTTCAATCCGTGCTACGCCACACCAAGTCGCACCGCCCTGGATGGCCGCCTGCGCAGCTGGTCTTGCCCCGTGACCATATCCATTAGCTTTTATGACAGCCATAACTTCTTTGCCAGTAATCTTTATAATTTGACTTACATTGCACTTTATGGCATTCAGGTCAATTTCAAGCCAGGTCGAATAAGTATTGATTTCCATAGCAGGTAAGTATAAACCCCCTTTTGATGTTCATCAAGGAAAAAATAAATTTGTGACAGGCTCAAAAGATTTACTAAATAATGATCACAAATAAAAATTTACCTTTCAACAGGTATAATAACCAGGATGTTTGAATTTACCATTCACCATACTGATAATAGTGCCAGGGTTGGAAGCTTCAGAACACCGCATGGTGAGATCCCCACACCAATTTTTGCTCCAGTTGGCACCCAAGCTACGGTCAAAGCAGTGACGCCAGCCCAATTAGAGGAACTAAACACCTGTTTGGTTTTAGCCAATACCTATCACCTCTATCTACGTCCAAGTGATGAACTAGTTGCTAAACTAGGCGGATTACATCACTTTATGCAGTGGCAAAAACCCATCTTGACTGACTCAGGAGGATTCCAGGTCTTTTCTCTTGCTGATATGCGCAAAATTGATGATGATGGGGTTACTTTCAAATCCCATATTGATGGATCTACACACCGCCTTACACCAGAAAAATCAATCGCTATCCAAGAAAACTTGGGAGCAGATATCATTATGGCATTCGATGAGTGCGCACCACCCAATGACATGGCATACTCAAAGGAAGCAATGATCCGAACCCATATGTGGGCTGAGCGTTGCATTAAAGCAAAGAAAAGAAACGACCAAGCACTTTTTGGGATTGTTCAAGGAGGTGTTTTCGCAGACCTGCGCGAAGTATCTGCGAGAGTCATATCCTCGATGGGCTTCCCAGGCCATGCAATCGGCGGACTTTCTGTTGGTGAATCCAAAAAAGATATGTACCACACCATTGAGGTAGTTAATGCTGTCTTACCACCCGATAAACCGAGGTACCTGATGGGGGTCGGCACTATTGAGGACTTAATTGAAGGCGTTTGGCGAGGTATCGATATTTTTGACTGCGTCTTACCCACCCGCCTTGCGCGCCATAATGCTGCCATGACACGCTATGGACGCCTGAATGTGATGAATGCCAGCTTCGCGACTGATGAGAAATCCCTAGACGAAGAATGCCAGTGCTACACTTGCCAGCATTTTTCAAGAGCCTATTTACGTCACCTCATTGTCGCCAAAGAAATCCTTGCTGCTACGCTCCTATCAATTCATAATATTCACACGCTCATTCAACTGACAGCAGACATGCGCTTGGCTATTCAAAATAAGACATTCGATAGCTATGCGAAAGAAACACTTACTATTTATAGATCTAAAAAGATGCAATAGTACTTCAACAACCTGGAGATAACATGACAATCATTCAAGCAATTATTTTAGGCATTGTGCAAGGGCTTACTGAGTTCTTGCCAATTTCATCTTCTGCACATCTTGTATTGATACCCTATCTGTTAAATTGGGACATGGCGAGTGCAGAAGCCTTTATTTTTGATGTTTTGGTTCAACTGGGTACTCTAGCCGCAGTAATTATCTATTTTTGGAAAGATTTGATCGCAATTATTAAGAGTGTTATTTTAGGCATAAAAGCAAGACAGCCCTTTAAAGAGCCTGATAGTTTTTTAGGGTGGATGATCATCCTCGCCACCATCCCGGCAGGTTTGGGTGGAATTCTGCTCAAAGATTATGTTGAAACTGCTTTCAGCAGTCCAGTAATTACTGCAGTTATGCTGTTTATCACAGCAGCTTTGATGGCTATCTCAGAGTGGGTCAGTAAAAAAACGCGTGAAATTGAAACCATTAAACCTAAGGAAGCTTTATTGATTGGTTTTTTCCAAATGCTAGCTATTTTTCCAGGCATCTCTCGCTCTGGTGCAACCATATCTGGTGGATTAATTCAAAATTTCGATCGCGAGGGATCAGCTCGTTTTTCATTCCTGATGTCAATCCCCATCATGCTGGCAGCAGGCTTATTAGCCCTTGTTGACCTAATCAAAATGCCATCGTTATTTAGTTTCCTTCCAGTTTTGGTTATTGGCTTCCTGACAGCAGGCGTTGTAGGTTACTTTTCAATTGCTTGGTTAATGCACTTCTTGAAGAAAAGTCCACTGTACATTTTCTCGCTTTATTGTGTTTTAGTGTCAATTGTGATATTAATCCTTCATAATGTTCGCTAAATTTCGTAAAGCGTTATTTTTTACAATCGTTTCCGTTCTTTTGGCTGCCTGTAGCGCACCATTGTCCCAAACGCCTGAGCTGGAAAGACCAATTATTAAAGTACAGATCTCCCCATCAGTAACACACCTACTTGACAAGCTCAATTCTTGTGCTGAAAAACAAGATTCATTCCATGTTTTTGTGCAGACTGTTCTTACTCAAGAGATGAAATCCATCGATTATGACTTAACCATTCGCCCCGGACTTAAGAATACCTCAGATCAATTTGTCAGCGTTTTGGGATATGAGGAGATTATCTTGATTACACATCCTGATAACCCACTGGTAAGTATTTCAGAGGAGGATCTTAAACAAGTCTTCATCGGTGAGTTTGCTAGCTGGCAAGAAATTCAAGGTGCAAGCACAGTCACAAATTTTGACCACCCAGTTTCTGTTTTCAGCTATAGCCCAAATGACGAACTGCATCAGTGGCTGATTCAAGATTTGCTACAGATCGAGAAAGATCAATTAAGAGTGCAATTTGTCGGTTCACAGGAAAAAATGGTAGAACAGGTTCACAAAACTCCTGGCGCAATAGGATACATTTTAATGTCACAATTAGCCAATCAAGTCAACACAGTAAGTCTTAATCCTGAGCACGACCTTAACCTTACTTTACCCGTCCTATCCATTACCAATCAAGATCCACAAAACGATTTATTAAGTTTGATCCTATGTTTGCAAGAATAGATATTGAATAAAATCCTAAGTTAGTTTTTTGCCAACAAAATTCCTGTAGACTTCCCAATAAAAATGCCGCCCTTTTCTACAATGATGTTTTGAAAGTAATCCGTCATTGCCATTTTCCTGGAGATTGGGATTGTTTCTGTAATATCCCACATCGAGTAAGCATACTCCGTTAGTAATGCTGCATCGGTCACCCACAAATTTGAATCAAACAAAATTAACTCAACATTTTTAAAGTATTGCCTTAACCAAGGTGCGCCATTTTCAAGGCTGAAGCGGCGATGTTTAATTGGGTCAAATTGATAAGCAGGCTCAAATTGGTGCAATAAACCATAGAGTTCTTGCATGTGGGTCTCCCCATTTGTGGCGGCCATGAGCTTGCCAGGTTGTTTTAGAACCCGCTTAATTCCTGATAATGCCCTATCAATATCAGGGACATGGTACAGCATGTGGTTAGCAGTGACCAGGTCAAAAGACTTTTTAGTAAATGGTATGTTCTGAGCATCAGCAACAATAAATTTAAAACATTTACGATCGACTAAAGCCCGCTTTGCTTCACTTAGCATCCCTATAGAAAGATCAGAGAGAACTATGCTACTGTCTTCAGGGAATTTGTTTGCATTCGCTCGCCATTGCACAGCATTCCCACAACCTAATGCAAACACTGACAGCCCTGGTTTAATATTTAGGTGCTTAAAAATAAAATCCGCCCATTTCTCTTTGTTTGTGCTGAACTTTTCATGAATAACTATGCGTGCATTCAGGTTAGTCGATTGCGCATACTGCTTTCCTCGCAGGTATGCTTGGTCGGACATTCGTTGATTCATTTATTTTTCCTTATGATCACTTAAATATTCTACGATATTGATAAAACTGTACAATTATTATCTTGTTTCCTTGACATGTCACAAATCTGGTGATAAATTATTTACATGGGGGATTAACCCCACTAAAAATCTGTGATATAGAAAGTGGAGATAAAAACAATGTCTGAACGGTATCAAGGAATAATAAAATGGTTTAGCGCACCTAAGGGCTACGGTTTTATTGGTTGGGATGACGGAGAAGATATTTTCGTTCATTTTTCCGCAATTGAAATGGATGGGTATCGCCGGCTCAAAGAAGGACAAGCAGTCGAATTCTCTATTGAAGAGGGTTCAAAAGGCAAACAAGCAGCCAATGTAATTCCAATAAATAAATAATTATCTGTCTTGATCAAAAGCTGTCCTGGTCAGGTCAGCTTTTTGTTTTTAAAATACACCAAAAAAGTACAAAATGATTTTTAAATATTCTTCATAAGTGTACTGGCGGCCCAGCTCCGTCTTCCACCAGGTGTTATTTCGATACCAGTGATCACGGACCGGCCTTACCTGTACATCAATATCACTAGATTTCAATTGACTCTCAAAAATAATCCGCGTCCTTAAGGTGTGGTAAGGATCAGTAATAATTATGAGAGAATCTATGTCATGTTCTAAAGCCAATCTCCTAACAGCAATAGCTTCATCAACCGTATTAAATACAGTTGAACCAGTCACAAAAATATTTTCTTGGGGAAATGATTGTCTAACAGCTGACCTGATAAGTTCATCCCTGGCAGCTTCATCAGTAAAAGTAATAATTAAGTAATCTGCATAATCACTTTTATATAACAGCACGGCCTCAGAAACGCGGTCTCCAGAATCACCGCTCAAAGCAACCACCGCGTCTGCCTTTTTTAAGGGGTCTGCGTGAATTAAGAAACCGCCAATTCCTCTCAAGCCAAGGGAGATTACAACGGGCAATAATAAGCAAGCAAATAATACTACTGCAGAAAAAATTAATATTAAACCTGGGTTTATTTTTTTATTTGCTTTAATGCCACACAAATTAACTTACCTGTCCTATTTTAAATTCTTTCTTTCAAAGCCTGGCGCATTTTTTCGAGTGCCTCAACAAGTGTAGATCGGGGTGTGCCAAAGTTTAAGCGTAGGAATCCTTGTCCTTCTTTACCGAAATCCAAGCCATTGTTTAATCCAACTTTGGCATTATCCAAGAAGAATTGATAAGGAGATGGCTCAAGATTCATTTCTTTACAATCCAGCCAGGCTAAAAATGTACCTTCAGGCTTAGCCATTCTAACCCCTGGCAAGTAATTTTGTATCTCTGTGTATAACCAATCACGATTAGCCTCTAGGTAGGCTAGTACTTCCCCCAACCACACATCGCCAAGTAAATAAGCTGCCCGTGCGGCAATAAGTGATAACAAGCAAGGTGTGCTGACCAACCCAGACCGGGCACGACTATAACTTTGGCGCAAAGTTGGATCTTGAATGATTGCCACTGAGGCATGTAAGCCTGCTATGTTGTACGTCTTACTGGGAGCAATTAAGGTAATCGTTTTCGCAGCAATCTCCTCATCCAAAGAGGCCATTGGGATATGCCTATGACCCGAATAGATTAAGTCACAGTGGATGTCGTCAGAGCAGATAGTCACATCGTGTTGCAGGCAAATTTTTGCCATTCTTAACAATTCGTCTTTGGTAAATACGCGACCGGTAGGATTTTGTGGATTGCATAACAAAAAGAATTTAACCTTATGATTAACTATCTGCTGTTCAAACCGCTCAAAATCGATGCAGTACTGATCATCAGGGCATCGAACAAGACTGTTTTCCACGCGCTGCATGCTTGCATTATCAATTGCACTAAAAAATGGCGGGTAGGCTGGCGTCTGAAATAAAATTGAATCTCCAGGTGAACAAACAGCTCTCAAAGCAAGATTAAATCCGGTAACTACGCCTGGAACGAAGCAAACATCTTCAGGGCTAATTTGCCAGCCGTAGAGACGCTGCATTCGTTCTACAACTATTTCAGGTAAATCTTTTGGCACCAACCCGTACCCGAAAATGCCATGGTCAACACGCGCATGTAAAGCATCCATTACCTCAGGTGGACAACGAAAATCCATATCAGCAACCCATAAAGGCAGTACTTCTTCCCCATAACGACGCCACTTTAGACTTTCAGTGCTTCGACGATCGATAACTTCATCAAAATTCATGTTGACTCCTCTGTTTATTGTAGTTTTCTAACGATTATAATCTCAAAAGTAAGGATTGGTCATCAAGCAGGTATCCGTATCACTTATAACAAACAAGTGGCCAACAAGTTTATTGATCAATTTCATTATCCCGTCTAGTTAAAATTTCTCATAACTTTTATCGGATAATAATAGCATTTACTAAATTTGTGAGTTTCTGGATTTTTCCATTAACCTGCAGAGATTCATTTCTTAGGCTAAAATTCAGGTAGAGCAATTTACTTTCACAAAACTAGTTATTTAGAGCGATCAATCGCTTAATACACACGCAATCTATTTTTAGGCTACGAAAATGAAAAACACAATAACAACACCCATCATAAATTTAGAATTTTCTCCAGATTGGCAAGATTACCAGTTACTTGATAGTGGAAATGGAAAAACGCTTGAACGTTTTGGTCCATACAAGCTTATTCGCCCAGAGCCCCAAGTCATCTGGCAAAAGTCATTGCCTAAAGAGGATTGGGATGAAGCTGATGCCATTGTTCAAGAAGCACAAACAGAATATGGTGGGCAGTGGCACTTCTATAAGTCCATTGAAAAGCAATGGGTCATGCAGTACAAAGCCATGAAATTCCAAGTACAGCTTTCCTCTTCCAGGCATGTGGGGGTATTCCCTGAGCAAGCCAGCCACTGGGACTGGATAATCGGTCAAATCAAACATAGTCAAAAGCCCTTAAATGTACTAAATCTATTTGGATACACCGGCATTGCAACGCTGGCTGCAGCACAGGCAGGCGCAAAGGTCACCCATGTAGACTCTTCAAAACATGCTATAAGTTGGGCGAATTACAACTTAAAGCTTTCAGGATTAACAGGTAAACCAGTTCGGTGGATAGTAGAAGATGCCTTGAAGTTTATTCAAAGGGAAGCCCGCCGAGGTAACCGTTATGATGGATTAATCTTAGACCCCCCAAAATTTGGACGCGGGTCGGATGGTAAAATCTGGGATTTTTATAAGAGCATGCCAGAGCTCTTAGAAGCTTGCCGGGGTATTCTTTCAGAAGATGCACAATTCATTGTCCTGACTGCTTATGCAATTCAAGCTTCATCTGTGATCACAGCACAAGCTTTACAGGAAATCCTCAAAGATAGACCAGGCTATTTAACAACTGGGGAGCTTGCCACCAGGGAAGAAAGCGGAGGTCACATCATTTCACATGCCCTTTTTTCCCGCTGGACTAACTGAAAGCCTGCTTAATTTTCTTCCTGTTCTTTCAAAGACACTAAGACTTTATCGACCCTACGGCCGTCCATGTCGACAACTTCAAAGCGGAGATTTCCCCAATCAAACATTTGACCGCTTTTGGGAATGCTGCCTAACTGGTACATAACGAAACCACTCAAGGTACGATATCCTGCTTTATCTTCTTCAGGTAAATTTGATATCTCAAGAATTTCTTTTAATTCATCAATCCCAATCAAACCATCAAACAACCAGGAGCCATCACTTCTTTGAATGGCATCTTGCTCCGTGTCTTCACTATCCTGTGCAATGTCGCCCACAATGGCTTCTAAGACATCATAAAGCGTTACCATACCCTGTGTGCCGCCATATTCGTCGATAACCAGGGCATTATGGACGCCAGAATTACGAAATATTTCAAGGGCTTGCAGTGCAGCAGTATTTT
>Ga0209723_1003669_pt1 | contig 18159 bp, 12 predicted proteins | sample BiotimSIPDNA_2_FD_185750 | JGI IMG/M metagenome (GOLD analysis project Ga0209723, IMG submission 185750) | Anaerobic biogas reactor microbial communites from Washington, USA - Biogas_R2 time_0 SIP DNA (SPAdes) (version 2) | ecosystem: Engineered > Bioreactor > Anaerobic > Unclassified | place... | reverse complement strand
AAGCGCGTCAAGATCACCTGGCAGTTCTCCATCCAAGCGGCGCGTGCCAAGCTCAATTCACACTATGTTAAGGTTCACGCTAATAACGAAAAGTTTAAAGAAACTTAATTTACGATGTACTTACGTTGGGTTAATCTTCTTCTAACATTTAGCTTGTATCCTTATGGTGGATGCTCTGTAACGAGCAACCAGCAACACGTATTAAGTGAGGCAAGATTATGGACCCAAATCGATATACTGAAAAAGCACAGGAAGCTTTGCTCCGGGCGCAGGGCCTGGCCGACGAGCATGGCAACCCGCAGATCGACCCTGAACACCTGCTGCTGGCCCTCCTGGAGCAGAGTGACGGTGTCGCGCCGCAGATCGTTTTGCGCGCCGGGGCCGATCCACAACGGTTGCGCGCCGACCTGGAAGGCGTGATCCAGCGCAAACCGCAAGCGCGCGGGGCCGCGGCGCAGGTCGGGTTGTCGCCTGCGTTGTCGCGCATCTTGCAGGCGGCGGAACGCGAGGCCGGCAGTCTACGCGATGAGTACGTGAGCACCGAGCATATCCTGCTGGCGATGGCCGATTCGAGCGCGGGCGACGTGGCGCGCTTCCTCGCCGCGCAGGGCGTCAACCGCGAAGCCGTGCTGCGCGCGCTGACCTCGATCCGCGGTGGGCAGCGGGTGACCTCGCAGAACCCGGAGGGGACGTACAACGTCCTCGAAAAGTACGGACGCAATCTCACGCAGCTTGCTCACCAGGGTAAACTCGACCCCGTGATCGGGCGTGACGAGGAAATCCGCCGCGTGATGCAGATCCTCTCGCGGCGTACCAAGAACAACCCCGTTCTCGTCGGCGACGCCGGGGTGGGGAAGACCGCCATCGTCGAGGGGCTGGCGCAGCGCATCGTGCATGGTGATGTCCCGGAAGGATTGAAGGAGAAGGAGATCTTCCAACTCGACATGGGCGCGTTGATCGCCGGCGCCAAGTATCGCGGCGAGTTCGAAGAGCGATTGAAGGCCGTCCTTAACGAGATCGCGCGCTCCGAAGGCAAGCTCATCATGTTCATCGACGAAATGCACACCGTCGTCGGCGCGGGCAAGGCCGAGGGCGCGATGGACGCCGGCAACCTGCTCAAACCGATGCTGGCGCGCGGCGAATTGCACACCATCGGCGCGACGACGTTGGATGAATACCGCAAGTACATCGAAAAAGACGCGGCGCTGGAACGGCGTTTCCAGCCGGTCTACGTCGATGAGCCGGACGTGACCGACACCATCAGCATTTTGCGCGGCCTCAAAGAGCGGTACGACGCGCACCACGGCGTCCGCATCCAGGACGCGGCGCTGATCGCTGCGGCGACCTTGAGCGACCGTTACATCGCCGACCGGCAGTTACCAGACAAGGCCATCGATTTGGTGGACGAGGCGGCGGCGCGACTGCGTCTGGAAATCGACTCGAAGCCCGCCGACCTGGATCAGATCGACCGGCAGGTGATGCAGTTGGAGATCGAACGTGAGGCGCTCAAGCAGGAGAAGGATAAGGCCAGCAAGGAACGCCTGCGCAAGCTGGAGCAAGAGCTGGCGAACCTCAAGGAGCAAAGCGGCGGTTTGCGTGCCCGTTGGGAGCAAGAGAAGGCCATCATCCAGGAGCTTCAGGACATCCAGAAGCAGATGGAGGCGCTCAATATCGAAATTGAGCAGGCTGAGCGCAATAATGATTACGCGGGAGCGGCCAAACTACGCTATGGCAAAACCCAAGAGCTCGAACGTGAACTGGAAGCTGCCGAAGCAAAATTAGTGCAGGTACAGGGCGACCAGCCACTGCTGCGGCAGGAAGTCGGCCCGGAGGAAATCGCGCGCGTCGTCTCAAACTGGACAGGCATCCCCGTTTCGCGGCTGCTTGAAGGCGAGCGCGAGAAGTTGATGCGCATGGAGGACGAACTGCACAAGCGCGTCGTCGGGCAGGATGAGGCCGTGCGCGCCGTCTCCAACGCCGTCCGCCGGGCGCGGGCGGGTCTGCAACCGCCGAACCGCCCCATCGGCACGTTCCTCTTCCTGGGGCCGACAGGTGTCGGTAAGACCGAACTGGCGCGCGCGCTGGCCGAATTTCTCTTCGACACCGAGGAGGCGATGGTGCGCATCGACATGAGCGAGTATCAGGAAAAGCACACCGTCTCGCGGCTCATCGGTGCGCCGCCCGGTTACATCGGCTACGACGAGGGCGGTCAACTGACCGAAGCCGTGCGGCGGCGGCCCTACAGCGTGCTGCTGCTGGACGAAATCGAGAAGGCGCACGCGGAAGTCTTCAACGTGTTGCTGCAACTGCTCGATGAGGGCCGTCTGACTGACGGGCACGGGCGGACAGTCAACTTCACCAATACCATCGTGATTATGACCAGCAACACCGGCAGCCGGTGGATCAAGGAGTTGGGGCCAGAAGCGGCAAGGACGCAAGTGATGGCCGAGCTGGATCACACGTTCCGCCCGGAATTCCTGAACCGTATCGACGACACGATCCTCTTCGGCAGCCTGACGCGCGAAGACTTGAAGGCCATCGTCGGCATTCAGGTGCGCGGGTTGCAGAAATTGCTGCGCGAGCGCGGCCTGGACATCGCAGTTAGTGACGCCGCCGAGGCGTACCTGGCGGACGAGGGCTACGACCCCGTCTATGGCGCGCGCCCGCTCAAACGCGCGATCCAGCGTCACCTGCAAGACCCGTTGGCGTTGGCCGTGCTGGAGGGACGCTTTGCCGAGGGGCAGACGATTCGCGTTGATGTACAGGATGGACGATTGATTTTCACTGTACAGTAACTGTGTCTGATATCGACTGGGCTGACGACCGGGGCATAACTTCTTGTTGTGCTCCGGTTTGTGTTTTCAAAAAGAGATGTTGACGCCTGCCAAATATGATTGTACAATGAAGACGTCTTGATTGCTTCACCAATTAACGTCGCGCTGCTGCATCGTTCCGGATTTACGCGCTTTATCGACTGGTTTACTTCCTGCACGCCCTGCTCGCCGCTTGAACTTGTAAGCTGCGTAAAATTTTCATACAATCCCCAAAAAAGGAGATGACTATGTTGTACAATCGAAAACGGTTGCGTGCGACAGTCTCATTGCTTGCCCTGGCTCTCGCTGTTGGGATTACGTTCTTTGTTGTCGTGATGGCGGCGCGCGGCGCGTCGCTGAGCGATGCACCTTGGGGACCAAATGTTAAGATCCACGCTGATCCGCCGGTTATCGCCGATCAGAATATGCCCGCTTTGGCTGCCTCGAAAACGACCAGCGATGTTTTTGCTGTCTGGGTAGACTCCCGCAACTACGATGAAGACATTTACTTTGCACATTCCCACAATGGGGGGACGACATGGGAGGCGGGCGTTCGCGTCAACCACGATGGGGGCAGTTCATGGCAATTCCACGCCGACCAACACGATCCTAACATTGCGTTCTCGGCCTCCGGGGCCCTGCACGTGGTCTGGATTGATAATCGCGCGGGGACTCCGGACATCTACCACAGCCGTTCCGTAGATGGTGGCGCGACCTGGAGCACTGAAGAGCGCATCAATGATGTGTCCGGTGGGGTGCAGCAATTTCCTGCCATTGCTGCTTTGGATGACAAGGTCTGTATCGTCTGGGTGGATGGTCGCGTCAGCCACGATCGCGACGTTTACGTGGATTGTTCGCTTGACGGCGGCGTAACCTGGGGGGAGGATATCCTTGTCAGCAATAATGCCGGATCCCATCTCCGTTGGGAGCCTGACCTTGCGCTTGGAACTGACGGGTGCGTTCATGTGGTCTGGGCTGATACTCGCGAAGGCAACTGGGACATCTACTATACGGCCATTTCTGCTGAGCCTATGGGCAATGTGCGATTGAATGAGACGTCCGTCGGAGAGCAGTATAGCCCTTCTATTGCGGCTAACGGTGATACTGTTCTGGTCGCGTGGGCGGATTACAGCAGCGGAGCGACGTATGTGCTCAGCAATATATCTACCGATAATGGCGTCACGTGGGATGGAGAACAGCCCGTCAGCGCCACGGGCGGCGTCACTGGCCCCGGTTCTACCCCAAAGGCGACTTTTGATGAACGTGGTACGGCCTGGGTTGCATGGCAATTTGACGGCTTCCAACTGTTTGCCGACGCCTATGGTCTCGACGGTTGGTCTCCTGTAGATACGGTGATTTATCAATCTCCGGTGTTTTTGCAATCACCGGTCATCGCTGCCGGCGCAAAACAGGTGTATGTGGCCTGGGAGCACTGCTATGAGCCGAACAATGCAGACGTACTTCTCTCAGTCTTGAACGGCGCTGTCTGGGGTTCTCCGATTCAGATTAACGATGAGGGGAGCGCGCGCCAGACATATCCGGCGCTCGCTATGGGCAGTATGGGACGATTGCACGCAGCTTGGGCCGACAGCCGCCACGACGTTGATAAGGATGCTCTGTACGTCAACACCTCCCTTGATGGCGGCGCGACTTGGGGTACTGAGGTTCGTGTGGATGATGACCACCCCATAGATGTATTTCCTGACTACCCGGCCATTGGCGCTACGGACGCATTGACGGTTCACGTCGTTTGGGCCAGTGTCCAGACTCGTGGCGAGATCTACTATGATCGTTCTGGTGATGGCGCCCAGACCTGGGGCGTTGACCAGCTTCTGGCAGCGGTGGAGGAGATCAACGGCGTCAACTTTTCCCCCGATTTGACTGTGCATGGGACGCAGAAAGTGTTTGTGGTGTGGGCGGGATACGACAGCCTGCACTTCGTTGCCTCTACGGATGGAGGGACCACCTGGAGCGCGCCCGCTACCATTTTCACCGTCATGGATGGCTTGATAGACTCTCCTACCATAGTTGCGGATGTTGCCGGGACGTTGCATCTGGCCTGGAACGAAGACCTGTTTATGTATCCCGATCAACAACAGATCGTCTATGCGCGCTCCCTGGACGATGGCGTAACGTGGAGTGAGCGCCAATTTGTCGCTATAGACGCGCCCGGTGCGTGGCGCGCCAATCCCGACATCGCCGTGAACCCGCTCAATGGCTACGTGCATCTCGTCTGGGATGACAACCGTAATGGCGCAACAACCATTTTCCACGCCGTCTCGTCGAACAACGGCGTGACGTGGGAAACGCCTGCGGCGATTATGGGAAGGCCGGCGATTGAGCCGGCAGTGGCTATTGATGCTAACGGTGTAGCCTACGTTCTCTGGCAAGACGGGCTTGAGGGCGACACGGACATCGCCTACAGCATGTCCAAGAACGATGGAGCGTCTTGGAGCGTGCCCGGGCGCGTCAACGACGATGCCACAACCTTTCACCAACGACAGCCGGCCGTCGTGGCCGGAAACGGCGTCTATGCTGTGTGGAACGACTTCCGCCGCATCAATTGGGACATCGAAGGCGGCAGTTTGCTCAAAAAACTCTACCTGCCGATAGTCTTACGCAACTTCTAGATCTACTGAGGCTGCTACAAAGACAGTCGGGGCGATCCACAAGGTCGCCCCGACTTTTGTTATCGATTCCAGTGTGTGCGTCAATCGATGCGCATATACCCCGACGCCTTCGCGCCACACACGGGGCACTCGTCGGGCGGTTTGGGGCCGACGTGGGTATGCCCGCACGTCTGGCAGACCCAGTACTCCACCTCTGCCTCGCCTTCCTTGCCCAGGTTTTCCGCCGCCTCGTGAAACATCTTCTCGTGGATTTGTTCCACCTGCATGGCCCAGTCGAAGGAGCGCTCTGCCGCTTTGTGCCCTTCGGCCTGCGCGTCGACGATAAATTCGGGATACATCACCTGGACTTCGTAGTTCTCCCCGCTGATGGCGGCCTGCAAGTTCTCTGCTGTGGACTTGATCTCACCGAGCACGCGGAAGTGGTTGTGCGCGTGGACGGTCTCGGCGGCGGCGACGGCGCGGAACAGTTTGGCAACCTGGGGATAGCCCTCGCGGTCGGCTTTCTTGGCGAACGCCAGGTACTTTCGATTGGCCTGTGACTCACCGGCAAAAGCGGCATGCAAATCCTCAATCGTCTTCATCGTGAATCCCTCCTGATATGTGATAGTGAACGAAACGACACTACGGATGGAATAATAGGTTGATTGATGGATTTGTCAAAGCTGGAGGCAGACATAAAAATTCGGATAGGTTCTTAATTGGCTACCTCGCGGATCGTGATGCTGCCGATGCCTAGGTCCACCTGGATGTCGGCGTGATCCTCGGCGCTGTCGTAATTAGGCGAGGTGTAGCGGTTGTTATTCCGCGTGTAGTCCGCGGGCAGGCTGCGCCCGACGATGGCTGCTTCCGTTTGCAAGCGCACCCCCAGGCCGGCCGGGACTTCGATGACGACCGTTCCCATGCCGCTGTCGATATCCACGTCGAATTTGCCCGTTTTCGGTAGTTTGATCGTCACTGCGCCCATACCAGCATCCACTTTGACGGATTCCAGGGTAAGCGCCCGCAGATCGAGGTTGACGTCGCCCATGCCGGTGTCGATCCTGAGGTCGAGCGCGACGTCAGGGTGGAAATTGAAGTCCCAGACGTAGCCTCTGCCCGGACCCATAGTCACGCCCGGACTTCCATTTGTCTTGACGTCGAGTCGGGCTGTGTCGCCTCCCGCGAAGGTTTGTGTCACGCGCTCGTTGGGACGGTGGAGTACCGTCCCAACGACGAAATTGCCGGAGTCATTCAGCGCCTTCACATTGATCTGGGCCACGGCCGGCGACAGCAACACACGTGCGTCCGTGATGTCGTCGCGCGGCTCGCGGATTTCGATGGTTTGCGCGTTTGCGTGAGTGAAGTCGGACGTGCTGATGAACCACACGCCACCGGCGATCAGGCCGAGCACAATGATTGCGGAAACGAGTGCCCCCAGCGGCGACCGCCGGCCCACCAGCAGTTCCAGCCCGGCGGCGACCAACAGGATGGGCCACAGGTTCAAAATGTCCCAAACGCTCCAGTTGAGATAGCCCAGGTTGTTCAACAACATAATAACGCCGATGCCGATCAAAATCGTCGGTCCGACCAGTTTGACGTGTCGATTATTCCTTTCCATTTTCTTATTCCCCTCTATCGCGGCGGCGCAAGATCAGATAGAGTCCGAAGGCGATGAGTGCCAGCGGACCGAGCACGCGGATGACCTGTGTTGCTGCGATCGACGTGAGCACGCCAATACTCCCCAGGATGCTGGCGGGATAGATGGCCCAGCGCATCCGTCCTGCGGGCGTTGGGAGCAGGTAAACCAGCGCGAACGTTGCGCCCAGGCCGAGCATAAACAGCCCGCCGGTGAATCCGTCGCCCAAAAGTGGCTCGAGCAAGATGGTAATCGTCAATGTTCCCAGTACACCGCCGGGGATAATGGCCCACCACTCGTGGCCTGCCGTGCGCAGGTAGACTGCCAGGAAGGCTGCGGATAGGCTGCCCAGGAAGATTGCTCCGCCCCAGGCGTCATTGGCCCTGGGGAAGATTTGGTCGAAGGCAATTAGCGTGCCAATGCCCAGCAATGCCATGCCGGGGATGACTGCCCACCAGTTCTGACGCTGGCGGACAAAGTTATAGAGAAAGACCGCGCCCGCCGCAGCGAAGATAATGGGCCAGAGGTCATCCAACATGAGCAGCCCCAGGCTTTGCATCAGGAAAAACAACCCGCCTATAATCAACAGAATGCCCAAAAGCGTTTTCGATTCGATTCCTTTCATTCTCGTTTCCCCACTTATTCCCGTGTCGCGCGCTTGACCGGTTGTATCAGCGCGCGGATGAACATAATCACGCCCAGGGCGATCAGCGCGAACGGCAGGTAGAGTTTGAGAGGGAAGTACCCTAAGAGGTCGCCGAACAGTGAGCCGAAGATGGTGAAAAGGACGGCGCTGCTGAGGATGCTTTCCAACCCTTCCCCGATCTGTTTGCGTTTCCCGTTGAGCAGCCCGGCAATCAGTATCCCCAAGCCGACAAAACCGGGGATCAGTGTCCACATATAGGCCCAACTTTGCCACGTGAGTACGCCGGTGGTCTGGAGGTAAAGGATGCCGCCGATGCCACCGACGATACAGGCTGGGATCGCCATGTCGGGTTCTCCCGACAGCAGCCCGATGATGAAAATCCCCAAACCGACAAAAATGATGATCATCGGCCAGGTGAACGTAAAGTTGAACCACGCACTCAGGCCGGGAAACACCTGCAATGCCAGCAACACTATACCCAGCAAAATCAAAACAAGTCCAGAGGTCATCTTGCTTTTCTTTCGATTTGACACAGTGCCCTCCCTTAAAAAATGGCAAATATGAAGCTTGAGAAATAACATGCATGCATTATGTATACGCGTGAGTGGATGAGGGGTTGCACTAAACGGGGGAATTGCACTTCGTTGTGCGTTTTGCGGCGTCTACCCGCCGTTCGCGAGCCATGCTTGCGTTTGTGCGAACACGATCTCACGGTCGTAATCCATAACAACCGTGTGCCCGCCCCGCTCGACCCAGAAAATGCGCGCTGGCCCGCCAAGTCGCGCGGCGATGCGCTGCGGGGTTTGGCGCGGCACCACCAGATCGTGGCGTGCCTGTACTAGCAGGGCGGGGGCGCTGATGTGCGGCAACTGCGCGTCTATAGTTCCCATGAGCGCGATAATTTGCAGGACGCCGTGCAGCGGTACGCGCGTGTATGTGAAATGCGCGCGCCGCGCCTCCGGTTCGCGCACGTCCGAACCGATCTTGGGGATGTAGTGGACGATCCTTGCCCCGGCCTTTGCCAGCTTCAGTAGGGGATGGCGCGCCAGCGCACTGTCTGGCGCGGAGAATGTGACGACGCGCTCGACTGGGGTGTGGGCGGCGGCACGCAGGGCCAGCGCCCCGCCGAGTGACAGCCCGGCGACGCAGACCCGCGCGCAGTGTCGTCGCAGCTCGGCCAGCCCAGCCTCGACGTCCGCCAGCCAATCCTGCCATGAGACCTTCGCCAGGTCCTCCGGCTGCGTCCCGTGCCCGCGCAGACGGATGCCGCTCACCGTCATCCCCGCCGCCGCCAGATGCTCGCCCAGCGGCCGCAATTCGCCCGGCGCGGTGAGAAACCCGTGGATTAGCAGCACGCCTGGCTCGCCGCCGGGGAAAAAGAACGGTTCGGTCTTTCGTCGCGTATCCATGGGTTTATTCATCGTCTGAAGTATAGCACAAGATGGATTAGATTGACAAATCCCCCTGCCAGACTATAATGTCCTTCGTTGTTATCTGGAAGGCGCTCGCTTTTTCCGGGGAGGGCCTTCTTTTCTTGTCAGGAGTTGTTATGGAAAGACGAAACATCATTTACTTTGTGTTGATCCTTCTCTTGGCCGCCGTGGCAGTTTACGGGGTTGTGTGGCAACAACATCCGGAATGGGTCACGAATCTGTTTTTCTGGCAGCCAGCCTCCTCGCGGAACCTGGACTTTCAACTGGGGTTGGATTTGCAGGGTGGGTTGCAGGTGCTGATGGTGGCCGATTTGCCGGAGGGCCGCACGGTCGGCGCGCAGGATATGGCGACGGCACGTAACATCGTTGAGAACCGCGTGAACGCTCTGGGCCTGACCGAACCCGTGGTGCAGGTTCAGGGTACAGAGCGTATCGTGGTGGAAATCCCCGGCATCGAAGACCCCGCGCAGGCCGTCGATACGATCCGCGAGACGGCGATGCTCGAATTTGCCACCCCGCCGGCCGGTGTGACGGCCGATACGCTCTATGCGCTGAGAGAGTTACAGATGCCGATTAGCACCACCCACCTGATGTCTGAGGCCGAAATCCAAAGCACTTCCGCGATGACCGATGTGTTTCTGTTTACCACCGAGCTGACCGGCGGCGAACTGGACAGCGCCTATGTTGTCCGCGACCCAAATACGTCGCAGCCTCTCGTCGCCATCGAATTTAAGCCCGAAGCGGCGTCCAAATTTGCGAGCTATACGGCAAGCCACGTTGGGAACGCCCTGTGCATCATCTTGGATAAGCGTATCATTTCTTGTCCGAATATCCAAACCTCTATCCCTTCCGGGAAGGCCACGATCGAAGGCCAATTCACCTACGAGTCGGCGAGCCAACTGGCCGTCCAATTGCAGTACGGCGCGCTGCCGATCCCGCTGAAGATCGAAAGCTATAAAGCGATCGGCCCGAGCCTGGGATCGCTCTCCGTGGAAAAGAGCGTGCGCGCCGGTATCGTGGGACTGGCGGTGGTTTTTCTGTTTATGCTGATTTACTATCGCATTAATGGGCTGGCCGCCGACCTGGCGCTGGCGTTGTACGTCCTGCTGAACTTGCTGCTCTACAAACTTGTACCGGTGACGATGACGCTGCCGGGTATTGCCGGCTTCCTGCTCTCCGTGGGGATGGCAGTGGATGCCAATATCCTCGTCTTCGAACGGATGAAGGAGGAACTACGGCACGGGCGCTCGCTGAAGCGGGCGGCCGAAGCAGGTTTCTCCCGTGCGTGGACTTCGGTGCGCGACTCCAACCTGGCGACGTTGTTGACCTGCCTCATCCTCTACATCTTTGGCAATGCCTTCGCCGCGAGTCTGGTGAAAGGCTTTGCCATCACATTAGCAATCGGGACAGTGGTCAACCTCTTCACGGCTATTTTCGTGACACGCACGCTGGTGCGTGTGGCTTTCGGTGCTGCCGGGGAGTGGATTCAGAAACGCGCCTGGCTGCTGGGGCTGTAGGAGGAACGGCTATGATTAACTTCGTACAAAATCGACGTCTTTTCTTTACCATTGCCGGGGTTTTGATCGCCCTCAGTCTGGTCGCGTTGGTGGTTTCGGCCATTTTATTCGATGGGCAATTCCTGCGCATCAGCATCGACTTCAAAGGCGGTACGCTCTTCGTCCTGCAATTCGATGCGCCGGTCGACGAGGTATCGATCCGTGAGGTCTTTGTCGATAATGGCCATACGGGGGCCATCGTGCAGCGGCTCGGTGCGGTTGACGATAACATGTGGCAGGTGCGCACGCGCTTCGCGGAGACTGAAGAGGTGCAGAAAATCCTCGACGATCTCGAAACACGGGTTGGGCACATCAACCGCACGCTCTCGAACTGGAATACGGTCGAGTCCACCGTCGGGGCCGAAGTGGCGCGATATGCTGCGCTGGCGGTCCTGGCGGCATCGATTGCGGTTTTGGGGTTTATCTGGTTCTCATTCCGCAAAGTGCCTAACCCCTTCCGCTACGGTGTGGTGTCGATTGTGGCGATGCTGGTGAACGTCGTCATTACCCTGGGCTTTTACGCACTGATGGGCATCTTGCAGGGCTGGGAGGCCGACGCGCTCTTCCTGACGGCGTTGCTTACCGTAATCGGCTTCTCTGTGCAGGACGTGATCGTCGTCTTCGACCGCATTCGCGAAAACATCCCGCGGCATCGTGGCGAGCCGTTCGAATTGATCGTGAACCGCAGCGTGCTGGAGACCGTGCACCGTTCGCTGGCGACGCAGCTCAACGCCATGTTCGTCATGGTCGCCATCTTGCTCTTTGGCGGATCGACGATCAAACCCTTCATCGCTGTGATGCTGGTGGGTATGCTTTCTGAGACATTCACCTCGCTGTGTGTGGCTGTGCCTCTGCTTGTGGTGTGGGAAGAACACGATCACAAGCGCGCACTCGTGCGCGCAGCCGCGTGAAATCTTGTCAAATGCACACAAGACGGCCTCCGGGCCGTCTTTGTTTTTGATTCCCGCTTGCCCTTCTTCACGCCGACTGTACAATGAGGGTGGAATCTATATGAGAATGCATCGGGGGCAGTATTTTGCGCCCAAAAGGCGAGGTGCAAGGGGACTTTAATCGCCCAACTATTTCCGAGGGGGATTTCGATGACAGAAAAACCAGAACAAACGCAGCCAGAAACGTCACAACGCCCAAAACAAACCGAACCTCCGGTGACGCGCGGATGGGGAAAGCAATTGCTGGGGGCGGCGATCGGTATACTGGCGATGGCTATTGCCATGCAAATTGGTCCATCATTCGGCTGGCAGCCGCCCGCCAATCGCATGATGGTGATATTGGTCGGCGGCGCTATCGGCGCGACGCTGTTCACTCTGGACCGTTTCGAGCAGGCTGGTTCGCGGCTGACTCGGCGCACGGAGGGGAAAACCGCCCGCATTGTGAATGTGCTGGTGGGACTGCTCGGCTTGTTTGTCGTCACCAGCCTGATCTGGATGTTATCATATTCTATTGGATGGCTCATCGATCAATTCTAACGGCTGACGGGAGCGTATGCGTCTACTAAATCCGGCCGGATTGTTGGGCCTGCTGTTGGCGGTGCCCATTGTGCTGCTGTACATGCTGCGGCTGCGCCGGCAGAACGCGCCCGTGCCGAGTTTATTGCTGTGGAAGGCTGTCTTGGCCGACCGGCACGCCAACCGCCCCTGGCAAAAGCTCCGTCGCAACTGGCTGTTGTTACTGCAATTGTTGGTACTGCTCGCGCTGGTCTTTGCCCTGGCGCGCCCGGCGATTCCCGCCCCCCTGACGTTCCACGGGCAGACAATTGTGCTTCTCGACAGTTCTGCCAGCATGCAGGCTGTTATCGGCCCCGGCAACGCCACGCGCTTCGACGCGGCGCTGCGCGCCCTGCGCGATCTGGCGGCGACGCTTGACCCCGGCGACCGCGTGGCCCTGATCGCCGCTGGTCCCACGCCCCGCCTGCTCTTACAAAGCGGGGACGCCACGGCGCTACGGCGTGTCCTCGATACCGCTGCGCCTGTCGATGGCCTGGCGGACTGGCGCGCAGCGGCAGCGTTGGCCTCCGGGTTGGCAACGGGGGACGACGTCACCACGCTCCTCGTGACCGACGCCGCCTTTGATGAAGCCCTGCCCGCACTTCCCGGTAGGGCGCGCCTCGTCCTTGTGGGGCAGGAGGCTGCTGCCGACAACGCCGGCCTCGTCGCCTTCGCCTTGCGGCGCACCGCCGCAGGGCTAACGGCCTTCGCGCAAGTCTACAACGCTGGCGCGGCGACGTCGCGTCCCCTGGCGCTTTACGCCGACGGTGTGCTGGTGGGACGCCGCGTCGTCGATTTGCCGGAGTGGGGTGTGGCGTCGCTCAGCTTCGAAGGTTTACCTGCTCTGGCGTGGGTTGAGGCGCAGCTTGAGGGGGAAGATTCGCTCGCCCTCGATGATCGCGCGTGGGTGACGCTCGCGGCGAGCGAGGGCGGGCGCGCGCTCCTGGTAACGCCGGGCAATCGTTTCCTGGCGCAGGCGTTGTCCATGCTGCCTGACCTGGCCCTCTCACAGGCCGCAACATTGGCCGACGGCGCGGAAGCTGCCGATTACGCCGTCATTGTCGCCGATGGCCCGGTGACGGCGACGCTCCCCTCGACCGGCTTGTGGCTTATCGCGCCCGACGGCGCCTCACCGTGCGGTGAGGCGGGCGCGCTGGTAACGCCGACCATGTCCGTGCGCGGGCAGTGGTCGCACCCATTGCTCAGCTACGTCGACTGGGCCGACGTCCACGTGTCGAGCGCGCGAGCCTACACGCTCCCCGCCGATGCGGATGTGCTGGTAGAGACGGCGAGCGGGCCGCTCATGTGGACCGTCGAGCGGCCCGGACAGCGCATTGCGTGCATGGCGTTCGATCTGCGCGACTCGGATTTGCCGCTGCGCCTGGCTTTCCCTATTCTCACCGCCAACCTGATGGGCTGGTTGATGCCGCAGCTTTCGACGGAGCCGACACTATCGTTGCCGTCCGGCTTGCCGTGGGCGCCGCCTTTTTCGACTGCGGCAACGGCTGCCACGCTGATCACGCCCGATGACCGCCGCCTGCCCCTAATGCTGGACGCGCCGCAGACGACAGAAACTGCGGCGGGCCTGTATCGTGTCGAAGCGGAGACGTCCGCGGGAACCGCTTTGAGTTATGCAGCGCTCTCCCTGCTCGATGCCGTCGAGACCGATCTACGCCCACGGGAAGTGCGCGTAGGGGAGAGCGTTGTCCCTCCGGCAGATGCTGTCCCCGGCTGGCGCGACTTGAGCCGTTGGGGCGTTGCGGCAGCGTTACTGCTGTTGTTGCTGGAAGCAATCCTGTGGTGGGGACCGTCTTGGCGGCGCAAGCGCGTGCAACGTGCAAAGTTGAACGTTGAGAGCTTAAACCCGAGACTCCGGAACCTTGCCAATTCCGCGGCCTCTGCGTTCTCTGCGGTAAAACTCCCGTTTCTGTTGCGATTGGCGCTGGTGGTTCTGTTGCTCATGGCGCTGTTTGGTGCCCACAGCGGACGCCGCACGCGCGATTTGGCCGTCGTCTTCCTGCTCGATCGTTCGGCCAGCACGCGGGACGCCTGGGAAGCGCAACTGACATTTGTCGAGGAGTCGCTGGCCCGCAAGTCGCCGCAGGATCGCGCCGCGCTGGTCGTTTTTGCCGGAGATGCGTGGGTGGATCGCCCGTTGTCGACTACATCCGAGTTGCCAGGGGTGGCGACGTTGCCGCGCATTGACGCCACTCGCATCGAAGAAGCCGTGCGGCTGGCCCTGGCACTCATCCCTGAGGGCGCGCCGGGCCGCCTGGTGGTGCTGACGGACGGGCTGGAGACTTCTGGCTTGGGCGCATGGGCGATGCGCGAAGCCGTGACGCGCGGCGTGGATGTGCAGCTTGTGCAGACCGGTTCGGGCACGCCAGGTGTGGAGGCGTGGATTACGGATGTGTCCCTGCCCGCGCGCGTCTATCCCGGCGATCGTGTTCCGGCGACCGTTAAGATCGGCAGCAATGCGCAGCAGAACGTCGGCTTTGCCTGGGCGGCGGCCGGGCAGACCGGCTACGGCGAGGTCGATCTGCGCGGCGTGGAGACGAGTGTGGCGTTCGCTTTTACGGCGGATGCATCGGGTTTTGTTCCCATGCGCGTGTGCATCGAACCAGAGTCGGACACTTTCACCCAAAATAACTGCGCCGATGGCTGGGTGTTGGTGCAGGGCGCGCCGCGCGTGCTGGTGGTGGGTGCGCCGGAAGACCGTGAGGCCGTGTCGCACGCCCTGGAGAGCGCCGGACTGACCGTTGAGCAGACGACGCCCGATGCACTTCCGCTGTCCGTGCAGGGATTGGTAGACTATGCAGGCGTGGTGTTGGTCAATACGCTTGCGCGGGGCTTTGCGCCGCAATCGTTGAACAGTCTGCGCGCATTCGTGCGCGATCTGGGCGGCGGGCTGGTGGCGGTGGGTGGGCCGCAGAGTTACGGCGTCGGCGGTTGGTTGGGCACGCCATTGGAGGAGGCGCTGCCGGTACAGATGCAGGTGCAGGACCCTACGCGCTTTCCGCCGATGGCGATGGCGGTGATAATCGACAAGTCCGGCAGTATGGGCGCGCAGGAGGGCGGAACAACGAAAATCCGACTGGCTGCGGAGGCGGCGATCCGTGTGGCGGAAACGTTGAACGATGCGGATACGTTGGCGGTCGTTGCCTACGATGACCGTCCAGCGGACACCATTGGCCCCGCTTCGATGACGGAACGCGACATGGTGATTGCGCAACTGCGCCGTTTGCAGATGGGCGGAGGCGGCATTTACGTGCGCGAAAGCTTGCTCTATGCCGCCGACTTGCTGCGCGGCGTGACGCTCTCTCCTGCTCAACAGCGGCACATTCTGCTGCTGGCCGATGGCGCGGATGCCGAACATCAGGAGAACGTCTCGGCGCTGGTGTGGGAGTTGGTGGAGGAGGGAATGACGGTGAGCGTGGTGGCGATTGGTGCGGGGCAGGATGTTTCTTTTTTGATGAGCGTTGCCGAAACCGGTAACGGGCGCTTCTACCTGACGCAGCGCGCCGCCGACCTACCCGCGATTTTCGCCGAAGAGACGTCGCGCGCCAAACGGTCGTATATCGTCGAGGAGACGTTCTATCCTGCGCCGTTGACGCCGTGGTTGCCCCTCGCCAGTATCACCGTAGCGCCCCCGCTGCGTGGCTACGTCGCCACGACACCCAAAAGCGCATCGCAGGTGGTTTGGGAGGCGCTGAACGGCGATCCGCTGCTCGCGGTATGGCAATACGGCCTGGGCCGTTCCGTGGCGTGGACATCAGACGCGACGGGACGTTGGGCGGCGGGTTGGGTGGAATGGGATGGTTTCGTGGATTTCTGGAGTGCGGTGGTGCGCGCCGTGTTGGCATCCCCCGCCGATACGGATCTGGCGCTGCGTGTCCTGCACGATGACGGTGGTGCGCGGGTGGTGGTGGATGTGGTCGATTCGGATAGTGGCTACGTGGACGGATTGTCGCTAAAGGTGCAGGTCTCTCCGTCTTTGGGGGAGGGCGCTACACAGACTGTGCCTTTGATCCAACGCGCGCCGGGCCGCTACGAAGGGCGCTTTACACCGCAGGATCGCAGTGCTGTGTTGCTACGTCTGTACGGTGATCGTGACCTGGCGACCGGATGGGTACCGCCGTCGCCGCCGGAGTACGTCCCCGGCGATGCTGGTGCGGCCGTAGCGCGTCTGGCGGCACAGGGCGGCGCGGCGCGCATCGAGACTGCGGAAGCGGTGTTCGTCCACGATCTTCGAGGCCGAATCACAGGCGAGCCATTGATGCCGTTGTTTGTCCTGCTGGTAGCGCTGGCGTGGCCGGTGGATATTGCGTGGCGGCGGCTGGCACTGACGCGAACGGATGTCACGCACTTCTTCGCTTGGGTGCGAACACGCTTGCTGGGATTGTTACCCAAGGCGTGGCGGCGGCGTTCGCGTGGGGCGCAGCCGGCAGCGGGAACATCCGCCTCGCTGGCGGCAACGCTTCGCCAGAAGCGGAAGGCCACGTCCCAAGAAGTGCCGCCGGTTGTGATGGACACCGTTCCGCCGGAAAAAGCGCGGAGCGGCGAGGGTGTCCCTTCGGCCAAAGCGCCGGTTTCGCCACCCTCGCGCGAGGCTGAAGGAGGCCCGGAACCGGAGACGTTGGCCGCGCGGCTGAAGCGCCGGGTGCGGGAGTAGGTGCATCGAAACGACAGCGGCGTTGCCCTTGCCAGGCAACACCGCTGTATGACGTAAATCTGCGGTACTATTCCGCTGTGGCGACCTCGTACTCTGGGGTGGCGGCGCGCAATTGAAGCAGCGCTTCCAAGTTGACCTGGAGGTCTTCCATTTTCTGTCCGGCTGCTTCGACGCGTTCTTTCATCACCGCTTCCCAAATCAGGCTGGCGACTTGCATCAGTGTGCCAAAGGTGGGAATGCCGATGGGGGACTTGCCGGGGACGATGACCGTCAGATCGGCTTTGCGCGCGGGTAGCGCTACGCCGGAACTGGTCACGGCGATGGTCTTGACGCCTTTCTCGCGGGCCATGTGGACGGCGTATCCGGTGTCGATGTTGGGTTCAGCGCCGACGAAGGTGACCAACGCCTCGCCGGGCTGCATCTGTGGAAGCACGCTTGCTGTCTCGTTCATCCCCGGATAGAACACGCTGGCCGGCACGCCGTAGGCTTTGAATTTCTTGGCCATGAAGACTGCCAAGTCGTAGCCAGTGAACTCGCCGGTAAACCAGATGTGTGAAGCTTTCTTCAAAATCTCGACAGCCTTGACGACGTTTGCCAGATCGGTGGTGACGAAGTGCCGCATGTTCTGCTCGGCGTTTTCTACAAGCGAATGGAGCAACGTCTCGATGGATTCCGCCTCGCCGGCTTTGCGGTAGGTTGCTGTCACCTGATCGCGCACGTAGTGCTTGACCTCGCGGGACAGCTCGCGAAAGCCCGAATAACCGAGTTCTTGCGCAAAGCGCACTACGGTAGCCGGATCGACACCCACGCGGCGGGAAAGCTCGGTCGCGGTGAGAAAAGCCGCGTCAAGGGTGCTGTTCATGATAAAATCCGCCAGCTTTCTGAAGCCTGGCGTCAGGTTCTCATAGTTTTCTCGTATGCGATCTTGAAACATAGTTCTTCTCCTTTATTTTGAAGGGTTTATCCCCTGGTGTCAGAGTCTGAGCATTTCAATGATGCTGCTGTGTAGAGAAAATTATAGCACATATAAATGCAAAGGTCAAGTGTGCGAATGAGATTGTGATCAAAATAAATAAGTATGGTATCTGATTAAAACGCACAAAGATTATTGTAACCCCAACTGCAGGACCTTATCATTCTCGGGAACTACGACATATTTGTGGTATCTTATCAATAATCCGGGGGAGACAAACTCCCGCCGAAGGCACTTGCCGAAAATGCCAAATACAGGTACACTGCGCAACCTATGCTAGATGATCTCGATCTCACCGCAATTCACGACGAAAACG
>Ga0209723_1003667_pt1 | contig 18167 bp, 12 predicted proteins | sample BiotimSIPDNA_2_FD_185750 | JGI IMG/M metagenome (GOLD analysis project Ga0209723, IMG submission 185750) | Anaerobic biogas reactor microbial communites from Washington, USA - Biogas_R2 time_0 SIP DNA (SPAdes) (version 2) | ecosystem: Engineered > Bioreactor > Anaerobic > Unclassified | place... | reverse complement strand
ACCAATCCTCACAAAATTCCTGCGAGAAAAACTCGATTTACGCCAGACAAGGGCAAAAGGGCTGGCTGCATGATGAATAACAACCCCACATAGATCACAATACGGTACTCACAAGATAGTTACAGTTTCTTCAATTTAACCGGGATACCCAAACTCGCCACCAGCTATAGTTACAACACAAAAGGCCGTCTAACAACCCAAGTGGACGGCGGTGTTTACTATCGCTATGAGTATGCGTCGTATGACAGTCTATATCCGATTCGAAAGTACGGTCCGGGCACCGCATCCGTAAACGGTCCCATGACTGAGTATGTGTATGATTCGAATAACCGGATTATTCAGGTCAAGCCCCCGGATATGGGGCCCAATGGTATTTCTTTTGACTACGATACCCATGGCCGGCTGGTAACGCAGACCGCAGCGGACGGTACGGAGCAAAGCTATACCTATGACAGCCGGGGTAATCGTACCTCCTATACGGATGGGGAAAACAACACCTGGACCTATACCCACGACGACCTGGGCCGTGTGGTGACCCAGACGGACCCCGCCAACCGGACCACCACGTATACCTATACGGGCGGCTGCTCGAGTTGCGGCGGCGCCTCGGGCCAGATTGCGTCCGTTACGCTGCCCGATAACCGCCAGATGTTCTTTGACTATGACAACAACGGCAATCTTATTCTCCAGACCGATCCACTGGGCCACGAAACGGCCTACACCTATGACAGCATGGGCCGGCTGGTCAGCGTGCTCACCGAGGAAGGACGGCAACAGACCTTCACCTATGATACACTGGGAAACATGCTCAGCAAGACGGACTTCGGCGGCAAAACGACCCATTACGAATATGACTACCGGGGCCTGATGACGCGGTCCTGGGTGCAGGCCGGCGCCGCGCAGGATACCTTGGTGGAAAATGAATATGATGATCTGGGGTGGTTGACAGCGGTAATCGACGGTAAAGGGCAGGCGATTAATTTCCTGTACAATAACCGGGGTCAGGTGACCCGTACCAGCCATGGCGCGTATGACGTTAATCCTGGGCCTATCCATATCTGGAATGAATACGATGATCATGGACGGCTCGCAAGAACCTATGCGGAGAAACGAACGACGCCTGTGCAAAATTATGTGGACCCCATCGAATATACCTATAGCGCTACCACGGGCCAGTTGACAAAAAAGCGGACGTCGAACGATAATGGCGCCGTGGTGCGCGATGTGGACTATTATTACGATGTCAACGGCAAATTGTCCCGGCTGGACGACTGGACGGGCGACTCGGGCAATGACGGTCATGAATTCGCTTATGACGACAACGGAAAATTGGCCACCTATACGGACTTTGACGACGCCGAATTGGCCTACACCTATGACGTGCTGGGACGGCCCGTGGCCATGAACGCCTATGAGACGGGCAACAGTTACGGCTATGCCTACAACACGGCGGGACAGTTGAGCACGATCACGGCGCCGGGCAACCGGCAGTGGGGCTTTACCTACGACAACGCAGGTCGGCTGTCCAATTACACCTGGCCAAACGGACAGCGCACGGAATACACCTACGACGATGACGGGCGGCTGACGGACCTGGTGCACAAGGATGGCCCGGCTTCGGGCGTACGGACCGGGTGGCAGTATGTGCTGGGTGATGACGGCAATATCCTGCGTATGGTGGACGCCCGGTCGGCCTACCAGGCGGACCGGGAATATGAGTATGACCACCGGGACCGCCTGATCCGCGCCAACTGGTGGCAAACGGACGGGTCGCCCCATTTGCGAATGGTGTATACCTATGACGCGGCGGATAATATGCTGTCCCAGACGCGCTACAGTTATACGAGCCGGGTGTATGACGCCTTTACGGACGGCGACTATACCAGCAGTCCAGCGTGGACGGTGGAGTCGGGCACGTGGAGTGCGGCTACAGGCGCTTTGGTGCCGGTGCCGCAGTCGGGGGCGCGGGCGATCTCCACGGCCAACACCTATGGCAACGCGGACATCTGGTATGCCTTCAAACGCACGGGCACAGGTGGATGGCTGGATAACAGCATGGTGCAATTGCGCTATGTGGACGAGAATAACTGGCTGGGTATTCGTTGGTTCTGGGGCATACTGACCGTGGTGGAGAAGGTGAACGGCGTGGAACAGGATCGGGCGTACACGGCCATGACCTTTACCGCGCAGGATGTCTGGTATGACGTCTATGTCCAAGTGGATGGGAGTTCAGTGGTCCTGTTCGCATGTGAACGGGGCGATACGGTGCAACGGCTTCTGGAGACCACAACCAGCCTGGGAACGTCCACGAGCGCGTTGCGGGTGCGCGTGAGCGGGGTGATGCCCTTTGAATTCGATGATTTCCGGGTGTGCAGCCGCAGCATTCACGCAGGCCAGTCCATGGTCTTCACCTACGGCCCCGCGAATCAGTTGGCGACCATGACCACCTCCGGCGTGACCTCGTCCTATACCTACGATCCGTGGGGACGCCTGGCCTCGCGGAGCGCCACAATCGGCGGGCAGAGCTACACGGCCACCTACACCTATCGGTTCGGGGACAAACTGCAGCGGATCGACAGCAACTTCCCGGGTGAAACGCCCGTGGTGCTGTACAATTATGACGGGTTGGGCAAACGGCGCCTGAAAGCCATCGGCAATGATACCACGTACTGGCGCTGGGATACGGGCTATTCCGTGTTGGCCCAGTACCAGGATAGCGTGCCCGATTGGACCATCAGCGGCTTTGACCGCTTCTTCGTGCCCTTTGGCCATACCGCCCTGGCCGAAGCCGACCTGGACGCCAGCGGTGTGCCCGCCAATGCCGCCTATACCTACCTCACTCATGACCATCTGGGGACCAGCACCCATGGATATGACCAGTCCAAAACCGTGGTGTCTCAGAACGTGCACTTACCCTTTGGACAACGGAGTTATGTCTATGGCAATTCTCCGTACCATGAGTTCACGGGCAAGCCTTGGGATGCTGAGTCGCAGATGTACTATTTCCCCTATCGCTACTACAGTCCGAATATGAACCGGTGGATAGGTGCTGATCCTGCGGGGTTGATTGATGGGCCAAATGTGTATGAATATGTAGGCGGGAATCCTATATTATTTTATGATAAGTTAGGTTTATGTGAGTGCGTTATTACTTGTTTTTGTGAAATCGCCCAATGCTTTTGTTTCAAAAGAAGTGCTGATGAGTGTGGAAATTGCAGAACAGAGAAGGTTTGGTGGGTACTGTGGAGCGATCGTGATTTCTTCTGGCTTGGCATATGGCCTTGTGACAAATTTCCTAGTTACGAGCCATCAATTCCACCGAGAGCATAAATATTTACAAAAGGCCGCCGTTTTTAGCACCACAATAATACATGTATTAATTTAAAAAACTAGTCCACTTAAGAAAGATTGTAAAAACGATTTTTAGTGAATTCTAATAAGTATTCAAGTAGTTATTACATAATTAGACGAAACATTAATAATATGAATATGAACAATAACTATAAAGTAGAAGCATATATAATGATATTGTTATTATTTCCGGTATTTCTATTTTTGTTAATACTAATTCTGCTTCTAATTTTTAAGTGTTTCTAACAGTGTTAATTCAGAGTAATTCAGGGACAGATCACGAAATAAGCCACACTGATGGACAATTATTTGAAAACTGACGTGCTTTTAACTCCGGAAATAGTGAAGTCTCTGCCGCTGGTGTGTATGGGACAGTCCCGTCTCGTCCGCCAGGGCGGACTCCCTGGGGACAGTCCCTCGCTTTCGAGCTATACGAGCCGGGTCTATGACGCCTTTACGGACGGTGACTATACCAGCAGCCCGGCGTGGACGGTGGAGTCGGGCACGTGGAGCGCGGCTACGGGCGCTTTGGTGCCGGTGCCGCAGTCGGGGGCGCGGGCGATCTCCACGGCCAACACCTATGGCAACGCGGACATCTGGTATGCCTTCAAACGCACGGGCACAGGTGGATGGCTGGATAACAGCATGGTGCAATTGCGCTATGTGGACGAGAATAACTGGCTGGGTATTCGTTGGTTCTGGGGCATACTGACCGTGGTGGAGAAGGTGAACGGCGCGGAACTGGAATTGGCCTATACGGCCGTGAATTCCTTTGCCGCGCAGGATGTCTGGTATGACATATACGTGCAGCTGGACGGCAGTTCAGTGGTCCTGTTCGGATGTGAACGGGGCGACACGGTGCAACGGCTTCTGGAGACCACGACCAGCCTGGGCGCGTCCACGAGCGCGTTGCGGGTGCGCGTGAGCGGGGTGATGCCCTTCGAATTCGACGATTTCCGGGTGTGCAGTAGGAGTATTAATACAAGCCAGTCCATGACCTTTACCTACGGCCCGGCAAATCAACTGGCGACCATGACCACGTCCGGCGTGACCTCATTGTATACCTATGATCCGTGGGGACGCCTGGCCTCGCGCAGCGCCACGATCGGCGGGCAGAGCTACACGGCCACGTATACCTATCGGTTCGGGGACAAACTGCAGCGGATCGACAGCAACTTCCCGGGCGAAACACCGGTGGTGCTGTACAACTACGACGGGTTGGGCAAACGGCGCCTGAAAGCCATTGGTGATGACACGACTTACTGGCGCTGGGATGCGGGGTATTCCGTGCTGGCCCAGTACCAGGATACCACGCCGGATTGGGGCATCAGCGGCTTTGACCGCTTCTTTGTACCCTTCGGCCACACGGCTTTGGCCGAGGCGGACCTGGACGCCAGCGGCGTGCCCGCCAATGCCGTCTATACCTATCTCGCCCAGGATCATCTGGGGACAAGCCTCTACGGATTCAACCAGTCCAAAACTGTGGTGTCCCAGAATGTGCACCTGCCTTTTGGACAGCGAAGCTATGTGTCCGGTAATTCACCGTACCATGAGTTCACGGGCAAGCCTTGGGATACTGAGTCGCAGATGTATTACTTCCCGTACCGGTACTACAGCCCGAATATGAATCGATGGACGATGCCGGATCCGATGGGGCTGATTGATGGGCCGAATGTGTATGGATATGTAAAAAATGCTCCGATCAGATTTTTGGACAAATTGGGATTTCAATTCTACCCACCACTTCCTCCACCAACACCAATCGAAGATCTCCAAGGATGTGAGGATGCGGCACCAGTTTCCGCTGATTCTGGTATTTGCAGTATATATGGAGCTAAAGATTCTTTTTTGGGTTTTGGTGCGCGTTGTGTATGTGAAAACGCTGGAGAATCAGACTGGGATAAGGCTGTACGGGGTTGTCTAGCATGTGCTAAGAAAAAAAATATACCCTCGGACAAGGCACATGATGCATGTTACCGTGTTGCCAATGAAAAATATGGGTGGCAAGAAGGTGTCAAGCAAAAATTAGACATAGCAATAAGACTGACTGCTAAATGTTTCTGTAATAAATATTAAAATTTATAGGAAGGCATTTGTGTTTTATAAAATTATAGGGCGAATATTTAATAGTATGCTTAAATTTTTTATATATGTATTTTTTGGCACGGTGATAGGTGGAGTTGGAGGCGGCATTATCGCAGGTATTTCTTTTCTTATAAGTGGAGAACATTTTTCTTTTGGTGTATCATTTGGTCTTCCAGTGGGCATGATGCTCGGATTTTCTGCCTGTTTTTTTTCTTATTTTTTTGTGAACAAAACAAATCCGCGTGAAGTCGCCCGAATTCTTCTTGTCAGTACGTTTTTCCCATCATTTATCTTGGCTTTAATACCTGAATTAGGGGCGCCCCTTGCAATGTTTGGGGCGATAGCTGGCTTTATTGCAGGTAGCGTTGTTATTTTTATGCGGAGAATATCATGGTATTCCAAAGACAAACTACGAAATAAGCCACAATGAGGGACAATTTTTCGAAAAGTGACGGGTAATTCAGGGACAGACCAGAAGGGCACTAACTTAAGGTATTTTGCGATATTTGCTTCTGTGAGCGATTTCCTTAAACAGATGGCGAGGTTGGTTGAGCAGTTGATAATTCTTGGGTCTTCGCTTTCTTGCACGGGGCTCAACTCGGTTTGGTCTTCGGGGTACTGTAGCACGGCCTATCGCTTGAAGCATGGCGTGATACAGTTTGGTTAATGCGCTCTCTGAAGCGATGGCCAATATGGGTGTCCATTCACGGATTGCCTGACAGGCTCCCTTGAAACTGATTCGCTCCAGGGGTTTAAGTGTTGCCCTTGCGGCTTCGATCATGGTCGCGCGGATAAGGTTGTAGGCGATGATGTGCATAACGACCTCCTTTTCAACCATTTCCGGGGTCTTACAGCGCAAGACATCCATGCCCAGGGAAATTTTAATATCCTTGAAATAGAGTTCAACGCACCACCGGCGGCGGTAGAGTTCCGCGAAGGCCGTTGCCGGAAATCTCCTGTAGTCGGTCAGTGTGGTGGCGATAGTGATGGGTTGGCTTCTAAATCCGGGAATATCCACGGTAAACGAGACGTGGCGCAGATTCAGGACGCAGGGGATGGCAGCCCATAGTTCTTTTGACAATCCCTTTGGGCAGGGTTTCATTTTTGTCCATTGCACAAGCGCGTCTCCGGGTCCGATCCTCTTGGTGATGCGTGCCCCGGCGCTGCGACGTTGATGCAGTCTCATGACGGAATCTATTCCCTGTCCGAGCAACCAAAAAAATTCGAAGAAACCGCAAAAGCCTCTGTCTGCCAGAAGAAAGGCGGGTTTCGCTTCGGTTTATGCCCATGTTTTTGCCTGTTTGTTGATTAGGACACAGGAATGTTTCAAGTACACCATACAAAGGCCCGCTCCACCCGGCCATTTTTACGTTGTCAAAGCAGAAAAGATTTTGGGGTAATGACAAATCCGGATAAGGGAATATCGTCGTCGCCCCGGACACGCAAATTTTCGCGGCTCAATACCCTGCCCGTGCACTCCCCTACCAGCGCTTGCCACAGTTCCTCGCGGGAAAGCGGCCATGGCGCGGGGCCAGTGTGGTTCGCTGTTCCTTCATTGTATAAGACTTTCACTTACAGCTCCTTGCCGGCTTATCCCGGCGCTTCTCCCTTTCTTGCGGTCTTATACGAACATGGCATTAAAAAAGTGCCAAAGCGGATTCCGAGTAATCATTGAATAACCCCGACGAGATCAGGAAGCCTGACGTTAATAGGTGCGTCTCATTTTGGCAGGGAGAATACCGCTTTGCTCCCGGTACTTGGTCACCGTGCGGCGGGCGGCATGGATGCCCTGTTCCTTGAGCAGGTCGGCGATTTTTTGGTCGCTCAGGGGGTTGCGCCGCTCCTCTTTTTCAATGATCTCTTTGATAAGGGCGCAGACCGCCGTTGAGGATTGCGCGCCGCCGTCGTCCGAACGAACCCCGGAAGAAAAGAAATATTTCAGTTCAAACAGGCCCTGCGGAGTCTGGATGTATTTGCCGTTGACCGTACGGGAGATGGTGCTTTCATGCACCCCGACCTTCTCGGCGACTTCTTCCAGGGTCAGCGGCTTCATGAAAGCCGCGCCTTTTTCCATGAACTCGCGCTGCAGGTCCACGATCGCCTGCGCCGTCTTAAGAATCGTATCGCGGCGCCGTTCGATATTGCGTATCAGGAAACGCGCCGATTCAAGATGATCCCGCACGTAGGCGCGCTCATCGTCGCGCATCTTCCGGCTGCGGATTTCTTTGATATAGGCATCATTGATCAGGACGGAGCCCATGGATTCAGAGGTCAGCGTCACAATGTAATCCTCGTCGATCTTTTCCACCGTGACTTCGGGCATAATATACGGGGGCGTTCCGGCGCCGTATTCACGGCCCGGAAAAGGATCCAGACGGCTCAGCATGCCCTTCAGTTCCATGACCCGTTCTGGCGTGACGCCCATGGCCTCGGCTATCTGCAGGATGCGACCCTGGGTCAGGGCCTTCCAATGGCTTTCCAGCAGGCGCTTCAATTCCTCATCCCCGGGATATTCCACCTCGCACTGCATGAGCAGGCATTCCACCACATCAGCCGCTCCCACGCCTGTGGGTTCAAATTTCTTGATCGTATCCAGAACGCGGCGGACCTGTTCTTCAGGGACTCCCAAGTCCCCGGCAATTTCATGGGTGTCGCCGGTAAAATAACCCCGGTTGTCTATGTCATTGATAATGATGCGTTCGCCAATGGCGTGGTCCTCCGGGGAAAGGGCGGCAATGCGCAGTTGGTCCAGCAGATGGGCGCTCAAGGATTCGTCCTGTGTTATGGAATCCTGGTAATATTGCCACACCTCATCGAGGTCGGTATTGCGTCCGGCGGCGCCCCCTTCGTGATAACGTTCCATATAATCCCGTTCCGTTTTCCATTCGGACCGGCCCAGCACGGCCTGTTCATAGTCCTGCTCCGCCTGTTCATCCATTTCGCCTGTGGGGCTTCCGGGCATGCCGGCGATTTCGGATAGGGAGGTCTCCCGGCCGTTAAGACGCTCCAAAAAGGGATTTATTTCCAGGTTTTCTTCGATGAACTGATCCAACTCGAAACTATTCATCTGCAACATGTGCAGGGATTGCTGCATTTGTGGCGCGAGGAACTGACGCAACTCCGGGCGCAGTGACATCTGTTGATCCATCCGCATCATTGATTGCTTTTCCTCATGCTACATTCCTGTCTCCCGGTTTGGTGCCGTAAGAAGTTGGGATTACGTATCGGGTCTATTGTATCCTAACAAGATGAACGGTCACAAACCAGGCCCTGTTCCCCGCATCTATTTCAGAAGGAAGTGTTTGAGTAAATAGTGATTTCGTCAGTATTATTAAAATGATGGGATGCCTGTAGTTTCAAACAAAACTTGAAAATCACTTAAAAAACTTGTATTATACCTTTAAAGACAAACCATAAATCCCAATAAAACGTGTAAGGATGGAATTCATGGAAGCAAAACAGTCATTCAGTACTTCGGATGTAGCGAAATTCTGTCATGTTACGGCTGATACGATTCGTAAATGGGCGGAAGCCGGTCGGTTGCATGTTTTTAAGACACCTGGTGGACACCGCCGTATTCGCCGTGAAGACTTATTGCGTTTTATGAAAGAGAACAGCATTCCAATTCACGAAGATCTGGAGCGCCCCGGCGTCAAGATTTTGGTGGTGGATGACGAAAAGGCGGTTATTTCCGTGATTCGCCGCTTTCTGGAACGCGCCGAAACCCCCTTTCATATTGAGATGGCCACGGACGGATTTGATGCGGGCCGATTAACGGCAACGTTCCGGCCGGACGTGGTGTTTCTTGACTTGCGGCTGCCCGGCATTGGCGGTTTTGAGGTTTGCCGGCGGATTAAGCATCACCCGCTTACGGAAATGACCCACGTCATCGCCATGACGGGCTATTATCAAGGCGAGGCGGCCCAACGGGTTCTGGAACTTGGCGCCACGATGCTGTTGCAGAAACCGTTCACCCCGGAAGACCTGCGGCACGCCCTGGTCAAGGTAGGCGTCGACATCAAGAACGCCTGATAGCCCGCCGCCGGTTTTGCGCCGAACACCGGATCTTGACGCTATTTCATCCCTTTGTGCTGCTAATGGCCGGGAACAGGCTGGAGAACTGTGGATGGCCGGAACGACGGTGATTGTTTCGGGGCTTCCCCGCAGCGGTACATCCATGATGATGCGCATGCTGGATGCAGGCGGCTTGCCGCTCCTGGTCGATGCCGAACGTCCTCCGGATACGGACAATCCCCTTGGATACTATGAGTTCGCGCCGGTGAAACGCCTTCGTGAGGATGCTTCCTGGATGCCTGAGGCGGCCGGCCGCGCGGTGAAAGTGCTTTCTTTTCTGTTGCCGGCGATTCCCCCTTACGTGCACGGTCATATTATTTTCATGGAACGGGACATGGAGGAGGTACTCGCCTCCCAGCGGGCGATGGTGGTGCGGCGCGCAACGGCGGGTGCTGTCGACGCCTCGAAGGCGGATCCTGCGCAACTGGATCTGGAAGACGCGCGGTTGCGCGGTTTGTATGCGCGGCACCTGGAATCGGTGCGCGGCTGGATGGGGACACAAGCAAACCTATGTGTGCTGTATATGGCGTATGGGACGGTGCTCAATGACCCGCAGGGAGCCGCGCGGCAGATAACGGACTTCCTCAACCTGCGCCTGGATGAAGCGGCCATGGCCCGGGCGGTGGAGCCCGGACTTTACCGTCAACACCGGCCGAGGGATGGTGCTTATCCGAAGATATCGCCCTGAAATTCCAATCCGCAATACAGGCATCTCCGGTGCCGGGAATTGGATACGCGCCCACACTTGGGGCAGCGCAGTGGATGCTTGCGCATTTTCCCGTCTGGAATGCCGTCGCGCAGATCGACTTCCTGCGCCCGTTGTTCCAAGTCGGCGTCGGTGAGCTTTAAGCGTTCTCGCAATAATTCCCACAGCGCCTGATTGAGCAGTGACAGCCGCTCCACTTCTTCGCGGAGGTACGCCACATCCGTCTGTATCAGGTTGGTGGTCTGGGTTACCTGGCTGGTCTGTTGCGCCTGTCGCGCCGCCTGCGCGGCGACCTCGGCGCCGCTGATAAGGCTGGTTAAGAAAATGCTCATGACAGGGCCTCCTGGTTCGTGTCGGTTCCTGTTTGCAGATCGAGTTCTTTTTCAATGACGGGTATCAGCGCCTCCGCGATGATGCCCGCTTTCTTTTCAATGCCCGGATTACGCAGATGGCAGATGTCGCCGAAGAGGATGACGCCGTCGCGCATGTTTTCCTCCACGGGGATATAGTGAATTTTTTCGCGGTCGCACAGCCGCCGCAACGCCTCGTTGTAAAGGGCCAGGGCGACCCGGTACGCCTCGAAGTTCGAATAGCGTCCGGTCCACTCCAATACCGAATAATATTCATAGTACTCCCGTTCCACCCGGGAAAGGGCCTCCGGATTCGGTGCCGCGAAACTGCATACGGCCGTTTCCACGCCATGGTCGCGGGCATAGCGGCTCATAAACTCCAGGTTGACCATTTTGTTGGTTTCAATATCGTGCAACAATCGTTCCGGTCCGGGGAGAAGGTGGCGGCCGAAGTATCGGCAGAAGAACCGGGATTCCCGCAGCCGCTTTTGCAGCGGTGAGGCGTCCTTGAGCCATACCGGGAAGAGATCATGACAGATGTCGTTGACTGCGTTATAAATAACAATCAGATCCGGGTCCAGCGCCAGGTAGTCACCCATGCGCATGCGGTGTTTCAGGGAGTTCATACCTGACAGGCCGCAATTGACCACATCAACGCGGTTGAAACCAAAATGCCTGTTCAGCAGCGTCTCGAGGATACCGGGGTAGGTGAGGTCGTTGACAGGCCCTTCCTCGGTGGTGGATGCGCCGATACAAAGTATCCGGTACGCGCCGTCGGGCTTGGGCATCACAATATCCGCATCGCGGAAACCGAAATTATTGATCCGGAAATCCTCCGTAATGCCCAGGGCGTTGATCCGGTCTTTTCGTTCCACATGCTTCTGATAGGTGAAAAAAGGCAGCTCCCAGATGGTATCCAGGTCCGGCGGCTGCCACACGTCCTTCCTGGGAAAGACCAGCCAGCGCGGCGGCATGCCGGATTCGGCCCGGGGGGGCGCTTCCGCTGACAACAGGCAGTAACCCAATCCTCCGCCTTGTTTCAGGGACAGAGCATCAATGCAAACTTGGGCTTCAGGGGAATCCGTCGCTCTGGTTAGAAGTTCAAGCGCGGGCGCACGGTCCGCCTCCGGCAGAACGGTTTCCAATGACCCGCTGGATGCATACTCAGGGGAGCACAAACATTGTTCCACCCGGTTGTCCGGGTCGAGTGACAGGATATTCATACCATAGACGTTCGAAAACACGGCGCGGCCGAAATCGTCCTCCTGTTCAAGGAATACCGGGAAACGCGCCGCAAGTTCTTCCTCTGGAGACGGCACGGGCAGGGGCGTCAGGGATTTGCCCTGTCCGCGGTAGCGGTTGCGGAACTCCTGGTCGGTGAGATAAGCGGAGAAATCGTTTTCGGGAATACGAGGAATGGGCCACAGTTCTTGCCGCACCCGTGACGCGACAAAAGGGTTTCGGGTCTCCATCCTTCTCCACTGCCAGCGTACCCATCCCTCAAGGGAGAGGGCCGCCAGCAATACCCACAGGAGCAACACGAAGCCATAAAACAACGCCCGTCCGAGTTTATTCATGGGGCGGACCTCCGGCCAGCGCGTGTTCCGTCTCTTCAAGCCATTGGCGGATACGGAGGTCGCCGGATTCACCCTGGGCTGCCTGCAGCAGGGTCTGACGCGCTTGCTCATACTCCTCGAGATAATGCAACGCCCGGCCGAGCAGGGCGAGGCACCACGGGTCACCGGGAAGCGCTTCCAGCGCCTTATTGGCGATCGCGACCGCCTCCTGGTATCGCCCGGCCTCTATAAGCAGTTCCGCATGGTTGTTCAACGTCCAGGGGTAATCGGCCGGGTCGATTTCCAATGCACGTTCAAAGGCCGCCAGGGCCTCCTCGTTCCGATTCAGCTCTTTGAAGGCCATGCCCATATAGGACCAGGCGCGGGCATACCGTGGATTGATCCTGGCCGCATTATTGGCGGCCGCGATGGCTTTGTCATAGTTACCCGCCCGCCAGTACTCCATGGCCAGGTCGCCAAACTCCTTGGGCGCATCCGTATCCGCCGTCAGACGGGGTTCATAGGGCGCGGTGTGTTCTCCCCGTTCCACCCGATACAGGATGACCCGTTGCATGCCGCCGAAAATCCGGGTCTCATACGCCAGGCCGCGAGCAGTCAACGCTTGTTCAAAAGGTTCAATCGTGCCCTCGGTGAAGTAATCGGTCTGTATCACGGTCCAGACGGTCCGCGATGCCGTGCCGGGCTCATCGGCGGGAAAGGCGGCATCAAGGAAGAACGCCGCTTTTTCCGCAAGAATATCGTAGGTGGATCCATAGCAGACGATATTGGGCACCGGACCAAGGTTATAGGCGAACACCCGTTTCCAGAGCCAGTTGTGGGAAAGTACCAAGTCGTTCTCCCCGGCCTCGGTTTTAATTGTCCGGGAAGCGCCCAGCCAGTCCGGATGCTGGGGCTGTCCCAGCATCAGCATCTGCTGATAGCCGTAAAAAAGCACAACCATGGCAATGCATAGCGCCCGAAGCCAACGCCGGGACAAGGCCATTATGGCGCAGCCGACAACGAGATACAGGGCGAGCGAGGCGTGTACGGTATAGCGGGGCTGATGGCAGGGGCGCCACGCCACCGAGAGCAGGTATAAAACCACCGGCGGCAGGATGAGCCACAGGCTCAGGAAGAAATGCCACACCCGCGGCGCTATCGGAGCGCCGTCCCGTTGCGGCGAAGCAAGGCTCCGTCCCCGTTTTAAGAATGCCAGGGCGAACAGCCACGCCAGGCATCCGGTAACCCCCAACACCATGGCATGACCGACGGCCCAGCGCCATGATAGGATCCATAAAGCGGCGGGACGGCCCACAAGCGCCGCCCAGGCATGGGGCGTCGCATTGAGTTGATAGGTGGCGCCGATGGCATCATCGGCAAATATGTCATTGGCCAGTTCGATAAAATTGGGCGCGCGCATCCAGCTTTCCGTGCTGTCCTGTCCCCAAAATTGGATGGTCAATACCCAGACCGCGGCGGGCAGCGCGATAAGCCCCGTGAGCAGCCCCCATTTGAAAAGCCTGAAAAGATCCCGGGGGCGGCTCAAAAGCCAGAAGACGCCCATGACCAGCGGAAGCAGCAGCGCGAAAGGATGTGTCCAGGAAAGCATGAGCATAACAATTCCGTACAGGAACCACCATTTCCGGCCACCCCCTTCAAAAATACGGCAAAAGGCGTACACGGCGATGAGTACCAGGAGTGTCATCAGCCCGTACATGCGAATTTCCCTGGAAAACTGTATGTGAATCGGGGACAGGGCCGCGCAGAACATGGCGATCAGGCCAACGTTCCTGCCGAACAAATGCCTGCCCAGGAGAAACAGGAGCGGGAGGGTGAGCAGGCCGATCAGGACGGACAACAGGCGCAAGGACAGGGTGGAAGCGTTCACAAAACGGTTCCAGTAGTATTCCACGGCCAGATACAGGGGCATGGCGGCGGGATCCAGGGTCTTATTTTGGCGAAGAAACGCCCCGAGCGTCGGTGAATCCTGCCGGATAACCACCTGATTCCAACGGTGGTAATGGGGGGATGCCTCATATTCCGGGGGCGGTTTTAGAAAGGCCACGGTGGCGAACTCATCCCACCAGACGCTTTCCCCCGTGATATGAACGAAACGCACGGCTGCCCCTGCCATTAGGATAAGGACGAACATAAGCATCCAGCGCCTGCTCATCCATGGGCTTTTCCCGGCCGCGTCGCACTGCGGAATTTTACTGTCAGGACAATCGCTCATACACAACATCCACTTGCCCGGGCGCCGGAACCTTATGCTGAACCCTGTCGCTCAAGGCCCGTGTACCGTTGTTCAGGCAAAGATATTCAGGACGGCGCCTGAGGGCATTTTCGGGAAGAAGTAGGTCGACTTCTGGGGCATGGGTTCGCGGGACTCCGCGCAGTCCCGCACCTGCTCTGAACGGGTGGGACGAAGCAGGAAAGCCAGCGCGCCCGCGCCCCGGTCCACCAGCGCCAACGCTTCCCGCGCGTCCTTTTCATAGGACAAGGCCAGGCTTTCCGGCGCTTCCAGCAGCCGGTCCAGTATGCCCCGGTGAAGGACGGCCACATCCAGATCGCACCACGCGCTGCCCCTGTCGGTGGCAAGCAGTTCGCCGCGCCGTTCTTCCTTGAGCGTCAACAACCAGCCGCCTTCTCCGCGCGCGTATAAGAGCATGCGGCACCCGTTTTCGGGGCCGTCAAGACTGGCGGTTGTAATTTCAGCAGGCGCCAGGGCGCGAAAATCAAACCACGGCGCAAGCCGTTGTCGCACTTCCTGGAATGGCAACTCGAAGGCGGCCGGGACGACCCGGTGCGCGGCGAATATTTTGAGCCCAGGGTCTTCAAAGGCCACGAAACCAGCCATGACGTACTCTTGCGGACCGGGGGGCATGCCTGCGGCGCGGCATTCATCCCGGTAAAGGCAGGCGGTACGGAAGCGGTGATGGCCGTCGGCAATATACAGGGTCTGTTCCCGAAGATGTTCCGCAAGGGCGGCGGAGCAATCCGTCCGCCATAGTTCCTGCAGGGCGCCGTCGGCAGTCTTGGCGGCCAATTCAGGCTTTGTTGATGCCATGACCTCAAATAAACCGTCCGTAACCCGCAATCCGGGGTCCGTGTACATGAGAAAGATGGGTTCCAGATTGCCCTGCACCGCGCGCATCAGCGCCAGCCGGTCTTCTACGGGCCGGTCAAAAGTGCGCTCGTGTCCCAGGATAAACTGCTCTCCCGGTTCAGGCAACCGCAACAGCGCAAAAAAAGCCCTGCGCACGCAGTGCTTTCCATCCAGGCTTTTGAAATGTTGCCGCAACAAATACAGGTGGGGCTTCGTGTCCCGCCGGAGTATACCTTCCGCAATCCATGCCTTCAGCAAGGAGGCGGCCTGGGTATAGGGGGATACCTTTTCGCTGCCCACCGGCAGCATCAGGTGCGTCATATTGTACGCCCCTGATGCCGCCAGCCGGGCGCGTTCTTCCGGCCCGATAACGTCATAAGGCGGTGTCAGGACGTTATCGAGCGGGCCTGTCTTGTCAGCATCGAAAACGAACCCATGAAAGCCGCGAATTTCAACCATCTGTTCCGGTCTCCATTGCAGTTCGTTGTTCAGGCGCATGCCTGATCCGGTTTCAGAGCGTACGGCGCTTATTGAATCAGAACGCCTTGTTCCGTTTCAGGCGCGGAAGCGACAATTTCGATCAACTCGACTTCGAAGATAAGCAGGGAGTTCCCCGGAATTCCCGGACGGGGCTGGGGGCCGTACGCGAGATCGGGCGGAATGAATAATTTGTATTGCGATCCGACCGACATGAGTTGAAGCGCTTCCTGCCATCCCTTGATGACGCCGCCTACCTGGAATTCGGCGGGTTCGCCGCGTTTGTAGGAACTGTCAAATTCGGTGCCGTCCAGCAGGGTGCCTTTGTAATGGACGCGCACCTTAGAAGCCGCTACGGGCTTTTCACCTTCGCCCTGTTTCATGACCATATACTGCAGGCCGCTGTCCGTTTTCATGACGTTGGGTTCCCCCGCGTTTTTCGCGAGGAATTCCTCCGCCTTTTTCAGGTTGTCCTCCGACTCGGACTGCATTTCCTGCATCATTTTTTCCTGCTGCTTCTGCATTTTTTCCTGCTGCTTCTGCATTTTTCCCTGCAATGCCTGCATCGTGGCCATCATCTCTTCCTGTGTTAACGCGGGCGCGCGGCCTTTCAAGGCGTCTTCAATGGCGACAAACAGGGCCGCGGTGTCAACTTCCAGGCCGCTTTTTTTGATGGACTCGCCCAGCTGCAGCCCGATGACATAACTTTCGCGCGCTTCATCGCTTTCCAGTACGGCGGTACTGGCCTCCGCGGGAGGGGCGGCTGTTTCTTCAGTCGCCGCGGCCGTTTCAGTCGCCGCGGCCGGTTCGGCCGTTGCGGCCGCCTGATCATCCTGGGCGCAGGCGGGTATGGAAACAAACGCGGTGATAAGAAATACCAGCGCTGTCAGGGTGGTTAAAACTCGATGGACTTTCATGTTTGGTTCCTTTACAGGTTGGTTGTTGGCACGCCTATAATGCAATGCCCGCTACTATGCGGTATTGGAGGGTATGCCCGTTCAGGGTCGGCTATACAGTACCTGTTACCGGCCTTGTTTCTCAACTTTTTATACATGTTTCGCCTTCACGCGGCGGCGCGCATGTCCTTGATAATCAGCTGAACGGTGGTTTCGCCGTTGTACGTATTCAGCGTGGGTGTAAATACAATATCCAGTTTTTCTGGTATTTCCTGCGTAAAATACCGTTCCGCCATCCTGAACGCCAGGGCCGTGAGGGCGGTGTCGTCCTGCCGCACCTGGAACTTGAGATGCTGCTCTTTCAGGATACGCATGGATTGCGGCGTTACCGTGACGCCGGCGGCGCAGAACAGGGGTTCCGGGTTGCCCTGGCCGAAGGGTTCCAGGCAGTCGAGGCAGCGGATGAACGCGCTGTTTATCTGGCTCAGCCCGATGAGGGCGTGCACCTCGAGCAGGGGCTCGATTTTGTCGGGGCCAAGCTGGTGCAGAGCCTGTTCCTCGAAGGCGGTGCGAAACCCTTCAAGCGCGTCCGGCGCCATCGCAAGACCCGCGGCGGCCGCATGGCCGCCGAACGTGACCAGGTGCCCGGCGCACACGTTCAGCGCCTCGATCATGTTAAACCCGGGACTGCTACGGGCGGATCCATGAAGCAGGCCGTCTTCGCCGCGGCAGCAGATAACCACCGGCCGCTGGTGCCGGGACTGTATCCGTGACGCAACGATGCCGATGACCCCCTGGTGCCAGTCATCCTCAGCCAGGACAATGGACCGCTGGGCTTCGGTCAGGAAGGCCTGGAGAATCTCCTCGGCCTCGTCGAAAATCTTCTGTTCAATGGCGCGCCGTTCTTCGTTGGCCTTGTTCAGAGCGTCGGCCAGCACGGCGGCCCGGGCTTCGCATTCGGTCAGCAGCAGTTCCAGGGAAGTATGCCCCGTGTCCAGGCGTCCTGCGGCGTTCAGGCGCGGTCCGAGCTGAAAGGCAATCCTCTGGGAGCTGACCTCGCTGATGTCGAAATGGGCGGCGCGCGCCAGTTTCGCGAGGCCGACCCGCTTGTGCTTGATCATATGGCGGATGCCGAGGGCGGTGATGACGCGATTTTCGGCCAGAAGCGGCACGATATCGGACACGGTGCCCAGGGCGGCGATATCGAGATCGTTCGCGGTGCCGTTCAATGCGGTAGTCAGTTTTATGGCTACGCCCGCGCCGGAAAGCATGTGGGCGGGATGACCGGGATCGTCACGTTTGGGATTGATCACCGCCACGGCGGGGGGCAGGGTGTCTTCAAGGGTATGGTGATCGGTGATGATGAGGTCCAGGCCGATGTCACGGGCCCGTTCTGCGGCCGCGTGGGCGCTGATACCGTTGTCCACGGTGATGATCAAGTCGAAGCCGTTGCGTTGCGCTTCCTCCACCCGTTCCGGCGAAATGCCGTATCCCTCGGCAAAGCGGTCCGGCATGTCGCAGTCAACCCGCTTGATGCCGAAGCGGCGCAGCCCCCGCGCCAGGATG
>Ga0209723_1003664_pt1 | contig 18174 bp, 15 predicted proteins | sample BiotimSIPDNA_2_FD_185750 | JGI IMG/M metagenome (GOLD analysis project Ga0209723, IMG submission 185750) | Anaerobic biogas reactor microbial communites from Washington, USA - Biogas_R2 time_0 SIP DNA (SPAdes) (version 2) | ecosystem: Engineered > Bioreactor > Anaerobic > Unclassified | place... | reverse complement strand
AAAAATGAAGCCAATGTTCATTTAACTCACATAATCAACGGAAAAAAGACAGAAAGTCATTTGTGTGAAGAATGTGCAAAAAAGAACCAGACAATTTTTAATCCGAGTTTTTCAATGCAGAATTTGTTCTCTGCAATGCTGAACAATTCTTTTAATAATAAAACATACTTACCTGCAAAGGGATGCTCAAACTGCGGCATGACATACGAAAACTTCAGAACTACAGGAAAATTTGGATGCAGCCAATGCATTGATTCATTCAAGGGAAGGTTGAAACCTGTTATAAAAAGCATACAGGGATATGACAGACATACAGGGAAAATTCCTAAACGAACAGGCGGAGCTTACAAGGTTCAAATGGATATTGAAAGATTGAAAAATGAGTTAAAATGCGCTGTCGAGAGAGAGGAATATGAACTTGCGGCGGAACTTAGAGATAAAATCTATGAATTAGAAAAGAAAAAGGGGGATGAGCAGTTTGAAAAATAATGATATCGTAATAACCAGCAGAATCAGACTTGCAAGAAATTTAAAAAATTACAAATTCCCTATATATATGACCGAGTCAGAATCAAACAGTGTAATTAATGAAATATATAATGCAGTAAGTAAACATGAAAATTACAAATTAACATATATGAAAGACTTATCAGATGTAAAGAAAAATTCATTGATCGAAAACCATATTATCTCTCCGGCATTGGCCAATAAAAGGAATGAAGGTGCATTTCTTTTAAGCCCCGATGGGAAAACTTCAGTTATGATAAATGAGGAGGACCACATAAGAATCCAAACTATAGAAGACGGATTATCTTTAAAGGAATGCTGGAAATTAAGCAATGAAGTGGATGATATTATTGAGGAAAGTGTTGATTATGCATTTGACAGGGAATTAGGATATATAACTGCCTGCCCCACTAACATAGGAACAGGTATGAGAGCATCTGTAATGCTGCATTTGCCTGCACTGTCAATAACAAATCAAATTGACAAACTTCTGTACGGGGTTTCCCAGTTAGGAGTTGCCGTGAGAGGAGTTTATGGAGAAGGAACAAAATCAATAGGACATTTGTATCAAATTTCAAACCAGGGAACATTGGGTGCTTCCGAAGAAACATTAATTGATAAAATCAATCAAATTGTAATGCAAATTATCGATAAGGAAAAAAACACAAGAGAGCACCTGATGAAGAACAATTATGACGATTTGGAAGATGACTTTTACAGGGCATACGGACTTCTTACAAATGCAAGAAAAATGACAGTGGATGAAGCAATGAAGTTATTGTCGCTCATAAAGCTTGGAAGTGAAATGGGAATAACTCCAATGGTTAAAGGCAAGAATATATATCAGCTTATGATTTGGATTCAGCCAAACAACATTTCAACTATTGATACTGAACTTTCACCAAAGGATAGAGACAAAAAAAGAGCAGAAATAATAAGACGTGAATTATTGCGTTGAAATATATAATACAAAAAGGAGATGAAAGATATGATGGGAGGACTAAATAATTCTGCAAGAAATGCCTTAGCCCTTGCTCAGGAAGAAGTAAAAAACTTTAAACAAAATGTTCTTGGAACCGAGCATATTCTATTAGGGTTAATGATTGAAGAGGAAAGTATTGCAGGAAAAATTCTTAGAGATAAATTAGATGTCGATAAAGTAAGAGATATAATTAAAAATTCAACAGGTATGGGTGATTCCGCACCTGAATACATTACCATAAGCCCCAGAAGCAAATTTATAATAGAGCTGGCACGTCAATACGCAGCCCAGCTTAAAATGCCATATGTAGGTTGTGAGCATATTTTATTGGGACTTATTGAGGAAGGCGAAGGTATAGGAGCACAAATTATTAAATCAGTGATAAGTTTAAAGGATTTAAAAAATGAAGTCCTGATGGCAATGCAAGGCGCAGGCGGAGCAGAGCCCGGCAATCAGGATATTGGCGGCGGCATGGCAATGCAAGCATCTAATACTAAGACTATTGATAAATACGGCACTGATTTAAATCAGCGTGCGAAAGAAGGAAGGCTTGACCCTGTTATCGGAAGAGAAGATGTTATTGAAAGGGTAATTCAAATCCTATCAAGAAGAACTAAAAACAACCCCTGCCTTATCGGTGAGCCCGGAGTCGGAAAGACGGCAATTGCAGAAGGCCTGGCTCAGGAAATTATCAAAGGAAGCGTTCCCGAAACACTTAAGGATAAACGTGTAATAACCTTGGATATGGCAGGGATGGTAGCAGGAGCAAAATATAGAGGCGAATTTGAAGAAAGACTAAAAAATGCCATTGATGAAATAAAGGCAGCGGGAAATATTATATTATTTATAGATGAAATGCATACTATAATCGGTGCAGGAGCTGCCGAAGGAGCGATAGATGCTTCCAATATTTTAAAACCCGTATTGGCGAGAGGGGAACTTCAGGTTGTAGGTGCAACTACTTTAGATGAATATAAAAAACACATTGAAAAAGACGCTGCTCTTGAAAGGAGATTCCAGCCTATAATTGTTGAGGAGCCGACAGTTGAAGACACCGTAAGAATTCTTAAGGGATTAAGAGATAAATACGAAGCTCATCACAAGGTGGCAATCACTGATGAAGCAATTGAAGCGGCGGCAAGTCTTTCTCACAGGTATATTTCCGACAGATTCCTGCCTGACAAGGCAATAGACTTAATAGATGAAGCAGCTTCAAGGATAAGATTAAAATCATCGACAGCTCCCAAGGAATTAAAAGAATTGGAAGATAAAATTAAAGAAGTTGACACCGAAAAAAGAACTGCAATAAACAATCAGGATTTTGAAAAGGCAGCGTCACTGAGAGATGAAGAAAAGAAGCTGACAGATGAACTTAATAAACAGAGAAAACTTTGGGCTGCAAAAAATATAAAGGATATAAAAATCAATTATGAGGATATTGCCGACGTTGTATCCCAATGGACAGGTATTCCCGTTAAAAAACTTCAGGGAGATGAATCCGAAAGACTTCTGAATATGGAGGAAATTCTCCATAAAAGAGTAATAGGTCAGGAGCCGGCTGTTGAAGCATTGTCAAAAGCAATCAGACGCTCAAGGGTAGGACTTAAAGACCCGAAAAAACCAATCGGTTCATTTATATTCTTAGGACCAACGGGAGTGGGAAAAACAGAACTCTCGAAAGCCTTGGCAGAAGCCATGTTTGGTGATGAAGATGCAATGATAAGAATTGACATGTCCGAATATATGGAAAAGCATTCGGTGTCAAAAATGATAGGCTCTCCTCCCGGATATGTAGGCTTTGATGACGGAGGTCAATTAACCGAAAGGGTAAGAAGGAAACCATATTCTGTAATTTTGTTCGATGAAATTGAAAAAGCACATCCGGATGTATTTAATATCTTGCTTCAAATACTTGATGACGGCCGCTTAACCGATGCAAAGGGAAGGACGGTAGATTTTAAAAACACAGTTGTTATTATGACATCCAATGTGGGAGCAAGCACCATTAAAAAACAAAAAACACTCGGGTTTGCAACTAATGCTTCAGATGAAGAAAAAGATGAATACGAAAAGATGAAGGAAAATGTATTGAATGAATTAAAGAAAACATTCAGACCTGATCGGGTTTGCAACTAATGCTTCAGATGAAGAAAAAGATGAATATGAAAAGATGAAGGAAAATGTATTGAATGAATTGAAGAAAACATTCAGACCTGAGTTTTTAAACCGTATTGACGAGATAATCGTCTTCCACTCATTGAACAAGGAGCATATAAAACAAATTGTATCACTTATGATAAACAATCTGTCAAAACGTCTTGATGAAATGAATATTCATATTAAAGTCGATGAAAAGGCAATGGATATACTTGCAGATGCAGGATTTGACCCGGTATACGGTGCAAGGCCTCTTCAAAGAGAAATCAGAAGGCGAATTGAAGACAAATTATCTGAGGAGCTTCTAAAAGGAACAATCAAGAAGTCAGATACGATTTTAATTTCAGCAGATGATAAAGAATTAATTTTTAGCAACGATAAATAAAAAAACTCTTGACAAACGTCTTAGTTTGTATATAATAATTAAAAATGTATAAAATATTCAGCAATGATGGGAAGAGTAATTTATAATTAGAGTCACAGAGAGATAGCGCCGGTGAGAGTCTATTACAATGATTATAAACGAAGAACATCCCTGAGCTTTTGACCCAAATTGCATATGCAAGAGTAGGCTCAAACGCATCCGAGCGATAAAGCGGCAAAGACATGTCAGTGTCTTTTGAGAGAGCCTATATGTGAGTATATGCTAATTAGGGTGGCACCGCGAAATTCAACTCCTTCGTCCCTTGTGGATGGAGGAGTTTTTATTTTATATGAAAGGAAATAATTATGTTAAGGAAAAATGAGTACCGCACACACACCTGCGGAGAATTAAGAGAAAGCGATATAGGAAAACATGTCACAGTATCAGGATGGCTTGAAAATGTGAGGGACCATGGAGGTGTTAAGTTTGCAGATTTAAGAGACCAATATGGCATTGTACAGGTTGTTGTTGAAGATGAAACAATGTTGGATGGAATACCAAAGGAAAGTGCAATTCGTGTTACCGGATTTGTTGCTGAAAGAGATGAAGACACAATAAATAAAAAGCTGGATACGGGATATATTGAAATCGAAGCAGATAATATAACCGTACTGGGCAAGGTCAGAGAATTTCTTCCTTTTGAAGTGACATCATCAAAAGAGACAAAGGAAGATTTAAGATTAAAATACAGGTTTTTGGACTTAAGAAACGTGGAAGTTCAAAAAAATATTATTCTTCGCTCAAAGGTAATATCCTTTATGAGAAGCAAAATGACGGAAATGGGTTTTTTGGAAATTCAAACACCGATTTTAACATCTTCTTCTCCTGAAGGAGCAAGAGACTATATAATACCAAGCAGAAAGCATCCCGGAAAATTTTATGCATTGCCCCAAGCTCCTCAAGTGTTTAAGCAGCTTTTGATGGTTTCGGGGTTTGATAAGTATTTCCAGATAGCTCCTTGTTTCCGAGATGAGGATGCCAGGGCTGACCGCTCTCCCGGTGAGTTTTATCAGCTCGATTTTGAAATGTCATTTGCAACTCAAGAGGATGTATTTTCGGTTGCTGAAGAAGTATTGTATGATACCTTTACTAAGTTTTCCGATAAGCAAGTATCAAAACCTCCTTTTAAAAGGATTCCTTATGAAGAAGCTATGCTTGTATACGGCACTGACAAACCGGATTTGAGAAACCCGCTGACAATAATTGATATAAGCGATTTGTTTGAAGAAACAGACTTTGCACCTTTCAGAAAGAAGACGGTAAGAGCAATCAATGTGCTTGAATGTTCATCCCAGCCCAAGCGTTTTTTCGAAGAGATGCTTGAATTTGCAACTAAAATCGGAATGAAGGGACTTGGCTACATCAAAGTTAATGATGAAATGGAATATCAGGGTCCCATTGATAAATTTCTTTCTAATGAAGACAGAAAGGAACTTGCTATAAGAGCAAGACTGAAACCGGGAGACGTATTGTTTTTTATTGCAGATACAAGAGAAGAAGCGCCTAAGCTTGCGGGACAAATACGAGCCGAGCTTGCAAAGAAACTGAAGTTAATAGATGAAAACAGGTATGAAATGTGTTTTATTGTTGATTTTCCAATGTATGAAATAGATGAAAAAACAGGAGGAATAGCATTTACACACAACCCCTTTTCAATGCCTCAGGGAGGACTGAAATCATTAATGGAAAAAGACCCTCTTGACATTAAAGCTTATCAGTATGATATTGTATGTAACGGTATTGAACTTTCATCCGGAGCTGTTAGAAACCATGATTTGGATATAATGATTAAAGCATTTGAAATAGCAGGTTATTCAATAGATGATTTACAAACAAAATTTACCTCCTTGTTCAATGCATTTAAATACGGAGCACCTCCTCATGCAGGAATGGCTCCGGGAATTGACAGAATAATAATGCTCCTTACAGACGAAGAAAATATTAGAGAGGTTATAGCATTCCCCATGAACAACAATGCTCAGGATTTACTTACAAATGCACCATCAAAGGTTACAGAGCAGCAATTAAGAGAAGTTCATATAAAATTGAGGTAGGTGAGATAATGATAACTAAGGAAGAAGTTTTGAAAATTGCAAAGCTTGCTAAATTATCGGTAAATAATGATGAAATTGATATGCTGATTGAAGACATGTCTAAAATAATTGAATATGCAGATGCAATTAATACTGTTACCGAAGATGAAGATACTGAAGTTGAATTTTATAACATCAACAATAGTTCAAATGCTTTTAATGAAGATATCGTTATAGATTCTTATGACAGGGATGAAATTTTAAAGAACAGAGAAGGCGGAGAAAAGGGATATTTTGTAATAAGGAAAAGACAGAGGGGGTGAAAAATTGAGCAAAATAAAATATATTCAAAAATTATTAAAAGATAAAGAAATTTCATGTGTTGAACTGACAAAAAACTACCTTAACAACATTGAAAAGCAAAATAAGACTATAAATGCATATGTCAAGGTAACCGGAGAAGAGGCAATTAAAACAGCAATAAAGGTTGATGAAAAAATTTCAGCCGGAGAAGATTTAATGCCTTTGGAAGGCATCCCCATGTCTTTAAAAGACAATATTTCTACCAAGGATATTGAAACAACATGCTGCTCAAAAATGCTTAAAGGATATTATCCCATTTATGATGCTACTGTTTGGGAGATATTAAAGAACCAAAACTCCGTGCTTCTTGGAAAGACCAATATGGATGAATTTGCCATGGGCTCATCTTGTGAAACTTCAATCTTTGGAACAACATTGAATCCTCACAACACGGATTATGTGGCAGGAGGAAGCTCCGGAGGAGCTGCAGCTTCCGTAGCGGGGAATATGGCAGCATTCGGCTTAGGCTCCGACACCGGAGGCTCCATAAGGCAGCCTGCAAGCTTTTGCGGCATTGTAGGATTTAAACCTACATATGGTACTGTTTCCCGATATGGAGTTGTTGCTTATGCTTCAAGCTTGGACCAGGTGGGACCAATAACCGATTCAGTGGAGGATGCTGCAATAGTATACGACTGCCTGTCCTTACACGACCCTAAGGACTCAACATCCATAGGAAGTAGAACCGGTACCTGTGATAAATTGAATAACAGTATCAAGGGACTAAAAATAGGAATAGCAGATGAGTATTTTGAAGGAATAAATGAAGATATTATAAGTTCAATAGAAGAAGCAATAAAAGTTTACCAGGATGCAGGTGCAGAAATAGTAAATTTTAAAATGCCTAAGCTGAAAGCTTTTCTTCCGGTTTATTTTATTATTGCATGCGCCGAAGCTTCATCTAATTTAGGCAGATTTGATGGTATAAGATACGGATATACAACAGACAGTTACAATGATGTAAATGATATGATATGCAAAAACAGGAGTGAAGGTTTCGGCAAGGAAGTGCAAAAAAGAATTTTGCTTGGCACTTATGCGCTAAGTTCCGGATACTATGATGCATATTATAAGAAGGCGCAAAATTTAAGATACTCAATTATACAAGATTTTAAAAATATATTTAAAAGTTGTGATGTTATTCTTACACCTTCAGTGCCGGTGACAGCATTTAAAAAGGGAGAAGCTTTAACCGACCCCATAGCAACTTATATGATGGATATTTGTACCGTTCCTGCCAACATTGCCGGTCTTCCTGCAATTTCGGTTCCATGCGGCTTTGACAAAAATAAAATGCCCATTGGAATGCAAATTATCGGCAACAGCTTTGATGATTATAAAGTGCTTAATGCAGCGTATCAATACGAGAAGCAAACAAAAAAGTCAGATAAAATATCCCCATATCCGGAGGTGGAAATATGAGCTATGAATTAGTTGCAGGATTGGAAACACATATAGAACTATCTACTAAGACAAAGATATTCTGTCAATGCACGACAGAGTTCGGAGGGGAGCCTAACACTCATTGCTGTCCCATATGCATAGGAATGCCGGGCACTCTTCCCAAACTTAACAAAAAGGTTGTGGAATATGCCGTAAAAGCAGGCATAGCATTAAACTGCAATATAAGAAATATTTCAAAAATGGACCGTAAAAATTATGTATATCCTGATTTGCCAAAAGCATACCAAATATCTCAATTTGATAAGCCTATTTGTTATGATGGATATATTAAGCTTTCATCAGGCAAAAATATTAATATTAACAGAATACACATAGAAGAAGATGCAGGAAAGTTAGTCCATGAAAGAGGAAATACTTATATTGATTACAACAGAGGCGGAGTGCCTCTTATCGAAATTGTAACGGAGCCCGATTTTAGCAGTATTGATGAAGTTCTCGAGTATTTGGAAAAGTTAAGACTGATTATGAAATATATCGGTGTATCGGATGTTAAAATGCAGGAAGGTTCACTGCGATGTGACGTTAATATATCGGCAAGGAAAAAGGGAGAAGAAAAGCTTGGCACCAGGACGGAGATTAAAAATATGAACTCCCTAAGCTTTATAGCCAAAGCAATGGAATATGAATTTGAAAGGCATGTAGACATTTTAGAAAGCGGCGGTGAAATTGAACAGGAAACAAGAAGATATGATTCCGAGCTTAATATTACCGAAAGTATGAGAGGAAAAGAAGATGCCGAAGACTACAGGTATTTCAAAGAACCTGATTTAGTCGATATCATAGTTTCCGATGAAGAAATTATCAAATTAAAAAGTGAACTTCCTCAGCTGCCGGACGAGAAATTGCAAGTATTTATAAATGAATACGGTCTTCCGAAGGATGATGCGGAGCTTTTGATTAAATACAAAAAAATTGCCGAATATTTTGAAGAAGCTAGCAAGGGTATAAAAAATAAAAAATTAGCATCCAATTATATATTAGGGCAGGTGTTCAGAAGAATGCCCACTGATTCGGAAAAAGAAGAATGCTCTATATCCATTCCGCCTGAATATTTAAGCGAGCTGATTTCATTGATTGAAAATAAAAAGATCAATTCCAGCATGGCAAGCAATGCCCTTGAAAAAATGCTTGATTCGGGAAAACCGGTGAGGGAATTCATATCCGAAAAGGATATGGAGGGAATAGATGAAAATACTCTCAGAGAAATTTGCATGAGAGCCGTTTCAGAAAATAAAGAAGCTGTTGAATCCTACCTTGGAGGTAAAGAAAAAGCATTCAGCTCCTTAATCGGGTATATAATGAAAGAAACAAAAGGGAAAGCAGACCCACAAAAAGCTGCAGAAATAATAAAAGAGATAATAATGTCATCCTGAATGTAAAAGGATTACATCGTAAATGCATAAAAAAATAATAAAAATATTAAGCGAACATTTGCAGGACACGAGTATAATTCTTAGCGAATGCAGGTTAAAAATCCGTTAAGCAGCTTGCACTGTTTGAGCGCAGCGAGTTTGCAAGCTGTAGGATTTTTAGCCGGAATGAGCTTTAGAATTATTCGTGGCCGAAACCGTGAGCGTATATTTTTATTATTTTTTGTTAGTGGCTTAATGAGTACTCATCAATGAATAAAGCACATCATAGTTTTCTTATGATGTGTTTTTGTATGCCCTAACCCGATATTTCTTCATAACAATTGAAATTATCATGCATATACTAATGAGAGAACAGAAAGGAGAATGTATATGATAATTCATGTTGTGCAGCCCGGAGAAACAATATATTCCATTGCAAGTCAATATAATATATCACCGCAAAAAATAATTATAGATAACGAACTTAAAAACCCTAATGTCCTTGTACCCGGCCAGACCTTAGTAATACTTATTCCGGATGTAATTCATGTCGTACAGCCGGGAGAAACATTGGCAGATATAGCAAGGCAATACAATACAACCACCGTAAATTTACTGCAGCTTAATCCCTTTATTGAATATGCAGATCAAATTGTGCCCGGTGATCAAATTACAATAAGCAATACAGCAGATAAAAGAGGTCTCATACATGTGCTTGGATATGCTTATCCGCATATAGACAGGTCAGTACTTTTGAAAACACTGCCTTACTTAACTTACCTGACAATATTTACTTACGGAATCACTGAAGAAGGAGAATTAATCGATATAGAAGACGAAGACATAATCAGAATGGCAAGAGATTTTGGAGTAGCACCGCTTATGCTTATTTCCACATTGACTGAAGAAGGAACTTTTAGCAATGAATTGGCACATGTTATTTTAAATGATCCGGTTGCACAAAATAATTTAATTGAAAATGTATTGCAAAATTTAAGAGAAAAAGGTTATTACGGATTAGACATAGATTTTGAATACGTTCTGCCGGAGGACGAAGAGGCTTTTATAAATTTTATACAAAATGTTCATGACAGGATAAGCCCTGAAGGATTTGTTTTATTTACGGCATTGGCACCAAAAACATCTGCAGACCAGCCGGGACTTCTCTATGAAGCTCATAATTATCCGAGAATCGGAGAAGTATCAGATAGAGTTCTTCTTATGACTTATGAATGGGGTTATACTTATGGTCCTCCCATGGCTGTATCTCCCGTTGACAAGGTTAGGGAAGTATTAGATTATGCAGTGACTGAAATCCCGAGGGAAAAAATTTATATGGGCATTCCAAACTACGGTTATGATTTTATTTTGCCATATGTTCAAGGCGTATCAAGAGCGGACTCCGTTTCCAATGTTGAGGCAGTTGACTTGGCAGCTGATGTTGGAGCATATATTCAGTATGATGAAGTATCACAAGCTCCCTACTTTATTTATTATGATGAACAGGGAAGGCAGCACAGAGTTTGGTTTGAAGATGCCAGAAGCATCATGGCAAAATTGAATTTATTCAGTGAATACGGGTTTGAAGGTGTCGGGTATTGGAACGTAATGAGGTATTTCCCGCAGAACTGGCTTTTAGTGAGCAATTTATATGATATTGCCAAGCTTGTTTGATTAAAGCTTGCCATATCTGTAATTATACAAAAAAATCAGCATATAAATAAATAACAGAGATTTTAGGAGGTTTTTATGAACAAGCAAAATTATAGAGTGTTGAAGTTTTTTGAGCCGGTAAATAAAAAAGACAAGTCTAGAGGCTATGTACGTCTGGACATGAGAGGGAACAGGGGAAACATGATTGTAGCTGCCGAAAATTTAGGTGATGCAAAATCAACAAGTGAAGTTTATTTATATAAGGATAAACACAACAAAATCAAGTTAGGAGATATTAACAATAAAAAAGGAATAATCAAAAAGAAGCTCACCTTTGAAAACAGCAATGCAATTGAAGATTACAACATATGCGCCGTTGTAAGGGATGGAAAAATTGTTTTATATTCCGGCTTGTTCAGCGTATCAAGCTTAGACATCGTGAGAAAGTTGGAAGAAGATGATAATGAGCAAGAAAAAGATATTTTTGCCGATAAGAAACAAAAATTTCAAGAGACTAAAGAAAAAGAGCAAATAAATATAAAAGATACAAGGGGAACGTTAGAGCAAAAAGAAGTAATTGAGCCAAAAGAAATAATCGAGCCTAAAGGATTACGAGAGGTAAGGGAAATAAGAGAGAAGGGAATGACAAAAGCAGCAGAAAATGAACCGGAAGATGAAATAAAAGAAGAAGTAAAAAAAGTAGTACAAGAACCTGTAAAAACAATAAAGGTTAAAGAAACAATAAAAGAAGATAGTAAAGAAACCAAGGAGACTTCCGAGAAATCAGGCAAAAAAGATGATGTTTCCAATCAAGGTTATAGAAACCGTTTTGACGAGAAACTGTATAAAACGTTGAGAGAATTTAAAGAAGTTGAACCTTTATCGGTTAAATTAAAGAATTTTAATTGGTGGTATATACCTTATGACGAAATGGGCATAAAGACAGGAGTATTGCCTTATTACAATCAAATAATAAGCGCATATTATCCGTATCCCATGTCTAATCGCGTGACTACCTGCACAAGTCTCATGAAAAAATACGGGCATTATATTTAGAATTTAAAGAAGTTGAACCTTTATCGGTTAAATTAAAGAATTTTAATTGGTGGTATATACCTTATGACGAAATGGGCATAAAAACAGGAGTATTGCCTTATTACAATCAAATAATAAGCGCATATTATCCGTATCCCATGTCTAATCGCGTGACTACCTGCACAAGTCTAATGAAAAAATACGGGCATTATATTTTCGGTATCTACAAGGAAAATGACGAGATTGCACGGTTTATATACGGGGTACCCGGAGAATTTACAAAGGAAGAACAGCCTTATAAAGGTGTTACAGGATTCAAGAATTGGTCTTATGCAAATAAAGACAATAAAGGGGAAAGCGGATACTGGCTTGCTTTTGTAAATCCTAAAACAGGTGAAGTTACAGACCCGCCGCAAGTTTCATTAACTTAATTCTGTACATCTTGATTTTTGTTTGATATAATAGTTTAGGAAGAAGACACAATCTTCTCCGTGGAAAGCCTTCGATGGCCGAAGGAATGTCCCTGTAGTGAGGGGGAATCATAGACAGAGGTATTGGGACTTACCGACAGAATATCCCCGTTGCGATTAACGATTGAAAAGGAGTAAAAAGTACAAATGCCGCCTATCAGTACTATAATGCACTTTGGGAAAATATTTATAGAAAGTTACGATAAAGTTGATATACCTAACTTCATAATAGGAATAATTTTACCGGGTACATTAAATGATGACCAATTAGAAGAGCTGCACAATGTTGATGAAGACGGGAATATAGATGTAAGGGAGTTTTATGAAAAGTTTGATTTTAATACCATGAGCCTAAAGGAAAGCTCCGTTGTCTTAGGTTATTATTGCCATCTCTGGCTTGACGAGTATTACAAATTTAATGCAAGCAAGCTTAAAATACATAATAAGAAAAATTTAAAAGGTGAAGAATTAAACTCTGCAGTTAAAAATCTTTTAAATTATTATGACAAAAAAGCAGTCGGCAGTTTTTATGAACAATATGCAGAAGATATAAAATTTGTTGATTCTAAAATGTTTACAGCAATCGATATAGATAGCTCCAAGAAAAAGTTACTTGAATATCTAAATGAAACAGTACCTGAGGAAGTCATAACAGGCCTTATTAAAGAGGAGCAGTACATGAGTTTTATCAGGGAAGGCTGCGGCAAAATAATTAAATCATTGTAAAAAACTCCGAAAGGAGTTTTTTCAATTTTAAATTGACTGATTAAAAAAAATATAATATAGTAATAAATAAAATTTATATACTTAAGGATGGGTGTCAGTGAAATATAAATATGTTATTTTTGATTTTGATGGAACATTAGCTGATACTGAAGAAGCAAATTTCGTTATATATCAAAAGTTAGCAGAAAAATATAATTTAAGAAATATTACCATGGATGAATTAGGCCGTCTGAAAAAGATGCATGCTAAGGAAGTTATGGCATATATTCAATTGAAAAAAAGATATCTGCCTTTTCTGTTAAAGAGGGGAAAAATCTTATTAACTCAAGATATTAAGAATATAAGTCTTTGCAAGCCTGATATTTTTCACATTATAGGCAGACTTAGAAATATGGGCATAAAAACAGGAATTATTACAACAAATTCTAAAACAAATGTTAAGCTTTTTTTAGAAGCACACAATGTTGATGTTTTTGATACAATTGTCAGCGCCGCAATGTTTGGAAAAGAAGCAAAAATGAAGAAAATAGCAAGAAAAGCAAAAATGAGTATAGATAAATTTCTATATGTGGGAGATGAAATAAGAGATATTACTGCTGCAAGAAATGCAGGAATGGATATAGCATCGGTAGGATGGGGTTATAATACTGTTGAGAGTCTTAGAAAACATGAACCTGATTATTTAATATTTGAGCCCTTTGAGCTTATAGATATATGCAAGGGCTAGAAGGAGAAATATATGGATAAAATTTATACAATAAAGGCTGAATATCACGATGTTGATAATTTGACCAGAATTTTAAGCGAGCATAATGAAATACAATTTGTATCTTTAATGGGCGTAGATATCGGTGGAAACGGAACAGACGAAAAAATACCTGTTAAACTATTTATTAAAGATATGGAGGAAATGCTTAAATACGGCATACAGACAGACGGCTCCAGCGTTGAACTGCAGGGCATAGCCGATTTAAGCGATGCAAGGGTTGATTTGCTGCCGGATACAGACTGCACCTGGTTTGTTGACTATAATTATGAATATTGCAATGATGAAAATGGTCTTCCTGTCGGAACTTTAATAATTCCTTCTTTTATTGTACACAAAAACAAATTAGTGTGCTCAAGGTCAACACTTAGAAGAGCCGAAGCTCATTTCAAAAATGAAATAAAAAATATTTTGAAAAAGCACCCACATATTGCAGAGTCCTTAGGATTTAAATATGAAGACATTGATGAGGTTTTGTTGACTGCTGCCACTGAATTGGAGATGTGGGTAAAAACACCGGAACAAAGTGCTGATTTTGAAGAACTACATGCATCCCAGGTATTAAAGGAGCAATATTGGAAAAGAACTATGGGTACTGTAAGAACAGTCCTGGAAAAAATAATGCGCTTGTTGGAATGCTATGACTTAAAGCCTGAGATGGCACATAAGGAAGTTGGAGGCATTACCAATAAGATTGATGCAAAGGGAAGAATAACCCATGTAATGGAGCAGCTGGAAATTGATTGGAGGTTTTCAAGTCCCATACAGGCTTCCGATAATGAAATTTTTGTAAAACAATTGATTGAGGACCAATTTAGATATCACGGATTGGAAGTATTATTTAAAGCCAAACCCATAGAAGGCGTTGCAGGTAACGGAGAGCATACGCACCTAGGAGCAGCGGTGAGACTTAAGGACAATAAAAAAGTAAATTTATTTGCTCCTAATAACATGCAAGAGGAATATTTAAGTGAAATAGGCTACGGAGCTCTTATGGGCATACTGAAAAATTACGAAGTTATTAATCCGATAGTGTCTGCTACAAATGATGCCTTTAACAGGCTTAAACCCGGATTTGAAGCACCTGTGTGCACTGTAACTTCCTTAGGAGGGACTATGGATTCACCTTCGAGAAATAGGTCTGTTCTTATCGGTGTAATCAGAAGTATAGACAATAAAAATGCAGTAAGATTTGAATTAAGGTCACCAAATCCATATTCAAATACCTACCTAGTTATAGCTGCATGTATTCAGGGGATGTTAGACGGCATTGTTTCAGTAACAGATGCAGGCATGGACTGTAAACTCTTAGAGAAGGAAATATCAAAAAAATACGGTGAAGATGGAGTATACCTTGAAAAATTCAGAGAATACAGAAGCGAAAGCGATGTATTTGAGTGTTATTCACAGGAAGAAAGGGATAAACTCTACGGGAAGGCTCCAACAACCGTATGGGAAAATATTAATGCATTTGCTTCTAACGAAATAAAGCAGCAGATTTTGAAAAAAGGAGATGTTTTTACGGATGAAATTATTAATTCCTTCAGGGTATCCACCACGGAAAAGTGGAAAAATGAGCTGGAAGGAAGAATAATACATGATAATATCATGCTTTTAAAAACATTTGTGAAACTACACAGCGAACATGACCATGCAACGGATTTAGATGTAGTAAACTGGGAAAGAATTGTTTATTTAAAAACAAAATTAATGAAGGACAGTATGACTAAAAAGTGTATATTTACAAAGATTAAAAATGCAATTTCTCAAGAAGATTATGATACTGCTTCTGATTTACAAATACAAATGAATGAGAAGATGTCTGAAATAAGATCGCTGTATATACAATATAAAAATAACATATTTTAAGAAAAAGAAACCACCTTTTAGTGATTCATTTCGGGGACAGCTGTAAGAAATGTCGCCGTAATTATCCAGAATTCACTTATAAAGGGGTTTTTTTGTCTAATTTTTTATGCTCATGTATTAATTTAATGCAAAAAATGGTGTTTACAAAACTATAAACATATGGTAGAATTACGGAAACAAACGTATTCTTACTTATTGGGTAGTAAGTATACGTTTAAAAAAATTATCGGACATAAATCAGGATAACGTTTATTATTGGGTATGGGTTGGACTATTATATGGATTAGCATTAATTTGTCCTGAGATTATGTACAGAAAAAATGGAGGAGAGTAATGAGTAAGGTTCCAAGAGAAAAGAAAGAAGCAACGTTAGGAATTTCCCTTATTCCGATACTTGTTATTGTGGTTATACTTGGGTATGCCATAATAGTAATGGGAGCAGACCCACACATTCCGATTTTAATAGGTGCAGCTGTTGGGTCATTAATAGCCGTTTATAAACTAGGCTATACTTGGGAAGAAGTTGAAAAAGGTATTGTTGATTCAATAGGCAGTGTAATGTCGGCAATTCTAATACTTGCCATAATCGGTATGTTGATAGGTACATGGATAGGCGGCGGTATTGTACCTACATTAATTTATTATGGATTGAAAATATTATCACCTACATTCTTTTTAATCACAGCTTTATTATTGTGCAGTGTAGTGTCGTTGGCAACTGGAAGTTCATGGACTACAGCCGGAACTGTTGGAGTTGCACTTATAGGTATAGCACAAGGACTTGGAATTTCTCCGGCCTTGGCAGCAGGTTGTATAGTATCAGGAGCATATTTCGGAGATAAGATGTCTCCTTTGTCAGATACAACAAACTTGGCTCCTGCAATGGCAGGTGCAAAATTGTTTGACCATATCAGACATATGTTCTACACTACCGGTCTTTCTTATGGTATTGCAGCAATAATATATATAATATTAGGATTGCAATTCAGAGGCAGAGCAATAGATGCAGCAGAAATTGAAGGTATATTGACAGCTATAGAAAGCATTTATGTGGTTAACCCATTATTCTTGTTGGTTCCTGTTATTACAATAGCTGCCGTTGCCATGAAGATACCTGCAATACCGGGACTTCTTATAGGAGTTGTGCTTGGAGCATTTTGTATGTTATTCCAAGGCAGCGGAGATCTGGGAAGTATTATAGATGCTATTCACTACGGTGTAGCTGCCGAATCAGGTCATGAAATGGTTGATGAATTGTTATCCGGCGGAGGTTTGGATAGTATGATGTGGACTATTTCCTTGATTATGTGTGCACTGACATTCGGCGGTGTTCTTGAATCTACCGGAATGATGGCTACTATAGCGAAAAAGATGTTACAATTTGCAAAGGATACCGGTTCGTTGATTTTAGTAACCGTATTATCTTGTTTGTTTGTAAATACTCTTTGCGCAGACCAATACTTAGGTATAGCACTTCCGGGAAAAATGTTTAAAGATGTTTTCGCTGAAAGAGGATTGGCACCCAGAAACCTATCTCGTACCCTTGAGGATTCAGCTACGGTAACTTCCGCACTTATTCCATGGAACACATGCGGGGCTACGATGGCATCTTTCTTAGGGGTAGCAACATTTGCATATGCTCCGTTTGCATTCTTTAATCTGTTAAGCCCTATAGTATCCGTTATTTACGGTTATACAGGATTCTCAATTATGACAATTGAGGAAGACCCGTCATCACCTGAATATAAGCAAAAAATGAAGGTTAAGAAATCACCGAAAGAATTGAAAGAGTTTATAGCAAATTATCAGGCTAAAGCAAGATTAGCTGACTGATAAATCAAATCAAAAACCTTGCGGGAGTCCGCAAGGTTTTTTTGTAAGAAGTATTTGACAATTTTTAGCGTTCAATATATTATATTTTTAATCGATTCTCAAGGAGGATAAAATTGGGTTACGGGAGTATGTTTGAAAAAGAATTAAATAAACTGATTGAAAGCGAAGATAATATTGAATGCATAAAAGATATAATTTTGAATGACATAAGCAATACAGAGCAGAATAAAGAATATATTGAAAGGTTATTGGAATTTTCAACGGAAAATAAGCTGTCAATATAATTTTGAATGACATAAGCAATACAGAGCAGAATAAAGAATATATTGAAAGGTTATTGGAATTTTCAACGGAAAATAAGCTGTCAAGGTCTGAAGCTTGGGGTTATTATTTTAAAGGCTGGTATTATATCGATAATTCCGAATATGAAAAAGCAGTTGAAAATTTTATGATTTCTTATGAGCTGTTCGATAAGCTTAACAATAAATATGAAATAGCTTATGCCTGCAATGGACTGACAAATGTTTATTGTTTGATGGG
>Ga0209723_1003656_pt1 | contig 18186 bp, 18 predicted proteins | sample BiotimSIPDNA_2_FD_185750 | JGI IMG/M metagenome (GOLD analysis project Ga0209723, IMG submission 185750) | Anaerobic biogas reactor microbial communites from Washington, USA - Biogas_R2 time_0 SIP DNA (SPAdes) (version 2) | ecosystem: Engineered > Bioreactor > Anaerobic > Unclassified | place... | reverse complement strand
GGCCTTGCGGGGATGGAGGAACGCAGCATCCTTACCCTGTCGGGCGGGGAACTGCAGCGCGTTTTCCTGGCGCGCGTGTTCGCCCAGGACGCGCCGCTGCTGCTGTTGGACGAGCCGGCCAGCCATCTGGACCTGGCGTACCTGCGCGGGGTGTTCGACCTGGTGAGCCGGTGGCTGCAAACACCCGGCCGCGCCGTTCTCTCCGTCGTTCACGACCTGCAGCTCGCCAGGCGGTACGGTAGCCACGCGCTGCTGATGGACCACGGCCGTGTGAAGGCGTTTGGCGCCGCCGATGACGCGCTGGACGCCGTGAACCTCCGGGCGGTATACCAAATGGACGTTCCGGCCTGGTTCGACTGGCTGTACGCCCCCTGGCGCAGCGTGGACAAACCGGCGCCGTAACGGTATAATCAGGCAAAACGTCAAGGACGTGAGCCGATGAAGTGCCAGTTTTGCAATTCCGAGGACAGCCGGGTGGTCGATTCCCGCCCGACCGACGACGGCGCCAGCATCCGGCGGCGGAGGGAGTGCATCTCCTGCGGCAAGCGCTTCACCACCTACGAAAAGGTGGAGACCGTCCAGCTGCTGGTCGTCAAGAAGGACCAGACCCGCGAGCTGTTCGACCCCGGCAAGATCCGGGAAGGCATCATCCACGCCTGCCACAAGCGGCCGGTCACAGCCCGGCAGATTGACGCCATCGTCGCCCAGATCGAGCAGTTCGCTTACAACAGCATGCAGCAGGAAATCACGACCCACCAGGTCGGCGAGATGGTTATGGAAGCGCTGCGGAGCCTGGACGAGGTCGCCTACATCCGCTTTGCATCGGTCTACCGCCAGTTCACGGACATCCCCACATTCATGCACGAGCTGACCCGCCTGATGAAGGAAAACAGGCGGGAGGAATAAGCCGGGACTGCCGCCGGTCATCTCCAACGGCGGGAAAAGCCTGCAGCAGGTAAAACCCGGGATTGCGTCCCGGGTTTTCTCGATATTTCCGTCGGCATTCAAACGCGGAAAGCGCTGTGACTTCAGGCAAACCCGCCGTCTACGCCCAGCACCTGCCCTGTGATATAGGAGGCGTCGCTGCCCAGCAGGAAGGCCGCCGCCGCGGCGACCTCCTCCGGCGTCCCCAGCCGGTTTGCCAGGGTTCGCCGCGCCAGGTCCTGCTTCTCTTCCAGGCTGTAGCCGTCCAGCATCCCGGTCTGGATGACCCCGGGCGCCAGGCAGTTCACCCGGATGCCGCTGGGCCCCAGCTCCGCGGCCAGGGAGCGCGCAAGGCCGATGAGCCCCGCCTTGCTGGCGGCGTACGCCGCCTCGCAGGAAGCGCCGGTGACGCCCCAGACGGAGGAAATCATCAGCAGGCTCCCGCATTGTCTGGAAACCATATGCCGGATGACGGGCTGCGCGGTCAGGTATACGCTGCGGAGGTTGACCGAGAACAGCGCGTCCCATCTGGCGGCGGGCATTTCGCTCAACAGCCCGGAATAGCCGATTCCCGCGTTGAATACGGCCGCGTCCAGGTGTCCCAGCAGGCGCAGCGCTTCCCGTGCCAGCGCCGCCGCGTCCTCTTCCGTTTCCAGGTTTGCCCGGATTGGTTCCGCCCCGGTTTCCGCGAAGAGCGCGTCGGCCTCCCCTTCGCTTTGAAAGTAGGTGAAAACGACGCGGTACCCGTCCGCGCAAAGCCTTTTCACCAGGGCGGCGCCAATCCCGCGGGAGCCGCCCGTGACCAGAGCCGTCTTCATCTCGCCCGCCTTTCCCTTGGATTGTAGGCGTTTGGGCTTCTGGCCGTCAAGGCTGATTTGCTTTACAGCCGTTGGGATTGCGTCTATAATAGCACCATCGCGCGAAAGGAGGCCCCCGTGCTCAAACGCTTGCTGTTGCTGGGTTTTCTTTGCGCGGTGACGGTTCTGCTGCTGGGGCTGATGGTCAGGGGCGGCGCCCCCTTGCCGCCGCCGCGCGCGCGGCAGGCGGAAGTTCCGCATGTTTCGGCCGCGGAGGGAAGGGACGGCATCCCCGCGCGGGAGCGCCTGCAGCTGCCCGGATTTGCGGCTTTTACGCCCCCTGCGCCGGCGCGTACAGCCGAACCCGGCGATGCCGGACTGTGGACGTCCCGCCTTCCCCATTTGGAAGCCTGCTACTATGCCTTTTATTTGTCAGGCTGTGCGGGATAGGCCTTCCCGCCCGGTGCGCTTATCAAATAAATGAGAAAGAAACGGGAAACAAAAATGGCGAAACAACCTGAGGTTAAAAAGAAGCGCTCCGTCAACCGCAAAGCGGTTTCGGCGGCAGTGCTTGTCGTCGCGCTTGCGCTGACGGTGGTCTTTATCATCCTGGGCGTCACGGGCCGGAATATGGACGCGCAGGGCTTGTACCGCCTGCTGCCCTGGCTGCCGGTGCCCGGCGGCAGCGCCGCCTGGCAGGAAGCGCTCGTGCCTGGCGCGGGGCTGGGCGACACCGTGGTCCAAACCTTCACCCCCGTGCAGTCCGGGGAAGCCCCCGCACAGGAAGCCCCCGCACAGGATGCCCCCGCACAGGACGCCTCCGCACAGGAAGCCCCCACACAGGACGCCCTGGAAGAAGCCGTTCGCGTCACCGCGAAGCGCCTCAACGACCTGGGCTGGACGGACACGGCCGTTGAGGTCAGCCCGGAGGGCAACCTGGTCGTCACGCTGCCCAAGGGTGCGGACACCGGGTTCCTCGGAAGCCTGCTGGGCTCCCGCGGCGAATTTACTTTCGCGGACCCGCAGGGCGAGGTTTTCCTGAACGGCAGCCATGTAACCTCCGCGGGCTTCGGCTACGCGGACCAGTCCGGCACCAATTTCGCCCTGTCCATCCAGTTTGACGCCGAGGGAAAGCGCGTGTTCGCCGAGAAATCCACCGAGCTTCTCGGCCAGAGCATCATGCTGCTGCGCGACGGCGTCACGCTTTCCAATCCCTCCATTTCCACTCCGCTGACTGACGGCGCCGTATCCATCCCCGGTTTCACGCTGGAGACCGCGCGGGAGAACGCCATCCTGTTGCGCTCCGGCGCGCTGCCCTTCGAGGTGACCCTGCAGGGCGCCGGCGAGCCGGGCGCTGCCCTCCATGGCGAAAGGGCGCAGCGGTCCCTCGCTGGCGGCGGTCTGCCTCATCGTCTGCTTCCGCCTCGCCGGGCTGGCGGCCGCCTGGATGCTGCTGGCGCAGCTGGCGCTCTCCTACTTTTTTTCCGCGCTCATCGGCGCGGGCTTCACGGTCCTGACCCTGTCCGCCATCTGGCTTTCCTGGCTGGTCAGCGTCTTCGCCATGGCGAACCTGCTCCTGGGGATGCGGGAGGACGTCCTCCACGGGCGCTCCGTCCGCCAGGCGCTGAAGGAATCCTATGCAGGCAGGGGGCACGCCTCCCTGGACGTTTACGTTGGCCTGGCCATCATCGCGGTGCTGCTCATCATCGTGGACGGCGGCGTTATCAAGCTCTTCAGCGAGATTTTCGCCATCTGCCTGCTCCTGGGCCTGGCGGTGACCCACCTGGCCTTACGCCTGGTGACCTATGAGGCCATCAACCTTTTCGGCGGAAAGTCGGAATTGTACGCCGCCAAACGGACCCTGAAGAAGGAGGGTTGAACATGCGCATCAACAAAGGCGCGGCAAGCGCGCTCGTCCTTTCCGCCCTCGTGGCGATTCTGGCCCTCGTGCTGGCGCTGCTGGGCCTGGGCATGAAGTTCAATTTCGGGGCGGGGATGACCCTGTCCCATCTCCAGCTGTGGGCGGCCATCCTGACGGCGGCAGTCGTTTCCTTCCTCTTCGGGTGGATTCGCTACGACCTGGCCGGCGCGCTGGCGTTGCTGGCCGCGGTCGTCCATGACCAGCTGCTGGCCCTGGCGCTGTCCAGCCTGCTGAGCAACCTGTTCGGGCTGGCCTCCGCGATGCCAGCGCTGGTCGCGGGCAGCCTGGCGTTCACCTACTGCCTGACCGTGCCCGTCCTGCGCGAGGCGCGGGCTGTCGGCCGCAGCGTATCGCAGCGCGAGATGAGCCGGGAGGACATCGCGCGCCAGGCAATCCGGAACACCCGCCTGCTGTGCAGGGTGACCGTTGCGTTCTCGGCGCTCCTGATTCTGGCTTTCGCCTTTTCCGGCAACCTGACCCTGCTGGGCGCCGTCCTGCCGCTGCTGGCCGGGCTGGCCGCGGCCCTGCTGTCTTCGCGCCTGGTTACCCCCTTCCTGTGGGCGGCTATTACGCCCCGGCGCAAAGGCCGGAAATAATCCGCCGAGCGCTTTCCCGGGCCGGGAAAGCGCTCTTTTGTACCCGTTGAGGAGAACATGAGGAGACTCAGCAAGCGCGCCCAGCCCTTCCGCCTTCCGGGGTACCCGGATTTCCTGGCGTCGCTACTTTTTGCCCGCGGCGTCCGGGACGCGGAAGGCGCCGCGCGCTTCCTGAACCCCTCCCTGGACCAGCTGCGCGACCCTTTCAGCCTCTCCGGCATGGACGAGGCCTGCGGTCTCATCCGAAAAGCCGCGGAAGAAAAGTGGGTCGTCGCGGTCTATGGCGACTATGACGCCGACGGCATCTGCGCCTCGGCCATCCTGCTGGAGGCGCTGGAAACGCTGGACGTGCGCGCCTTTTCCTACATCCCCGACCGGCAGGCGGAAGGGTATGGGCTCAACCTGGAAGCCGTCGAAAGCCTGGCCGGCCAGGCGCAGCTGCTCCTTTCCGCGGATTGCGGCGTTACGGGCGTGGAAGAGGTGCTGCGCGCGAAGCAGCTGGGCATGCGCGTCATAATTACCGACCACCACGCCCTGCCGCAGCAATTGCCGGAGGCGGACGCGCTCATCCATCCCCTGCTGCCGGACGCGGAGGCGACGCCGCTGTGCGGCGCGGGCGTCGCCTGGAAGCTGGCCTGCGCTTTACAGGGTGTGAACAAGGCTGAAAAAAGCCTGGACCTGGCCGCCGTCGCCACCGTCGCGGACCTGGTGCCCCTGACCGGTGAAAACCGCGTCATTACGGCGCTGGGCTTGGAAAAGCTGCGTGCCACCCGCAGGCCGGGCCTGCAGGCGCTGATGCGGGTCGCCGGGATGAAGGAAGGGGCGCCCGTCAACGCGGAGCAGGTCGCCTTTCAACTGGCGCCGCGCCTCAACGCCGGCGGGCGCCTGTCGACGGCTGCCGACGCGCTGCAGCTGCTGACGACCCCGGGGCCCATGGAGGCGGACACGCTGGCGCGGCGCCTGGACGCCCTCAACCGCGAGCGGAAGGACGTGGAAGCCCGGGCGCTCAGGGAAGCATCCGCTCAGCTGCAGGGCGTCGACCTTTCCCTCCTGCGCAGCGTTGTCGTGGCGGGGGAGGGGTGGAACCCCGGCGTGGTCGGCCTGGTCGCCGGCAAGCTGGCCGAGCGTTGGAATTACCCGGCCCTGGCGCTGGCCCTACAAGGGGACGAGCTGACCGGCTCCGGCCGCTCCGCCGGCGGAATCGACCTGCACCGGGCGCTGAAGGATTGCGAGGACTTGCTCACGCGCTTCGGCGGTCACCGGATGGCGGCGGGGCTCGCCCTGAAAAAGGGGAACCTGGACGCGCTGAAGGAACGGTTTGACCAGGCGGTCCGCAGCCAACTGGGCGACGATGACCTGATTCCGGAAACCATCTATGACGACTCCCTGGAGCTGGGTGACGTCACGCTGGAGACGGCGCGCGCGCTGGGCCAGTTGGCGCCTTTCGGCGTGGGGAACCCCTCGCCGCTTTTCCTGCTGGAAGGCCTGAATCTGCTCAGCTCCCGCGCCGTCGGCGCGTCCGGCGCCCACCTGCGGCTCACCGTCGCCCGGGACGGGGCGGTACGGGAGGGAATCGCCTTCAACCAGGGCGGCCTGGATGGCAACCTGCCCCGGGAGCTGCGCCTGGTCGGCGCGGTGGACGAGAATGACTTCAACGGCCGCGTCACCGCGCAATTGAAGGTGCGCGCAGTGCTGCCCGGAAGCGGGGCTTTTTCGGAGGAGCCTGTCCGGGAGGCGCGGGCCGCCTTGAAAACGCTGGCGGCATGCGCGGGCCTCGGGGACGGGGATGTGGCCGCGGAGGAAATCGAATCGCCTCCGTACCCGGAGGGAGCCCGCGGCACGCTGCTCATTGCGCGATGCGCGGAAACGGCCAACCGGCTGGCCGCCGAGATGGAGGGGTTTTCAGCCCTGGTGGGCGGCGCGCCCGATCCGCGGGGCTTCAACGCCCTCGTGCTGTCGCCGGACTGGTCGCAGCCTTTCGCGCGATTTGACCGGGTTGTGTTCTTAGACGGGCTGCTCTGCCCGGGCGAGGCGAAGCTTGCGCAAGAAGCGGCCGGCGGCGCGGCGGTGCTGGCGATGCCCCAAAGCCCCGGCTTGATAGAATTCATGCAGGGCATCCAGCTGGGCGTGGACGAGCTGCGGGAAGCCTATGTCCGCCTGCGGGACGGCGGCCTGACCGCCCTGAACCTGAGCCCGGGCGCGCGGCAGGCCGCACTGATGGTCTTGAGCGAAATGGGCTTGGTCTCACTGGATGACAACCAGAATTTCCTGGGCATGCTGCCCGCCCGGCGCGCGGACCCGGAGGACAGCCCGCTGTTCCGCGCGCTGCGCGGGTCGTGAAGGAGCGATATGGCCCACACCGCCTTTGAACGGCTGACCCTGGAGGAAATGGCCGCCCGGCTGGGGAAGTACAGCACGGCGGAAGGCCTTGCCATGGTCAAAAAGGCGCACGGGTTTGCCCAGCAGGCCCACGCGGGGCAAATCCGCCGCAGCGGGGAGGACTACTTCTCCCATCCCGAGCACGTGGCGAGCATCCTGGTGGAGTTGCAGCTGGACGCCGCCAGCGTGGCCGCCGGGTTGCTGCACGACACGGTGGAAGATGTCGAAGGCGTCACGCTGGACGCCATCGAACGGGATTTCGGCCCGGAAATCCGCAGCCTGGTGGACGGGGTCACCAAGCTGGGCCAGCTGGAGTTCGCCGACCGTGAGGAGCAGCAGGCTGAGTCCTGGCGCAAGATGATTCTCGCGATGAGCAAGGACATCCGCGTCATCATGATCAAGCTGGCGGACCGGCTCCACAACATGCGCACCCTGTCCTTCCAGCCGCCGGAGCGCCAGGTTTCCATCGCCCGCGAGACGCTGGACATCTACGCGCCCCTGGCGCACCGGCTGGGCGTGTACACCATCAAGGCCGAAATCGAGGACCTGGCGCTGCGCTACATCGACCCGGAAGGCTACCGCGACGTCGCGACCAAGGTGGGGCAGAAGCGCATCGAGCGCGAGGAGCAGATCAAGACCATCATCAACACCCTGGGCGCCAAGCTCCACGAAATGGGCCTGCATCATTTCGAGATTGAGGGGCGGCCCAAGCACCTGTACAGTATTTACCGCAAGATGGTCATCCAGAACCGCTCCTTTGACCAGATATACGACCTCATCGCCATCCGCGTGCTGGTGGACACCATCCCGGAATGCTACACGGTGCTGGGGGTCGCCCACACTCTGTGGAACCAGATGCCGGGCCGCTTCAAGGACTATATCTCCACGCCCAAGTCCAACATGTACCAGTCCCTGCACACCACGCTCATCGGCGGGCGGACCATCCCCTCGCCCTTCGAGGTGCAAATCCGCACCCGGGAGATGCACCGCGTCGCCGAATACGGCATCGCCGCCCACTGGAACTACAAGGAGGGAACGGCGGACGGGGGGCTGGACAAGAAGCTCTACTGGCTGCGCCAGATCCTGGACTGGCAGTCGGAAACCCGCGACAGCAAGGAGTTCATCGACGGGCTGAAAACCGACCTGTTCAGCGACGACATCTTTGTGTTCACGCCCAAGGGCGACATCATCAACCTCCAGCGCGGGGCGACTTCGCTGGATTTCGCCTACCGCATCCATTCACACGTGGGCAACGCCTGTGTAGGCGCCAAAATCAACGGCAAAATTATGCCGCTGCAAACCGAATTGCAGACAGGCGACCGGGTGGAGGTCATGACCTCCGCCAACTCCAAGGGCCCAAGCCTCGACTGGCTCAACGTGGTGAAAACCCAGCAGGCCAAGACCAAAATCCGCCAGTTCTTCAAAAAGGAACTGCGCGGGGAAAATGTGCAGAAAGGCCGGGACATCCTGGAGCACGAGGCCAAGCGCCGGGGGCTGAAGCTGGGGGACATCACCAAGGCGGAGTTTGTGGAGCCCATCCTGAAGCGCTATTCCTTCCCGGACCTGGAGGCGCTCTACGGCGCGGTCGGGTACGGGGGCATCCCCTCTGTGTACGTGGTGACCCGGCTGGTGGAGGAACAGAAGCGCATCAGCGACCAGGCTGCCGCCAAAAAGCCCCCCGCGCTCCCGGAGCCCAAGGAAATCGCGTACCAGGGCAAGCCCACCCACGGCATCTACGTCGAGGGCGGCTCCGGCATGCTGGTGCGCTTCGCGCAGTGCTGCAACCCCGTGCCGGGCGACGAAATCACCGGGTATATCACCAGGGGGCGCGGGGTCACGGTGCACAAGGTGGACTGCGTGAACGCCGTCAACGCCGAGCCGGAGCGGCTCATCCGGGTCAGCTGGGCGGAAGAGGACACCGGCAATTTCAACGCCGGGCTGCGCGTCATCGTATACGACAGCCCCAACATCCTGGGCGAAATCATGATGTTCATCGCCAACCAGGGCACGCCGGTGGCCGCGGGCTCCCAGGAGGACGTCAAAAAGGGGATGCGGACCCTGCACCTGGTCGTCCAGGTGACCAGCCGCGAGCAGGTGCGCGCGGTCATCGCGCGGCTGCAGAAGCGCTCGGACGTGCTGGAGGCTTACCGCAGCGCGCGGTGAGAACCGGAGGGAAGGGAGAATCATGCGGGCGGTCGTGCAGCGGGTGACGTGGGCGGAAGTCGAGGTCGAGGGGAAAACCGTCGGCAAAATCGGCCCAGGGCTTTGTGTGCTGGTCGGCGTGGAAGCGGGGGACGGTGAGAAGGACGCGGTCTACCTGGCGGAAAAGCTGGCCAAGTTGCGCATTTTCGCGGACGAGGAGGGCAAGATGAACCGCTCCTTGCTGGACACGGGCTTATCCGCCCTGCTGGTCAGCCAATTCACCCTGCTGGGCGACGCCCGCGGGCAGAACCGCCCAGGCTTTACCCGCGCCGAGGCGCCGGAACAGGCCAATGCGCTGTTCGCGCACTGCCTGGAAACGGTGAGGCGTTTGGGCGTCCCGGCGGAGTCCGGCGTCTTCCGCGCGCACATGGCCGTCCGGCTCGAAAACGACGGGCCGGTCACCCTGCTCCTGGACTCCCGGAAGCTGTTCTGAAAAAACGCGGCTGGCTGCCTGAATGAACCGGAGCCGGCTAACGGAGGAAAGATGGAGATAGTCACCGTACCCGTCGGCGCGCTGGAAACCAATTGCTATGTGCTCTACCAAAAGGAGCGGCAGGACGCGCTGGTCATCGACCCCGGCGAGGACGCCGGACGCATCCTGGACGCGCTGGGCGGCCGGAAGGTCGCCGCGGTGCTTCTGACCCACGGCCATTTCGATCATACCGGGGCCTTGTACGCTTTCGCGGACGCGCCGATTTACATCCATCAAATGGACAGCGTCATGCTGGAGGATGATTTTTACAGCTTTGGCGGCATGCCGGGCGAGCGGACGCAGCGCCCGAAGGCGACGGGCTTCCTGTCCGAAGGGCAGAAACTGAGCCTGGCGGGCATCGACCTGACCGTGCTGCATACCCCGGGCCACACGCGGGGCAGCGTCTGCCTGAGAACGGGGGACGAGCTGTTTACGGGGGATACCCTGTTCAAGGGGGATTACGGGCGCACGGACCTGCCCGGCGGCAGCGAGGAGCAGATGCGCGCCTCCCTGCGGCGCCTGTTCACGCTCAGCGGCTGCAGGGTTTACCCGGGCCACGGCCCCGGCGACGTCATCAAATGAAAGTCCGGCTGACTTCTACGGTTCCTTCCTTCGAGAAGGAACTGCTGGACGTCGCCGGCATCTTTGTTGATTCCCTTTCATTGGCTGAGCCGGGCGAGCCGGCTGACCTGGACGTCAGAATCACAGACCGCCTTTCAGACGGCAGCAGGCAGTGCCTTGCAGTGATTTCCGGCGGCTTTGCCGCGGAGCATCGCAGCGAGGGATTGCCCGGCACAGACCCCCAGACGGAAAAGCGGCTGCGCAAGCGCCAGCAGAAACTGGCGCTTTACCATGCCTTCGTCCAGGCGACCGGCAGGCGTCCGCCCTGGGGTTCCCTGACGGGCATCCGCCCGACCCGCCTGGTGTACGAGGCGATGGCGGAGGGGCATACCCTGGGGGATGCCGCGGCGTGGACGCGTGAAACCTTCGACCTTCGGGGCGACAAGGCGGAGCTGCTGGAGGATGTCATCCGCGCGCAAACAGCCTTGCCGGAAGCCGAAGAAGGGCAAATCGCCTGCTATATCGGCATCCCCTTCTGCCCCAGCCGCTGCCGGTATTGTTCCTTCCTCAGCCGGGAGGCAGGGGACGGCGCCGCGCTGCCGGCCTATGTGGACGCGCTGACGCGGGAAATCGGGGAAACGGCCCGCCTGATGCGGGAACATGGGCTTCAGGCGCGCTCCGTATATGTCGGCGGCGGGACTCCCACGGTGCTGCCCCCGGCGCTGCTGGAAAGGGTGATGTCGGCTGCGGAACCGATGATAATGACGGCCAGGGAGGTTACCGTCGAGGCCGGACGGCCGGACTCCATCACCCGGGACAAGCTGCGCGTCATCCGGGAGGGGGGCGGAACCCGCCTGTCCGTCAACCCGCAGACCTTTTTTGACGGGACGCTCGCGGCCATCGGCCGCCGCCATACCGCCCGGCAAGCGGAAGAAGCGTTTTCCCTGGCGCGGGAAGAGGGTTTCATGAACGTCAACATGGACTTAATCGCCGGCCTACCCGGGGAAACGGGGGATATGTTCGGCCGGACGCTCACCCGCGCCTTCCGGTTGCGTCCGGAGTCGCTGACCGTACACACCCTGAGCGTCAAGCGCTCCAGCCTAATGCACCGGGAGGGGGACGCGCTCTCGGAGGGCGGGACGGTGGAGGCCATGGTGGACGAAGCGCGGCGCCGCGCGCGGGACGAAGGCTACGCTCCCTATTACCTCTACCGCCAGAAGCACATGGCCGGGAACCTGGAAAACGTCGGCTACGCGCTCGATGGCTTCGCGTGCCTGTACAACGTCGACATGATGGAAGACAAACTCACCGTCCTGGCCATGGGTGCCGGCTCGGTGTCCAAGCGCGTCTGGCCGGGCAGGCAAAAAATCCTGCGCGCCCCCAACGCCAAGGACGTTTTCCAGTATATGCGGCGCGTGGACGAAATGGTTCAACGAAAAGACGCCCTGATGCGGGGCGTCGGAAAGGGTGTCAGGCCGGCTTCAGCCGCGGGGGATGAGGCGGACGTCCTCCCCCTGGAAACGCAGCACCAGGCTGGACCGCTCGTCGACCAGCCGTGAATAGATGCGCTTCGTATACCGTTCCCTCAGGTTGTCAGGGGTCAGGTTGGTGCTGATGACCGTGTTTTTCCGGCGCTCCAGGCGGTATTCCAGCAGGGCGAACAGCTGCTCCAGCGTGATGTTCTCCCACAGCGGCTCCGTCCCCAGGTCGTCAATCAGCAGCAGCGGCACGTCGTAATACGGCTGTCCGACCTCGTCCTCCCGGGAAAAGTAAGCCTGGCGGATTTGGTTGAGCAGCGCGTTCGCGTTGAGGGAAAGGGCTTCGATGCCCCGCTCCTGCGCGCGCCTGGCCACACATTTGAGCAGGTAGGTTTTCCCCAGGCCGCTGGGGCCGTGGAGCAGCAGGTTGAGCGTGCCGGAGGGCAGCCCGTCCGCATACTGCTCGCATTTCCTGCGGATGAGCCCCGTCAGCTTCCGCTGGGTCGTTCCGGCGCCGTCGACGGCCTTTTCGGGGTATACGCGCTCGTCATACTGCTCGAAGCTGGGCCCGTCCTCCCGCTCTTGCCCGCCGCCCAGCAGTTCCAGGTATCTTTGCCTCACGCATCCGCACAGGGTTCTGGGAACGTCGCCGGTATAGCCGCTGTCGCGGCAGGCGGCGCATTGGTACACGGGCTCCAGGTAGTCTTCCGGCAGCCCGCCTTCTTTCAGCAGCCGGGCGATTTCCGCGTTGCGCTCCAGGGTGCGCCCGACGATTCCTTCCGGGTTCTTTCCCTCGATTGCCAACCGGAGACCGCCTAAAACATCCTCCCGCCGCTGCGCGTCCAGGGCTGCGATGCGCGGGTTTTTGGCGACGGCGTCCGCCATCCGGCGCCGCTCTTCCGCCTCGTTGCGAAACCTCCGCGCGCCGCACTCCTCAAGGGCTCTTTGCAGCAGTTCATTGGCCATCCATTTCCCTCGCTTCCTTGAGCAGGTCGGGGCCCGGATAATTTTCCTCCGCGCCGACAGGCCCTTGGTCGTACTGCTGGAACGCCACTTTCCGGGGCTTCCTTTGCGCCGTTTCCGGCCTGGCCTTCGCCTTGGCGGCCGTGTCGACGCCGTCCTTTTTCCAGTTGGCCAGCACCCGCTCCATGTAGGGCAGTTTCTGGCGCGCGCCGCGCGCCTGCTCCGCCGCCTCCAGAATCAATTCCTCGCCCTGCCCGCCGTCCAGCCAGGCTTTCAGCCGCAGGAGGTCGGGCTCGCCCGGCCGGCCGTCCATCTGCAGGCGCTCGAACACCTTGAACATCATCGGCTCATAGGCCTTCAGCTCCTTGAGATGTTTGAGCACCCGGCTTTCGCTGTCCAGGCCCATCTCCTTCCAGGACAGCAGCTTGGGCTCCAGGTGCTCGAATGTGCCGTTGCGCGCGCGGACGGACTTGGCCGCCAGCAGGATCATCCCGGCGGGGAAGCGCTCCCGCAGCGCGAGGTAGGCGGGCAGGACGGAGAAGGCGCTGACGCTGAACACGCCCAGCGTTTCCAGCACTTTCTTCACCTCCGCGGCGTCCTCGCCCTCTTCCGCCAGTTGTTTCCTCACCTGTCCCGGCGCCGTTCCGGCGCCCTTGTTCTTCAGGCGCTCCAGAATCCCGTTGAGGTAGGAGAAGGAGGGGTTGCTGGCGGTGACTGTCTGCCCGCAGGCGGCCAGGATGCCCTGCTCGTCGAAGCCCCATTGCTCCGTCCACTTGCGGTAGAGGGCCAGTTCCGGCTCGGTGGGCAGGCGCCGGAGGTTGAACATGGACAGCACGGCCCGAGCGCCGGCGTGGGTCTTCTTGGAATGCCCCAGGTATTGCTCCGCCTGTTCCGGCGTCGAAATCCCTTCCTCCTTCATCATCACGGCAAGGGTCTGGGCGCTTTTGAAGGAGAAGTGGACGCCGCGGGTATCGGCGAAGTGGTTGAGCAGCATCAGCACGACTTCCTGCGTCAGCCCCAGCTCCTGCACCCATTCGAAGGCCAGCGCGACGTCGTTGGGGCGCAGCTTGCGCCGCTCTCCGAACTGCGCGTACACGGCTTCGGAGAACTCGATATAGGCGCGGTCTCCGGACATCCCGTCCTGCCCCGTCAGCATGCGCTGGCCCAGATGGTGGAAGACGTAGGTTGGCGGATTGTCGCTCACCCGCTCCACCAGCCTTCTGCGCTCCCAGTAGCGAAGCGCCGAAAGCACCTGGCCTTCCTCCAGGTTCAGCTCTGCCGCCATTTCCCGCACGCCAAACGCGCCGTCCGCCTGCCCGGAATGGTACAGCCCGCTGAGATACACCTTGATCTGGCTGCCGTCGGCATAGGGCAGGTACTCGGTGATGAAGAGGTTCTCCACCGCCGTTACGCCAAAGACCCGCGCCTGCCCGTCAAGCCGGAACATCGCCCTGGTTTCCTTCCGTTTCTGCGTCGTTGGCGGCCTGGCTGGCCGCGGGAGGGGCCAGCGCCATCACGTACGGCTCTCCCGTCGTTTCAATGCGCTTCGTTTCCGCTGCCGGACTTGCCTCTACCCCGCCGGTTTCGGCCGCTTTTTCTTCCTGCGCGCGCTTTGCTTCCGCCTTGTTGTGGTAATGCCGGTATATCAGCGCGCCGACGAGCGAAATTGCCATCGTGATGACGAAAACGATGACCGCCAGGCGGTATTCCTGCTGCCCGAGCATGCTGCCGCCCAGGGTGGAGGAAAGCACGGAGGGGATGCGGGCCAGGCTGGTAATCGCCAGGTACTTCCCCAGGTGGATGGGCACCAGGCCGGACACGTAGGTCAGCACGTCCTTGGGCGTGCCCGGAATCAGGAACATGATGAAAACCGCGGCGTCCCGCTTGCGCGGGTCGCTCAGGTAGCGGACGTTCTCAATCTGCTTGTCTGTAAAAAACAGCCGGACAAACTGCCGCCCGAAACGGCGCACCGCCAGGATGATGATGACGCTGCCCAGCGCGGCGCCCAGCAGGCACAGCGCGGCGCCGCCCCAGGCGCCGAAGATGAACCCGGCGCCGATTTCGATGGGCTCGCCCGGAATCAGGGCGATGACGACCTGCAGCGCCATGATGCCCACCATCAGCGGATACTTCAGGAAACCGCGCTCCTGCATCCATTGCCGGAAGCTGGTCTTGTTCTTGATGGCGTTGAGCAGCGGGCCGCCGACCCAGAAAGTGAGCCCGACGATCAGCAATACGACGACCGCCAGGATGGCAACGCCGACAATCCGCTTTTTTTTCAGCAGTTCTTTTTCTTCGTCTGTCGTTGGACGCACGTCCATCATCCGGTCTGCGCCTCCTTCCGGTAGGGCTGGGTCTTCAGCGCCTCCTCGACGCTGCGCGCGATCTCATTTTCCAGGGGCACGGGCGCGCCGCTCCCGCCCAGCCCGACGTGCAAAAAAAACTCGACGGTCCCCGCGTTGCCGGTCACCGGGCTTTCGCAGAGCCCGCGGACCCGTACGCCTTCAAGGGCGTTGAGGTAGCCGGTCAGCCCCGTGAGCATCGGTTCATAAGCGTCCGGGGGGAGATTGCCGCTGCGCCGCGCCTGCGCGTCGTCCACCTCGAACAGCGGCTTGACCAGCGCGACGACTTCGCCCCGCCCGCGCAGGATTTCCCGGTACAGCGGAATCGCCTTCCGGAGGGACAGATAGCTCAGGTCGCAGCATCCCAGGCTGGGCACGGGCTCCAGCTTCAGCAGCGCGGGGGAGGCGATGTTGGTGCGTTCCAGGTTCACCACCCGCCCGTCCTGCCGCAGCGACCCGCGCAGCTGGCCGTATCCGACGTCCACCGCGTACACGCGCTGCGCGCCGTGGCGCAGCAGGCAGTCGGTGAACCCGCCGGTGGAGGCGCCGGCGTCCAGGCAGACCCGGCCCTGTACGGAAACGCCGAAGCGCGCCAGCGCGCCTTCCAGTTTCAGCCCGCCCTTGGCGGCGTAGGGGAGGGGCGGCCGCCGCAGGCGCACCTTGTCCTTCGCCCCTACGCGGTCGCCGGCTTTCGCCGGCCGGTCGTTGAGCAAGGCCTCGCCCGCCATCACCAGGGCGGCCGCTTCCTTTTCATCGGCGCAGTAGCCGTTTTCGACCAGCCAGACGCCAAGCGGCCGGGCGCTCACAGGGTCTGCATCACGCTTTTCAGCTCGCGGAGCACACGCCGCTCCATGCGGGATACCTGCATCTGGGTCAGGCTCATCCGTTTCGCGGCGGCCTGCTGGGAAAGCTGGTCCTGGAACCGCAACCGGATCAGGGTGCGCTCCTCGGGCGTCAGGGTTTTCAGCGCGTTGCGCAGGTCCTCGCGCATCTCGAAATCCTCGAACCCCTTTTCCGGCTTGCCCAGGTGGTCGAACACCATCATCCCCGAATCGTCCTGCGCGTCCAGCGAGGAAACCTGGGATTTTTCCCGGGAGGCGTGCACGCTGATAACCTGCTCAAGGGTCCAGCCCAGCTGCTCGGCCAGTTCCGGCGCGGTGGGGTCCCGGTGCAGTTTCTGGGTCATCTGCTCCAGCGCCTTGTCCATCTGCATGCCCTGCTCCCGCAGCCCCCGGGGTGTGCGGACCAGCTGGGCGCGGTCGCGGATATAATTGCGCACCGTGCCGGTGATGGTCGGGGTCACGTAGGTGGTAAACCGCAGCCCGCGCCCGGGGTCAAAGCCGTTGAGCGCGTTGACCAGCGCCATCGCCGCCACCTGCCGCAAATCCTCCAGTTCGATGCCGCGTCCGGTAAAACGCGCCGCGATGGCGTTACACAGCGGCAGCGCGACGCTGACCGCCTCGTCCAGCGATTCCTTTGTTTTCTCCTGGGCGTAGCGCATCGCCGCGTTGTGGATATCGTCCGCGTTCATCATGTGTCAGGCACCCACGGGCAGGGACATGCGCACGGCATACACGCCGCACTGGTCCCCTTCCAGCTTCACGTCCGTCATCAGGGTGCCGATGACCAGCTGGGCGACCTCCGGGTCCATCATGTCGCAGGCCTGCTGCCGCGGGGCGCGCTGGGCCTCCAGGGAGATGTTAATCAGGCCGTCCTCGATTTTGCAGCTGAGCACCACTCGCTCCACAAAGCGCTCCTGATGGGTGACCAATTCAAACGCCTCCTCCACGGCTGTGCGGAGGTCGTCGATGACGTCCATGGTCAGGTTGGCGGTCACGCCCACCGCGCCGAGTGTCGTGCGCACCACGAGCGCCCATTCGCTTCCGGGCGGCACGCTGAGGGTCATTCTGTTCATGCCTTGTTGTTCACCACCTTGACTTGTTCTTTAGGAAGGACCGTCAGCAGGTCCGCCCGCGCGTCCAGCGCGTCCTTGACCCACCAGTCCCGGGGGGCCAGCAGCGTCTGCCCTTCCTCCTTCAAGTGGATGAAGACCGGAACGTCGCCGGGGAAGCGGCGCAGCACGGCGCCGCATTGCTCCATCTGGCCGCGGGCTATCTGTAAGTATAACTTGCTGGCCGCCTGCTTTGCAAGGAGCGCCGGGTCCCTCGGCGCTTCGCGGTCAGCCGCGGGCGCCTGGCCGAGCGGGCGCACGTTCTCGACCACCAGGCTGGGCGCGCGCTCCTCCGGCACGGACAGCCGGCCGGAAAAGACGTAAGGCTCGTCCTGCCGGATGAGGGAAGACCACTGTTCCCAGACCCGCGGGAAAAACAGGCACTCCACCTGCCCCGTCAGGTCTTCCAGCGTCACGAAGGCCATCAGCCCGCCGTTGCGCGTGGCTTTCTGCTTGACGCCGACCGCCAGTCCGCCCATCTCCACATACCGCCCGTCCTCGGACTGCCCCCGGTCCTCCCGCTCGGCCAGTTCCTCCAGCGCGCCGCTGGTCCACTCCAGCCGTTCCAGTTCCCCTGCGAACGCGTCCAATGGATGGCCGGAGATGTAGATGCCGGTCACTTCCTTTTCCATCGCCAGCAGGGCGTGCGGCGGGTATTCCTTCAGGTCCGGGTAAGCGGGGTCTGCGCCGCCAAAGACGCCTTCTAACGCCGCGTCGAAGAGGGACAGCTGGTTTTTATGGTTGTTGCGGCGGCTGCGCGCGTCCGCGTCGAGGACCGGCTCGTACACCTGCATGCACTGCACCCGGTTGCCGCCCAGCCCGTCAAAGCAGCCGGCCTTGATGAGCGCCTCGCAGGCGCGCTTGTTGATGGCGCCCGGGTCCGCCCGGCGGCAAAAGTCGAAGATGTCCGCGTATCGCCCCCGCGCTTCCCGCTCCTTGACGATGCTCTCCGCCGCCTTTTCGCCCAGGCTCTTGATGGCGTTGAGCCCGAAGCGGATGCCCGCCCTACCGTCCCTGCGCTCCACGTGGAACTTGACTCCGGAATCGTTGATGGAAGGCGGCAGCACCGGGATGCCGTGACGGCGGCAGTACTGGACGTAGGAAGCGACCTTGCCCGTTGCGCCCAGGTAGGAGTTGATGAGCGCGGCCATGAACTCCGCCGGGTAATGCGCCTTGAGCCAGGCGGTCTTCACGCACAGCAGCGCGTAGGGCGCGGCGTGGGACTTGTTGAAGGCGTAGCTGGCGAAGGTGATCATCTCGTCGTAGATGGCTTCCGCCGCATCCCGACGGATGCCCCGGGCGATGGCGCCGGGCACGCCCTCGGCCTGGGAGCCCTCTACGAAGCGCTCCCGCTCCCTCGCCATCACGTCCTTTTTCTTCTTGCTCATCGCGCGGCGGATTTCGTCGCTGCGCCCGTAGGTGAAGCCCGCCAGGTCGCGCACAATCTGCATGACCTGCTCCTGGTACACGATGCAGCCGTAGGTGACCCCCAGGATGGGCTCCAGCTCCGGCGTCAGGTAGCGGATGCTCTCGGGGCTGTGCCGCCCCTGGATAAAGCGGGGGATGGAGGCCATCGGCCCCGGCCGGTACAGGGAGATGG
>Ga0209723_1003654_pt1 | contig 18187 bp, 14 predicted proteins | sample BiotimSIPDNA_2_FD_185750 | JGI IMG/M metagenome (GOLD analysis project Ga0209723, IMG submission 185750) | Anaerobic biogas reactor microbial communites from Washington, USA - Biogas_R2 time_0 SIP DNA (SPAdes) (version 2) | ecosystem: Engineered > Bioreactor > Anaerobic > Unclassified | place... | reverse complement strand
CCATCGCGCGCGTTTTAGATTGCACACGCGTTCCCCGAAACGCTCCCAGGCGCAACTCAATCAACTCGCGCAGCGATGGAAAACGCTGCCACCGATTGATAGTTCGTAGCAACTTATGCGGTATTGCCATTATTCGTTACATTTAAGTGACGAAATATGCAGTTGCCCTTGCTATCCTTATGCAGATTGCGTATAAAAACCTTCGCAGGCATGCGAGGTGATTACACGCGCAGCGTTTGCACGCGGTAGATATTCATTTCCCCTTTGCCTTTCACCGGCACCAGACCCAGCGATTCGGCGATGCACTGCTCTTTCACCCAACCCCAGGCGTCTTCGCTGAGATTGACTGCTTCCACCGCGCCGTGACTCTGGATGCGTTCGGCGGTGTTGACGGTATTGCCCCAGATGTCGAAGAGGTACTGGCGATGGCCGACGACGCCCGCCATTACCGAGCCAATATGGATGCCGACACGCACTTGCCAATTAGAGGGCAGTTGGCGGGCCAGGGGAATCATCTCCAGGCCACAGCGGATGCAGTTGAGCACGGGATTGTTCAGGGGCTGCAACAGCCCGGCAGTGGCCATAAAGGCATCGCCCAGGGTTTTGATCTTTTGCAGACCGTAACGCAGTGCCAGGTTCTCGTATGCCTCAACCAGGGCTTGCAGGTTGGCGAGGATGTCTTCGGGGGTGTGCGTCTCGCAATAGGGAGTGAAGTTGGCGATGTCGGCGAACAAAACGGCGACGTTGGGATACTGGCGTGGTTGGACGGTGCCGGTGTTCTTGAGTTCGGCAACGATCTCGTGTGGCAAGATGACGTGCAGTAACTCGTCGAAGCGCTGGCGCTCTTCTTCGATGCGCTGCAGGTATTCGATTTCTTGATCGCGCAGTCGTTTCTTTTCCAGGCAGGCCGCCACGCGCGCATTCAGTAAGACCGCGTTGACCGGTTTGGGAAGATAGTCTTCCGCGCCCAGTTCGATGCACATGGCGACCTTCTCGATGTCGTCAAGCACCGAGACCATCACCACGGGAATGTCCTGTAAAGCCGGTTCGGCCTTGAGCAGGCGGAGAACCTCGTCGCCGTTGAGTTCGGGCATCTCCATATCGAGGATGATTAGATCGGGTTGCATCTGGCGCGCCATGGCCAACCCCTGGCGGCCATCCAAGGCCCAGATGACATTGTGCCCGGTTTCGCCCAGCAGGGCTTCGAGGAGCAATGCTTGTGTGGGACTATCTTCTACTACCAGGATGGTCTGCTCGAATGCGCCCGGCTGGAATGGGTGCGCCCCATAGCCTGCAGACGTCATTCCTGCGAGCAGATTGTATCCTTCAGTAGTACCGCTCATACATTACAGCCATTCCCAATCGTCATCGGGGAGCGTCGGCAGTACCGGCGTGCCCCCAATGATGCCCATCTGGCTTAATGTGCCCACCAGTACCGAATCGGCGAAGGCATCTTTGGGGATGTATTCCAGAGCGCCGAGTTGCAGTCCATGCACAATGGCGGCGTGCTCGTCGTATTGGGTGAGCATAATCACCGGCAGCGACGTTGTCTCCGGCCAGTGCTTCAACGTTTGGCAAACCTGAAACCCATCCGTATCCGGCAACTGGATGTCCAGGATGATGGCAGCGGGTTTGAGGGTGCGCGCCAGGGCCAACCCTTCCGCGCCGGTCGCAGCGATGGTCACATCCAGGTCATTGATCTCCAACAGTGCCCGCAGGGCAAGTGCCTGGGTAGGGCTGTCTTCGATGACGAGGATGGATTTGTTCATGGTGCTTTCACCACTTCTAGTTTTTCTAACATGATTTGGACATTGTTGGCGGGCAGCGTATTCACCGCGAGATTGTCCACCATCCACTGCACGTCGTGAAGCACAGCAGGAGGAATGTGGGTTTCTTTCCCGTCGGTCGTGGTACACGTTACACGGACACCAAATTGTTCCGGGTTCTGAACACTCTCGATGGCAATTTGCCCGACACGCAACATGCCCAGGCTCATCGCATTGGCCATCGAAGAGGTCGCCAGCGAGATGCGTGCCTGGCTGGTAACATTCATACCGACAGCGCGGGCCAACTCGCGGGTCTTTTGGCGGGCGTTGATGACATCGCGGTAGTCACGGACGATGACCGTGGTCTTGAGCCGTCCGCTCTCGCCCAAGTTGCGGCGTACCAAATCGACGAAATCCTTGATGTTGAAGGGTTTGAGCAGATACTCGGTCTCCAGACGCTCCATCTGGGCTTCCAGTTCGGGCGTCCCATAGGCCGTGATGAGGATAGTGCGCGACAGGAGTTTCTGGCGGTAGATATAACGCAGCAGGTCTACCCCGTTTGTGCCGGGCATTTTGAGATCGGTGATCACGACATCGAAGTGTTCGCCTTGCGCCAGGCATTGCATGGCCTCGTCGCCGGAAGTCCGCATCCACACCTCACATTCATCGCCGAGGGCGTGCATCAGCGCATCACCTAGCGTGTGTACCAGACGCAGTTCATCATCCACAATCAGAACTCGTTTTTTGTCCATGCTTCACCTCTTGTTTCTGGCTAAGTTTCCCAACGCCAGCAGGCGCTGGGCGATTTGCGGCGGTGCGAGGATTTCGTTGGCCGCTTTGCGGGCGATGACTTCGTGCGGCATACTGTCGACGACGCAGGTTTTCTCATCCTGCGCGATGACCCATCCACCCTGCCGACGCAGTTTTTCCAGTCCCTCGGCCCCATCGTCGCCCATACCAGTCAACTGGATGCCGACGGCACGCGACCCGTATACATTTGCCATAGATTTGAACAGGTAATTGATAGAAGGCCGCAAGCCGCGATAGGGCGAATCCTTGCACAATTCGATGATGCCCGCTGCATTGATTTGCAGATGGCAGTCATCCGGCGCCATCAGTACACTGCCCGGCTGCGGCGTATCTCCGTGTCCGGCGAGACTGACGCGCAGCGGTGTTTGGGTATTGAGCCATTCGGCCAATCCCGGCCCAAAGCCTTTGGTGATGTGCTGCACGACCAGAATCGGCAGGGAAAAATCTGCCGGCAGCGGCCCTAGAATGGTGGCCAGAGCCGCCGGACCACCGGTAGAAGAACCGATACCGACAACCTGTGCGAGTGGACGCGTACCCACGCCTGGACCTGTTGCCTGGTCTGGCAGCATCGTAGTGGCGGGAGAGGCTGCGGCACCTGTCGCCGCAGCCTTGCGTGCTTCGGGATCCCAGCGACGCACCACGGCCACTTTGGCCATCAGTCGCATAGTTTGCAGCACCGTTTCCCAGGCGGTGTCGTCACCTAAGGCGGGCTTGTTCACGACCGCCAGCGCACCCAGGCGCATGGCCTCGAAGGTCAGGTTCACGTCGGAGTACATCAACGTGCTGGTAAGGAGGACGATGGGGGTGGGGACTTCGCGCATGATGGCGCGGGTAGCCTCCAAACCGTCCATCTCCGGCATGATGATATCCATAGCGATGATGTCTGGATGGATACGGCGTGCCAGCCGTACCGCATCTTCTCCGGTTTCTCCTACGCCGACGACTTGCAAACCACCGGCGTTTTCCAACATGGCGACCAGCAGCTCGCGCGCCGTGCGCGAGTCGTCGATCACCAAAACACGGATAGGTTGGGGGGTGTCATCCGGTGACATCAACAACCTCCAGAGTGGAATCGGTAGCCGGCGTTTCTGCGGCCGGCGGTTGTACCTGTCCGAGGCTTTCCAGGACGACGCGGTAGGCATAGTCATCTTTGACGACAAAATCCAGCGCCCCCGAATCCAGGATTTCCATAAATGCCTCCGGCTCATCGTGGCTGGTGAGGATAATCACAGGAATGGGCGCGGTTTGTGGGTTGGCTTTCAGCTCCCGGCAAACCTCGAAACCGCTCATCCCCGGCATTTCCAGGTCCAGGATGATGGCGTCGGGTTGCTGCGCATCGGCGAGCGCCAACCCCTGACGGCCATCTGCAGCGCACAGGACTGTCAGCCCGGCCTCTTCCAGCACACTTTTCAGCGCCAATGCCTGCACTAAACTATCCTCTATGATTAAGACTGTGTTCATCCGAGCCTCCTGTCTACGAATGGGCGAATGAGAGAATCAGCGAACGAAAGAATCAGCGATTTACTCATGACTCGTGACCTATTCTTACTCAAATCAACTGTTCGATGGTTTCCAGCAGATTGTTCTGATCGAAATTACCCTTGACGATATATGCGTCTGCTCCGGCCTCGATGCCGCGCGCTTTGTCGGCGGCTGAATCCAACGATGTGACCAAAATGACGGGAATCTGTGCGGTACGGGGATTGGCCTTCAGCTCCTGCGTCAGCCCGACACCATCCAAACGCGGCATAGCGATATCGGAAATCACCAGATCGGGCAGCGCCATGTCGGCGTTAATCGCGTTCAGGGCTTCCATCCCGTCGGTGGCTACGCGCACGTTATAACCGGCGGCTTCCAGGATGTTCTTCTCTAGTGTGCGTGTGGTGATGGAATCGTCCACGATAAAGATGTTCTTTTGTGGCTTGGAAGCGGCGGCTTCGGCTTCCATCTCCATCGTCTGCACAGCCATGATGCCGCGACTCTCGTTGTGCAAGGCCAGCCTAATCAAATCCCCGGCGTTGAGCACCAGCAGTACTGCGCCATCGCCGGTGATGGTGGCTCCGGCAATGCCGCTGAGGCGCTGCACCTGACGTCCGAGTCCCTTGATGACGACTTCCTGTTCGCCGCGCAGGCCATCCACGACGAAAGCCATCCGTCGTTGCGCCGAGGCGAGCAGGAGCACGGTCAGACGTTCTTCGAGTGGGCGAGATGCCCGTTCGACTTGCAGGCGGGGCAGGCCGAGCACATCGCTGAGATGGGTCACACCGCAGGCAGTTTCGTTGTAGTGTAGCATCTCGCGGCCTCCCACGCGATAGATGTCGCGTGGAGCGATGTCCAGGATCCGCTCGATCGCGTTTAGGGGGATGGCGTAGGTCTGATTCGAAACCTGCACTACGAGCGCCCGCGAGCTGGTCAGCGCCAACGGCAGGGTGAGCGTGAAGGTCACGCCACTGCCATTATTGGAGCTGACGTGGATGCGACCGTGCAGTTCTTCGACATTGCGGCGCACGACATCCAGCCCCACGCCCCGCCCGGAGACGTCGGTGACGATGGGGCTGGTGGAGATACCCAGGCCGAAGATGGCCTCGGTCAGCTCTGTCTCACTCAACGTTTGCGCCTCGGTGCCGAGGCGGCGAGCGAGCACGCGCCGGATCGCCTCGTAGTCCAGCCCCTTGCCATCGTCACTGATGGTGATAATCACATTTTTCTCTACTTGCTCGGCCTTGAGGGTGATTGTCCCGGCCTGAGGTTTGCCCAGGCCGGCGCGCTTGTGAGGGGCCTCGAGACCGTGGTCGATGGCGTTGCGCAGCAGATGGATGAGCGGATCTTTGATCTGCTCTAACACCCGCTTGTCCAGTTCTACGTCCCCGCCGATGATGGTGAGGGCAGCCTCTTTGTTTGCCGAATGCGCCAGGTCGCGTACCATCCGCCCGAAGGTGACGGTGATGGTGCTGAGCGGTAACATCCGCGCGCGCTTGATCTCGTCTTCCAACGCGTCGATAGCGAGGGAGAGCTGCATCGTGTCGTTGGAGTATTCGCGCCCCATATCGTTGATCAGTGCGACCATATCGCGCAGCCGTTCCTGGCTCGTCGTAAGATAGGAGAGCAAGCGCGCTGCATCGCGACCCAGGTGGTCATCGGTGGTGTGGCGGACGGTGCGGCGGTTCAGGCGACCGTACGTTTCGCGCACAGCGAGCCATTCTTTCTGCCAATCACCCATCGTCTCCTGCGCACGCTGGACTTGCGCCAGTCGTTGTTCGGCACGGATGCGGGTGATGTGCAGTTCACTGAGCTGTGCCATCAGCGCGTCGAGTTTGGCCGCGTCGATGCGGATGGTTTCCACGCTGGTAACGCGTTCTGTGCGCACCTTTGGCGTCTCTTCCGTCACGGGCGGATGATCTTCTGGCACTTGAGGCGCTACGGCGGGCGCGTCTGGTTCTGCGGCGACTTTGGGCGAAGTTGCTGCGGGTGACGCCAGGATTGGCTCTGGAGCAGGTAGCTTGGGACTGCGGAAAGGGTCCAGCGCGGCCACGGCCTGGGTCGCCTGCGGCGGCGGCGTGGTTGCGCCGGACTCGAACGCCTTCTCGACATCCTGGATGGCGTCCAAAACCCCATAGCAGGCCGTGAACAGCGTGGGCGTCAGCTCGACGGTTTGCTTGTTCACGCCGTCGAGTACGTCTTCCAGCGCGTGCGCCATCTGCGCCACTACGTTGACGCCGACAGCACGTGCCGCCCCTTTCAGACTGTGCGCCGCGCGGAAGATCGCCCGCAGCGTCTCGGGTTTCTGCGCGCTATCCAGCTTGTTCTGCTCCAGGGCCAACAGCCCATCGGTCATCGTCTGGATGTGTTCGGTCAACTCTGCACGAAAACTGGCGATTAACTGTTTGCGAACCTGTTCACTGATCGCCATACTGTCCCCCTTGTGAATGGTAATTCGGGATCGGTAAATGGTGATTGGGGTAGGAGTAGGGAGTATAAAGTTAGCCGTTCCAAGTCCCTACTCCCTACTCCCTGCTCCCTGCTCCCCCTAGTTGATCCGGTACTGCTTGACGGTCTGCATCAACGTACCCGCGAGGGCATTGAGATCTTGGGCAGCGCGCTCGGCCTGGCGGGTGCTGGCGAGACTCTGCACGGTGGCCTGGTTGATGTTCTGCATGGCCATGGCGACCTGCTCCACCCCGGCGACCTGCTGGCGCGCGCCGGCGAGCACTTGGGTGGCAGCCTGCGCCGATTCGCTGATGACCTGGTACATCTGATTGATGGCCTGCTGTGCCTGTGCCGCGAGTTGCACGCCCTCATCAACGCCCTTGGTGCCTTCCTCGGTGGCCATGACCGTAGCGTTGGTGGCCTTCTGGATTTCGGAGAGGATGGTCTTGACCTGATCGGTGGCCTGGCGGGACTGTTCGGCGAGAGTGCGGACTTCCATCGCGACGACGGCGAAGCCCTTGCCGTACTCGCCGGCGCGGGCAGCTTCGATGGAGGCATTGAGGGCCAGCATATTGGACTGGGCGGCGATTTCGTTGACGGTAGCGATGATCTCGCCGATCTGTTGGGTCTGTTCGGAGAGGGCAAGGATGTTCTCGGCGATGCCCTCGACGCGCTCCTTGATGCGACTCATCCCCTCGATGGTTTCCTGGACGGACTGCTGGCCGCCGCGGGAGACTTCGACGGTGCGTTGAGAGGCGGAGGCGACTTCCTGGGCGCGGGCGGCGGATTGTTCGGCGATGGTCTTGACCTCATCGACGGTGGTGGTGGTCTGGGTGATGGCGGCGGATTGTTCGCTGGCGCCGGAGGCTTGTTGGGTGGTGGAGGAGAGGATTTCGGCGGCGGCGGCGCTGAGGTTGGAGGCGGCGTTGTCGAGCGTGGTGAGCATGTCGCGCAGGCGGCCACTGAGATTGTTGAGGTTGTTCTTGTGGAGGTTGAAGTCACCCTTGAGGTCGTCAGTGAGTGGGGCGGGGATGATGCCCTGGACGATTTGCTCGATGTACTCGGCAGCCATATTCATCGGCGCGGTGACGGCGTTGAGGGTATCGTTGACCCCTTCAATGATGCGGCGGAAGTCGCCCTGATGGCGGGTGGTGTCGGCGCGGATTCCCAATTGTCCGGCGATCGCGCCCTGGGTGAGCATATTGGTGTCGTCGATCAAGGCGTTGATGGCAACGATACAGATGTTGAGGTTGTTCTTGATCTCGTTGAAATCGCCGCGATACTCATCGGTGATGGGGGCGGGGATGTTGCCCTGGGCGATGCGTTCGATGTATTCGGCAGCCATATTCAGTGGGGCGATCACCGCATCGAGGGTGGCGTTGATGCCTTCGACAACCTCACGGTACGCGCCCTGGAAGGCGTTTGTGTCTCCGCGGCTGGCAAGGCGTCCTTCTACGGCGGTCCGGGTAAGCGTGTTGGTCTCGGTGATCAGGCCAAGTAGCGCGGTTTGCATCTGCTGCAAGGCTGGGCCGATTTCATCTTGTTCATCGCGCACATTGACGGTGAATTCTAGATCGCCTACGGCCACTTTTTGCATCGCACCGATGATGTCTGTTTGTAGTGTCTCGGCAAATTCATCCATCGTCTGGGCCAGAATGCCGACCTCGTCCCGGCGATTCATGTGTAAACGCTCGCCCAGATGCCCGCGGTTCATTTCCTGGATCATATAGACGACCTTTTCCATTGGGCGAGTGACGTTGCGCGAGAGGAAGACGCCGAAGCCGATAGCGATGACGATGGCGATCACAATGGTCACGTTGATGGTCATCTTTGCAGTGGCGGTCTGGGCATCGGCAGCCTGGTCGGCAGCCAAGGCTGCATTATAGTTCGCGGTGGTCAGTTCATCTAGCGCCGTCGCGGCAGCTGACCGGGTTACGTCGCTGGCTAAGTTGAATGTAAAGGCTTCGCTATCCAACCGCTCAACTTCAGGATCATCGAAATCCCTGCCGGCGTCGAGCAGCCGGTCGCGCTCCTTGAGGAGTCGTATTGATTCTTCGTGATCGGCTTTCCACTGATCCCACAACGGGATGAATGCTTGCCACAACCGTTCTTCTTCTTCGGTTTTCTCCAGGGCTTCATAAACGGTCCAACTCGCCTCGATCGACTCCCAAATAACGTCCAGATACGCGTATTGCCCCTGGCGCTGTTCTGGGTCTGAGATCAGGGCATCGATGAACAGGCCACGCTCGATGGTCACTGCGGCCGTTTGCATTCGGTTGAGGGTACCCAGTTCTTTGATACCCGGCATTCGCACCTCAACAATATGGTTGTAAGTGTCAGAGGTGTTGATGAGGGCGAAGTAGCCCACCATTCCTACCACGCCAGCAATCAGCGCGACGAAAACAAAAGCTCCAAGCAATTTAACGGTCAATTTGATGTTATTCATTTCAGGTCTCCTTCCACAATTTAAGTGCGATTATTTTTCTGAAACAATTGCCCAGCGCCGCTGACGCGATGGAACAGCGGTTCAACTTCCGGCGGTAGTTTTTGCGTTTGTTCGGTGACGAGATAACCGCCGGGCATCAAAGCCATATGGAACATGCGCAGCACGGCCACCCGTTGTTCCGGGGTGAAGTGCAGCAGCACATTTTTGCACACAATCAGTCCTACCTCTGTGCGAAAAGGTTCGAGTGTAAGCAAATCGTGGCGTTGATAGCGCACCGCGTTGCGAATCTCGCCGCAGACCCGCACGTAACCGGGTTCGCTGTCCAGCTCGAAGTAGCGTGCCAGAATATCCGGCGGAATGCGCCCCACTTCTCTGTGCGCGTACATACCGCGGGTGATGACGTCGCCGAAGTGTTGGTTCTCGTCGATGTCGGTGGCATAAATGCGCACGTTGCGAAACAGGAAATGGCCCATGTTCTCGCGGAACGTGATGGCGAGCGAATACGGCTCGGGGCCGTGAGCGCAACCTGCATCCCACACGTTGATGTAGCGCCGTGTGGTTAAATCGGGCAGTGCGTACTGGGCGATCAATTCCAGCACCGGCTGGTCGCGGAAGAAATACGTGAAGGCCATCGTACTATATTTCCTCGTGAATGATGAGTTGCGGATCGCTGAGCAATTGGGGAAGGTCCAGGACGACCAGGAAAATGGGTAGATCGGGGTCTTCATCGTCGTTTTGCATTACTCCGCGCACGATGGCAGCCGGGATGTTGAGTGTGTCGGTGGCCTCCTGGAGTTGGCTCTCCGGTAAGGCGATGACACTGAGTACCGTATCCACTTTGAGCGCCAGCTCCAACGCCTCGGATTGCACGACGACCAGATAGGATCCTTCATCATTGTCGTTGGATGCCGCGGGTAGGTTCAGAAAGTGCGCTAAATCCAACACTGAGTAGATGCGTCCGCGCACATTGACCACACCCGCCATCCACCCCGGTGCGCGCGGCACCGGGGTGATGCGTTCCAGTGGGCGCGCGTCGTAGACGTATTGCGCTTCCAAACCGTAGACCTCTTCTCCCAGTTGGACCAGAACGACTGAAAGGTGTTCGCCGCCGCCATCTTCCGTGACTTCCTCGGCCAGCATCTCGGCCCGCCGCATCCACGTTTGTTCCAGCAAATCCATTGCCATTTCATCATTCACCCATTGAATGCTCATTGTCGTTCTCCTTACTCTACCCTTTCAACCACTGTAGTTGCTGACGGCTGATGGCGTCGCGCAGGCGCTTTACGGTGACGCCGCCAGAGCGCGTTACGATCGCGTCATCGGATTGCGTTTCCAGCAGGTGGCGAGCGTTGTCCAGTGACTTGAGCGCCGCCGGTGCCTGTCCATTCTGATAATGTAGCCGTGCCAGGCTGAAGTGACCGAGCACGTCGTTGCGGTCGATGTAGACCACCTTTTTGAGCGCCTCGATGGCCTCCGGCAGTTTGGCCTGATGCTGCAAGACCAATGCCAGGGTGTAGTAGGCTTCCAATGCCAGTTTGTTGCGCTTCAACGCCTCGCGGCACCAGCGTTCGGCGGCTTCCAGGTCGCCCAGGTTTGCACAGGTCTGGCCCAATAAGATGTAGACATCCAGGTTTACCGGCGGCGATTGTGTTAGCGTCAATAACAGCGCGCGCGCTTCCTCGGAGCGTCCAAATTCCATTAACTGGCGCGCTTGCTCCAGCGGAGGAACGTCCAGGGCGGATGATGGGGTGGGCGGCGGGATCACCGGCATCGCCGGCGGCGTCATGGCTGTCGGCGTCAATATAGGCAGTGGCGTGGAAGCCTCCAGGTGCGGTGGCCACTGCCATTCTGGTGGCTGCGTGGGAGTTTGCCCGTTTCGTTGGTAGAGCACAGTATTGGGAAAATTGCGCACCTGAAAGCGCCGATAGACGTTCAGTGACAGTTCCGAATGCCCGACGACCAACCAACCGCCGTCCGTCAACGTGTCGTGAAAACGGTTTACGACATCTGTTGTGACAAGTTCGTTGAAATAAATCGTCACGTTGCGGCAAAGAATCAAGTCCATGAACATCGTGTTGGTGGCATAGGAGGGATACTCAGTTCCGGCCAGGTTCATCCGATTGAACGTGACCATGCGACGCACTTCAGGGCTAAGTTCCCACCGTGCACCAATGCGGTGGAAATAACGAGGGCGTATCTCTTTGGCTCGCGGCTCGCGAAATGCCCACTCGCCGAATAGGCCCTGTCGCGCTTTGTCGAGGGCCGCTGTGTTCACGTCTGTGCCGAGGATGGTGATGGACCACTCGTTCACGTCGGGCAGCATATCGCGCAACAGTATAGCGATGGAATACGGTTCTTCGCCACTGGAGCAGCCGGCGCTCCATATGCGCAGCGTACGCAACATCCGCCGTCGCTCAATCAGTTCCGGCAGGACAGTCTGCGTTAGCGCGTCGAACTGGGCTGCGTCGCGGAAGAAGTGCGTTTCGTTAATGGTGACGGCATTGACCAGCCGTTCCATTTCCAGCCCTCCATCGGTCCGTTCAATCAACAGGGCGTAGTATTCGTTGAGGTCGGCAGTGGGCGAGGCGGCGAAGGCGTGTAGAATGGCTGATTCCAGCTCGGGGCGGCGGCGCTCAGAGAAATAGAGGCCGTAGCGATCGAGCAGCAGTTTGCTGAATCGCAGGTAATCCCCATATCCCAGTGAAGCACGTGGCACTGTTTTCATTTGCACCGATGCGCTCCCCGGTTACGCGGCGACGGCTCCAGTGACATGGTCGGCGCTGTTGCCTTCTGCGTGAATGCGCTCGACATTGACGTCTTCTGTCGTTTGAGCCAGCGCTTGCGTCTGTGCCGTGGTGAATAAAGCTTCGTGATCGAGCAGCAGGATCGTGCGGCCGTTTTGATAGGCAACGCCCAGTACCATCTGCGCCACTCGTAATCCTTCTGGGAGGAAGGCTGAGGGAGGCGCTGGTATATCGCGTAGGGCAACCACTTCCTGAACCTCGTCTACGATCAGCCCGATCATGCGGCCACCGGGCAGCCGCATCAAAATGATCGGTGTGTGCAGGGTCCAGGGTTCCTTTTTCAAGCCCATGTAATGGCGCAAGCTCACCACCGGCGTCATCGTCCCGCGCACGTTGATGATGCCTTCGATGCCGTTATGTGTCTGCGGCAACGGGATGATGGCGACCATTTCGATCAATTGCACGATCGGTGTGATAGAGATTGCGTACACCTGATGCTCAAGCCGAAAGGTGAGCACTGTGTGTAGTGTATCGCCTTCAACGATGGTTGCTCTCGACGTTGACATTGCATTCATTCTCCACTACCTCCTTCGATGCGGCCCTGATTACCGATCGGGTCATCGTCAGTTGTCCTCTGAATGGGTAAACCCACGTTTCTACAATAACATGGAGTGGAGGCGTGAACGTTCCAACATCATCTCAAAAAGTACCCAATTGGTTTTCAGACGCGTGGAAATGGCAGACTGTGATCTGCCACAAGCGTTCAAGGAACGCGGTGTGGATTATGGGGCTTGACGGGATTTACGATCCCGCGTTCGAGGCATTCAGGAAATCTTCGACGAGGACGTGCGCTTGTACTGTAGCATCCTGGCCTGAATCCAGCCAATGGATGTCCGTAGCACGGGAGCGGAACCAGGCGTACTGGCGGCGGATAAAGGCGTGCGTGTCGAGTTTGATGCGTTCGGTCACGTCTTCCAGTGTGACCTCGCCCGCGAAGTAGGGACGGAACTGGCTGTACCCCAGGCTCGACAGCGCCGGCAAGTGCCAATCGTAGCCGCGCTCCCGCAGCGCCATCACCTCGTCTGGCAGGCCTGCCGCCATCATCGCGTCCACGCGGGCGTCGGCGCGGGCGTAGAGGGCCGTGCGCTCCATTGTCAGGCCGATATGCAACGCGCGATACGGCGGTGGGATGCGACGGCGCTGCGTGGAGAAGGGCTGCCTGGTCTTGAGGCACACTTCCAGCGCGCGAATGACCCGCCGCAGGTTGCGCGGATCGATGAACGTCGCGGCCTCCGGGTCTAGCGCGATGAGGCGTGCCCACAGCGCGGCGGGGTCGGTGGTGGCCTGCGCCTCCAATTCGGCGCGCAAGATGAGGTCGGGCGGCACTTCCGGCGTCTGCCAACCTTCGAGGAGCGCGTAGACGTACTGTCCCGTGCCGCCCACCACGAAGGGGATGCGCCCGCGCGCGGCGACCTCATCGACGGCGTTGCGCGCCAGGCGTAAGAACCGCGCCAGCCCCACCGTCTCGTCCGGGTCGGCGATGTCGATGAGGTGGTGCGGCATCTGCGCGCGCTCCGAGGGGGTGGGTTTCGCCGTACCGATGTCCATGCGGCGGTAGAACTGTCGTGAATCGGCGGAGACCACTTCGGCGGGGACCGTCTCGCCCAGTGCCAGGGCGAGCGCCGTCTTGCCGATGGCTGTCGGCCCAACGATGGCGACGACAGGAATCAAGGTTTCTGTTTCCATACAGGCGATTGTACTGTATTTCGCAAGATTGGCATAGACGGTTTTGGGCGTACAATTGGGGCAATCTCCAGTACCCTTTTGTACGTATGGTAATTTTGTGAATGAGGTTTTTATAACGGATGAAACAGGGACCTACTGGAGAGCTTCTGTTTCATCCAATTAACTGTTGAGACACTGTTTAGGAGGATAAAAAATGAACGTTCGTTGGAAAGTTTTGATGGGTGTGTGGGTCTGTGTGATGCTCATTACTGGCCTGCTGTCGCCGTTGCACGCTGGCCGTGTGGCATTTTCGGCGACGCCAGAGGCAGTACCACAGCCGGAGGCGACCGAACTACCCCTGCGCCTGGCGGCTGGAACGTTCGACCCACTTTGGGAGACCGAACCCGCCAGCACGACTCAGGCTTTACATCTTGACGCCTATCCGTCCGAAGGTATGGGCTATTACCTGGTCCAATTCCAGGGGCCGATCCATACCGCTGACGTGGAAGCGCTACGTATGGCAGGCGCAGATGTCTTTGACTACATCCCCGACTTTGCCTTCGTTGTCAAAATGGACACCACGGCGCGTGCCGCCATTGAGCAGATGGCGCAGATCCGTTGGGTAGGCCTCTACCAACCGGCGTACCGGATGGCATCGGGATTGTTGGCGCGGGCAGTGGGTGCGAATCGGTCCATCGATGCCGGTGAGCGTTCTGGCCCGAACGGCAAAAGGAGCGCGAATTTGACGTTGCGCGATGATGGGCCTCTTACACTCGTCGTCAGCGTTTTCCGTGGGGAGCCGGTCGCTCCCATCGTGTCCGTCATTGAAGCGTTGGGCGGCGAGGTCATCGATCAAAGCCAGACGGAGTGGCAGAGCAAGCTCAGGATAACGCTTCCTTCGGCGGCGTTAGTGGATGTCGCTGCGCTTCCCGGTGTGCGGTGGATCGAACCGGCTCCGCAGTGGCAGTTGCACAACGACAAAGCGGACAACGTGATGGGCGTCCGCGAGGTTTGGGATACGCAGGGGCTTTATGGTTCCGGGCAGACTGTCGCCGTGTGCGATACCGGCCTTGATCAGGGCTCCACCACGCCGGCTTCGCTGCACGATGACTTCGAGAATGGCAGCGGTGTCTCGCGCGTGACGACGATTTACGACCGCGTGGGCGACGGCGAGAACGATGTCAACAGTGGGCACGGTACACACGTTGCCGGCTCGGTACTCGGCAATGGCGACCTTTCCGGCGCGACGCCGGCTTCGCATACGTATCCAGAATCTGCGTATGTGGGCATGGCGCCGGAGGCGAACCTGGTTTTTCAAGCTGTGGAAAATAACACCTCGGGAGCGTTGAGTGGCATTCCGCTGGATCTCAATACGCTCTTCGACCAGGCCAGAACGGGTGGAGCTGGTCTGCATACCAATAGCTGGGGCAGTAACGTATCGGGGCAGTATACCACCGACTCCGAGGCGGTGGATCAGTTTATGTGGAATCACAAGGACTTCACCATCTTTTTCTCGGCGGGAAACGCGGGCATTGATAACAATGCGGATGGTGTTGTCGACTTTTATTCTATGGGCAGCCCTGGAACTGCCAAAAACTGTGTTACGGTTGGTGCTTCGGAGAACGACCGCAGCACGTTCTCTGCGACCTGGGGGGGCGTCTGGCCTAGCGATTTTTCGGCCGATCCGGTGAATAGTGACCGGATGGCCGATGATATCGCCGGTTTGGCCGCGTTCAGCAGTCGCGGTTCAATCCTGGATGGGCGTTACAAGCCGGACATTGTCGCGCCGGGCACGTTTATCGCTTCTGTAAGATCGTCAGAGGCGAGTGAGACGGGCTGGGGTGAAATCGACGCCAATTACATGTATATGGGCGGCACCAGCATGTCCACTCCGCTGACGGCAGGCGCGGGAGCCATTGTGCGCCAATACTATACCGATCGCCAGAGTCACACGCCTTCAGCGGCATTGATCAAGGCCACGCTGGTCAATGGCGCGACGGACATTTATCCCGGCCAGTATGGGACCGGCGCGACGCAGGAAATCCCCGCGACGCGGCCCACGAACGTGGCCGGATGGGGGCGCGTCGACATCCAGAACAGCATCTTCCCCACCGCGCCGCGCGCAATGACCTACGTGGATCAGACGCCGGGCCTGAACACCGCCGGCGCCGCCAACTATAACTATCAAATCACCAGTTCGGCTGAACCTTTCCGGGTGACGCTGGCGTGGACCGACTATCCTGGTTCGCCTGCCGCTGCCGGAGGGCTGGTGAACGACCTGGACGTGACTGTCACCGGACCCGGTGGGACGACCTACTATCCCAATAACGCGAACCAGCGCGGCGCGAGCCAATACCTCGCATACGATAGTGGCTTTGAAAGTGATTATTGGCTGTGGAATGCCGGCACTCAAGTCGCCGTGCGGTTCACGCCGGTCCAGTATCCGGCAACGTTGCAAACGGGGATCTTTTTGTTGGTCGCAGGCAGTTACCCCAAAACCTTCACCTGGTATGTGTATGGTGGCGATAACACTTCCGGCCCAACCTCGGTTTTGGCAACGGGTTCCAGCACAATCCGCAGCGCGGGCTGGCATGTTATCGACTTCTCGTCCGCCAACGTGACGATTCCCAGCGGGGATTTCTTTCTGGCAATCGCTTTGCCGGATAATCAATTGGCCTGGTTCTATGACGATACTGCTCCTGATAGCCGCAGTTGGTATTACGATGGCAGTACCTGGGGCAAAGAAACGGGTGAGGATTATATGTTCAATGCCGTGGTCAGCAGCCCAGCCGCTGCTACACAGCAGGACCGCGTCAACAACCTCGTCGGTATCGACATCCCCAGCCCGGTGACCGGCCTATACACCGTCACGGTGAGTGGTTATAACGTTCCACAGGGGCCGCAGCCTTATGCGTTGGTCGCCTCCGGTATTTTCACCACAGCCAACACTGCGCCAGTGATCGAGGGGCTGCCGGATCAGGTGCTCGGTCCCGGCGAGAGCAAGGACAGTGCCATTGACCTGTGGGAGTATGCCTTAGATGCTCAGGATTCTGACGCTAACCTTACCTTCGCCTTCGTCGACACGCCGCCGGCTGATGCGGGAATCACGTTGGACTCCGGCCGCTACATCGACATCAATCCGGCACCGGGCTATTTGGGTACTGTCCCGGTGATGGTTCAGGTGATGGATACCGGCGGCCTGACGGATACCGACACCTTCACGGTCAGCTTTCTGGCCAACACTCCGCCAGCGATTGACGGGTTACCGGATCAGACGATCATCGCCGGTCAAAGCAAAGATAACGCGATCGACTTGTGGGCCTTTGCTTCCGATAGTCAGGACCTGGACGCTGCCCTCATCTTTACCATCACCAATTCGCCACCGGCGGACGCGGGAGTGACCATCGACAGCAACCGTCACATCGATATCAACCCGGCGCCGGGCTATTTGGGCACCGTCCCGGTTGAAGTCCAGGTGACGGATACCGGCGGCCTGACGGACACCGACACTTTCACGATTAACTTCCTTGACACCCAGTATATCTACTTGCCGTTGGTGCTGCGCTGTTATCCGCTCGTGCCTACCCTGCTGTCCATCAGTAATCCGGATGGCGATGGCCTTTACACTGTCCAATGGACGATGCCCTCTTGCTGCTCCACACCGCCGTCTCAGTACGAGTTCCAGGTTGCTACTAACCCCGAGTTCAGCTATGTGGATGGTGACACAACTACCGAAACTTCCGTCAATGTCTACACCCCAGACCCGGCAACCTATTACTGGCGGGTGCGGGCGTATATCGACGGGCAATGGACGGACTGGAGTAACGTGCGAAGCGTCACAGTGGGATCGTTCTCGTATGCGTTTGTTTACAACGCCACGGGTGGAACACTCACTATTGAGATCGTCGGGATTGAGAAACGCTCCTTTGCTACTGGATTTGAAGGTTACTGGCGCAGTGTGCCGGTAGGTACCTACACAGTGCGAGTTTGGGCGCGTTGTGGCTCTCTGGAAGAACCGATGTATTTCCCGCAGGGAGAGTTCCATGATCTGGCGTATGAATGTAGGCCGGCATCGTTGATGTCATCTGCTCCGCCTGAAATGAAGATGCCGGGACTGGACTTTGTCTTCAACGGTGTAGCCCCGAAGACGATCGCTCCATAGATTTGTTCACGCGTTGCAAAAAGCTGTTGCGGGCGTATCGCGCCCGCAACAGCTTTTTTGGGCTCTCCCATGCCGATGTTGAATCCCCGTCGCGTGATGTTATACTCGCGGCGACACCAAAATCGCACCCGCAGTGGAACAGATTGAGTTTCTATCTGAAAATTATGTCCGCGAGTGTTTTCCGCGCGTCAGCGGTAAATGCTCGCAGAGGTTCTAGTGAGAGAGGAAGGGCGACATGACGCATTCGACATTGTACAGAATCATTGCAGTTTTGGCGCTGTTGTTGGTTGGTATCAATCCAGGCCGGGCGACGATAGCAGCGCCAGATGTCCCGACGCAGGCTCAAAGTGTGGAGGGACCGCGTCAACCGCCGGTTGTGTTGCGCGCCGATCCCAATGTCTCTATACAACGTGTGCCGGCCCCGGCCTCTATGCGCTCGGCGCAACATACGCAAAGCGCCAGCATCATCATCAACTATATGTATCTTATCAAAAAAACGGGGGAATCACGGCGCAGCCCAGGAATCCTCCAGATGCAGAGCTTGCGCCGTTTGAGCGATCAATTCGGCTAAGGGTGGAATAGTATGGGTCGCCAGAATGCGATCACG
>Ga0209723_1003652_pt1 | contig 18188 bp, 14 predicted proteins | sample BiotimSIPDNA_2_FD_185750 | JGI IMG/M metagenome (GOLD analysis project Ga0209723, IMG submission 185750) | Anaerobic biogas reactor microbial communites from Washington, USA - Biogas_R2 time_0 SIP DNA (SPAdes) (version 2) | ecosystem: Engineered > Bioreactor > Anaerobic > Unclassified | place... | reverse complement strand
GCAGATCCGGACAATATGTACTCGGATATCAAATTCCTGGAAATGACGCCAAATGTCAAGTTGGTCGACGCAGCCAATGCCTCCTTTGCCCAGGCCTTGGAAGGATATGACGAATTCACCATCAGCGGAGCATATGGGAACTTCCTCGAAAACGCAATCGTCACCCTGTATCTCTTCGGTGAAAAGAACAAGGCAGTCGAATACATGAAGCTGGGAAGAACGTTCCCCAAGTACGGAGTCGGGGCAAATTCACGATTCGCAGGAAGCCTGGATGACTTCGTCCTAAGGTCTGTCGAGAGGGACTTGGAAGCCGCCTCCTACAACGATGCCCAGAAGACCGTCCAAAGCTATCTGATCAATTCCTACTTCAAACTCGCGATGGAAGACCACGAACAGGCAGAAGGATACCTGGACCTCGCACAGAAAATCTATGCGAAATACGCGAAATTCGTGGAAGGCACCGAACGCAGAAGGGGGCTCCCGCCATGGAAGCAAATGCTCAAGACGTCGCTGGACATGACCAAGTACATGCTTCGGGAAAGAGTATCCCCGGAACTCGCGGACAACCTGGAAAAAATGCTCCCCAAATCTGGGGAAAAATTCATCCCGGAAGCAGGCGAAATCAAAACGCCGCAAGTTAGATAAATCTTAATCGTCAGCCTCCGGGCGACGACGCAATCGCTTGGCCTCAGACAAACGACGCTTTGACATCAACCGGGCGGCACGGCTGGATTTCGGCACCTTCGTCGCACGGCGAACTCGTGGCGCCTTGCACGACTCGCGTACCAACTCAACGAACATCGACAAGACGCAAGCCTTGTTGCGAAACTGACAGCGAAAGCGCTGGCAACTCAAAACCAACTCGCCGCGATCATTGATCAGGCGCTCATTGCGAGATACAAGTCGATCACGGATATCTTCGGGCAACGACGGAGACGACTTGACCGGAAAACGCAGCCGGACTGCACTGTCAGTCGTGTTGACATGCTGGCCGCCAGGACCAGAACTCCGATAGCACTCGATCTTGAGTTCGTCCATCGGGATGCTCAAGTCATCCGTGATTCTTATTTCCTTGTCATTCCACATCGAATCCAACCGTACCTTTTTACAAGTTTTCACACTGCCGTCGACTCCTAAAGTAGCACGACTTGCTTCCAAGACAACATCCAAGCCCATGCAAATCACCGAACAAGCGAAGTTGCACTTGCTGACCCTAGTCAATAGAATCTCGCCCAAGCCAATCGGACTCAGATTCGACGGATCGGTCGGAACCTGCAGGGCATCAGTCCCAATCCTGAAGCCTGTGAGTCAACCGCCGCCAGGCTACCTCCCCCTCTCCATTGGAGAAATAATGTTCTTCATCCCGAAAAACTACGAGGAGGTATTCAAAACAGCCACGCTGGACTACGAAACAGGACTTTTTGCAAGAGGACTCAACCTGACCTGGCCGCATCGGGAAGGCGGCTGCCCAAACTGCAACCAGCACTGACAAACAATCCATCAGGGCGAGATTCATGCGACCAACAGAAATCATCGTTGACCTTGACGCAATCAGGCATAACTTCAATGCCTTCAAGAACCTGACCCCATCGTCAACCCCAGTCCCAGTCGTCAAGTCCGATGCCTACGGACACGGCGCAATCCAAGTCGCAACCGCCCTTCAAGCCCATGGAACCAAGGCACTTGCCGTATTCAGGGTCGAGGAAGCGATACAGATCCGAAACGCCAATGTCACCGTACCGATATGGGTCTTGCTAGGCGCTCTGGATTGTGAAATCGACGATGCGGTCAACTACGACCTAACCCTCGCATGCTGGTCACTTGACAATGCCGGAAAACTCAATGACGCCGCCAAAAAAGCGGGCATTGTCCAGCCAATCCACCTGAAAATCGACACAGGCATGGGCAGGCTCGGCTTCCTGCCAAACCAGGTTTTCAACGCCATCGCTGAAATCAACTCGTTCAGCTCCCTGCGACTCTGCGGCGCATTCACCCACATTGCCAAGGCGGACGAACCATGCCATCCTGTCACGGCCAGCCAAGTCGAGCAGTTCAGGATCATCGCGAACGACCTTCCGGCCTCCTGCAATCAGATTCATCTCGCCGCAACGTCCGCAATCGAAAGGCGGCTGATGGACGCCCTCCCCTACAACAGACCAGGAATTGGAATCTACGGAATCGCGCCAGAAAAAGAGTCAAACCTCGACTTGATTCCAGCGATGACCGTCAAATCCCGTCTCATCTCACTCAAGGATATCCCGAAAGGGCACACGATTTCCTATAATTGCACGGTCACATTACAAAGGGACAGCAAAATCGCAGTCGTTCCAATCGGCTATTCAACCGGACTTCAGCGAGCTTTCACCAACAAGATGAAAGGCATTGTCCGGGGCAAGATTGTCAACAACCTAGGCACGGTTTGCATGGACATGACGATGTTTGACCTGACGGATGTCCCCGATGCCGCCCAGGATGACGAAATCATTCTCCTCGGCAAACAAGGCAATGCCGAAATAACAGCCTGGGAACTAGCCTCCGCAGCCAACACAATCCCGTACGAAATCCTCTGCAATCTCGGCCAAGCGCACCCAAGAACACATCTTAACTAAATCATAGGTCCCAGTCCCATCACCCACAATAACTTTTTCTCCGAATTGCAATAAGACCAAATTCATGTTAATGTTTTCTTGTATCTGAATCTCCTATTTTCCACCTTTGGAGAACTGACATGACAACTAAGACCCAAAACAAAGGACTTTGGCTGCATCGCTTCGCCATCCATTTTTTCACCTTCCTCCTGACAATCCTCTTTTTCTGGGTGCTTGGATTCCTCGTCAGGGATATCGAAACCATCAAGGGACCGGATTTTGAGGAACTCGAAACAAAGCATTTGGATCCGGACTTGCAGAAAAGCCATGAGAAACTGAAGAAGGAAGCCGAAGAACTCAGCCTGCAAATCAAAAACCTGAAGGAAAAACAGAGCATTGTGCAGCAAAGTTCACAAAATCTTCAGCAGACCATCAACCAGCTCCTTGAAATCAAACGCATCGAACTCCAAAAAAACCAGCCCCAACAGGCAATTGACGCCCCCGACTTCAGCAACTCCTTGAATGTCTTCCTCGAAAACCAGAAAAAATACCAGGAGTACAGCCTGACAATCGCGGAAAGAGTCGAACAGGAACAAAACCTGCAACGGGAGATAAAAAAGATCTCCGACCAACTCGAGGCGCAACGCAAAACCGCCTGGAAAGAATTTGAAACACTCCACAAACATCACCGCCTGAAACTGGCTTTCCTGCAGCTCGCGATTCTGCTCCCTCTGCTGGCAGTGGCAGCATTCTTCATCCTTCGCAAGCGGAAAGGACTTTATTTCCCGATCTACCTGGCCTTCGGAATCGCAACCCTGCTGAAAGTCGGACTTGTCCTGCACGAGTATTTTCCTGGGAGATACTTCAAGTACATTCTCATCGGCGCCTTGCTCTTGGTCGTCACCAAATTGCTGATCTATTTCATCCGCCTTGTCGCCTTCCCGAAAATGCAGGCGCTTCTACGGCAGTATCGAGATGCCTACGAAAAATTCCTGTGTCCGATCTGCGAATATCCGATCCGCACCGGTCCACGGCGCTTTTTATACTGGACGCGCCGTTCCCTCGCAAAAAGCATTGTCCATACCCATCCTGGCGATCAGCAGGAGGAAATATACACGTGCCCCCATTGCGGACAGGCACTCTATGAAGAATGCCCCGTCTGCCATAAGGTCCGAGCCGCCTTGCTGCCATTCTGCTCGCATTGCGGAACGCAAAAAAATCTCGAGGAAAACCAGACGGAAGCTGAAAAAATGACCAGTAGCCCGACCGGCCAACGATAATAAAATTCCACCATGTAGTGGCGAAAAATCTTTCGCCCATCAAAAAAAAGGAGAATGACTCATGATCAAATTCAACTACTACATTCCTACTCGCATCGTCTTCGGTTGCGGATCGCTCGAACAGCTCGCGACACTCAAGCTCCCAGGGAAAAAGGCGCTGATCGTCATCACCAACGGGAAGTCAGTCAGGAAATACGGATACCTCCAACGAGTACAAGACCTCCTGGCGAAAAATGGCTGCGACAATGTCGTGTATGACAAAATCCTCCCCAATCCAATCCTTACACACGTGATGGAAGGCGCCAAAATCGCAAAGAAAGAAGCGTGCGACTTCGTCCTCGGACTCGGCGGTGGAAGCCCAATCGACTCCGCCAAGTCTATCGCCATCATGGCAACCAACCCCGGCGACTACTGGGACTACATCTCCGGGGGAACAGGAAAGGCCATGCCAATCCCAAACCGACCGCTCCCTATCGTTGCCATCACCACAACGGCGGGAACCGGAACGGAAGCAGACCCATGGACCGTCATCACACACCAGGACCGACAGGAAAAGATCGGCTTCGGATACGACCTCACCTACCCTACACTGTCAATCGTTGACCCAGAGCTGATGGTAACAGTCCCGCCACATCTGACCGCATACCAGGGATTCGACGCGCTCTTCCACTCCTGCGAAGGATTCATTGCCAACATCGCAACGCCAGTCAGCGACGGCTACGCCCTGCAAGCAGTCAAGCTGGTCGCCAAATCGCTGGCAAAAGCCGTTGCTGACGGCAAAGACCTGGAGGCAAGGACGGACGTGGCTCTCGCCAACACCCTCTCAGGCATGAACGAATCGACGTCCAGCTGCACCTCGGAACATTCGCTGGCGCACGCAACGGGCGCGTTGCATCCGGAAATCCCACACGGTGCCGCACTGATCGCGATCTCGGAAGAATACTTCAAGTTCTTCGCGGCAAAAGTGCCTGATAGAATCAAGGAACTTGCCAAGGCGATGGGAAAGCCAGGCAACTCCGCTCTAGAGTTCGTCGACGCCCTCGTCGAACTCCAGAAGCAATGCGGCGTTTACGGCCTGAAGCTCTCGGACTATGGCGTCACCTATGATGAGCTTCCTGCCCTTGTTGACAACGCATACGCGACGATGGGCGGCCTTTTCAAGCTCGATCGCCACACGCTCTCCCGCGACGAGACAATTGGCATCATGCAGAGGGCGTTCAAGTAAGGTACGCGATACGGAATCGCAGAAAAATGAAGTACTATCTCGCCCTTGCAATCTTGGCAATTTTACTTGGAGGCTTTGACATGAGCGCACAGATTTTGACTGGAGATCCCGCACGTGACATACCGATTGTCTACGACCCATTGCCTGAAGAGCACGCTGACGAAAACCGTGTCTTCCAGGGGATTCCATCGATTGCCGTCGCGGATTCAAAGAATATTTGGGCGACCTGGTACACCGGAGGCATTACGGAGGACAAGGACAACATCGTCGTCCTTGCCCGTTCTCGCGATGGCGGCTTGACTTGGACGAAGCCCTTGTTCTGCATCGGATTGCCCAATGACATCCGCATGTTCGATCCCAGCATGTGGCTGGCGCCGGACGGCAAGCTCCACCTGTACTGGTCAGCTTCCCACCAAGTCTGGACCATGACCGCCACAAATCCCGCCGGCGATGCGCCCGTGTGGTCCGCCCCCAAGTACGTCTGCCCAGGCGTCGTGATGAACAAGCCAATCGTGGATTCCCAAGGCAGGTGGCTGATTCCCACTTCCGTCTGGAATGTCGATCACGGGAACAAATACGACCGTTCCCCTGCCGGTCCTACCGGCGCCTGGTGCGTCGTTTCGGAGGACTCCGGTAAAACATATTGCCAATTCGGCCGTGCCTACATGCCGCCAGAGCACGCCTTGTTTGACGAACATTCGATCGTCGAACTGAAAGACGGACGACTCTGGCTGGTCAACAGAACAAAAACAGGCATCGGACAATTCTTCTCTTCGGACAAAGGCAAAACCTGGACCGATTTCCAAGTCGCCCCATTCAAGCACACGTCTTCAAGATTTTTCTTGCGCCGTCTCGCCTCGGGAAACATCCTTTTCATCAAGCACGGCGACATCCTCGAAGACTGCGGACGCTCCAAGCTCAAGGCGTTCATCTCAAAAGATGAAGGGAAAACCTGGGAAGGCGGACTGATGCTTGACGAACGATCAGGGGTTTCATATCCCGACGGCGACCAAGCTCCCGATGGAACAATCCACATCATCTACGACTTCGACAGGCATGGGCAAAAGTTCATCCATAACGCCATCATCACCGAAGACGATGTGCTCGCAGGAAAACTGGTAATGCCAACCAGCAAACTGAGGCTTGTCGTCAACCATGCAACGGGAATCCATCCCGCACGGAAAATGGATCCCAATGCAAATGGAACGCCAATCGAAGCAGACCAACCACGAGCCGTAATGGAAGGACTCGATGGAACAAGTTCCGACATCCTTAAGCCTGCCGTACTCCTCTTCACCGACCGCCAATACAAGCTGAGGGAAGTCCCCAAATGGCTTGAAGGACGTAACTTCATCCGAAGTTCCATCGATGGCACGAAGGCAATCTGCCGCCAGGACGGAAATGCATACGTGATGACACCCTTGTCCCATCGCAATCGTGACAATGTGCTGGTCTGGCTTGCGGAAAATGGATTTGTAAAAGTCGCACAACCTGAATTCGTCTTGTTTGGCGATCCCTATTGGGGCGGGCTTGCTAATACGGTATCCGTATTCAGGCGAAAAATGACAGCAGGCGAGACCCTGGATTTTGGCAAGTGGGGAATCTTGGTTTACTGATCAATGAACTATGACGTGATTGTGGTTGGTGGGGGGAGCGCCGGCACCGCTGCAGCCGTGGCGGCAAGCAGAAGCGGTGCCCGTACCCTGCTGGTCGAGCGACAGGCAATCCTGGGGGGAACCTCCACTTACGCCGGAGTCAACTGCTGGGAACCGGTCTTCGGCGCCGATGGTTTCGCGCAGGAATTCTACCAGCACCTGAAGCAGATTCCGGACGCTTGCGGCATTTACAAAATAACCCGGCACCGTTATTTTTGCACTGGTGCGGATGCTGCTTTCCCCGGCTGCGAACAGCGCATCGATGCGAACTTGCGGTATGAAGATACCCTGAAGCCAAATTGGAATTACCAAGCCCGTACCCCACCTGAACGCTGGAATGGGATTATCTTTGAAGCATCCGCCTGGGATCAAACTGCCCGAAAATTGCTGCAAGCCACCGGAAGATGTAGCATTGCCAGTGGAAATTCGATCGTCGCCTGCCAAGTTGAAAACCATTGTATCAGGCAGCTGACTCTGGAAAGCGGCGAAACTTGCCAGGGCAGGATTTTTGTCGATGCCAGCGGAGCTTTGGCGGAACTGGCTGGTTGCTCCTTGCTGGCTGGACAGGACGGGCGCGAGCAATTCCAGGAGCCGGATGCCCCGGAAAAGCCAACCCGCAGACGCAACGGAGCAAGCCGAATCTTCCGTATTTGCCCCACAGGCAAGGACATCGTCGAGCCATTGCCAGATGATATCCCGGCTGACTGCTGGTGGGCTCAGGAATTTCCGCTGATGGTCGCCACGGAATATCCCAACGGAGACAGGAATTGCAACATGCTGCCGACCATGGATGGCGAAACTGCCTGCCGCCTGAACGAAGCGGAGGCATTGATGGAAAGTCGGCGCAGGGTGCTGGCATACTGGCATTTCCTGCAGACTCAATGGCCGGAATTCCGCCGCTACCGCCTCAAAATGCTCTTCCCAGGCTTGGGTTTACGGGAGACGCAACGGGTGCTCTGCCGGTATATGCTGACGGAAAATGATATTCTGGAGCAACGTTGGTTCTCTGACACTATTGCTGCTGCGGACCATACGATGGACAGCCATGGAGGGGGCATTGTCCGCAATACACCTGGTCCTTATGGCATTCCTTATCGTTGCCTGTTGCCTGTTGGCATTGATAACCTGCTGGTTGCCGGACGCATTGCCGGCTTCAGCAGCATTGCCGCATCCAGCTGCCGTTTGTCGCGAACGATGATGCAATTGGGCTATGTAGCCGGACTGGCTTCGGCACAAGCCGCCATGCAACGGATTAGCCCGGCCGATGTCGATACGACCCCTTGGCATCGTTCATAAAAGGCTACTTCGATCCCGGGATTGGAAGGACTTCGACAGGCTGGCGCGTCTGAGGAATGAGACGGATGAAATCAACCTTGTCACGCTCAATTTCCTTCTTGAAGTAGAGTTTCGCCAAACCGCCAAGAATAAACAAACACAAAACCCCGAGCAACGCCGCAATCAATAAACCTGGCAATGAGACCACGGACTTCGGCTTGATTAAATCCTCAGACAAGGGATGCTGACGATTGTCGCTATCGCTTCCAACCGCTTCCAAGTATTCGCGCTCAAGCTTGGACAAATAAGACTCTTGCTCGACATCGTACTCGTTGCATAAACGCTCGATGTAGGCCTTGCAGATAATCAACTTGGGCAATTCCTCGTAGTTGCCAAGCTCCAAATCATGAATCTTCTGAGCCGGAATCTTGGTCTTTTCAGCCACATCCTTGACTGTGACGCCCGCCTTTGCCCTTAGCTGCATCAAGGCATTGCCCAAGGGTTCGTCATCGGGGACATGAAGGATTACGGGCTCGTCTTCCCCATTGTCTTCCCCATTGTCTTCCCCATTGTCGTCCTCATCGCCGTCGTCTTCATCCTCCGCTTGAGACAGATCGTCAGACTCGATATCCTGCTCGACTTCCTCATCAGCCTCCTCGTCCGTTGCCGGCTCTTGTTCTTCCGCCTCTTCCGTAAGTTCATCGAGAAGTTCAGGCTGTGATTGGGAATCAAGTTCGGCGTCCTTGTCTTCCGCTTGATTGTCTTCGCTGGATGATTTGGGAGAAGGCGACAAAGTCTCCTCGGCCTCCTCGTCATCCCAGACGAGAGGCAACTTGGGGGTTGTCTTGGCATCTGCCCTGTTTCTGAGCTTGAGCATACTTATCTGATCTCCCGGCTTGTCTTGCCTGAGCCTTTACTTGTCATCATCGTCACCAAAATCGTCATCGGCGGCGTCCTCCTCTTGATTGGGTGCAGAGGTTACCAGCAATTCGCGGACATTCCGGTTTGACGGATCGGGTGCACTTACAATACCATTCTTCTCCATCATTTCAATCAGGGTCGCCGCCTTGTTGAAGCCAATGCCCAGGCGACGCTGGAGATAGCTTGCCGATGTCCGTTTCTCCGAAATCACAATGTGAACCGCCTTGTCATACAATGGATCTTCCCCGCTTTCCTTGGAACCGTTGCCCAGTGGAAGGTCCATTCCGCCATCCTCTGAAAGCGGATCTTCGACAGTGACGAAGATATCCTCGAATTCCTGAGGTCTTTGGCTGGCGATGTAGTCGACGACCTTGTTCCGTTCTTCGTCCTTCGCCATCGCCCCCTGGATGCGTTCCATTTGGAGTCCTGACTTGTAGAGCATGTCGCCCTTCCCAAGCAACGCTTCCGCGCCCTTGCCGTCAAGGATCGTCTGTGAATCGACATGCCCTGCGACCTGGAAGGCGATCCGCTTCGGGAAGTTGCTCTTGATCGTACCTGTAATCACCTTGACGTCAGGTCGTTGCGTCGCAATGATCACATGGATCCCCGCAGCTCGTGCCTTTGCCGCCAATCGGGACAATGCGGTTTCCACGTCTTGCTTCGAGGTTGACATGATATCCGCCAACTCATCGATGATCACTACGATATACGGCAACTTCTCAGGCAGGGGGTCGCCTTCGCTGTCCTTCAAATCCTCGCCTTCAGTCGATCGCGTGTTGAAGGATTTCAAATCAAGCTTTCCTGCAATCGCGAAGAGCGCCAAGCGGCGGTCCATTTCCCTCACCGCCCATTTCAGGGCCGCCGCGACCTTGTCCGTCTCGACAATCACAGGCGTCAGCAAATGCGGAAGCTTCTTGTATGCGGCGAATTCAACCATCTTAGGGTCGATCAAAATCAGCTTGAGATCATCGGGACCGTACCTGAATAGCATGGACAAAATGAGGACGTTCATGCAAACGGACTTGCCAGAACCCGTGGCGCCGGCAATCAACAAGTGCGGAGCACTGGCCAGGTCGATGATCATCGTCTTGCCAGAGATGTTTTTCCCAAGCATAAGCGGAATGTGGTACTTGGACTTGATCCAAAGGGGATCCTCCAAAAGCGACCGGACAGATACAGGCTTCATCACCTTGTTCGGAACTTCGACGCCGACGAAATTCTCCCCCGGAATTGGCGTCAATATTCTGATGCTGGTCGCCTGCAGCGCCATCATGATGTTCGCCTCGTACCTCTGAATCGTGTTCGCCAGCACGCCAGGCGCCATCGATATCTTAATCAGCGTCACCTGGGGACCTGCGACAGAAGACACAACCGTCGCTTCCACGCCAAAGGCATCGAGCATTTTCTGAAGAGCTTCCTGGTTATGTTCGATTTCGCTTGCTGAAGCCGCCGTTTGCGTCGCCGTATCGACCTTGTCAAGCAAGTCCAAGGTCGGCAGCTTGTAGGCCCCACCCTTCACGTGCGCTGCTGGCTTCGCAGGACTTGCAGCCTTTGGCTTCTCAACCACGGCTTCAGCCTTCGGAACCTCGCGGACAGCAGGCTCCAGCTCCACGACTGACGGCGGGGCAACCTCGACCACCTGCGGGCTGATACGCTCATGGGAAACCTCCTGCATCGGCTCATCGTCAACTTCTGTTGGTTCACTCGCCTTCGATCCGCTTCGGGAAAAAATCCGCTTGAACAAGCCAGCCCAATCGCAATACCACAAGTACAACAACGAAGCAAACACGCCGCAGGAAGCGACGATGACACTCCCGGCAGAATTCAAGATCACCCGCAAGGCGGAAAACTCCTTGCGTCCGACGACACCGCCAGGCAAAGTACGGATATTCAAGCGGCTCGTCCAATTCGTAAACGAATCGGGATGAGTCGCAAACAACAGAGACAGGGACAAGGTGAAGAGGATCAGCGCCGCCAAATAGTCCCAACTGACGGAACTTACGTACTTGTTGTACAATAGACGACGCATCGCGCAGATGAAGATAAGGCCGATCGTCACATAGGCAGCCAACCCAAAGGTCAACACCAACCCCCAGGCGATATAGGCGCCGCATTTCCCGAAAACATTGATGGGAAACATTGTCCCAGTAATCCCGCCTGCAAAGTAGTCGATATCGTCAGGATTGAAAAAATACAGGCAGACCGCCAGCATTGCGCAGATCAAGACCACGAACAGCCGACCGTAACCCGATGGCTGTTCCTGATTGTCTTCACTCCGAAATGTCGCACCGCTGCTCGTCACTATTCGAAACTCCTATATTTCTGTCAAGCCAAATCCTCTATGGTGAAAACAACGGGCTTTTCACAGGTATCATCCAACTCGCCAATCTCGCGCAAGGCAGATCTCATCGCCGAATCCTGAGCCTTGTGAGTCAAAATAACCATCGGAACGCTAGTCCGAGGAGAATTTTCCTTTTGCGTCACGGAAGCAATGGAGATATTGTACTTGGCAAGGATGCCGGATACCTTCGCAAGCACACCAGGCTTGTCGTTGATCTGAAGGCGAACGTAGTATCGCGTGATGACTTCCGATGAATCCATCACCTTTCCGTAGCCCTCATACTTCGTGAAGGCGGGCAGCCTACGCAGGCAGCCAAAAGACAAGTTCAAACCGCAATCAACAATGTCAGCAATCACGGCGGAAGCCGTTGCACTGCGACCGGCGCCGCGACCATAATACATCGTGTCGCCAACGATGTCGCCCCTAACCCAGACGGCGTTGAACACGTCATTGACATTCCCCAAAAGCGACGATGCGGGCACAAGCGCCGGATGGACGCCCAGCTGGATATGCCCGTTCACTTGCTTGATGATGGCGAGGAGCTTGATTCGATAGCCCAATTCCGCCGCATACTGGATGTCGCTTTGGGTCACATTTCTGATGCCCCAGGTTTCGACTTGCTCGGCATTGAACCAGGTTCCATACGCCAGAGACGCCAAGATGGCTGTTTTATGCGCCGTATCGAAGCCGTCCACGTCCAAGGCGGGATTGGCTTCTGCGTATCCTGCCGCCTGAGCAGCGGCCAGGACATCGTCGAAATCGGCTTTTTCACGCTCCATTTTCGTGAGAATGTAGTTGCATGTCCCGTTGAGGATGCCGAGGATCTCGCGGATTTGGTTTGCCGCCAAGCCTTCGCGCAACGCCTTCAAACACGGGATTCCGCCACCAACAGACGCCTCAAACCAAATGTTGACGTTATTCTCGCTGGCAACCTGGAAAAGCTCATCGCCAAACGTCGCAAGCAACGCCTTGTTGGCAGTCACAACAGGTTTCCCCGCACGCAACGCATCCAAGATCAATTTCTTCGCAAACGTCGTCCCGCCAATCAATTCAACGACGACCTGAATCTCAGGATCGCGTATAACATCATAGGCATCTGTCGTCAAGACCCCATCGGGAACCTCGACTCCACGATCCGTAACGATATCCAAATCCGCAATGCGCTTCACGACAGGAATGAAGCCAACACGCTTCGATATCAAGTCGGAATTTTTCTGAATAGCCTCGACGACACCTGCTCCAACGGTCCCGAAGCCAACGATCCCAATGTTCAATATGTCCATTTTTGTCTCGAAATAACTAATGCTCACGTATGAAAAAAGCCCGATTCCGACTAGAGGAACGGGCTCCGTTTACAATCAGGCAAAACTTCATCGCACCTGATGCCAATTGCTACCCACTGGAGTTGACTCCAATCAATCGCCAAATCCTGAAACCACTATGCGAAAATATACTACACTAGACGACTTTTGCAAAAATCAAAAACTCTCCTTTCCGCTTTTTTTCAACCGAGTTGAATTAAATAACAACAAAGGTTGAAACCAGCCCTTAAACCCAACATCAACGTCCCAGCATTGTCACAGCCCCATGGCCTCCTAATCCCCATCGCCCCCGCCTTTCATTCTCCGTTGGATTCTCTTGGCGGATTTCTCGTCTCCTGCGTTCTGGTATGCCTTAAGCATGAGCTTCTTGTCCCAATCAATGAACCGAGCATCGTTCTTAACCATTTTGATCTTCTTTTCGTATGCCCTGATGAAGGGGATGATAAACTTTACGGCTTGCTCCGCCTGGTTTGATTGCTTTGTGAATTCCAGATACAACTCGATGTCGTCCAGGATCTTAAATCCTCCTTTTCGGTTATCCCTCAGGTATTTTTCGAACGCGATTCGCGCCTGGGCCGGTTCTCCTTTTTGTGCAAGGTCCTCGACCCTGGCGAGTGCGGTTGCGCGCTCAAGGTCGTCTCGGTTCCTGGTCTGTGCCTTTGTCTGTGCCAATGCCCTTTCGGCAAGTTGGTCGTGTCCTCCTTGTCTCAGGACCTCGGCCTGTTTCTGACGAATGGATACCACATGATCGGGATATTTGGCGTATGCATCCGCCTGTTCGTCAAACAGCTTGGACAAACTTTTCGGATCTCCATTGGATGTCAGCATTTTCACATTCCACGCCTGTGGGTGTGTGCGTGTGATTTCCAGTGCCTTGTCAGCATAGATGTTGGCTTGCCTGGTCAACTTAAGCCCAGCCAGAACGATTGCGATTCGTGCCAGGGCATCGCTTTGGGACGCATTGGAGTTCCGCATGGTTCGTTCACAAACCAATGGCAGCAGATGATCGTTGATCATCGTCCCGTTCAACGGATTCAAGGCATGACCGGTGACATAGTCGTCACGTGCGTATCGGCCGATGTCCTTGTCCCAGTCCCCATTCTGCTTCATCACGGCCAACCATGCGTGACCGCCGCGCTTCCCTACGCCCGTGAACAAAATCGCGGGAATCCCACGGGCACGAGCGGCAAGCAAGGAAAAGAAAGCCTGGTCAACGCAAATACCACCATGACGCTTGATCAAGTCCAAGCTGTAACGACCATGAGGCCAGCTGAAAACACCAGCCTCAACACGACGATCGTCATACTTGACCGACTCGAATATCCGCTTGAAATTCGTCCCCCTGATATTCTCGATAGCCCACGACAATTCAGAAACGGGAACAGGAGTGTCAACAACAAATCCCAGGGCGGATACCGACAGGCGACTAAAAGGCACGGGAGGCTTCTTCGTCAAAAACATCGATGCAAAATGATCGTACCGGCGTTTCATGTCACGCGGAACAGGCCCCACGTTCGGTCCGCACTGTCCGTGCAATGGGGGGCGAGGAGTATCCCAAACCAGGGCAAGCGCCAACATCAAGGGATATAGCTGGTTGCGATTGGCGGGATCGTGAGCGTATAGCTCCTCCAAAATCCCCATTGCCTCGCCCAAATTGTCATATTCACTATCGAAGTACTCTAAAAACAGCTGCGACCGATCCGGATCGCACCAAAGCCAACGGGAAAAATCCAACCCCACGCCACGCTTCAATGGCTGACGCTGGAGAAAATGGATCGCGACGACACAATCCGCCAAGGGTTCCAATTGCTGTTGCCTTGTACGGGTTCCAACATTGTCGCCAGAAGCCAATTGGACAATTTGACTCAAGACGCCTTGCATCGCCTGGTCGTCAATCTCGTTTTGGGCGTAGGCATTAGCCACAAGTTCCCTGAGATCACGGGTGCGTTGACGACTAGAACCAGGTTTCGACTGTGAAAAACCAGTCGTCGCGAGAAGGAACAACGCCACCAGCGCCACACAACGCATACGGACGATACGTCCCATTTCCATTGGCAGTGAAGCCATGACCATACGTTTCCCCCTATTCAAGTTCTGCCCAGGAGCGGCGTCGGTCGTTAGATCACCTTTCCCGGGTTGAGGATTCCATTGGGATCCAACCCTTTTTTGACGGCTCTCATCATGGCCAGGTATCCAGGATCCGCCAATTCGACAAAGTATTCTCTTCTCTTGTATCCGATTCCATGTTCGCCGGATATACGCCCGCCTAGACGAACTGTTTCGGAATAGAGATCCCTCAGCAAGCCTGGCAACGTGGCATGCCATTGTTCCAGCGACCATTCCGGTGGCATCACGGGCGTTGCATGCAGGTTGCCGTCTCCGGCGTGACCGTAGCAGGGAATCATCACCCCGTACTTGGCGGAAATCTCGCCGATTGCCGCGCTCATCTCGGGAATCGCCGCGATAGGCACCACAATGTCCTCCAGGCTCTGATGAGGCGAAAAGACCTTGAATGCCTCAGCTACCGACCGGCGAATACGCCAGATACGCTCGCTGTTCGCCTTCGTATCGGCGACGTACACATGCGTAGCACCAGCACGCAGGCATTGTTCGCCAATCACATCGTAGTCGTGTTCGACTTGCTCGGCATCAGCGCCGTCAACGGTGATCAGCAGCATCGCACCGGCATCCGCGCATGGCAAAGACTCGTTCAGGTAGTCGCAGGCGCTCTCGAAGGACAGCTTGTCCATGAACTCCATCGCCGTGGGAATGATGCCGCCCTCGGCCATGATCTTCGGAACGGCTTCAATCGCTTCCCTGATCGTCTTGAACAAGCACAGCATGTCAACCGACGCCTTCGGCAACGGCAACAGCTTCAATATGATCTTCGTGAAGATGCCCAATATGCCTTCGGAACCGACCATCAGCTGAATCAGGTTCAACCCGGAAACGTCCTTGACCAGCTTGCCACCCATGGACACCAAGTCGCCCGTCGCCGAAACCATTTCCAGACCCAGCACGTAGCGTCCCGTCACGCCATACTTTACCGCCTTGCCGCCGCCGGCGTTTTCCGCAACGTTGCCGCCGACCGTACAGGTTTCCAAGCTCATCGGATAGCCCGCGTAAAACAAGCCGTATGGACGAAGCGCTTCGTTGATTTCGCTGGTGATCACACCTGGCTCAACAGTCACCGTCATGTTCTTCGTGTCGATATCGAGGATGTGGTTCATCCGGCAACAATCAAGGACGATGCCGCCATGCACTGGAACAGCGCCACCGGACAAGCCGCTGCCAGCACCACGAGCCGTGACAGGAATCATCTCCCGATTCGCCAAACGCATGATCGCAGAAATCTCGGACGCATTCTTCGGACGAACTACGGCATCGGGCAACCGCGCCGCGCAATCCGCAGTCTCGTCGCGACTATAAGGCTCCAAACGCTCGGGATCACGATAATAAACATTGGCAGAACCGACTACCTCTACCAGCTCAGATACCATCTCATCGGTCAATTCTCGAAAACTGCACATGGACTCAATCCTGTTTATTTCAACTACAAAATCAATATCACTTCAGTACCCAGCGCGGATCCGCCTGCAGAAGAGCGTAGGACGCCAAGACCAACTTGCCCAAGGCGGAATCAGGCCTGATGCCGGACACAGCCTTCAACGTTGACTTGACACCTTCCTCGCGTATCTGGCTCTGCAACGCCTGCGCACTCGAATCCTCAGCGGGATCGAACATCAATGCCGCAGCAATGCCCCATGCCAGGTGAACAGGACGTATGCCTCCGGAAACCGCCAAATTGGCCGCGCCGACAAGGCGATCCTCGCTGGCCAGCTTGCGACGCGGATCGCGCCCAAGGCGGAATACCGTGTCGCCAAGATTCCGATTGGCGAACCGCTCCAGAAGATCGTCAACATGGGCATACAACCAATTGCGATCCGCACCATATTGCGCGCAAATTCCATCAACGCTTTCACGCAATCCCGCCAGCATGAACTCCCGGATCTCGTTGTCCGCCAACGCCTGATATCCGTATTCGTAGCCACGCTGATAGCCCATGTAAGCCATCAATGCGTGACCGCAATTGTGGACATAGAGCTTGCGAGCGCCAAACACGTCAAAGTTGTCATGGGGAGTCATTGCAACAATTTCAGGGATGGTGCCAACGAATCCCGAGCGTTTGACAGGCAATTCCTTGTAAGGTTCCACCTTGATCCAGCTTACGTCAGCGGCGCGCATTTCCGCCGTTGGCGCGGGAACCATTCGCCCAATCACCGTCTCCACCAACCCTGTCTTCTTCGCCAGGTAGTCACGTCCTTTTTCGTCAATGCTCGCTTCCAGCAAGCCTCGCAAGTATTCAGGCGCTCCATGGAGATTTTCGCACACGATCACATTGATCGGACCTCGGCCGCGCTTGGCGCGCAAGGTCAATCCGGCGGCAAGATTCGGAGCCACGAACTTCAGGGCATTCGCCCCGACCGCCGTCGCGCAGATATCAGCTTCCGAAACGGCTTCTGCAACCGCCGCCTTGTCATTGCTGTCAATAGCGCGAACTGGACCAATCCAGTAGTCCGCCGACCCCTCGTTGCTAACCGCCTCCAGGCGATAGCGCTTCTCGCGGTTCAACGCGGCAAGCAAATCCTGGTCAACGTCAACAAAAATCACTTCGTAACCCGACTCGCTGAACAACTGGCCGATAAAGCCACGGCCAATGTTCCCAGCGCCAAACATAACTGCCTTGCCACTCATTTCGACTCCGCTTGTTTCTGTTCGACCTTTACTTCCACAAAGCATGTCTCCTTGACATCCAATGCCTTGCTTTCGCGCATATCGATCCACTGCCCTTCGCCAATGCGAATTGCAAAATCCAAGCCTTTCGGCAACGTGGCAGGATCCCAGCTCAGTTTAATGGGATTCGAGCGATAGGTACGGCAATCCAGCTTCCAGGCCTGCGGCAACGTCTCGCCACGCATGTCCTGGTACAAGATGAATTGCTTGTCCTCGTTAGGAACATGCCAGCCTATCACCCCGCTGTTCATCCCCATCGGAGGAGCCGGGATATCAAGTTTCCGGTCGTATCCAGACGTCCCATTCGATGAACATCCGAACAAAACCTTCTCCAGTTGGCCACCCTTGACCATCAGGCTGCATGTGAACTCGACCCCGAAGGCAAGGACGCAAGACAGCATTAGCAATGTACATAATTTTTTCATCGATGTTGCACCTTTTATCTTCGAACATGAAACAATCAAATTTAGCCAGCCAATCCAAGATATCAATTCATGGAATTGAATTTCCGCTTAGGAGTCGTTCAAAAATTAAGGCAACAGTTCCGGAATTGTTTTGAGCTGTTTTTCCCCTGTCCAGGAAAGAGCGTATGCGCATACGCGACTGACGGGACAGGGGAAAGGCGGCCGAAAGAAACCGGAAATGCAAACTTGATTTTTTAACCTAAAAAAAGCAGTTAAAACTGGATTTTATTTCTAATTGATTGATTTTCAGATGGTTATAAAGTTTGTTCTGTTCACCATGCTGGTGAATTGAAGTGCGACAGTCTTCCGTAGCGCCTTTACAA
>Ga0209723_1003645_pt1 | contig 18212 bp, 11 predicted proteins | sample BiotimSIPDNA_2_FD_185750 | JGI IMG/M metagenome (GOLD analysis project Ga0209723, IMG submission 185750) | Anaerobic biogas reactor microbial communites from Washington, USA - Biogas_R2 time_0 SIP DNA (SPAdes) (version 2) | ecosystem: Engineered > Bioreactor > Anaerobic > Unclassified | place... | reverse complement strand
ACAACTGGTGAAATTCCAAGATGGTACCAGGAACAAATTTTAAGAGACCCAAGTAAAAGAACCGTTTTAAGAATGGGAAGGCGGTGTATGGTCGCTGGTACGCCGGTATTGATGGCTGACGGAACATGGAAACCGATTGAACAGATAAAAGTCGGTGAATTTGTTATGTCGCGAAAAAAGAAAGGAAACTTTTTAGTCAGAAAAAAGGTTATTCTAGAACACGACAATGGAGTCAAGGACGTATATAGAATAAAACTTTCGAATGGACTCCATATCGATTGTACTTCAAATCATCCGCTATTGATATTAGAACCAAATGAGGATGGGCGTGGGGCTCATTATGTATGGAAATCTATCGAAGATGGCTTAAAACCTGGTGACAGATCAATGGTTATACATGGTTTTGATAAATGGGGGACCTACAATAATCCTAAATTCGGAGCATTATTAGGATATTTGCTAACTGATGACTATATTATTGGTGGTTCACAGACTCCTAAATTTACAAACAATAATATAAAAATGATAAACGAAGTAAAAACCATCTGCAAAGAATTATATGATTATGATTGTCCAGTTCGGGAAAAAGGCAATGGATATGATATACACATAACAGATGGAGAAAAAGGAACTCAAAACAAATTAAATAAAGAGTTAAAAGAGCTAGATTTATTGGGAAGAAAAGCGAATAATAAAAAACTTCCTGAGCTGCATACGACTTGGGATAAAGAAACGATCATGGCTTGTATCAACAGAATGTTTTCTGGCGACGGAGGAGCCTATACTCATAAAAATGGCAGAAACAGAATAGCTACAGAATTAATGCTGTGTTCAACCTCCTTTGAAATGCTTGAACAAGTAAGACTTGTTCTGCTTAAAATCGATGTAACAGCAAGAATAGATAAAGAGGCAAGAGATTGGAAAGGTAAAGAAAGCATTTTATATAGGCTGCGAATTGCTGATTCTTTATCAATAGAGAACTTTTTTGAGAACGTTGGTTTTATATACGGAAAAGAAGAACGATGTGAAGAAGTATTAAAAGCTGTACGAAATAAAGCTAAACACAGGAAAAAAGGTACAAAAAATTTTGCTAGAATAACAATCAAATCTATTGAATATTTGAACGAACAACACACCTATGATATTGGCGTTAAAGATACCCATAATTTTATAGCCAATGGAATTGTGGTTCATAACACCGGTAAATGTATTTCTTACCGCTCTAAAATCCTTACTGAGTACGGGAATTTAGATATTAGACATATAAACCAATTCGCTATTCAACCGGCTATTGCCACATATAACGAAGATACGGGAGAAATAAGTTTTACCACTAACTATAGTATATGGGAAAACGGAGTAAAGCCTGTTTATAAAATTACTACTGAGTCTGGTAGAGTAAATTACGTTACTGGTAACCATCCTTTTTTAACTGAAGATGGATGGGTCGATGTAGACTCTTTGGCAATAGGTAGAAAAATTGCTGTCCCAGGATCGTATAATAAACTTTTTGTTGGCGAACATCTTGGAGAAGATATGGCAAGGATGCTTGGTAGTATATCTGCTGTATGTGGAGGCGAGGTATTATACGCTGTTTTAAACTCTCAAAAGAACGACATTATTGCTTTTATAAAGAGTTATATGAAAGAAAAGGGAGATATCAAAGAACAATACATGATTACAAACATGGAAAGCGTGGCCAGGTCGATACAGCATTTATTATTAAGACTTGGAGTGCTTTCCACCATACAAACAATAGAAGAACAATACAGAATTCAGATACTTGATGATGACAAAACCAAATTTTTAAATATAGTTAATCATTCATATATAGAACCGAAAGAACAAGTTATTTTATACGAAGAAATTAAAGCAATAGATTATATCGGCGAAGAAGAGACTTATGATTTATCTGTCCCTGGGACAAATACATTTATATGCGATGATATAATTTCACACAATACATGGACCATGTGCGGATTTATGCTGTGGCTGGCATTTACAAGAAGAGATACAACTATAGTAGTTGCGACGCCGTATGAAAATCAGATACTGGTTATATGGGAGCAGCTATTAAAGTTTATAGAAAAATCTCCGCAGCTTAGGGCCAGTGTTGCTTCAAGCACTAAAAATCCATATACTATAGCTCTTAAAAATGGATCTAAAATAAAAGGTTTTACAGCCGGCACTAAAGCTGGAAACGCTGGCGGATCGCTTCGTGGCCAAAAGGCTGACTGGATTTTCTTAGATGAGATGGACTATATGTCCGATGCTGATTTTGATACTATATACTCCATCGCTCTTGAAGCTCCAAGAAGGATCGGCGTTACATGTGCATCTACTCCTACAGGCCGCAGGGGAATGTTTTGGAAGCTGTGTCATGATCCATCTTGGAAAGAGTTTCATTTTCCGTCTACAGTAAACCCTGAGTGGGATGCGTCTATGGAAGATGAATTAAAACGCATGTATTCTACTCAGATAGCGTGGGATCATGAAGTAAAAGCCGAGTTCGGAGATGAAACGGTTGGTGTATTTAAAAAAGAATTTATAGATAGAGCTAAAGCTAACTATGAATATATTTTAAAACCTACCTATGATGCTATTAGAACTATAGGAGTTGACTGGGATAAATACTCGGCCGAGACACAGATATTGGTTCTTGAATTTGATCGCGCCAATCGAAAATTTAAAGTAATTCTAAGAGAAGAAATACCTAAAAGCGAATTTACTTTAAGTGAGGGCGTAAACAAAATAATAAGACTAAATGAATACTTTAGGCCGGCATATATATATGTAGACCGCGGGTTTGGTGAATATCAGGTAGAAACTTTACATCTATACGGCAGTGAACATCCTGAAACAGGCTTAAAAGATAAAGTAAAAGGAATTTCATTCGGTGAGTCATATGAAGTAAAAGATCCTATTACAAGAACAGCAAAACTTACTCCGATTAAGCCGTTTATGGTTAACCAGGTGGTATATTTGCTCGAGCAGGATATGCTTATGTTAAACGAAAATGATGAGCTTATCTGGAGACAGATGGAAAATTATCAGGTGGTAAGGGTAAGTCCTACAGGTCAGCCTATATTTACCAGTACCGATGAACATACTATAGACGCACTCATGCTTGCAACGCTAGCTTTTCAAGTCGAAATGCCCGACCTGGCACAGATTATTCACCAACCGTTATTAGCCAGAAGCATAGGAATTGAGAAGGTAAATTATCCAGATCCGATGAGAGGAAAATTTACATCTCATTATAACAATAAAAAAGCAATCACTACATGGGATGAACCTGGTCCACCTCCGCCACAGAAGGTGCCATTAGGTTACATTCCGCAACGGGCTTCAACTTCTTTTGCCCGAGGTAATTCGGGTAAAGGTTTCAAAAGGAGGACCTGGTAATGTCAATTAAAGACACGCTCGACTATAAACCAAATATTGAATATACAAAACCAGAGATATATTCATATAGTATTTCAACTGAAGAAGAGATTGTAGAAGAGGATTATATAAATTTTTACCGCAATAATAGCATCGATATTATTGATTATATAAAAACATTGCAAAATGTTGGAGATGCAATACTTGAATATATAAATGAAAAAGATATTTATACTGATATTCCTATTACTGAAGAACAAAAGGAATATATTGTGAGCATGGAGCAGCTGCTTAGTGTAAGTGGAGTCTCCTATCAGCCAATAGAGGAATTTATAGACTTCGATGTATATAAAAAAGCATTAGAAATAGATACAGAACCATATACAAGCTATATCGCCGATATATTCGAAGAGTACCATGCAGGAATTGATGGCGAAATAGCTTTTGAACTCTATCGGGATATGTTTGAAATAAGAAAAGAGCTGGATGATTTATTTGGATTTACTATTAATTATGTGTGTCCATATATAGATAAAGATGCCGACACAGAAGAGCTTATAAGTCTTGAAACAGAAATGATAAATGAAATAGCATCTATTGCTTATTCTGCAAGGAAATTAGAAGAACAGATAAGCGAAGCTTTTTATGACACACAGAAAATTAGCGAGTTAACAAAAAGTCTTGATAATATGGTTGAAATTATAAAAGAAAAGACAAATACAATGACTTCAAAGTCTGAACTCATTAGTGTTATAAGAAGGATTTTTCAATTATTAGTTGAGGTAATTAATATCATTGATATAGCTGTAACTATAGAGGTAGATACAAAAGAAAAACTTGATGACAATATTGTTGTCGCTTTACATATGTCTTTTGATAACGAAAAGAAAAAAGTAAAGCAACTTGAAATGAAGAGAAGATCTGTTACAAGTAGAGAGAAGAAAAAGGCTGCATTAAGGGATCTTGGGGTATTGTCTCATGTAAAAAACGCATTTAGCCAGCCGTTAAAATCTGAATTAAAAAATAAAAATTTACAAGATAGTATATTAGATCGGGTAAATGACGGTATTAATACAGTAGATGAGCAATATATGAATGGAATGCTAGATTGCATAACCATAAACGAAACAGACCAGACGATGTTAATGAACAAGATAAACATGATCATCCATAAACATTACACAAGAAAATATATTAAACTAAGGGAGTTGTAGAAAACTGGACGCTAAACTTAGGGAAATATTAGAAAAGTTTGATGGATACAATGTTGAACTGGACTACAAACAGAATAAACGCATACCGTCCGTAGCTCCAAAAAAAGTTTTAAACTACGAATTTGACAATCCGATACATATTATTCCTCTTGCCGATGCTCATCTTGGAAGTATGTGTTGCAACGAAAATATGCTGGACAAAAACTGTGAACTTATTTTAAACACACCAAACTGTTACACATTTATTCTTGGAGATATGATGGAAAATGCTACAAAAACAAGTGTTGGTAATGCAATGTTTGATGAAGCCTATCATATGCCAGATCAGCTATTAATCTTGCAACATAAGCTAGAACCACTGGCAGCACAGGGGAAAATATTAGGAATTGTCCCGGGGAATCACGAACTAAGAACAGAAAGGCTTACCGGTTCCAGTTCTATGAAGACACTGGCTTATCAATTGAATGTGCCATATTGCGGGTATCAGGGGTATTTAAAATTAAAAGTGCAGGAACAAACATACCGTGCGCTTATGTTTCATGGTACCGGCAGCGGAACAACCATAGGCGGTAAAGTAAATGCTGCTCAAAGATTAGGAAATGTAGCTATTGCAGATTTATATTGTTTCTTGCCTGAGCAAAAAATACTTACAGATAACTGCGAGTCAAAAAGAATAGACGATAAGAACATTGAGGGCGTTATTACTCACTTGGGTACAACGAAAAACATATCTCAGCATACATCAAGAAAATATGATGGGTTAATTTACAATATTTCTGTTTCCAAGTTACCGAATAACACAATATCTTGTACAGACAATCATGAAATTTTTGCAATAAAAAGAAAAGATTTGCTTTGTCATTTACCTTCAAGACAAAAAGATGATGTAGTTTGCAGACCGCAAAGCTTATTTTCTTATCCATGTGATAGCTGCAAAAACATAACCAACGCAGAACCAAAATGGATAATGGCTGAGAATTTAGAACCAGGTGATTTTGTTGTTGCTTCTTACAATAAGAACATAAAAGAAACCAAGTCAATTGATCTGCTGCATTTGTTTGAGGGAGCCTCTGTTGATAATGAAGATTTTGGAATTATACCCATTGATGGAAATAAACGCTCTTATAAATTTCCTGCCAGCATTGCCATAGATTATGATTTTATGAGACTTTGTGGTTATTGGTTGGCAGAGGGATCTATCGCGAAACAGAGTAGGGAAGACAAGCAAATTTCTGGAATAAGATTCGCTTTCCATGATAATGAAAATGATTTCAGAAAAGATATATGCGATATTATCAGCAAATATGGTTTGGAAGCGAAAGAGTATAAGCATAAAGAATCACAAGTCACTGAATTGCTAGTTCATAGCAAATGGTTGGGAATATTATTATACGATTTATTTGGTAATGGATCGGCCAATAAAAGCATACCGAAATGGATGATTGAGTTGCCGCATGATTTACAGTTTGAACTACTGAAAGGTTTGCTTAGGGGTGATGGACATTGCAGAAAGGATAATAAGTTTAGAACACGCAGAACCATAAGCTATGGAACTATTTCTGAGTCTCTCGCCTGGCAAGTATGGAATATCTTTATGAGGTTAGGATATGTCGCTTCTATTAAGTTAGCCAGCGAAGCCAAAACAGTTGAAATAAACGGCAAACTGTCTAACAAAGCCCCCGCTTGGGATGTTTCTATTAGTGGGAACAAAATAATAGAGCTTGCCAAAGATATATTCGGAATGGATTTAGAACCAGGAAAAACCAATAAAAGTTGTCATATAGAACTTGGAGACTTTATTTTATTTGAGATTGAAGACATTAAAAAAGTTGACTATCGTGGCGAGGTTTGTTGCTTGTCGGTTCCTGGTGAAAATTCTTTTTCGGCAAATGGAGTAGCAGTTCATAACTGTGTAGGCCATTCACATGTAAGACACTTCCATGAAGATCAGATCTATTCAATCTCAGACGACGGCCAACTGCAATCCAACCGAAGAGTGTTTGTTACTTGCGGATCAATGCTTGAATACTGGAATAGTTATGCTGAACAAAGTGGTTTTCTACCAAATGTTCCAGGAACAATTTTAATTGAACTGCGCGGCGACATTAAACAGATAAACGTTATTTTGTAAGGAGAAATATATGTCTTTTATAAACGACATAAAAGATTTGGTGAAATATTTTAGAAATGCCCCAAGCAAAAGAAGTGGTAGCACCAAATCAGATCCAGAGAAATATATAATCAAAAGAGTTGGGCTCGTATTTTCCAAGAATACTGGTTCGTCCCGTACAAGGAATTTCGAAGAACCTGATTTTGATTTAGAAGAAATCGATGCAGCTTATAATACAGATTCATATATAAGACAAGCATTGGATAAATATACGGATCTGATATTTTCTGCCGGCTGGTCGTTTACCAGTAAAAATCAGAATGCTCTTGATTACATAAGAATGAGAATGCGCGCCATTGCAGAAGCAACCAAAACTCCACTTGAACAATTTCTCCTTGAGATCGCAGAAGATCTGGTTAAGTACTCCAACGTCTTCATTATTAAAGCGAGAGCAGGCAATAACTATCAATATCCCCCAGGATTAACCGTTACCGGTATTGGAAAATTTAAACCTGTTGCAGGATATTTTGTTCTCGCCCCATCCACTATAACTGTTGCTAGAGATAAAAACGGTTTAGTACAGGCCTACAAACAAGAAATTACTGGTGAATCTATCGAAATAAAACCAGATGATATGATTCATTTCCATTGGAAACGCGAACGCGGACAAATTTTTGGTAATCCTTTCTTGTTCTCTGTACTTGATGACGTTAAAATACTTCGTCAGATAGAAGAAGATGTAATTAAATTAGTCTACAGACATCTATTCCCATTGATAGTATATAAGGTTGGCACTCCAGAATATGCAGCAACTCAGGAAGAAATCAATGAAGTAACTGATTCAATAAATAATATGCCTTTAGATTCAGCTATGGTTATTCCTGAAAGGCATGATGTAAATGTAGTAAGTATAGATGAAGCTGTTATGGATGTAAGTAAATACCTGGAATATTTCAGAAGCAGAGTGTTTACCGGACTTGGCGTATCCGACACAATAATGGGGATATCAGATACTTCAAATCGTGCTACTGCCGATAACCTCACACAGCAGATGAACGACCGCATTAAAGCCATTCAGAAAACATTCTCTCAATTCTTCGAACATTATATTATCAACGAGCTCTTGCTTGAAGGTGGATTTGACCCTGTTCTCAATATTGATGATCAGGTTTATTTTGAATTTAACGAAATAGATCTTGAGTCAAAGACAAAATATGAAAACCAAGTTATCCAGAAGTGGCTCAATAATCTTATTACATTTGAAGAAGCTAGACAGGAATTGTCATATGAAACAGTTGCAGATGAAGAAAGGCTATATGCAAATATTATTGCTGCACAGATAAATAATGCCAATCCGAATACTGGCGATAAAACCGAGTCTAAAGCCAAAGAGACTGTTAACGATGATTCATCTAAAAATACTTTTATCATAGAAAGTGTACAAAAACACGATATTGACAGTATTAATAATTTTAGAAGGCAATTATTAGAGATTTATCATTCAATTCGAAATGACATCATTGCGCACGCAGAAAAAGGAAGAATAAACAGCAAATCTGTAGACATGGTTTTCGGTCTGGCAGAGAACCAGATTAAAGCCTTAATCGAGAAAACCACCAGAGAAAGCCTACTTCAGGGTATAAAGGATAGTTCAAACATAAGCAAGCCTGATGCTCTTTTAAATAATGTCCTAGTAAACGAACTTACAAGCACACATATGAAAAGTGTTTCGAAACTGTTTGCCGATCTTAAGAATGGAGTACGGGACATAGAAGAAAGCGATGTAAGTAAAATTCTTGGGTTGTTTGAAACCCACCAGTACAGACTTAAGTTCCTGGCAAATAATGTATGCAATCTTGGATATAACTTCGGGATAATCAGATATGCTCAGCATGCTGGGTTAAATAAAGTATATATAAAGTCAGACAATGGATGCGAGTATTGCCAAAAACTTAATGGCAAGGAAGTCAAAACAAACGATTTGTTAATAGGATCTGAATTTATACCGCCATTTCATTCAAATTGTCAATGCATCCTTACTACAAAGGAGGTACAAAATGTCAATGAAACTAACGAAGTTTGAGGAGACGTTCTTGATAGAAAACAACACTAAGACCTTTAGGGAAAGCGAAGCTCCTATGAAGGCGATTCTCCCCAAAATTGAAGCTATACATGCCGGCATAACCAAAAATTTCGTTCAATATACGGCAGAAGCATTGAGCGGTGATTTTGATAAAAAAACCGGTGTATTCAGCTGGACCTCTCCTTATCCCAAGCCTGTTCTTACAAACCATGATATAGAGAGTGAACCACTCGGAAGGGTAGTAGATGCTAAGTTCAGCGCCGATTCCACGTCAGGCAAAGCATGTATAACAATTTCCCCTGCTATCACAGACCAGACTGCAATAGAGAAAATTCTAGACAATCGCTATCTGACTGTATCTATAGGATGTTCTGCCAAGGCAGCTTATTGCAGTATATGTGGAATAGATGTGGCTCAAAACTGGTGCGATCATTATCGTGGTGAAAAATATGAGGTAGATGGGAAAGAAAAGACTTGTTACTGGACCCTTGAGGATATTGAGTTCTATGAGGTCAGTTTTGTTAACAGGCCGGCAGATGAAAATGCCATGGTCGTCTCTACCGAATGGATGGCGTTTGATGGAGATAAATTTCTTGATCAAGACAACAATCACTTTGGTCTAGAAGAGATGGCTAACAAAGGATTCGATAATCATATACTTGTTCAAGAATTATTCAAAGAAGATACAAAAGGAGGAAAAACAGTGAAGTTAGAAGAGTTGAAGGCTGAGCTAACCAAAGCCAATGAGCAGCTTAAACAAGCTAAAGATCAAGTATCTGCTCTTGAAGCTGATAAAGAGACTTTAACTGCTGATAAAGAAGCTCTTACCGGCGAGGTATCGCAGCTTACAGAGGAAAAAACCCAACTTGAAAAAGAGGTTGAAGACCTCAAAACAGCACAACAGACAATGAAGGAAGAACTTGACTCTGTAAAACAAGAGATGACTGCACTGGTAGAGGAGAATACCAATTCCTTTGCAGCCATTCAAAGTAAACTAGTCGAATATGCAGCTGCTATCAAAAAATTCGTCGACAACAAGACTGACGAAGAAACCGAAGAAATTAAAGCAGACCTCAAAACACGCAGTCTTGAATCCCTGGAAAATACTATTAAAGACCTGCTTGACAGCCTTACTGCTATTAGGCGCGAAAGGCAGGAAATAGACAATCCTGCTCTCTCAGGATCTAACCGTACCAATGATAACGAATCGCTTACGGATGAAGACATTGTCTACAGCCTGTTGAGCGGAAGGAAACTAATCTAAGTAACGTTATAAGGAGGAAAAACAAATGGCTCTTTTCCCACAAGTAAATGTTCAAAATGGCGGGCTAGACGACAGGACTCATACTAATTTAGTAAGATCCGAAGGTAACGCCCCTGCCGAGTATTGGATAGTAGACCCCGACCTGCCCGGTCTGTTTGAATATCGTTTTGGTGGTTTCGGCATGGTTGTTATTCCGAAAGGAAAAATCGTTGCTGTATCTGAACCCAAATACGATTGGCAGACAGACAAAATCACTACCTGTCTTACTATCGCAAATGGAGTCAACATGCCTATCGGTGTCGCCCAGTACAATATATTCGAAAAGAAACGTGATCGTTTCGATGGTAACTTCCCCTCTGTTATTACCAGAGAATATATTGAAGTTCCCTTTATCGTTGGAGATGAAAGTGCAGCTGCTATGAAATGGGGTTGCGCTACCGCCGATACTGCTACCGGACTTAAACCTGGCGATTATGTAAAACCTAACGCAGCCGGCCAGTTTGTAAAATGGACAGAAGGGACAGATAATTTCTCCCAACTGGTTGGTCAGGTCTATGCAATGGATACTGATTTACCGCCCCTTGGATGGCTCGCATACTTCATGAACGTAGAAGTAATGCAAAACGAACTGAACGACGGAATCATAAACGCAAGCTATCCTCCTGCAACTAAAGGTGGATATCCTGGTAGCGCCAATTTCGCCGCTCTGGTGAAACAACTGTTTGATGCAAACAATCCTACCGGCATCAAATATTTGACCGATGGATACTTCCGTTCCAAAACCACCTATGGTGGAGACACTCCTGAAATCATCACTGCTCATACGTCAGTGGTTGCATCTTCAGCTGGTGTGAATATAAACGCTGGAACCGGTGCATTAACTGTTCCTGCTGACGGCGAAGAACTGCAATTGGTATTAAAGGCCAATGCACCAATTGCCGCAGACGAAACTATACGAATTTACTTTGATGACAACGTTGTAACTGAAGGAAGAAAATATCACATTGACCATCGTTTGAACCAGATCACCCTGTACCTGGATGAAAACGACGACAACAAAGTTGTTAAAATCACCTACACGCAGATCGTAGACCAGATTCCCGGAATTCCTACCGAGTGGGATTATAAGGGATCAGTTGGCGCTGCCCGCATCCTGCTCATGAAATAGTTTCGAATAAGTTGTAAGGAGGAAATAAAATGTCTCTAAATTTACAAGAGCGTTATAAAAAAATGTTAGAAGTAACGCCAAATGGCAAATTAAATAAAAAAGAGATGATTACCGTAACAGAGGCGCTCAGTACTCCTGATGCATCCATTCTGTTCCCCAAGGTAATCAACACTGTAATGCTTGAAGCTGCTGAGCCTACTTATTTGGTCAGCAAATTCCTTACAGAGATATCTCTTACCGAAGGCCGCAGCATCGAATTCCCGATGTTTGGTGCAATTCGAGCCTTCCCTGTAGCTGAAGGACAGGAATACCCAGAACAGACTCTGAACTTCCATGTTGATAAACTCAGCACCGAAGTAAAGGTCAATAAATACGGTCTTAAAGTTAAGATTACCGATGAAATGGTTTCTGACTCTCAGTGGGACGTTATCGGTATGCATCTTAAAGCCGCAGGCTATGCCATGGGTAGGTTGAAAGAAGAGCTCTGCTTCTATGAATTTGACAAACATGGTCATATAGTATTCGATGCCGACTCCTCTGACCCGAAACTGGTTCCTACCGGCCGCGACTATTATGGTGAAGCTAATGGCACGGTCACCGCGGAAGACCTCATCGATATGTGTACCTCGATCATGGCCGCTGGCTTTACTCCGACCGACATTATTATGCATCCTCTGTGCTGGTCACTCTTCTATAAGAACTCCATCCTGGAATCCATGAAGATGGCTGCCTTTGGCGCAGGTGCACCGTCTGTCAATATCAGCAAAGAACCGCCTCAGATCCCGATCAACACCGGCTCTCCGGTTGGCGGCTTGAATATAAGCTTTAGCCCCTGGGTTCCATTTGATCAGGTCAACAAGAAGTTTAACTTCTATGTAATCGACCGCAACAATGTTGGCGTACTGGTTGTTAAAGATCGGATGAGCCCCGAACAGTTCGATGATCCAACCAGAGACATCATCACTCTGAAAGTTAAAGAACGCTATGGTATCGGAATCCTGCATGGCGGTTACGGTATAGCTGTTGCCAAGAACATTCCGTTCAAGAAAACCTATCCGCTGCCGACAGCTTATGCTGTTACCGATATTCCTGAAAACGTATCTGACGATATTTAGTAGTTGAGATGATCGGGCGGGGTCATACCCGCCCTCTGTCCAATTTTACTAAGGAGGATAAATAAATGACTTATATACCGACTAGACGGAAATTTAAGGGCCCGATCCTTTCCATTGGCGGATTCGAAGTTGGCCCGAAAGAAAACCCGATTAAAGTTATAGATGAAAATGGAGTAATTGCGCCTGCTTCTATTCCTGCACATTCTCATGTTATCGAAGAGGCAAATATTATGAAAAACGGAACTCCTGTGATTGCTGTGTCAGCTCATGCCGAACTGGTATTCGAAGGAGAAGTGTGTATTGGAGAGACTATCGTAATTGGTGATGAAGTATATGAATTTGGTGAAGAAGTCGCACAAGGCAATATTCAAGTAGATATTTCGGCTGGAACACCTTCATCTGCAGGGACTATACTTACTTTTATCGAAGTTCCGACAGATGGCCAGACTCTAACCGTCGGTGAAGATGTGTATGAGTTTGACACCGATTCAAATACTAATGTAAACACTATTCCTGTAGACGTGTCATCTGCTTCTAATGTTGAAGACGTCATAACTGCCTTAATAACAGCCAGTGCTGGCGGAACAGAATCAGTTACATTTAGCGTCGGAAATCCTGGTGAAATCCATATATCTAGCACTATTGACGGCAGTGAAGGAAATGGTTTGACAGTTTCAACCACAACTACCGGTACATTTGATTCGCCGGTATTGGCTGGTGGAACTGATGCCACAGCAGAAGAAGCTGCAGCTGCTATTGCAGAAGCAATAACTGCGAATACAGAGTCTGTTGTGACTGCGACTGCTGGAACAGAAGCAAATGCACATAAAGTTGTCATTAATGCAGCAGAACCCGGTACTGCAGGAAATGAAATTGCGCTTGATGATTCAGGTTGCGAAAATGCTTCGTTCTCTGATGAAACCTTAGCTGGAGGCGAAGATCCGACTACAGGTGTAAAAGGGCAAATTCTATTTGATGCAGATAATATATATATCTGTATAGATGTAACCGGAGGGGTGGCAACCTGGAAAGCTGTCGCTCTTGCTGATCTTTAATTGTCATAAACCACATGCCTAAAGGCATGGGCTTGTAAAAGCCTATTATGACCAGCCTAAGTTCTTAGAGAACTACGATATTTCTGTCATGATACCCTAGAATGCTTCCTTAGTTCTAGGCTCTATCAAGTAGTATTAAACAATTCTGATTGGTAGGAATAGTGTGCTACTTGCAAAAAGCAGTTATATCATTGGCGAAGGGAATGTTACCGTTAGTTCACTAACGAGAAAGGTGATTTGTTTACTGGTGGGCGGGTGGTTGATACTGCCCGTCCACTAATTACATATGGGGGTTTAAGATGGCCAAACTTTATATTGTGTCGACATATCCAAATCACAACACTATAAATATCCCAAGAGAAGCTGTTATTGAGGTGCTGTTCAATCGTGATCTGAACCAAATGACCATCCCTGGCAACTTTGCCTTATATAAAAAAGTAGGCGCCAATTACACACAGATAGATGGTAGTTTAGATTATGAACAAAAGATGATCAAATTTATTCCTTCTGCACTTGAGCCGAATACGGAGTATCAATTCAGAGTACTGGCTGATATAACCGACTTGTTTGGTAACCCCTTAGAAATTGTAGAAACATTCAATTTTGTAACTAAAGATGAAATTCTATTTGAAGATATAGTGATTACATCACCTAACGAAAATGTGATCTATAATTCTGTACCGGTAATCAGCTGGATGGCAGTAAGTGGTGCTGTCAGCTATGATATTGAAATTAGTGCGACCACAGATTTTAGCAACTTAATTTGGAGCACTACCATAGTTTCTCCAAATCTTCAGACACTTCCATTAATCTCATTTTCACAGAATCCTTACTTTATCAGGATGCGTCATAATACTGGCTCTGTTTTAAGCCCATGGGGAGACCCAATAAGATTCTTCTATCAGGAAGAACTTCCACAGATACTGCCTGATTTACCAGCTGAAGAACAAAATGATGAAGACGCAGCACTCGCAGCTGAAATAGAGATGTATGAGATGCTTTCTTCTTATGATCCGCTTTATTGCTCTTATAAAGAAGTTTTAAGAGAGACCGGTCTTAGAGAAGACCAGGTAAATTTACACACAGTTCTTTCTCATATTCAGGATGCCAGCCTCTATGCAAGGCAGTTAAGAGAATATGCGGAAAGCAACAACACGAGATTGACACCTACTGATTGGAGCAACGTAGAGGGGCTGCCTATTTACATCAAACAATATGTGAAGTTTCAGGCTGCCTATAATACGCTCTATTCATTTTATATAGAAAGATCTAGCGAAGCTGAAACGATCACTTTATCCGATCTTGAAATAGATACTGGATCAGATATAAAAGACACGATAAATACTGTTTTAAAAGTAGCAGAAAGAAAAGTCAGGCCATGGATGGATCTTATCATGAACTTTGGAGTAGCAAGAGGATATGGTATGCCTGCTCATCCTGTTAAAGGACAAATATCCAATCCATATCCAGACTTTATGACTCGCTCAATAGAAACTGAATAGAGGAGACTTCGATGAAGGGTCAAAAGGCATTCAACAAAGTAATTGATGATTATGGACATCTTGTTCTGGTTGCCCGTGTAGATGAGGATAACCGTACTAGATGTTCGTGCTATAACGAAAAAACTATGAGTGCCAATAAATCCTGCAGCAAGTGTTATGGCGTTGGATATCTCATTACCTTAATGTCATATCCATGCTGGACTACTATTACCTCTATTCCTGAAACTCTTGCCAGGGCTTCAAAAGCAAGTGAAGCAAGCAGTCTAAATAATGTAAGTAGAGTATTTTATTTTAAAAGCGATGCTAGGATTAAACCTGGAAATATCATCGTTAATTGTGAATTCGACTATAATGGAAGACCGCTTTTAAATGAATTTTCAGCTTTCGAAGTTGCCACTGTTGATCTTATCAGAGAAAACAAAGGAAAGCCAAGTTTTATTAGGGCTTTTTCAAGTATAAACGCCATAAACGTTGGTATTGTTCTAGTAAACGCCATTAAAACACCAAACGGTATTGCTTATCTTGGGAGTGTTAGGAGGTAGTATATGCAGATCAGTGTTGTATTTGAACCATATAAGCTCATATTCAACTACAATGTAAAAAATTCTGTAATGATCTGCACCAATATTAATAATGGTCCGATCGGCAGACCAATAGCTATTGATTCTATAGAAAGCGCCGTTAAGATTTATGGTAGTCCTGCTGACGGAATAGTAAAAACTGCTTATTATAGCGGCATAACCAGACCAAATATATTTATGACCAGATTAAACGGGATTCCTGCGTCATGTACTATAAACGGAATTATAAACGGAAGATTGACACCATTAATAAGACTATATGATGCAAATAATGGAGCAGCCAACAATGGATCCATGTGTGCTTATATAGATCAAGCTAATAACAAGATCTGTATGCTAGATCCGGCAACCGGTGTGATTACAAAAGAATATGATTTCAGAAGCTATCAGACCATAGGAAACCTTGTAGATAAAATAAATACCGATGCTTCATATTATTCAATTAACTATGTAGCAGATTCACTTTTCGATTTATCAACTTTTATAAATCCGTCTGTTTTTAATATTGCAAATATTCCACAGAGAGAATCGATTAAATATTACTTAAACGGCGGAATCGATGATGACTTCGAGATAAATGAACTGAGCACAAAATATTCTTTATACAATTATCCTGTGTCAACATATGCACTTGATGGGTATTATTATGGTGAAGAGGGTCATATCGAACAGATTAAAAAGTTTACCGAATTATGTTACACGCAAAATGCTCTTGGAAATCCAGTAATAGGTGTAATAGGTTGTAAACCAAAAACAGAAGAACAAACGTTGGACGAATATATAGACATGCTGGATGATTTTCAACAGCGCACCACAGACCTGTTTAAGAACAATTATGATGATGCCGGAGCTTATATGTTTGTAGTATGCGGAGACCTTGCAGGGTTTGGTGATGATGGAATTTACGAATACAGGCCTGCGGTTTCCATAGCATCAATGTTGTCCACACTGGATAGAAACCAGCCTTTAATAAACAAAAAAATAAAAAATGTAACCGACGATTTTATGCATTTCAATCAATACCAAATAAACAGACTGGTTACTATGAAAATCAATCCTATAGTAAAAACATTAAGCGGGCATTATGGTTTACTTTCATCAGTCACAAGATATGGAGATTATGTATCAGAAAAAGAGCTTTTTGATTCATTAATGGTGACCAGAATAGGTCAAGAAATAGTTTATAGATTATCGCAGGAATTTGAAACACAACCAGGAAACAACATGAGCATGATTGCACTCAGAACTATAGACAGTAAGCTTGATAATATATTGCATCAGCTTATCGAAGAAGATTACTTAAAAGACTATAGCTATGAGGTTATCCAGCAGGGAAATGAGGTCTATTTGAAAGTAAGCTACATACCTGTATCAGAAATTGAATTTGTGAATGTGTTGGTGAGAATATGAGATTACAAGCAAATAAATGCTGCAGTATAAATGACTTTACCAGTTTAATACATTCAATTATCAAACACTCATACCCAGACATTACTTTTATCAAGGCATTCCCTAAAGATGCAGAGGCAATCAATTACAAAACCCCGATAATTACACACAAGATTATTAAACGTACACCGACTAAAGCCGTAAAACCAAGACTCTTTGAAATAGAAAATAAAGGCGACTATTCAAATCAGATAACAGTACAGCAATTCGACTATATACTAGAATTCTCTATCTGGACTGAAAATGCAGACGAAGCAGATGAAACATTAGAGACATTTGAAGACGAAGTTATACAGGCATATATCGGTGATTACAAAGAAAATGGCGTACAGGAAATTGTGTTTACAGAGCAGCGAGAAGATAATCTGGCAAATGATTGGAGTTCTAAATATGTCAGCAGGCACATAAGGTACATGGTTAGGATAGAAAAACAGTCAATTGTCAGAACAAAAAACATAGCAGCAATCACGACTAGAGTAAACGACAACCTCGAATTTGTTTTTCAATAACAAATTCATCTTTAACAAATAAAAGGAGGAATCATGATGCCAGAAATTTATGAGCATCTTCCAGGTTTTCAAGTAACCTACAAAGATGGCGGGCTTATTGCTCCGATCGATGGGCCTACCACTGGTAGTGTGCTTATTATTGGAACCGCTACTGACGGACCTGTTGGAGAAGCCACAAGGTACGTAAAGCAGGAATCTGCTGAAAGTATTTTCGGCAAATATTATAATCCTGCAACAAGGCAGAAGATTGAAGGATGCACTATGCTGTTGTCAGCCATGGAAGCGTACAATGCAGGATGTAGAGATATCAGACTTGTACGTTATGGCGGCACCTTTGCTTCTGCTGTTGTTAAAAGAGAACCTGTTGGAGCAGAAAGTGCATCACAGGATGCAATAAAACTTACCTCTGTTTATAACGGTTCTGTTTATAACAGTGTTGGTTATAAGGTTGAAACAACTGTTGTTGAAAACCTCTATACCGAACCTACCATTAATCAGGTGTTTAAAATCGAAAAGCCGGCTATCAAATCAAACAGCTGGGCAGGTGGAAAATATCTGATCTATCCGTTTAAGACAACTTCTGCTGGTCAAATACTCAGCGGTGGAGAATCAAAAGTTCCAGTAATTGATATTGTATCAACTTCTTCAGGTGCACTGGATGCAATGATTTACTATAAAGTTGTCATCGAAGCTGACGACGGAACGCTGTATATTCGGAGAGGCAAAACTGGACAGCCTGTTGAATTCGAACTTACAGATATAAAAACCCTAAACAGCT
>Ga0209723_1003642_pt1 | contig 18223 bp, 16 predicted proteins | sample BiotimSIPDNA_2_FD_185750 | JGI IMG/M metagenome (GOLD analysis project Ga0209723, IMG submission 185750) | Anaerobic biogas reactor microbial communites from Washington, USA - Biogas_R2 time_0 SIP DNA (SPAdes) (version 2) | ecosystem: Engineered > Bioreactor > Anaerobic > Unclassified | place... | reverse complement strand
CAGCCAGCCCCAGATAGACGATCATACGCGGGGTATTCCCCAGGGGAACGATTTTCTCCACCGCAGAGGATATCGTAACTTGACGACCCACGCTGTCAGTTATTGTTCGGGAAATAGTTTCTGCGTCTTCGGGTGTTGTCACTGCTATATTATTGCTGCCGCATCCGGCCATTAGACCAACAATAAAAAAAACCAGTATTATTAATACCATTGCTTTACTTAATTTTTGCATTCGTTTCCGCCCTTTCATTTTAGAAATTTATGGCTTACGTCCGCCTTCCAGTATTAATGATCCTGCAGTCGGTGCTACCAGCCCCGGCTATAGTTTTTAAAACAGTCGACACATACGATTTTACCCTCTTGCAACCGCATTTTATGCTCCGGGGCCCCTTCGCCGCAGATTTCGCAAAGAATAGTAGTAAAAATCCGGGCTTTTTCCGGTAACTCAAATTCAGGTTCTGAAAAGGTAAATATTTCATCCACCGGGGCATTGAGCAGGTATTCCTGCCACTGAGAACGTTCCAGTCCGTCATGATTTTTAGCCTTGAGGCATACTCGTATTCTCTTATCGTTTTTGCGGTCGTAAAAAGAAAACGCCTGCTTGCCTGTACCACGATAAAGCAGGTTTCCCTTGCCAATGGTACAGCTCAAGATGGCCTGAACAGCGTCAACACCGCAGGCATCGTTTTCAGTAACACAAACGATTTCTTCATCATCTGATACCCCGATCCCTATCTTCTCCGCTGCCGCCTGGCAGGCCTTGAAGCCTATAGCCAGACCAGGGCACTGGTGACCATGAAATGCCACCGATTTTTCCCATAGTTCTTTATTCATCTGCATCCCCTCCCTTAGTCTTAAACCAATTCTGGAAAACAAAAAAAGGCCATTAAGCAGTAACAACTGCCTGCAGCCTTCATGAACATGATTAGGTAAAAATCAGGTTGCCTTTCCCGTAAGTGCAGCCTGAAATGACCTGAACAGCATCCATCCTGCAGGAATTGGTTTTGGCTACTGTCAGTAGTTGCTCATCCTGGTCCGTGTCGATATCCAGATATTTTTGGGCAAATTCTGCTGCTCTGCCCCCATCTGCAGACCCGGGCAAATGTTTTTCCGCCATTACTAATTTTGGCACAGTATAACATGTTTTAATTCGCGGTTCGTTAGATTCAAAACCGCCTTCTGGATAAACATATTTCATCAATCAAATATCGAAGCATCATTATTTATCTTTACCTGAAGATCCCCCCCCTGGGGCAAACAATCATTGATAATCAGCTTTAAAGTCATTACATGATAATTATATGCATACACTGTATAAAAATATTTACGAAGGCGTGATATTAATGCCAACCATAAATTCCTTTATTCGTTTTTTGCATGCTTCTCCCGGCACCCCAATTGTTGACATTTATACCGACGGTAACCTGGTTATAAAGGATCTGGCTTATAATGACACCAGCGAATACCTGGTAACGGGGCCGGAAAATATGCATATACAGGTGTATCCTTCCGGTACAGATACTGATCCGCTGCTGGACACCGAACTGACTATACCCCCCAGTGAAACGATCACTGCTGCCATCATAGGCGCTGCGCCGGACATCAGTCTTCTGCCCCTGTATTACACTGTGGCCGTAAGGGATAATGATGATGCACTCCTTCGCTTTACCAATTTATCCCCCCGGGCATCTGCCGTTAATTTAACCATTGAAGATGGTGCCACACTATTCAGCGATGTTGCTTATACCCAGGTCACCGATTTCCAGGTTATAGCACCCGAGACTTATAGCCTGCAAATATTCAGGGCTGATGAGGAAGAAAGGTATTTAGCATCGGGGTTGGTGGAAGTCGTCCCCCGGTATGCCTATACGGTATATGCCATTGGATTAACAGAGGGTGAACCGCCGGTGGAAATTGGTTATTTCAACGATCTTATCCCTTATTACACCGATGAGGTCCGGGAAACAGTCTTCAGTAAGGATACCCTACAAACCGGCAATGCTCCTCGCATCAACCTCCTTTATAAATAGATAAATCAGTCCTTGATGCAGACTTCATCACCTGTTCAAGGGCTGATTTGCTGTTTTTAGAAATGATTTTTTCGTTTCCTGCTGTCACATTGGTCAGTAAAGCACAGGAGGCTGTTACCCATACGATAAAAGCCGCCTGTGCTTTTGAGGAGAATATTGAGGGGCCAATTTATTTACTGCGGTTTTCTTCCATTTCCCTTAAGGCCTTGCGGTCAACTTTCTTCATGCCGGTACGGGGGATATCATCCAGGAATTCAACATATCTGGGCACTTTATAGGCCGCCAGTGATTCCCGGCAAAAAGCAATCACTTCTTCTTCCGTCATGGTTTCCCCAGGTTTTAACACCACGAACACCTTGACTGATTCACCGCGAATGGGATCGGGAACTCCAATAGCTCCTGCATCAAGGACCTTGGGATGGGTGTACAGCAATTCGTCAATATCCCGGGGATAAATATTAAAACCGCTGGAATTTATCATGTCCTTGGTACGCCCCACGATAGTTATATAACCATCCTCATCCATCGTGGCAATATCACCGGTATAAAACCATCCGTCCCTGATGGCATTAGCCGTCTCTTCGGGATTGTTCCAGTATTTTTCAATGATCAGGGGACCTTTCAGGATCAATTCGCCGGGCTCATTGACGGTCATTTCATCAGTACCATTTTTAATATCGACGATTTTCACATCCATGTCCGGGAAAGGTATCCCTACTGTGCCGGGTTTGCGCTTTCCTTTGGGATTGACCATTACACCATTGGTGGTTTCAGAACCGCCGAAACCTTCAATTATGGTTGAACCGGTAATGGACTCAAATTTTCTTAAGGCCTCCACCGGCAAGGGAGCAGATCCCGACAGAAGGAAGCGAATGGAACTGGCTTTAGATTCTGGCAGCCGGGGATGCATATTAAGCATCTGTATCAAAGCCGGAACAGCCGGCCAGTATGTGGGCAGATATTTATCGATAGCGGTTAAAACATTGTCAGGAGTTACCTCCGGCACCAGTATCATGGTTCCGCCGCTGGACAGATTGGCATTGATCTGCATATTAAAGCCATAAATGTGATAAAGGGGTACAGTACATAGTGTGCGCAATTCCTGCGGCGGGAACATGGCTTTGGACCATTCGATGAAAACCGTATAAAAAGCCACAAAATTTGAATTGGTCAAACAACATCCTTTGGGAACACCGGTAGTCCCTCCGGTATAAATCAGGATAACTGTATCCTTGTTATCCAGGTGTATATCCGGTTCGAGATCACTGGCTCCGGCAATCAAGTCTGCTAAATTAAATATATCCGGCGCCTCTTCCAGAGCAGTTTCCTGACCGGGCACCTGCATAATGATCAACCTTTTGAGAGTGGTCTTGCCGGAACGCATGATTTCCAATACTTTTGGTACCACCGGACCAAAAACTATCACTGTTTCAGCGCCACTGTCGTTGAAATTGTAGACCATTTCCGGAATAGTATAAAGAGGGTTGATCGGCACAATAATAGCACCGATTTTCATAATCGCGTGGGAGGAAAATACGAATTCCGGGATATTGGGCAGTACCAGGGCCACCCGATCGCCGCGCCGGACCCCAAGCTCCAGCAATGCATTGGCCAATTTTTTGGCGGTCTGATTGGTCTCCCAGTAAGTGTAGGTCTGATCATTACAGTAAATGTATGGTTTATCGGGATTGGCCCTTACCCATTTGATGAATTCATCCTTCATGGTGGTAATGGGATAATAACAAGTGCCCGGCACTCCTTCGTCATACCACTTCTGCCATCTTCTTTCCATTGTCAATTTAAATGCCCCTTTCATAAATGAATATTTACCATTAATGTTAACGATCCCAGCGGCCCGCATTTCTTAATTCTTCCACGACTTTTTCTCCCGCTTCTATTAGGACTGGCACATTTACTTTGCCCACCCGGGTCAGAGGGAAGGGTTCACTGGCCGGCCAGACTTCAACATGGATGGGTCTTTTATAGGCTGCCAGGTTTTTGCAGTATTCCATGATTTCTTCGGGTTGTATGTCTTCGCCAGGTTTAGGCTGTACATAGGCAAAAACTCCGTCAACAAATATCTCATGGGGCAGTCCAATCACCTGGGCCTGTGCTACTTTGGGATGCCGGGAAATGAAATCAGTGATTTCATCGGGGAATACCAGATAACCTTTGGGTTTAATAACAAATTTTCTGCGGCCGGCAAATTTCAAGCCTTCATAACTGCCAAAATTATGGAAATAGCCCATGTCACCTGTATAAAGAATTCCTTCTTTAGAAATCGTTGCTGCAGTTGCATCCGGATTGTTATAGTAGCCCAAAAATACTATGGGACCATGTACACAAATTTCGCCGACTTCACCGGGAGGCATTTCCCCGCCGGCAGTCCCGTCTTCATTCATTGGCATACGAATAGTGACAGGAGCATATTCCGGAAATACCTGTCCCACCTGTCCCGCCATTTCTTCTAAAGAGATCCCCCGGGGAGTTGCGGTGAAATAACCGGCACATTCTGTCATCCCCAAAGAAGTACCAAAAGTAGCGGCCATCCTGGACATCTTTTCCAGGAAAGGTACATCGACTGCACTGCCGCCGTAAAGAATATAACGCAGACTGCTGATATCATAGGTCTCATACTTGGGATCCAGCCAGAGCATGCGAAACATAGTGGGAACACCGCCCCACCAGGTGGGCTTGTATTTATCGATGCTTGACAGTACTGCCGGGGGGCTGTACATACCAAGAGAGATTACCGTCCCTCCCACAAACCAAACCGTCATGGGGCCCTGACAGGTTCCAGCCACATGACTGGTGGGCATGGAATTCAGATAACGGCTGTCAGTGCCATATAAACCAACCTCCCGGGAAAATACCGCATTATTGGTCAGGGTGTTCTCATGACATATCAGGGCCGGTTTCGGTTCTCCCGTAGAACCGGTAGTAAATATAATTATATGGGGATCCCGGGTACCAAGTTCATAATACTCCTGCCGCAAGGCTGCAATAAGCCTTTCATCAGTTTTAAGTTCTTCCAGGGCTGCCGGAGAAAAAAGTTCCTCGAAATTTTGGCATCCAGCAAGGAAATCCTCCTGTTTCCCGCCCGGTGTCAGCTGAACATAATGCTTTATAGAAGGAACCGCCTGCTGAACTTCTTGGACCAGGTCTCTGAAATCCCGCATAGGTGTATTGCCCAAACAGAAAAAAGCTGTGGGATCAATCTTTTTCATATCCCTGATAACCTCGTCGGGCATTAGACGAACATCCAATGGTGTCATAACAGCACCGACTGTTGCACAGGCATAGGTGAGCATATGAAACTCCGGCCAGGCCAACCATTGGGCAACTACTATATCACCTTTTTTAATCCCCATCTTTTTCAAACGCAATGCGTAAAGAGTAATATTTTCATCAAATTCTTGGTAGGTATAAGTTCTTCCGGTGTCAGCACTCACCAGGGCTGGATTCTCCGGGGTGATGGCCGCCCATTTTTTAATATAGTCGGTAAGCAGCGGCAATTTCCATTCTGTTAACAGTTCATCTTTAAGCGGTATTTTGTACATTACTTCCCTTCCTTTCTCTCCATATGCATAAGCTGGTTTTTCCTGCCATGATTTGCTTTATAGTATTAATATGCAAAAACCATACCACTTTTAATAAAAAAGCTTGCCCAGTCTAATTCATGCACTGACAAGCTTTTCTAAAAACCACCGTTATTTCTTAACACAATAATACTGTTAACACCTGTTCACTATCCTGACATTCTGAAACATCTGTTAACATTACCGCTGTTAATTATTTTTCCCCTCTTCATCCACTTTATACTTTTCCATCTTTTTATAAAGGGTCGTGCGTGAGATCCCTAATTCCCTCGCAACCTGACTGACATTTCCTTCATAGGCCTGCAGAAGTTCAATGATCAGCAGTCTTTCTTCCTCCTGCATAAGTAGCTTGCTCAGTTCCCGGGCTTCCTTGATGGATCTTCCCGGTTTTTTCAAAGCGGGCAATTCTCGACCCGAGTTCCTGTCCAGCTGACCAGGAAATAAATCGTCCGGCAGATCTGCTGCGCTTAACCGGGCACCTTTGGCAGTGTTCAGCATGCGTTCGATAACATTCTGCAATTCCCGGACATTGCCGGGCCAATCATAGGCTTCCAGGCTGGCAAGCATGGCGGGGTCCAGACTGTTTTTTTCCTCCTCCCAGTAAGCATAAGAATCTTTCAGAAAATAATTGGTCAGCAGCCGGATGTCTTCCTGGCGTTCCCGCAGTGGTGGTATCATAATTGATATCACATTAAGACGGTAATATAAATCTTTGCGAAAGCGCTTATATTCCATTTCCGTCAGCAGATCTTTGTTGGTAGCACAAATAATGCGAACATCAACTGGTATTGACTGTGTACCTCCTATCCGGGTGATACTCTTTTCCTGAATGACCCGGAGTAAAACAGCCTGCTGTTCTATCGGCATGTCACCAATTTCATCCAGGAAAATCGTCCCCCCGGAAGCCAGTTCAAATTTCCCTGGATTTCCACCTTTGCGAGCACCTGTGAAAGCCCCCTCCGCATAACCAAAGAGTTCGCTGCCAATTAGTTCCCGGGGGATCGCTCCGCAGTTTATGGCTACAAACGGACCTTTTTTGCGCCGGGAATAATTATGGATGGCCTGGGCAAATAATTCCTTCCCGGTTCCACTTTCGCCTTCAATTAAAACATTACTCCTGCTATGGGCAGCCATTTTAGCATTTTCTATCAGTTCATTCATAGCCGGGTGGCCGGTAATGATATCTTCGAAATTAAATGTTGCCTTGGCCCCGCTGAAACGATTGACCAATTTACGGACATCCTTGATGGGACGCAGCATCAGCAACCCGCTGTTTACTATACCCTGTTCATTGATTATCGGTGTCCCCGAAACCAGCAAATGTATCTGTTCACCAGATTTTCCATATATGAACTCCACATCCCGGAAAGGGATGCGCCGGGAAAACATCTCTTTGAAAAAGGGGTTTTTACCTTGCAAAATTTCTTCCTGCAGCTTTATTTTTATGTCATCAAGAAAATCTCCCCAGTTTTGCTGCACAACATTATTAAGAAACTCGAATTCCCCGCTCCGGTTTACTATTACTACCCCATCGGACATATTCATCATTACATTGTTCAAGTTGCGGTTAAGCAATATCAGTTCATTGTTTTTAGAAGTCAACTCTTCTGTTCTTTGCTTGACCCGGATTTCCAATTCATCACGGGCCGCTTGTAATTCTTCCTTGAGCAGCTTCTTTTCCGTTATATCGTTAGCTGCTACAATACCAATCATTTCATCGTTCATATAAGTGGTGCCGAAAAAAACATCAACCCAGATAGCTTCACCGTTCTTTTTCATAATCTTAAATTCATAATTGGCTGGTACTGTTTCTCCCTGCAGGCGGGCCTGGCCCCTTTCCCTGATCAAATCACGGTAGTCCGGATGACAAATATCCCAAAAATTCTTCTGCGTCATTTCTTCAAAAGTAAACCCTAAAGTGTTTTCAACGGCCGGATTCACATAAATCACCTGACTATCGCGATAAACATAGACCAGGACCGGAATATTCTCAGTCAGGATCCGGAAAGAGTTGATCTCTGTCATTTGATTTTGTATCACTTTTTTTAAAATGCTATTATCGTCCTGGTTAGTTTTTTGGCTGTTTTTTTCTGATATTCCCATATGAAAACTCCTGCTAAAATATAATGATTTATAACTATTCTACAACAATTGAACAACTGTATTCAATTGTTAACACCTTGCTTCATAAGGTAAGCGGACAAGGAAAGATTCAACGTGGTCAAACCAAAAAGAGCTCCATAAAAAAATCCCCTTGTCCGGGGATTTTACATTTTTCCTGGTCAAATACTACTGCAAACCGATTATCATCTTTTTTGCCGCTGGCCCCGGCATCATCCTGCCTGTCCCGTCAAGGTTTTTTCGCTGCCCCGGACTATAAAATCACCGCGAGGTCCAGTCGCCGGGATCGATCCCCCGGGCACGCAGCCATTCTGCAGTTTGGCCCATGATGATCAAGGGCTGTCGGGACAGTTCTGCCAGATTCCTGGATCCGGTCATAAGGGCGGCTGCCTGGAGTCCATATAAAAAACCTTGCAGATATGATTCGACACCGGCCTCCCCTTCCCGAACATATGCTTTTAAAAAGGGGGCTGCCAGGCCTATCATATCAGCACCCATTGCTATCGCTTTTGTTGCCTCTACCGGGGTCCTGATTCCCCCGGAGGCAATAATGACAATGGGCAGCTGCAAGGCCTTGATCTCGCCTAAACTCCAGGCGGTCGGTATGCCCCAGTGCTCAAATCCTTCTGCCATCAACCCGCTGCGTTGGTTTTCAATAGTTATAAAATTGGTTCCACCCTGCCCGCCATTATCGAATATGCGAATCCCGCAGGCAAACAGCTTCTCCACTGTTTCCCGGCTGAAACCAAAACCAACTTCTTTAGCTATAACCGGAACCGGACTGACTGCGGCTATTTCTTCCACATTTACCAATACATTTTTAAAGGACCTTTCCCCCTCCTCCATGGCAATTTCCTGGGGGACATTGAAGTGGAGCTGCAAAGCATCTGCATCTATTATTTTTACCGCTTTTACAGCTTTATCCGGTGGTTCATCAGCGCCTATATTGGCCAGTATCAATCCCTGGGGATTTTTTTCGCGTACAATGGCAAAGGAAGATATGGTATCGGGATCTTCAATTGCAATGTTAAGAGAGCCGACTGCCATGGGAATATTATATTTACCGGCCAGGGAAGCCAGGCATTGGTTGATGCCCCGAGCACGTTCAGTGCCTCCGGTAATCGCATTGATCATTAATGGCCATGCTATATTTTTACCCAGAAAAGTCTGACTCAGGTCGATTTCATCAATAGCAAGGCCGGGGATGGAATTATTCAGCAGAAAAGTATCCGTAAATCCGTTTGTCATCGGCCCATCCCCTGTTAATATGCTTATATCTATATGTTCATCTTTACGAATTTTCCTGATGGTTTAAGCCCTCCCTGCAATCAATGCTGCCTTTTCCAGTGCCTCCTGATCATTTATATTGAAAAATAACTCGTCCAAATTACCAAAAGAGGCTAATTCCTCTTCTTCAATTATGAGGGCATCCAATTCTTCAAACAATCTGGTCAGTTTCAAACGATCCGTTTCCAGATTATACTTTAACCGGGGCAGACATTTTTTGTTATAGACTGCAGACATCGGCTGTAAATAGCCTTTGATCCTGGGTACCACGCTGTCTTTATCCCCCAATTTTCCCAGTAGAAATTCAGCGATGCGCATATCCATAAAAGGCATATCACAGCCCAGAATAAAAACATTGTCACAGGATGCATAGCTAAGGGCTGCGTGCATCCCCCCTACCGGACCTTTATCGGCATAAATATCTCCATGGACCTGGTACCCATATTTCTCGTAAAGTTCAGGTTCGTTGCTGATGATTATTATTTCCTTAAACAGGGGAGTAAATTTATCGATAATGATTTCGATGATGGGTTTACCGCTGATCTCAGCAAAAGCTTTATTAAATTTCATCCGGGTACTTTTACCCCCGGCATTGATAACTCCACTTGCCAGCATATAAATTCCTCTTCCCTGGAAATCCACTGCCATAATACTTGGTGAAAAAAAGGCTGCCAACGGCAGCCTGTAATACCTACGCTCCTCAGCCCCTGGTTCTGGCAGCACAATCATTGCAGCTGCTGCTGTAATTAACGGCTTTGTTCTTTCCGGTATTGAACATAGATAATAATTGCTTTATATTTCCGGATTTACATTCCGGACACTGGACTTTATCCTTATCCGCATTGGAAATCAACGAGCTGAATATAAACCCGCAATCATTGCAAGCGAATTCAAAAATAGGCATTTATAATCCCCCAATTAAAAATCAGGCCTTATTCTGACGGCGTGGATTCCTCGGGAGATGTACTTTCTTCCGAATCAACCGGTTCTGTCATCTCCGCCACTTCTTCTGTTTCATTATCATTCGCTTCTGATATTTCCGCCACTTCTTCTGTTTCTTTATCATCCGGTTCTGATATTTCTGCCACTTCTTCGGTTTCATTGATTTCAACAACTTCAGGTTCGACGGCTTCTCCCCCTGTTTCTTCCGTCATATCGTCCTGTTTTTGCAGATATTCTTCTACTTCCTGGGCTTCTACATCAACCTGAGCTTCCTTAATCGACAGGCTGATCCTTTTTTGTTCATTATCAATACTTAATATTTTCACATTCACTTCTTGACCAACTTCTACAACATTTTCCGGTTTATCCACCCGATAATCTGCCAGTTGGGAGATATGGACAAGTCCATCAACACCTGGTTCAACTTCAATAAAAGCACCAAAAGTTGCTGTCCTGACTACCTTGCCTTTTATTATCTCCCCTTCACTATATTTATCCATAACGACTTCCCAGGGGCTCTTCATTAACTTTTTGCGGCTCAATGATACCCGGTCTTTTTCCCGGTCGACCCCCAGAATATAAACTTCTATTTCTTCTCCTTCAGTCAAAACATCAGAAGGATGGGGAATTCTCCTGTAATCCAATTCAGAAATATGCAGTAATCCTTCATAGCCGCCCAGATCAAGGAACGCACCATAATCAATGATTCTTTTTACTTTTCCAAGACGTATTTGACCTGTTTCAATGCTGTTCCAGAATTCTTCTCTTTTCTGCCTTTTCTCTTCCTCAGCCAGTTCCTTACGGGAAATAACCACCTGGGAACCCCTACGTTTATTACGGTTGAATTCGATAATATTAAATTCCATCTCCCGGCCGATATACTCTTCCAGGTTTTTTACATACCCGTCACCAATATGGGAGGCGGGAAGGAAGCTGGTTATTCCTATGTCTACCAGTAAACCGCCTTTAACACTTCCGGTTACTTTACCCAATACAGTCCGGCCCTCATTGAATACATCTTCCAATTTATCCATGGCCCGTTTGGTGTCAACTTTTTTCTTGGACAGCAGTATATTACCGTCATCATCCCATTTTAATACCAATACTTCTATTTCATCGCCTACCTGGACGATTTCTCTCGCCGAGTTGACTTCCTGGGAAGATATTTCACGCAATGGTATCAGTCCCTCAGATTTGCCGCCAACATCGACCATTACCTCATCGTCGTTTACCTGAACAACAGTACCTTTTATTACATCTCCTTTGCCCGGAGAAGCAATGTCTGCCATTTCAGCTTCCATGGTGGCGAAAGATTCCTCCTGATTTTGAACCCCCTGATCCTCCACGACCTCCGATTGCAGATCATTCGCGGGTTCACTTTCCTGATTCTGCTGAACCTCTTGTTCTTCAGTTGCCTGGTTCAGTTCCTGGTTTTCCTTTTCGTCGTACGCCGTCATCCTATCCAATACCTCCTTAATTATCCAGTCCGGTGTAGAAGCGCCGGCAGTAATACCTGCCTTTGACACTCCAGCAAACCACTGCATTTCGATTTCTTCTGCGTTTTCGATCTGAATGGTTTTTACTCCGGTACCCAAACACTCTTTGGTAAGAGTGGCCGTATTCGAACTCTGTTTATCGCCAATTACCAGCATCATATCGACCTGGCGGCATATTTCCAGAGTTTGTTCCACCCTTTTCCTGGTAGCGGAACAAATTGTATTAAATATCCTTACTTCTTCCGCTTTGGTACACAAAGCCCGGGCAATCTCATAAAATTTCTCTTCGTCCTTGGTGGTCTGAGAAACCAGAGCAATTTTACGATATTTGTCCAGATTATTTGTCTGGGATATTTCATTTATTACTGTTGCTTTATTATCACACCAACCGAGGATTCCTATTACCTCAGGATGGTTTATGTCGCCAAAAATAAATATCTCATAATCTTCCTGCAGCAAAAACTGAACTGTTTTATGTACTTTGCTCACCAGGGGGCAGGTAGCGTCAATAATTTTTATACCCATGCCCCCTGCTGTTTTTATTATATCCGAACCTACGCCGTGTGACCTAATTATAATACCACTATTTTTATCTTTAAGCAGTTTCAGGTCATCAACCGGGTTTATGCCCCGGTCTTTCAAATAGTCGATAACAGCGGCATTGTGAACCAGGGGCCCTAAACTATGCCAGGTACCAGGCTCATCAGCAGTTTTTTCTGCCATATTCAGTGCTCTTTTTACTCCAGCACAAAATCCAGCATTTTTTACAATATAAACCTGCAAATTTTCACCTTTTCCATTAATACTTCGTACTTTTAAGCTTAAATCCTTCTATTTACATCTAAGCAGATTGATTTCGTCAGCAATCTGCTTACTTAGAGCTTCAAGGTTCTTACTGTTGATTTTTCTGTCATTCTCACTATCATATTTTATCGGTTCACCAAATACAACCTTTACGGTACGAAAAGGAATCTTATGCTGGGTACCAATACAAGCAACAGGAATTACACAAGCACCCGTTTTCATAGCAATCAATGCCGTTCCGGCCTGGGCAGTAACGTCAGTGCCTACATTCCTTCTGGTCCCTTCAGGAAAAATACCCAGAATCTCACCTTTTTCCAGGATCCTGATGGCATTTTTTATAGCACCCAAATCTGCCGTGCCCCGTTTAACTGGAAAAGCATTGATAGAGGTAAGGAATTTACCAAATATTTTATTCTGGAAAAATTCTTCCTTGGCCATATAGTGAATTGGCCGCTTGATCAGGAGCGCGATAACAATAGGATCATAATAACTCAAATGGTTAGAAGCTATAATCTGTGCCCCTTCTTCGGGCACATTATGTAATCCTTCATGTTTTATGCCCAGGAAAAGGAAAAGTACTTTTCCTATCGCTTTCAATAAATTGTACAACATAATTATTCTCCCCGGATAATGGCCAGCATTCTTTTCAGCACCTCTGCCACTGTCAAATCAGTGGTGTCAATAATGATAGAATCTTCGAGAACCTTCAAAGCCCCCACCGGTCGCTGATAATCACTTTTATCCCGGCGGTTTAAATCATCACGGATGGAATCGGCAGTTACTGAATAACCCGCCTGATTAAACTCCTCTGTACGCCTCCTGGCCCGTTCCTCAATTTCAGCAGTAAGGAAAAATTTAAAATCGGCATCGGGCAAAACAATTTCGCCAATATCTCTGCCGTCCATCACCACACTATTATTGCGGGCCATCTCCTGCTGCTGCTTGACCAGAATTTCTCTTACCAGTGGAAATAGAGCAACTCGGGATACTAAATCTCCGACTTGCGGTGAACGGATCACGCTGGTAATATCTTCATGATCACAAATAATTTTTTGCGTTTGGGAATTTATTTCGAAGTGTATTCTGGTTTTCTCTGCCAGGTCTCTTACAGCGGTTTCATTGTCAATATCAATGTTTTCCCTGATTACTTTCCAGGTTATAGCCCGATACATTGCCCCGGTGTCAATATAGATAAATCCCATTATTTTTGCAAGTTCTCTGGCCAGAGTACTTTTTCCTGCGCCAGCTGGTCCATCAATCGCTATCTTCATCAACTTACCACCCGATTTTACTTATATTTCATTTTAGCACAATGCGCTATTATGTGAAACCAGACATAGGGACAAAATTAGACCTGGTCATTGAGGCATATTGCGGTCTGGACTCCTCCCCGTAACCTTGGACAGCAAAAACCAGAAATCCGGAAAGGAAATATTAACCGCCTGAGCTTCCTGGATAGTTGTTTCTCCCTCACATAATTGAGCAGCGATTGCCAGGCTCATGGCGATGCGGTGGTCACCCCGGCTGGACACGATCCCTCCCTTAAAACCATCCCGGTCTCCTATTATGCTGAATCCGTCGCCATTTTCTTTGATCTTAACCCCCAAGGCGGTCAATTCCTCAACAGTTGCTTTGATGCGATCCGTTTCTTTTACTCTAAGTTCCCCAGCATTTCGCACCGTGGAAACACCTTCAGCATTTGCCATCGCTACAGCCAATATCGGTAATTCGTCTATGAGCCGGGGTATTATTCCCCCTTCAATAGTTATGCCCTGCAAATCTGCACTTCTCACCAATATATCAGCAACAGGCTCACCGCCAATTATCCGTTGATTTTCGATTTTCAAATTGGCACCCATCTGCTCTAATGCAGCCAGGATTCCATCCCGGGTCGGGTTGATACCCACATCCCTGATGAGTAGTTCTGCGCCCGGCACTATTGAGGCTAAAACCAGGAAATAGGCCGCCGAGGAAATGTCTCCCGGCACCAAAAACTCCTGGGGGGATAATTCTCTGCCGGGAACCAGTCTGATTTGTCCCTCCGCAATTGACAGATCAGCCCCCATGGCTGCCAGCATCCTTTCACTGTGATCCCGGGTGGGATTGGCTTCACTGATCACGGTATTTCCTCCGGCAGTAAGGCCCGCCAGCAAAAGGGCCGATTTGACCTGGGCACTGGCAATGGCTGGTTGATATCTTATCCCTTGCAGGGATTTTCCCCTTATTGCCAGGGGCGGAAATTGGTTGTCCTGTCGTCCGTATATTTCCGCCCCCATTCTTTGGAGGGGCTCAATAACCCTTTTCATAGGCCTTCCCACCAATGAATCATCACCGGTTAAAACCGTAAAAAATTCCTGGGCAGAGAGCAAGCCGCCCAGAAGGCGCATCGTCGTGCCCGAGTTGCCGCAGTCCAGAACAGCCCTCGGCTCTTTAAGACCCTGGAGTCCTTTTCCTTTTACCACTAAATAGTCATCCTGCCGTTTTATATCTATCCCCAACCGGGTCATACATCTGCTGGTGGAATCAATATCTTCTGCCTGTAAAATGTTTTTGATCCGGCTTTCCCCCTGGGCCAGTGATGTCAGTATCAAGGCCCGGTGTGAAATGGATTTATCCGCATTAACAAATATCTCTCCTTTTATACTTTCAGCCCTGGTAAGTGTGATATTCATTATTTACTCCTTATCGTACCCATGCTTTGACAGCATGCTTTTTTAATGCTTCCACTGCCAGAATGGCTTTATCTGCGGAAGGTACCCCGATCCTTATGGTGCCCCCGTCACCATCCCGGACATGAAGGATTTCCAGATCAACTATGTTAATATTTTCAGCGCCCATAATATTCCCCAGGTTCCCAATAATACCAGGCTTATCCGGTACAATACAGATCACATCGACAAAACCTGGCAGCAGGCCTTTGCGCACTTGTGGTATTTCACTTCTAATTTGCCTGGCCTCCTCGAGTATTCGGTATAATTCCGTCTCATTATTCTCCCTGAGCAAATGACGAATACCATTTAAGATATCAATAAACTCATCCAGCCCTTCGATAACTGGTTCTCGATTGGAAAATAGAATTTGCCGCCATAAGACAGGATCAGAAGAAGCAATTCGGGTCGTATCCCGGAAGCCGCCGGCTGCCATGTTAAGCTTATCCCTTTCGCCATGGGTAAGGCTGACCAGGGCAGATGCAGCAATATGCGGTATGTGGCTGATAGCTGCTGTAATTTCGTCATGGCGGGCTGCTTCCATAATAAGCATGTCGGCACCGGTTGTTTTTAATACAGCCATTAATTTAGCGGTTATTTCGTCAGGTGTGCCGGGGGCCGGGGTAAGAACATAAACGGCATTTTCAAACAGATATTTGTCCGCATTTATGATCCCCGGTGCCTCTCCCCCTGCCATGGGATGACCTCCGACAGCAAATACTTGTTCCGGCAAATGGGCAAACATTTCCATAACCTGATACTTGGTGCTGGCAGCATCCGTTATAATAGTACCCGGCTTTAAATCATTTCTGATAGCTGCAATGATATCAGGGAAAGTACTGATGGGCGTGCACAAGATGATGATATCAGCCTTCTTAGCCCCGGTTTCAAGGGAGGCAGCTGTGTCAATGGCCCCCAATTTCAGTGCTTTTTCAACTACCAGTGGGTCCCGGTCAGAGCCAATAATTTGGTTTACTGCTGGTGAACCCTGGAGGGCCAATCCGATGGATCCTCCAATCAACCCCAGTCCTACGATCAGGATGTTGGGGCCCATTTTATTGTCCCTCATCAGTTTTCAGCATTTTATATAATTTGTTGATTTTAATTACCAACCTGGCAAAGTTCTCTGGAGTCAGGGATTGGGGTCCATCTGACAGGGCTTCACTGGGATTTTGATGCACTTCTATCATGACCCCGTCGGCACCGGCACCAATGGCTGCCATGGACATGGGTGCCACCAGTTTCCATTTGCCGGTCCCATGACTGGGATCCACAATTACCGGTAAATGAGTCAGGTTTTTTATTACCGGCACCGCACTTAAATCCAATGTATTACGTGTATAATGTTCAAATGAGCGGATACCCCTTTCACACATTATAACCTCGGGATTGCCGCTGGAAATAATATACTCGGCAGCCATTATCCATTCTTCAATAGTAGCCGACGGTCCCCTTTTCAGCAGGATGGGCCGTTTTACCCTGCCCAATTCCCGCAGCAAAAAGAAGTTTTGCATATTGCGGGCACCAACCTGAAGAATATCCGCATAGGAAGCCACGTCGTCAACCTGCCGGGGGTCCATTATCTCAGTAACTACCGGTAAACCTGTTATCTGTCGGGCCTCGGCCAGTATCTCCAATCCTTCCCTTTCCATTCCCTGAAATGAATAGGGTGAGGTGCGCGGTTTATAAGCTCCTCCACGCAGCATGGTTGCTCCAGCTTCTTTAACCGCCTGTGCCGCTTCAAGATACTTTGACCGACCCTCTACAGCGCAGGGACCGGCAATGATCTGCAACTGACTGCCGCCAAAGGATTGCCCCCCGACTTTTATAATTGTTGGTTCCTGTTTAAACTGTCGCGATGCCATCTTAAAAGGCTGGGCGATAGGGACTACTTTCTCTACCCCGGGTAAGGTTTCTACCAGATCCTGGGTCGCCTGAGTGCGCTCGCCAATTGCTCCTATGATGGTCCGTTCAACCCCGGTTGATAAATGGACCTGAAAGCCTTTTTCCTCCAGCCTTTTACTGACCTGTTCTATTTGTACTTTTGTTGCCCGGGACTCCATTACGATAATCATGAAAACCATCCCTTTCCTTGGGGAGATGAGAAAAATACAAAAAGCCACGGACTAAATCAGCGTCCATGGTTTTATGGCTGTTTTCCCCATTATCCTGCCATACTGCCTTGCCAGACTATTCTTATTCTTGCCATTCTACAATAAAAGGATATCATTTGCGATTGATTCTATGCAAGACATACTGTCTTTTTCTTGTTTAATATATCTTTTTCCCATCAGGAACAGTAAATGGCAGGAAACATCACTATATAAACAGAAAGAAATAATAATTTAGAAAGGAGTGATATTATGGGTTCAGATTATGGTGCACTGGCTGTGTGGGGTGCTTTCATCGGTCTTTTTTTCATACTTGGCGCAGTAATGTATATTCTTTTTGCTTATGGTCTCTATACAATGGCTAACCGCCGCAATATAGAGAATGCCTGGCTGGCCTGGATCCCCATCGGACAATTTTATACTATGGGCGAAGTAATCGGACCATTAAAAATCGGAGATTTCCATGTTGACAAACCCGGTTTATACCTGCTTTTGGGTATGGCGGGATGTATGGTCCTGGCCCAGATACCTAATGTTGGTATAATCTTTTCCCTGGCCATGACTGTTTTAACCATCGGAGCCCTTTATTATCTGTTCAGTTGCTATACAACTGAAAACACCCCCCTCTTGTACACGATTCTCAGTTTTGTTACTCTTGGTTTTTTAGCTGCTGTTTTTATTTTCATAATTCGTAAAAATGATTACCGGGGCTATGATGATACACTGACAATCTGATCTCCATTTTAAAAGGCTTTGCCGCAGCAAAGCCTTTTTTTATTGTCCTGCTTATAATAATTAAATCATTTTTGCTATTTGTGCATGGTTTATTTATATAGTAAACTTTTCTTGTGTTCTATGTTTTGATTTATTATCAGCTAATGATATAATAAGTAATTCTGGATAGAACCCTGGAGGTCATTGATGAACCCATTGAAAAAACTGATTGTCGAAGTTATTTATTCGGTTCTTCCAATAACATTAGCGATATTTATTATTCTGATTCTTATAAAGTTTTCCTGGGCTGATATAGCTCAATTCCTGCTGGGTGCACTCTTTGTAAGTTTGGGTCTCTTGTTGTTTTTTCTGGGAACAAAGATTGGTGTAGTTCCGATTGGCAAGATGATT
>Ga0209723_1003636_pt1 | contig 18237 bp, 15 predicted proteins | sample BiotimSIPDNA_2_FD_185750 | JGI IMG/M metagenome (GOLD analysis project Ga0209723, IMG submission 185750) | Anaerobic biogas reactor microbial communites from Washington, USA - Biogas_R2 time_0 SIP DNA (SPAdes) (version 2) | ecosystem: Engineered > Bioreactor > Anaerobic > Unclassified | place... | reverse complement strand
ACACCTTGATCGAACTGATTCAAAATAAGATTAAACAACAAGAGGATTCAGACAGCATCCAAATGCCTGACCTGATCACCCTCAAAGTGTCGCCTGAACGCTGGGACGCCTGGCAGGAATCCTTGCCATTGCTTTCTGAAGTCTCAAGCGCTTTGGCGGAATCCTGGGATCAACAGGGCTATTCCTATAAATCTGCACCCGCTATCCAATTGGTCCAATCTCCTGAATTGAGCAGCAATCAACTCAAAGTTGAGACCGATTACACGATTGAAGAGACCACTTCCCGTCAGACAGCCCTTCAAAAAATCACAAGAGATTCAACGGAAGAAAATTTACCGAAAGATGCCTGCCTGATCGTCAACGACCAGGAACCTTTTTTCCTGAAAAAAGCGGTCATTAATATCGGCAGGCGCTCTACGAACGACATGGTCCTCAGGGATCCCTTGATTTCACGAAATCACTTGCAGCTTCGCGCCAAAGATGGGCGGTTTTACCTGTTCGATTTGGATTCAAAAGGCGGCACAAAAGTCAATAATAATCCTGCTAACAATGTCGCACTCGAACCGGGTGATGTGATTCAGATTGGCAATACTATTTTGATTTACAATCAATGGATCGAAAACACAAGATCTTTTTCCAGGTATGACGACATGGGAAACCTGTAATGAATGCAGTCACTGGCCTCGTTTTGAGAATACTGATTTTCATAGGGATTTATGCCTTCCTGGCAGTTTCTGTTTGGCTGCTTTGGAAAAGCATCACAGGTTCGCGCTTGCGCAGAGGCAATATCGCCATCCCCACACTCACACTTGCCACAACATTGGATGAGGAACAGATTGTCCAAACCTTTACCAGTTCTGACGTGGTCATTGGCCGCAACCCCGATTGTGACCTTGTGCTAAACGATGAAACCGTATCCGGACGACATGGAAGACTGACCTATCACCTGAACCAGTGGTGGTACGAAGACCTGAATTCAACCAACGGGAGCTGGCTCGATGATCTAAAAATCGAAGAGCCGATTGTTGTCAAAGACAGTGACAGTGTTTATTGTGGTGACGCGTCATTTAAAATTTACATCAAACCCCTTGACTAAAGAAAGAGAGGCGCAAAATGGCAGCAGATTATGCATTTGGGATCATCGGTGGTTCTGGACTATATGGTTTTGAAGGTTTTGAGAACGTTGAGACAATTGAGGTTGACACTCCTTTCGGAAAACCTTCTTCCCCGATCGTAACCGGTTATATTCACGGGAAGAAATTAGCCTTCCTGGCTCGGCACGGCATCGGACACATCTATTCCCCCACTGAAGTAAATTATCGCGCCAATATTTATGCTCTTAAACAGTTAGGGGTCGATAAAATCATCAGCGTCAGCGCGGTTGGATCGCTGCGGGAAGATTACAAACCGGGTGACATCATCGTTCCTGATCAGCTTTTCGATTTCACCAAGGACCGTGAGCGCAGTTTCTTTGGCAAGGGATTGGTAGTTCACGTCAGCACAGCTGACCCCTTCTGTTCAGAATTGAGCGATTTGCTTTTACAAGCGCTTCAGGAGCAGCAAGCGACCGTCCACCGGGGAGGCACTTACGTAACAATCGAAGGTCCACGCTTTTCGACCCGCGCTGAATCCAACCTTTTCCGCAGTTGGGGTATGTCGCTGGTCGGGATGACCGCCTCTCCGGAAGCTTACCTGGCTCGTGAAGCAGAAATTTGCTATGCAACCATGGCTCATGTGACCGATTACGATTGCTGGCATGTATCCGAAGAAGCCGTTACGGTCGAAATGGTCATCAACACGCTTAAAAAGAACACCGCCATCGCCCAACAAAGTCTGGTACGGCTGGTCGACTTGTTATCTGAACAGGAAAGTACACAAAAATCTTGTGGATGTGATCAAGCTTTAAAATTTGCCTTCATCACCAACCCTGAAAAAATGGATCCATCCATGAAAGAAAAACTTTCTCTTTTGGTGAGTAAGTACCTGGGTTGACCTTGAGAGCATTACGAGTACCCAAGACAGCCAAAACCCATCCGCCTTTGGTGCTTTTGGTTTGCCTCTTTCTCCTTTTCTACGCTGGGGCGCTGTCTTTAGCCTCCGGGACAAGGACCCACAGCACAACCCTGCAGATCACGTGGACTTATTTTGTGCCCTATGCGCTCTGGCTGGTGGGGACACTGGCCATTCAAAGGAACATCAGCCGGAAGCTTCCCAACCGTGATCCCTGGATTTTTCCTGCAACAGCCGCCCTTAGTGGGTTGGGCATCCTGACCATCTGGAGGCTCTCTCCGGATTTAGGGCTCAAGCAGGCTTTGTGGTATCTTGTGGGAGCAACCCTATTTATACTGGCTCTCAATATCCCTGATTTGATCAAATCACTCAAGAGCTACAAATACGTTTGGCTTTTCTTGGGCTTTATCCTGATCGGATTGACCTTTCTTGTGGGCGTAAATCCCACCGGAGTCGGGCAAAAACTGTGGTTGAGGGTTTTTGACCTCTACATTCAGCCTTCTGAACCTCTAAAATTACTTCTGATCATTTACCTGGCTGGTTTTTTTGCAGACCAGATCAAACCAAACATCAGCTGGATAAACTCAGTATTTCCAACCCTGGTGATCATCATTTCGGCTGGTTTACTTTTGATTGCTCAACGGGACCTGGGTACCGCCAGCATTTTTGTCAGTTTATACGTCCTGATGATCACGGTGACAACTCAAAAGAGACGCCTGCTGTATATACTCCCCGCTCTGGCGATCCTGGCTGGAACAATCGGTTACTTCGTTTTCGATGTTGTCCGCACAAGAGTGGATATTTGGTTAAATCCCTGGGTGCAGGCCAGTGGTAATGCCTGGCAGTTGACGCAGGCCCAAATTGCCGTTGCCGCCGGCGGTTTGACTGGCACCGGTCCGGGTTTAGGCAGCCCTCAGTTTGTTCCTATCGCGGTTTCGGATTTCATCTTTACTACAATTGCCGAAGAATTCGGTCTGCTTGGCACTGGCGCAATCATTCTGATGCTGCTGTTCGTCATTCTGCGCGGCATCAGTATTGCTCTCTCCAGCAAAACCACCTTTGGCCGCTATCTGGCCTTTGGGATCTCAGCCTACTTAGCCTTGCAATCCCTATTGATCATCGGCGGAAACCTGGGACTCTTCCCCCTGACCGGCATCACCTTACCCTTTTTATCTTATGGCGGCTCTTCCCTGGTCACAAACCTGCTTTCAATCATGATTTTGATGAAGATCAGCACGTTGACCAGTTCCAAAACTCTTCCAGAAAACGTGCTCAGACCTTATAGATGGGTCACCGCCATCATTGCGTCCGCCTTTACCTTGATTACGCTCTGGAACGGTTATCTGGCTTTCCCAAAACAACAGGAGTTGATCTCAAAACCGGAAAACCAACGCTGGTCGGTTTATGACCGTTTTTCGCCCAGAGGAGATATCTATGCCTTATCCGGCGAGAAACTCGTGGAAACAGTTGGAGAGCCTGGCTCTTATGAACGCGTGATCAACACACCCGAACTCTCAAACATAATTGGCTACGCGCAGCCCGGCTATGGCCAGACAGGCATTGAAACAAGCCAATATAACCTGCTGCGCGGTTACAGCGGGATTGAGTGGGAAAGCAGAAAGACGCACGAATTGTTGTATAACCAACCCCCTCCTGGTCTGGACATCAAACTGAACATCAATTTGACCTTGCAAAACAGGGTTGACACATTATTAGGAGACCACAAAGGTGCCATCGTCCTGGTCAACGCCCAAACCGGTGAGATTTATGCCATTGCCTCTCACCCCAGTTTTGATGCTAACAAGTTGCCGGAAATTTGGGAAGAACTTGCTGAACAAACGGACGCGCCCATGCTCAACCGGGCCACCCAGGGGATGTATCCTCTTGGTACATTGGCAAACACCTTGGCTCTTGGTAGTGCCCTGACCAGTGAAAACGCCCTGGAGCAAAGATCCCCACTTGATTTGACGCGCTTGGACCCCTTCTGTTACCAGGCTATGCAGGCCGCGGGTGGGGATTTGAACACATTTCAATTTGGCTGCAAAAGCACAAGCGAAAGCATCTTGGGTGCCTCAGATCCACAACTTTTGTTAACTGATCTGACAAATTATGGTTTGTTCTCAGTAACTGAACTGGCAATTCAAACCGCTGAGCCGGCAGTTGCTCCGACTCTGGAAGAACTCGATCTGGATCCCTATCTGGTGATGGACATCACGGTCAGCCCCCTGCAGATGGCCATGGTTGCTGCCACCATCACCAACAACGGCAACAAGCCTGTCCCCAGTTTGGTCAATTCCTACAAGACTTTAGAGGGACGCTGGCAAGCCCTTGGTGAAACCGGTAATCCAACTGAAATTTTGCCTGCTTCGATCGTTCGCCAAATCCAGGCAGAGTTGTCTGCTTCAAAACAAACTATCTGGTACCAGACAGGTCACGCGATCTTGGACGATGAGCAGCCGCTTACCTGGTACATCGGTGGAACAACCCCTGAATGGTCCGCCACTCCCCTGGCAGTAGCCATCGCTTTGGAAGAAAATGCCCCCGATCTGGCACAATCAATCGGAGGCACGCTGATAACTTTGTCGGTTGGGGACTAATTTACTTTTTGATCCTCAAAAATCTTCTTTTTCCAACCTGGATGACGTTGCCGTCTTCCAACGCGGTCGCGAAATCATCGACTGTTTCACCATCAATTTTCACACCCTGCTGATCGATCAGGCGGCGCCCCTCGCTGCGTGAACTTACCAGCTTTTGCGAAACCATCACATCCAAAAGGTTGGATTCGTCGCTGACAAAAAACTCCGCCATCTCATCAGGAATATTTCCCTGTTGGAAGGTATTGACAAAATGTTCTTGAGCCGACTCCGCGGCTTCTTTCCCATAAAAGACACTGGTGATCCCAAACGCGAGTTGCATCTTGGCATCCCGTGGATGCAAGCTTCCGGTCTCAAGCGCCAGGATAAACTTGTGCAGTTTTTCGCTTGACCACTCGGTTGCCAGGCGGGCGTAGACTGGCATGGCCTTGTCCGGGATGCTCATCACTTTGCCGTACATATCCTCAGCAGAGGAATTGAGCGGGATGTGATTGCCCAGGGATTTACTCATGCGCACTTCGCCATCTGTGCCGGGTAAGATCCCCAAAACAATACCAATGTTCGGTTTCTGGCCAAAGTAAGTCATCAATTTTCTGGCACCGGTCATGATATTAAAGAGCTGATCCGAACCACCGATCTGAACATCGGCTTCCAAATGGTGAGCGTCATAACCCTGCATGATGGCATAGAAGAACTCGTGCAGATAGATCGGTTCGCTTTTCTCAATGCGTTTGTGGAAGTTGTCGCGCGCCAAAAACTGCTGGACAGTGAAGTTGGATGCAAGTCCGATCAAATCAGTCATGGTCAGTTTTTGCAGCCATTCATGGTTGTAATGGATCTCGGTTTTCTCCGCATCCAGGATCCTGAAAGCCTGTTCGGCATAGGTTTGACCATTTTGCATCACTTTTTCATAAGAAAGTTGCGGTCGCAGCTTGTCCTTGTCAGATGGGTCGCCAATCATTGAGGTGAAAGAACCGATCACAAACAGAACCTGATGCCCAAGTTCCTGGAACTGGCGTAATTTGCGCATGGTGACGGTGTGCCCCAAATGCAAATCGGTTGAGGTGGGGTCATAGCCGCAATAAACCCGTAAAGCTTTCCCAGTTTTTTCTGACTCTATCAGCCGTTCTCTTAACTCCTCAGCCATCGCGTCGGCAATAGAAGAGTCGCCAAAATCAGCTCCTTGCATCAAATATTCAACTTGTTCATCAATGTTCATCAAAATCTCCTCTAAGGTCCAACTTTCTACCTTATTTGATCACTTGTTCCAGGATGTGTGAATTTTACCACCTCGAACTTGAAGATATAAAAGAAAACCTCGCTCAAGTGGCGAGGTTTTCTGTAACAGCGGCTAACTTAGGCCTCGTCGTTTTCGTCAATTTCTCCGATTTCGTTTGGATAAGCGCCATCAATTTTGGGTAAATCTTCTTCTTCCAGGTTAGGAAGTTCATCTTCATCCCAAACCACCGCTTCAGCGGGTAGATGGTCTACCACCCAGTCTTCGTTTTCTTCAATCAGTTCTTCAGTTGAGGCTGAGAATTCTTCATCATCAAGGATTGGTTCCTCGGTCTCATCCAGCTCAACCAGAGCATCGGCCTCTTCAATCGCTTCCTCAACTTCTTGAGGTAGTTCTTCCATTTCAGAGACGATTGTGCTTGTTTCCTGCGCAAGTTTCAATTCTTTTTGAGCCAGCTTATCGGACCAAACAGTATGCCGCAGGATCAAAACCAGGATTGCAATCACTCCCACAACCAGCATAGCGGTCTGATTTACGTTGATCCCATTGACTGGAGATGGGTCCAGCCGTAAAAACTCCAGGAAAAAACGAATGGTTGGGTAAATAACCAGATAACCAAAGAACAAATCGCCTTTATAAAGCTTATCTTTGTATTTATTGCCCACCAGCAACAACACCCCTGCCCCCAACAGGTTTAACAAGCTTTCATACAAAAACAGGGGATGATATTTTTCGACAGCCTCAAAACCTGCAATGCGGTATTGAGGATCTATCGTGATCGCCCAGGGCAAATTGCTCGGCCGACCGTAGACTTCCTGGTTAACAAAATTACCCCATCGCCCAATCGCCTGAGCGATCAGCAATCCTGGAGCAATAAAATCAGCCCACTGCCAGAAATTGAGTTTTTTGATTTTGGTGTAAATGATTAACGCTGCCGCACCACCAATGACCCCACCGGGGATTCCCAAACCACCCTTCCACATCTTGAGAATTTCGATGGGATTTTTGAGGTAATTTTCTGTGGTCACTCCCATGGCAATGTTGGATGCTGAAGGAGTAAAAACGTGCCATAAACGGGCACCTATGATCCCTCCAATCAACAACCAGGGCATCAGATCGAGCACGATTTCTGGATCTTGTCCACCTTTTTTGGCCTGTCTTGCGGCCAACCAGGCGGCTAAAAGAGCGCCTAAAATAATTAAAATTGCATAAAACCGGATGGTCAAAGGACCGATATTAAAGCCTTGTGGCATAGCATTCCTTTCTCAGACCTTGTTTGGTCTAGTCAGTTTTGGATTGTTTCCAAACCTGCGCAATTCTTTGAATTGCGGTAATGTTTCCTAGGACGGCAATTATACCAACGGAATAAAGAGGTTTTCCAATCAATAGTCCAATGATTAGCACGATTGCCCGTTCGATTCGGGTCAAGATGCCGGTTTTGGCGTTCAAACCCAAAGATTCAGCCCTGGCGCGGGTATAAGAGACCAGGACCGATCCCATGGTTGCCAAATAAGTCAGCATCACACCTGCTTGCGCACCCTCCTGGCTAAAATAAAAGAGCAAACCAGCCAACAATACCAACTCATCATAGCGGTCGACAACTGAATCAAAGAAAGCCCCAAATTTGCTGGATTCTTGCCGTTGGCGAGCCATGGAACCATCCACCGCATCCAGAGGTGCCATTAAAGCTGCAACCATGCCTCCCCAAAACAAGTGCCCCATCCCAATCAAAAGCGAGGCTGCCAGGTTACCGAGCAAAGCAAAAAGGGTGACATGATTAGGCTGCAAACCAATTTTTAACAAATAGGAAGCCAGCCGGTCAAGCGGAACCTTGAATGTTTTCCTCAGGAAACTCTCAAAACTCGCTTTTGAAGCTTGATTATTTGTCATCATCAGTCCATTCTTCCTGGTCTTCTTCCTGTTCAGCTGACTCTTCGATCAAAATTTCGCGTTCTTTGCCGCCACCTTGTGCCGGACCAAGCACTCCTCTGGCTTCTAACTGATCAACCAGCCAGGCCGCGCGCGGGTAGCCTAACCTCAGGTGGCGCTGCAAATAAGAAGCGCTGGCTCTTCGTTTGACACGCACTAGTTCAGTCGCTTGTTGGATCAAACCTTCGTCGCCGTCGAGCGCTTCTTGCTGCTGAACCTCTTCTTCCCAGGGGGCTTCTTCCTCTTCCACGTCATCTCCAGGCAGATCTTCAGTGGTAACAATTGCTTTCTCTGGTTCAGGAGCAATTTCAATCGGTATGGCTGAGGGCTGATCCTGCTGGTATTGTTTCTGCCACCAGGCGATCACTTTGCGAATTTCCGAGTCACTCACCATAACGCCCTGGGAACGCTGCGGATGGCCAACTTCCGGATGTAAGAAGAGCATGTCGCCTTTCCCTAAGAGTGTCTCGGCCCCGTTCACGTCAAGGATCACCCTGGAATCAACGGAGGATGCCACCGTAAAGGCAATGCGTGTCGGGAAATTTGCTTTGATGACGCCGGTCACCACATCAGTGCTGGGTCTTTGGGTTGCCACCACCAGATGGATACCCACTGCGCGGGCTTTTTGCGCCAAGCGCACGATAGTGCCTTCCGTTTCATCAGGCGCGCTGATCATCAGGTCCGCCAGCTCATCAATAAACATCACGATCCTGGGCAATCTTGCTTTCCCGGATTTGTCCATTTTTTGGTTGTAGGTATCCAGGTTTCGGGAGCGGGCAGCTTCCAAAAGTTTGTAACGATTATCCATCTCCACGGTCGCCCAGCGCAAGACTGCCATGATTCGGTCCACGTTTGTTTCCACCTCACCCAACAGATGAGGTAAACCGTTGAAGCGTTTCAACTCCACCATTTTCGGATCGACCATCACCAGTTTCAAATCATCCGGATGGTTGTTCATGACCAAGGCTGTTGTCAACGCGGCGATACAAATCGATTTACCTGAATTGGTCGTGCCGGCAATCAGCAAGTGCGGCATGCTGGCCAGGTCAGAAATGACCGGCTGCCCTGAAACGCCTCTTCCCAACGGGATAGCCAGGGGAGACTTTGCTTTCCGAAATTCTTCTGAGTCCAGGAGAGGTTTCAACCTTACTATGGTGTGTTCCGTATTGGGGATCTCTATACCGACGTAAGATTCACCCGGCACCGGGGCTTCGATGCGCAGCCTTTCGGCTTTCAATGCCAGGGCAAGGTCGCGAGACAAACCGGAAATTTGAGAAATGCGTACTTTTTGTTTCTCTTCCGTGTTGCCTTTATCAAAATAGCCTGGTTCCACAGCGTACTGCGTGACCGTCGGACCCACCCGATAGCCAATTACCTTGGCGGGGACGCCGAATTCTGCCAGGGTCTTTTCTACCAGCCCGGCATTGGTGATTATGGTTGACTGGTTCGCTACCACCGATTTTTCCGGTTCAAGCAAGCTCAAGGGAGGCAGTTCTTCTGAACGCGGCAGCGGTTTGCCGGGCTTATCCGCTTTGCTACGGTCCACCAGTTCACCTTTTCTGAAAGCCAGGGGTAATTCCATTTGGGTGGTTGGTTTTGAACTTGTTCTTACCGGTTCAGCTTTCTGACTCTTTACCTGTGATGTAAGAGGTACAGAATTTCCCGTTTCCTCCTCTATGAAATATTCCGGATAGGCTTGAAATTCTTTTAAGCCGCCTTTAGCCCACTTTTCAATGCGGGAAGAAAGTTGAAATCCAAGGATAAAGAGGATCAAGGAGAAAATCAAAAACAGGAGACCGGTTACAAGATTGCCAATTTGACTTCTAAGCGGGTAAGCCAATCCAAAACCGACGATTCCTCCAGCACTGCTGCCAGCGTTGATTTGGGTCACAGAATCGTTAAAAAAGGAGGAGAGACTGCCCAAAATCAAAAACATGCCCAACTCGATCATCAACAAACGACCGAGATTGAATTTCTCTGGTGGGTTCTTGCGCCACAGCAGCAGCAGCCAGCCGGTCAGAAAAATTACAAAGGCAACCAAAAACCTGCCAATGCCAAACCAGCGCTTGAGCAAATAAACGCCGTTGTCAACCAGTTTACCGTGGGTAATCCCCAAAACTGCCAAAAGCAGGATAGCCCCGATCACCAACAGCATCAAAGCGCTGATGTCCCAGGACAGGCGCATCAGTTTTTTCTGCTGCTCAAGTTTGCGTTGATTCTCCGCCTCCTGAGCTTTTTGTAGTTCCAGGGCCTTTGCTTTTGTGATTCTCGTAGTGGTTTGCTCTTTTTGGGTCACGATTTAACTCCGCTTAAATACAACAATTGTCAGTCCTAACCTTGCAGTATTCGTGCCAGAATTTGAGATGGAGTCTTACTCAGAAGAATTTTTTTCGCCTGCGACAGGCTTGCCATTTCCGTTGGCAGTTGCTTCCATATCCGCGATTTTTAAGGCTACATTTTCGATGGCGATTTTTTGTTTTCGATACAAGTCGGCTTCCGAAACAGCCAGCTTTCTTGCTACTTCGCGTACTTTTTTTCCTTGCAGGAATTTAAGTTCTAGGATGTTGTAAAGAAGCCACTCGCTGGTAAATTTGCGTTCGCCTGAGGGTTTCATCTTTTCAATGGCTTCGGTCAGAACCGACCGGAGAGCATTGATTTGATTGCCTTCCTTGCTTTCGCTGACAGCTTCAACAACTTTAAAGCGCATCAAGGGATTGTTGGTTAGTTTTGGACCGCCCCAATAGTGCGTGAGCGCGTCCTTGACCCAGTCTGACATCCCTTCAGGAAGTTCCGGTTGCTCAACATTACCCAAGCGCTGCTTGTTGAAACTTGATGTCGCCCTGAAGTTCTGCAAATAATCAACTTCTGACTGTAAGGCTGAAAGTGTTTCGATGACTTGCTTTTGCAGAGCGTGGTCTTTGATTGCAAGTGCGGCGCGTTCAGCTAATAAATTGATGGCTTCCTTATCCTCTTCTTCCACTTCCCGCGAAGCGTTTTTGACAAAACCGCCCATGCCAATCAAGCGAGTTTGGTTCTCTCCAAAGCTGTACTCCAAAGGAAGCAGATAAAGGCCCTCCCACTCGATCAAACCCTCCTGATCAGCCATCTTCTGCTGCGCTTTTTGAATCAATTTCTCGTTGATCTCAATAGCCTCAATTGCCTTTTTGTCGCCAGTACTGACCACCTGACTTACCTCTTCGCCTTCCAAAACGGCAATAAACCCGCCTGAGACCGGCAAGCGGTCGCTGATCAGAGCCGCAGTTGTTTCAAGGAACTGACGCAAGTCGCGATTGGTCAGCATGCTGTCTTGCAAAGACTGGATGACTTCCAGATCCTCCTTGTCATCACCCCAAAAGAGCGATTTTTCAATGTAAGGCGAAAACAAGTTGATAGCATACTCCAACAGCAGGATGCCCCCAACCATGACAATGGGCACATAAAAGATATAAGGATCACCCAGCATTTCACCATAGCGTCTGGCCACCGTAGTCAAGCCCAGCACGATCGCTGCCACAAAGGGGCCTCGCAACAACCAGCGGAACAAGCGGCTTTTGATTTGGCGGTCGGTCCACATCAGGCCAAAAAAGGAGACCGAATAGGTCATCAACAAGAGGAAAAAGCCTGTAAGCAGGGAGGCTAAAATGCTAAATGTCCAAAAGTAGATCGGGTGAAGCCCAAACCAGCGGTTTCCATGGAAAAGAAAAATGATGCTGGTTATGGCTGGCGCGGCTGCTCCTGCCATCAAATAAATCATGCGTCTCAAGCCGGTTGTTGTCGCGGTCCTGATCATTGCCCTGAGCAGGTTGTAGCTGACCATCAACATGACAATAATGTAGAAAATTCCAAAATAGAAAGTAACTTGATTGCGTTGAAGGTAGAACATTGGGGCTTTGTTTTCAGCCAGACCGCCCACCGTGATCCCAAAGAAAATCAAAATCGCCGCGATCCCGGTGATCAGATAGACCAGCCAGACAACCTTTGTTCGTCTGCCGCGGCTCGGTCTGCCATTTAAGGTCAGCAGAGCGTCAGAAAAATGCAGGTAGACTGCCGGCAGCATAACCAAACCAACCCATTTCAATTGCAGCCAGAGTTGGATATATGCTGGCCGGGTGGAAACGTTTGCCACAGTCTCACCGGTGTAGATAAGCACTACACAGAGCAAGATCAAGGCAAAGGTTTGAACGATGCGGTCTTTATAGTTGAAACCGGTGCCGTACATCAACAGCGCGATTGCTGTGATTGCCACACCTGCGTATAAGATCTGGTTAGTTGTTTCCAGAATCAATGAGAGGTTGATTTGAAGCAGCATCAATTTATCTTAAGCCAATCTCTTCTGAAAAAACAAAGCCGGATCATCGTTGGGGAAATACTGCTCCATGAATCCGCAGATTTCATAGCCACTTTGCAGAGACATCTCGATCATGGGGTAATTTCGCATGGCAATTTCAAGTAAGATCCGGTCAAGCTTGTTTTTGGCAGTCCAATTCTCTATGGCTGCCAGCATGGTTTTCCCAATTCCCCTGTGGCGCAACTCGGGCATTACCACCAGGTTGCTCACGCGGGCAGTTTTGGGCAGCCGTTTGGAATCAACCGTGGTATAAGCCACCAAAACATCATCCAGCATACCGGCATAGATCACGCTGGCTTCGTTCCAGGATTGCAGCAGCGATTCCTTATCACGCATGTAACTTAAATGCGCTTCCCTGGGCAATTTGACCCGTTGAAAGTTGAAAGAAAAGTTCGTTTTTTCATGATTTGTCAGCATCCGGTAAGCGTAATTGCTCTTGAGACTGTGATCGATTTTGATCATGTCCTCGAAGTGAGTTTGGTTTGCCATCAGAACTTTTAGTTTTGCCATTTTTGTCCTCTACTGATTTGCTGTAACTTGCACCACGATGACGCAAGCAGATTGTTCATTACCATCGTTATCCAAGGCTGCCAAACGCAGCAGGTAATCTCCAGGGGTCAGATCGCTGGTGTACCAACTGCCCAGGCTGGCATCGACTCTGATACCACTTCCAGCCGCTATGGTTTGCCAATCTGGCTCACCCATGGTTGAGTACTCGTACTTGTACGAACCAAAACTTTCCGTATTGACACTCCCAATGATTTCTACCACTCCAGTTACAACTTCGTTGTGTGCCGGACTATCGATTTCCAGTATGTCATTGACGCAGTTACTTTCGATGCCTTCAAGTTCCGCCTGCGGATACTTGGTGGCTGTTGGTGTGGCATCTGTTGGTGCGGTTCCTGGTAGTGTGGTTGTTGGTGTATTCAGCACCTCGATGGTTGGCGTGGAAAAAGTTGGCTGCTGGGCAAGTTCTCCGGCTAAAAAAGTGGCCACAACAAATTCTCCAATCGTCAACAAGCCTACCAAAATCAGGATAGATGTGGCCGCCACAACTTTACGTTGGGCAGCTTCCCTTTCCAAACCAAAGATGGCTGTGCGCTTTTCTTCCAAAGCTGCCAGGACCCGGCGCAAATAAACCAGGACAATTATTCCCAGCACCAAATAGATCGGAACTTCAAATTCCGCTAAAAAGCGAATGACATAATCCATAATTCAGGTCAAAAAGCCTGTTAAAGCCTCTGCAGCACTCCACGGATAATCTTCATCAGGTTGGGAGCCAATATATCTCCAACCTGCAAAACCTCTTCGTGACTGGCTTTGTTGGTCCCATCAGGGTCAATTTTGTTTGTGATCGTGGCGAAACCCAAAATCGACATGCCGCCGTGTTTGGCAACAATAGCTTCAGGAACAGTTGACATGCCAACCGCGTCCGCGCCTACCATCTTCAGGAAGCGGCAGTCCGCCGGGGTTTCGAACGATGGACCGGCAAGGCAGACATAAACCCCTTCATGCAAGGCTATTCCCAAATCCTTACCTACCTCCTTGGCTAGCTCAATCAGTTCGTGGTTGTAAACCTCGCTCATGGGTGGGAAACGAGGTCCAAATTCATCCAGATTAGGGCCGCGCAGCGGGTTTTCACCGGCCATTGGCAGCAGCGCCAGGTGATCTTTAATCAGCATGATATCACCCGGATAAAAATCGTCATTCAGACCGCCGGAAGCATTGGTCAGGATCAGGGTTTTGATGCCTAAACGCTGCATAACCCGAATGGGCAGCCCGATTTTGGAAATGGGATGACCTTCATAAAAATGGGTTCTGCCCTGGAGCACTAATACCTGCTTGCCCTCCAACTTTCCAATCACCAAACGGCCTTTATGACCCGGGACTGTGGAGACCGGCCAGAATGGGATCTCATTGGTTGGAATGATGCTGGCATTCTCAACAGAATCCGCCAGCTCGCCCAGCCCGGAGCCGAGGATCAAAGCAATTTCCGGGATTATGCTTAACCTGGCACGTACTGCGCTTGTGGCAGCGTCAATTTCTTGATACGATAAATATTCACTCATGCGCACCTCTAATAATTTTGTAAATTATATCATCCAGAAGGATGGAAGATTTCGATTAGTAGCCTGTATCAACCTAATTCAAATAATAGAGAAAATAGGAATTTCCAAATATCGCTGGTTTTCTGGGTTCGCTACTACTTTGAACAGGTGTCAATAGACCGAAACGATCAATGAATCAATCACTTCAAATGAAAAATGACGAGGCTGGGATTTGAACCCAGAACTGAAAACTTAAGAAATCAGAGGAAATTGATGATGTACTGCTCCCCACATAAGAAAAGGAACCCTGGCTCACAATTCTGAAATTAATTCAGAAATGAATTTGTAAATTCTATTAATTTTCCTTCACAATGAATGTCGTTGATGTTAGAATTTAATATTAGCCAACCTATCGAATATCAACAGGTCTTTTCGAGTCAGGGGCTGGTGAAAAATAATCACCAAGTAGCATTTCTTTTCAGGAGGGTTTGTGAAGATTCTTTATGTTGCCGGACGTTGGGATCCCCGATTACAGGACGAGTATAGTGGCAATGATTTTGGAGCCTACAATGCACTCAAAAATCAACCAGAGTCAGATGTATTTTTAGTTGGTCCTTTCGATTTTCAATTTACACTCCTTGAGCGTGTCTTAATCAAGCTCTATAGCTTTTTTTCTCCAAAAAGGTTGTTTAAGTATTCTCTCCAATATCCAAAAAAATGTGCTGAAATAATAAAGGATGCAATTGTGCTTTTTCAGCCGGATATTATCTTTTCAAAATATTCGGCTCCGCTGGTCGAGGTGGATTTTGACCTTCCACTTGTCTATATGTGTGATTCAATTGTCCCCTTTTCAAAAGAAATAGCCAACGAATTTGCAAAGGCAAGCTATCGCCTGATGGAGAATTGGGAACGCAGAGTTATTTCAAAAGCTGACCGAGTGATTACATTTAGTCAAGCCAATGCCAATTTAATTGTTTCCGCATATAAAACACCTGAAGAAAACGTCTTTGTTTTCCCTATTCCTGCTAGTGTTCCTGAAAATTTTTTACCGGATTTGGAGAAAAGCAGTAAAGAACTTTCGGAACCTCTTCATTTACTTTTTGTAGGAAAAAGGCCCTATCTGCGTGGTCTTGACATTGCCGTTGAATTAGTTAAAAAACTTAACTCAGAAGGTGTAAGGACAAATTTGAGGGTAGTTGGCATGAGTGGAAAGAATGAAGATCAAATTGAGTTTATGGGAGTTTACAACAAAGAACAACCTGAGCAATTAAAAGAATACTTTGCCAACTTTCATTGGGCACATTTGCTGATCCATCCATCCAGATTTCACTCCGCCGGGATTGTCATAACAGAAGCAGCTAGCTTTGGAGTCCCTGCGATAACTAATGATGTAGGCGGCTTAGCAACCACAGTTCTTGACAACGAGACAGGTTTGGTGTTGAAATCGGGCAGCACGCCCACGGATTACGTAGCGGCGATTAAGTCATTGATTCAGGACAAAAGCAAATACAAAAGGTTAAGTTTTAACGCTCGCAGACGTTTCGATTCCCAATTAAATTGGAAAGTTGCAGGAAATACACTTTATTCTATAGTTAAGAAAACCGTCAACACAAATTCGGAGAGAGAAAAAAGTTAAGCTCAAAATTTTGTCTTAAGCCAGGTTCCGATAAGTTGTTTAATAATCAGATTTGCAATAATCTTTCTTGTGAATCATTGAAGTAAGAGACCCAGATCTCCGTTCTAGCAGGTATTCTGATACTTCGTTCTCTCACAGCCTGTGCCCACCACAAAATAGATGGGTATCAATAATATTTGCAAGGCTGGGGTAATCTGTTGATTGCAACCGATCAAATGCTCTGTCTTAAGTTGTGAATTTCGAGAATTGCGAACCTATTCCTCTTTTTGTTGGTGGTGCATGATTGCTTCAGGGTCGGTATCCAAAACTCCCTTCAAACCCTCTGCCATAGCCGCTCCATGCCGATATTGAAAAGGCCACATGCTACGGTGGTCAAAGAAAGAAATCCGATCACCGTCATTAACTCCCTGGTGCAAATCTGGCTGCAGCCCAGGCAGGGCACTCAGATTGCCATTGACAAAAGTTATCCCTCGTTCGTCAGTCGGCATGTTCAGAGTCTGCAACAATTCTGTCATGGTGATGCCCTCTTGAAGTTCAAGATTAAGGCTCGCAAAACCTTTTTGGGCGTTTCCATCCCCAAACCTGGACAACTCGCCATATAACCACACTTCAACAACCATTTGATCAACCTCCACCTATAGGCGAGAAAAAGCCTATCTCATCATTATCTGAAAGAACATAATCTCGATTACGATATATTCCATTGACAAAAGCCAACTTAATTTGATCTTCAGGGATCCTCAATTGTTCATAGAGCTGCTTGATTGTCGACCCTGGCTCCATGTTCACGTGCAAACTCTCTCCAAGGTCTAGATCGGGGATGTATTTTCGTAAGGTAGCGAACACCCTAACCTTTACAATCATTTTTCCTCACGGACACCTGACAATATCCTGCGCCCAGAGACAATCCGCACAAGAGGGGTTTGGTCCCCAACAACCTTGATTTTCCTGGCGCAGGTCACAGGTTTCCCGAAGGTCACAATCCGGACAGGATGGAAAGTGAAACGCGCGAACATTGCTGCGGAAGCGGGTATACTCTTCGCTCATCCAAATTTCATCCAGGAATTGCTCATTAACATTTCCCAACGTGTATTGCTCGACATTCTTTAGTACATTATCAATTGTGTAGTATTGGTAGCTGTGGGAATAGGCGTAGCAAGGGGATACATTACCATCCCATCTGACAACCATGGATTTGTCCTGGACAAATTTGCAGCGTCTCTCTGCTCCCCAGAACATTCTCGGAGTTTCTATCACTCCCCAACGAACCCAGGCATCGGATGATTTGACTGGCCACGAACCAACATAAAGGGGCTCCTTTGGTCCATAACCATACAATTTTTCTTCGTTCATCTCTTCGGTATATGGCAAAACATTAGAAACGATCAGGCGAGTCGCGTTCAATTCTGAAGACAAAATGAGAACTTCCTTTAATTCATCCAAATTGCTCCGCATGGCAACGAACTCAATTGCCAAAGATGGCTTTACCACTTCGAGTTCATCTTTAACTCTGTTAAAGGTTTCCAGGTTTTTTATGATGATTGAAAGTTGGGTGCCTCTGATACCTTCATAGGTTGCAGGTTTACCCCCATCGATGGAAACAACTAATTGATCAACGCCCAGCCTGATTAAAGTACGAGTGACCTTCTCTGTAAGCAGCACCCCATTGGATCCAAGAGTGACCTCCAATCCCAGCTTCCGTACAGCTTCAATCATCGAAAACAGTTTCGGATTAACCATTGGTTCTCCAAAACTGGTAAAAATCACACGTTCAAGTTGGGGAAGTTTTTTGATGCTTTCAAGAATCCGCTCAAAGGTTGCGTCATCCATATGAGCGTTTGGGTCCGCCCAGGAGTTTCGGATACAAGTCTGACAGGTAAGATTGCAAGCTGTTGTCGCTTCAATATACAGTTTACGCGCATCAGGCAGCATTGGGTATAGAATTAGGTCCCCTTCACGTTCATCCAACCAAAACTCGGTCGTCAAATCCAAATTCCTGCGCTGCAGAAAGTCATCAGGAATCAGGATCTCTCCGTTCGAATTTGGCGTGATATATCCCATTAAGGCATCAATTCTGCTGCTTATTTGTGCAGACAAACTAAGCGCTGATTCTACCAGCAATTACTGCACAGGGATGATTTCTTTCAGATACACTGAAATCAATCTTCCCTTATGCATTGTTGTCTGCTTAGCTGCCTATAGTTCTGCAAACACCGCGTCCAAGGCAGAATCAGGAATATCAAAAACCTGATTGTGCGGTGGAAGGGGTTCTGTTTTCATAAACTCAGGAATACGGTCAGATTCCTTTGAGAGACCAGCAGCTTCATTAAAAGCTCTTTCCACTCTTAGCGTTTGCGACCCATAAGCAACGATTGCGTCTGCGTCCCAATTTGTTCCCAGGATGCCATTACATTCCTGGATCATGCCTTCAAAAC
>Ga0209723_1003635_pt1 | contig 18238 bp, 14 predicted proteins | sample BiotimSIPDNA_2_FD_185750 | JGI IMG/M metagenome (GOLD analysis project Ga0209723, IMG submission 185750) | Anaerobic biogas reactor microbial communites from Washington, USA - Biogas_R2 time_0 SIP DNA (SPAdes) (version 2) | ecosystem: Engineered > Bioreactor > Anaerobic > Unclassified | place... | reverse complement strand
AATCCATTCTCCATCCGGATTGGCGGCAACCGTAAATAATGTTTGACGCGTCAATGAAAGCATAGGTTCGCGCGGTTTTTGGTTCCCGGGCCAGATAGGGATGGTTGGCGGTAGTACGGATGGTTTTGCCGGTGGCGGTGGTGAGTTTGTAAATCTCTTTGACGCCCATATCCATCAGCGCGTTGACGCGCGACACCGTCAGCCGGCCGGTGTTTTCGTCCAACGTCAAAATTTCATCCCCCGCTTGAATGTCTTTAATTTCCACATCCTCGTATTCGTATTCATCTTTGGAATTTAAGCCTTGGGATTTGGATTTTTTGCGCCGGCGGCGCAATTTGGTGTCGCCGGTAACGCACTGCCCCATCACATGGAGGGCGCCGGCGGGAGAGGTGGTGCCGATGCCCACACTGCCGGCAACAGTGAGGTTTTGGGTGAGTTCGTTGTTCTCGCTGTTGACGATTTTTCCCGCGTCCAGATCATAATAGATGTTGGCGCCGTAGGCCAAAAGCCCGGTGATCAAGACCGGTAATATCGCAAACGCCAAGGCGGTGATTTTGTTTTTAGTTGGCGGGATAAATTTTTTCATTTGGACTTAGGGTTTGGTTTGGTATTTGGATATATGAGTCTTTGCAAACCCAAATGTCAAAATCCAAATGTCAAATCAAATCCCAATTTCAAAATTAAAATATCTCTCGTTTCATTTTCGCAAAATTGCGGAAAAGATCAGCACTAATTGGTGCGCCTCCCGCCAAAATTCCCGGCATTCATTCTTTTTATCCGGCACTGCTTTTGCCATCATTCGCAACCAATGAGTCGTTTCTTTCGCCTCTTTTTTGCAAATCCCGATTTTATGGCGAAAATCTTTTTTTGATTCGGCACAATCGGCTTCCATATAATTCGCACCCACGCTTGTTGAAGAACGCACCAATTGGCTAATCAGCGGAAAAACAATTGCATCTTTTGGCAAAGTTTTTGCAAAACCAATTATGCTTTCGCCAAAAACAGCTGTCCTTTCCTCCAAATTGTATTTATTTTTGTCATTTGGATTTTGGATTTGATTTGTCATTTGGATTTTGACATTTGGGTTTTTGCATCGGTTCAGTTCACCCGGTCGTAGGCCGCCAAAAATATCTGGTAGATTTGTATCGTGCCGCCGGAGCCGTCGGCAACGCTCACGTCCAGCCGCCAGTCATCGGTGTCATCCGGCACGGTCACCGCGGCGGTGGTATGGACTTCCCCTTTTTCCAAGTTGCTTGACGCCGACGCGGGTACGGTGAATGTCGCGGTTGTCTCACTGTCGGTGGTGTTGTAGACCCGCCAGGTGGTCTGAGTGTTCACCGTGTCGGCATAGCGGATCACAAATTTGTGCACCCGCGTGGTACCCGTCATCGCCGCGGGAAACGGATAATCTTCCAACTCCCGCGACACGGCGATGTAGCCCGTTGACGCGGTGCGCGCCGGCATATCAAAACCGAAGATCGGCGCCATCCCGCGCATAATTTCCTCCCCCGAAGTTCTCATTGCCGCGCCGCCGCCGTCCGTCAAAATCACGTCGCCGGGACCAAGCCGCACCACTCCCGCCGCGCCGCCCGCGGGATTCAAAACGATTTCGTCGCCCGCGCCCGTGGCCAGAGTCAAAGTGCCGTCCGCGGCAATCTGGAAATAATTGGTCGTGCCGTCCCCCAAGGTGAATCCCCCGGCGGCGCCAAACTGCAACAGCAATTGCCCCGCGGAATTTAACGTGATCGCCCCGGAACCGGTGGTCGTCAAGCCCATCGGCCCGCCGGCCACCGTCAACGTCATGCCGCCGGTCGCCGGCCCGGTGATGGTGCGCGCGGCAGTGCCCGAAAATGTCAAATTACCGCCCAGGGTCGTCAAACCGGTCACGCCCAGCGTGCCGCCGACCGTGGCGTTATTGGTCACCGCCAGTCCGGTGCCGGCCGCGGTGAATGACGCCGCGCCGGAAAATGAGGCGGCGCCGGAAAAAGTGTTGGCGCCGCTACCGGTCTGCGTGTAGCCGCCGTTGGTGGTGATTCCGGAAATTCCCGTCATCTCGCCGGTGGCCGAAATACCCCAATCGCTCGTATTGATCGCCAGCGTATTGCCCAAATTCCAAACAGAGGCCGCGCCCGCCGAAAAGTCCAGCGCGCCCGCCGATGACACCAGCAATGTTCCCGAGTCGGTGGTTTGCAAATTTAAATTCTGCCCCGCGGTCTGAATCGTGAGCGCGCCGTCCGATTTTGAAACCGTATCGGCAGTGCCGGAAAAGCTCAAATCGCCGGTCTGGGAAAATTCGGCATAGTTGGCCGCGCCGCCATCGCCGAATTTGGCAATGCCCAAAATTTCCAATGCAGTGGCGCCGGACTTGACCACGCGTTGAACCTCGTTGATCACCACTTTTTGCGCGTCAATGTCATAATACATATCCGCCGCCCAAATAATCGCCGAACCGACAAAAATTGACACGGCGATAAAAAGCAGAGAGGTAAATTTCGCTCTTTTGGCAATCGGCAATTTCGGATGCGGCGCCGGCGCCTCCCGTTTTCTGAAAATTTTGAACATATTTTTTGGTTAATAAATAATCATCAATAACTGATAAATAATAATTGATAAATAATCATTAATCCATCAATAATTAATCATTGATAATTGATAATTGATAAGTGATAATTAAGTGATAACTGATAAGTGATAATTGATAAGTGATAATTCATTAATTATCAATTATTATTTATCGGTGATCAGTCAATCCGGTCGTAGACTTCAAGGGAAATTCGGTAGACCTGAATGGTTTTGCCCGCCGGCGGCATCGCCTCCACCCGCCACTTTTTGCCCGCGGCCGGCAACGCCAATTCCGCGGTGATATATGTCGCGCTTTCCGTTAATCCGCTTGTTTGCGCCGGCGGCACGGCAAACTCCGCGCCCGCCGCGCTGTCGGTGATGTTGTAGATCCGCCACGAAGACGGGAAGGCGGCGCCATCATCGGCATAAACGATGTTTAACTTGTGCACGCGCGCGGTGCCTTCCATCGCCGCGGGAAACGAATCGCCGCTCAAAACCATCTCTTTGGAAATCGCCACAAAGTCACCCGCGGCGGTGCGCGCCGGAATATCAAACCCGAAAATCGGCGTTGACGCGCGTAAAATTTCCTCGCCGGGAGCGTTTATCGGATGCCCGCCGGCGGTGTAGAAAACACTGCCGTCCGCCGCTTTTATTTTACCGCTTTGAGACGCCAAAATCAAATAGCCGTTGCTGTCAATTTCCAGCGATCCCAAACCGGAAAAATCAATCTTGTAATCCTTGAGCAAAATATCGTCGGCCTGAAAGGCCGCGCCGGCGCCGTTCTGAATCGCCGTCAGCGCCGGGCCGTCGGTGGAGACTTCAAATCTGGCCGCGCCGCTGTATGTTTGCGCGCCCGCCACGGTCAAATTTCCCCGTATCACCGCGTCGCCGGCGACATTCAAATTGTTGGTGCCGGCGTTGCCGTCCCGATCCACGGTGAAATCAACGCCCAGAGAATCCCCGATGCGCAAAGTTTTGGCGTCAAGGCTTGATGGCAGGGAAAAAACCTGTCCCAAAGAATAATTGGGGCGATCCGAATCCAACTGGCGCGAGATGTGCTCCACCGTGTCCTTGGTGCCCCCGTCAACAACAATGGTTTCGGTTTTGATTTGGACTTCTTTGGTGTGAATGGTTTGAATCTCTTTGGTTTGTATTTCCCGCTCCGGATAGACGTTTTGAACAATCGTCGCCGGCACATTTTCAAAAGGGTCGGACCCTTTTTCAAAAGGGTCCGACCCTTTTGAAAAATCATCGTCATTATCATTGATCATTGATAATTGATCGCCGCCTTGCGAATCTTCTATCCCCAGCCAGCGGCGCAAGCGGTCACGGGTACCGTTCTTGACACCGTCAAAAAACGCCGCCACGCTCGCCTGTCCGGCGCGCGCGGCAATCTTGAGATCGTAATCGGCAACTCGCCATCCGTAGGCAACGTTTCCCCGGCCAAGCTCCAAAATGTCTCCGGCCAATCCCAGCGTCTGGCCAAAAGCATCTCCCAAATTGTAGACTCCGGCCGCGATCGCGCCGGCGGCGGTGTCGGTAGCAAACGAAAATCCGTTCCCCGCGGCCGAAATTCCGGCGGCGGCGGTCTGCGTTGCCCTTTGCCCCGCGTTGCCGACAGCAAAAACCCCGGCCATAGCGGCGCGTCCGGCGCGCCGCCCCGCGTTATTGGCGGCAAAAATCCCGGACGCGGCGGCGCGTCCCGCAACTTGCCCCATATCGCCAACGATGGCAATTCCCGCGAAAGCGTTTTTTATGGCAGAATTGCCGGCGGTCGCCGCCGCAATCACGCCAGCGGTAATTTTTTGTTCGGATTTTTCTCCCAACGCCGCAGTAAATCCCGCGCCGGCCGCGGCAATGGCAACCGCCCGGCGGCAAAATTCGGGAAAAACCTCGTTTTTCGCCACCACCGCGCCCTGCAAAAGATCGTTTTTTGTTTCGGAAATTCCGGATTTCAGACTCGCCGCGGCGCGTCCGGCAGTCGCGCCGCCGGTTGCCGAAAATGACTGCGCGCCGCCGGCAATTTTGCGGCCGGTGGCGGCAATTTCCCGCCCGAAGGTTTCTCCCGCCGCAACGCAAAAATCGGCGACAGCAGTGATGCCGGCGCCGGCTTTCCGGAAAATTTCGGAGAAAATTCCGTTGGCGGCGGCAATGACCGGGGAAAAATTAAAATCGGCGGCAATTTCAATGCCGCCGAAACCGCCGGCGGCATGCGCCGAAAACGGCCGGCTCAAACCTCCCGAAAACAGCAGGAGGAAAATCATCAGGCCGAAGATAAATCGCAAAAATTGTTGGCATTTTCCAATGCTCATCGTTTCTCTTTAAAGCGCTTTCAAAAGAACGGCAATCCGCCAATCACACTAAACTCGCGCGGCGCGTCAATCGTTTACGGCGGCGGGTTCCGGCGGCAAAACATCCTCTGGCGCGCTCTCCACGGTTTCGGAAGCGTTTTCCGGCGAGTTCCCATCGGCATTTTCCGAATCGCTTGCCGGCGGGGCGGCCGGCGCCGATTCCGCGGTTGGCGACGAGATTGATCCGCCGCGGCGCAGAATGTCAATCGCCTTTTCAATGTTCTCCCGGGAAGCGGCGTCATCGGCCGGCAGTAACTGCCCGATAATTTCCAAATGCCCGATTGCCGCGGCGCGGTCACTCTTCTTGTCGGCGATCAGCGCCAAATAATAATGGGCGTCAATGTATTGAGGCATCAATTCCACCGCTTTTTCAAACGCGAGCTTGGCTTTTTCCAAATCGTTTTTGATCAGATAAACCTGCCCCACTTCGTTGTAAAGCGTCGGATTGGAAGTTTCCAGCTTGATCGCTTTTTCATACATATTCAGCGCCCAGTCGTCAAACCCTTCGTCAACGCCGATCAATTTGCGATAGATCTGCGCCCGGAACGCCCAGTTGAAAGAATTGTTGGGATTGGCAATCTCCGTGCTCTGAACGGCATTTTTCACCGCCTCCTGCAAATAGGGCGCGGCGGCCTGCAAGGCGACTTGCGCTTCCTGATCCTTTTTTTGTTCAATCTCCTGCTCGGCCTGCGCCCAATAGGCCTGCGCCAGCCCCGTCAAATAGTTGTCCTGCAAACGGTTTGTGGCGTCGGCGGCAATGTTGAGTTTTTGGATCGCCGCGGCAATATCCTTTTTCGCGAACGCCTCCACCGCCTCTTGATAGGCGACTTCCGCGTAATAATTTTTGGCGCTTTGCACCATCAGCGCAATCGCGCCGATCAGCAAAACCACGAAGATCATTGACGCGGCGTAATTTTTCTTGAGAGTATCCAGCGGGAACAACACCGTCTTCTCCTGATTTATCGCCACCACCGCCGCCAGCAGGAACCAGAAAAGCATCATCAGCGCCAGATTGAACGGATAGTAAAACGCGGCAACGGCAATCGCCAGCCAGCCCGAAAAAACCGCCAGCGGCAAGAATATCTTTTCCTCTTCCCGCACCAGAACGCGAAACCCCTCAATAATCCACACCAATATCAGCAGAAGGAACAACAAGCCGCCCAAAACGCCGGTGGTGGCGACGCGATTGAGAAACTCCGAGGACCCGGAAAAGAACGTCAAGTTCCATCCCAAATTGTCCTGCGCGATCTGTTTGGGTCTGAATTTCACGTAGTCATAGCCGAAAGTGCCCGGGCCGGAACCGAGAAAAAATTCCCGCGGGGATTGTTTCAAAGTTTCCACCGCCACCGCCGCCGAATTCGTCTGCCGCAGAGCAATCTCCGAACCGATCTGCCCGCCGATATTTTTGCCCAAATTTTCCGAAATCTGCAAAACGATCGGCCGGGCAAAAATGTTGAAAACGGAAAACAGCACCGCGCAAAAGAACAAAATGCTGGCGACATTCTTCATTCCCCGGTTTCTCTCCGAAAACTTTTGGTTATTGATGGCAAAGACCGCCAGAGAAAGCATTCCCGTTCCCAGAGCGATCCACGGCGCCAGGGAAAAATCATATCCCGCGGCGCCCGCTTTTGACGGCAGGTAAATGGTGAGCGCGCCGTTGAAAAAAACCAATGCGGCAAACAGGATCGCGGCACATATCTTCATCGGGATCGCCCACTTGTTTTTTGCGGAAAACGCCAGCGGCAAGATCATCGCCAGCACCACCGCCAAGAACACCAAAAAGCCGCCGGTTGATCCCACGGTGTTGAACGCCGGATTATCCTTCGCGTAGGACAAAAAGGGCGTCAGATAGATGCCGAAGGCTTGCAAAACGCCGTAGACGGCCGCCAGCGCCGCCGAAATTCCCAGAACGGCAATTAAATCGGGCAGATCGGATTTTCTGAAATTGTTGACCACCAAAAAATAAAGCAGGCCGAAACTCGCCACCGCGGCAAAACTTTCCGCCACCGGCAGGGGCCAGCCCCAAAAACTGCCGTAGCGATACAGGGAAAAAACGCCGGAAATGAAAACTGCGGCGATCAAGCCGAGAGGAAGGAGGTTAATCGGATTGAGATTGATGTGAAATTTTCGTTCGCTCACCGCCGCCCAGAGCCAGAAAACAAACCCAATGATCGTGAGAAACAAAAGCAAAAATTGTTTGGGAAAATCCAGAACGTTGGCCGTGAACGGCAAGGTGAACAAGGGAACCAGAAAGAGCGCCGCGTAGACCGTGAATTTGGAAAAATTGTTGGACATTTTTTTATTTTTTATTATTAGACCTATTACGTAATTGATTACCGATCACTGATAAATAATCATTGATAATTGATCATTGATCATTGATAAATGATAAGTGATCATTTATCATTTATCAATGATTATTTATTGATGATCATCTCTTCCATTATAAAACAAAACGGCAAAAGAAATCAATCGTTTTGGCGTTCATTTCCGGACGGCAAAATTCCTCTGCCGGAAATCATTCCCTGGGCCACGCCCAGCATCGCCAGCGTTGAAATCAAGTTTGATCCGCCATAGCTCACCAGCGGCAATGGCAGGCCGATAATGGGCAAAAAGCCGATGTTCACTCCGATATGGACGGCCGCCTCCGCGAACAACAGCATTGCCAATCCCGCCAAGAAGAATTTTGAAAAATTATCGCGAGCGCGCCGCGCGGCCCGCGTCAAGCGCCAGACAATCATAAACAACAGAAACAGCGCCCCGGCGCCGGCCAAAAGCCCGAATTCTTCAATGATCGCCGCGAAAATAAAGTCGGTTTGCGGTTCGGACAGAAAACCGTATTGCGCCTGCGATCCCTGACCGAAGCCCTTGCCCAAAATGCCGCCGGTGCCCACGGCAATGCGCGCCTGATTTTGGCTCCACGAAACGCCCAGCGGATCTTGAGGCGCGAAAAAATCCGCGATCCGGTCTTTTTGGTAGTCTTTGAACAAAAACATCCACCCCAGAACAAAAAACGCCAAAAATCCCGCCAGCAGAAAAAGCAGATGCGTTTTTTTCGCGCCCGCCATCAGCAGTAGGCCGATCCAGAGAGGGATAATCACCAGGCACGGCCCCAAATTCGGCTGGAAAAAGATCAGCGCGGCGGGCAGGGCCGCATAGAGTCCGGTGAGCGCCAAGTGCCGGATTTGATACATCGTTTCGTGCCGCCGGGAAAAATATTTCGCCAGCAGCGCCAACAGCGCGGGCTTGAGCAATTCAATCGGATCAAGAGTGAAAATACCCAGATCATACCATGTCCGCACGCCGCGGACGGAAGAGCCGAAAAAAAACAATCCCGCCAGCGCGATGATTGACGCCGCATAGAACATCAGCACCGCCGCCGAATTTTCCTTGAAGATCCGCCAATCAAAAAAACTCGCCGCCAGCATTGCGGCAACGCCGATTCCCAAAAACACCGCCTGGCGCCAAAAAGCGGAAAAGTCGCCCGCGCGCGACAAATTGCTGTAAATGGAAAGCAACCCCAGTCCCGCCAGCGCCAGAGGAGCGAAAAAAACAACTCCGTCAAATCTCTTGAAATGTGAAACAAGGAAAGAATGATTCATCATTCATCATTAATCATTAATCATTAATCATTTTCAAAAAGTCTTCTTCGCCGATGACAGCCACCCCCGACTGCCGCGCTTTTTCCAGCTTGGAACCGGGATTGGCGCCGGCCACCAAATAATCAGTGCTCCGGGAAACCGTTTCAGAAACGTTGCCGGCGGCGCCGCGAATCGCGTCTTTGGCGGCCTGGCGGCTCATTTTTTTCAGCGTGCCGGTGATCACGAAAGTTTTTCCGGCCAGCGTGCCGCCGGTTTTTTGATGGGGCAAAATCCTGACGCCGGCGGAAAGCAGGCTTTCAATCACCGCCGTGTTTTTGCAGTCGGCAAACCAGCGGCAAACCGATTCGGCAACCACCGGACCAATGTCGGCCACCGTCTGCAAATCTTCAAAAGACGCGCTCTGAATGTTCTCAATACTGCCGAATTTTTCCGCCAGCGCCCGCGCGGTCTGTTCGCCGGCATTGCGGATTCCCAAAGCGTAGATGAATTGCGGCAGGCCAATCGTTTTTTTGGCGCCGATTGCTTCCACCAGATTCCGGGCGGATTTTTCGCCGAATCTTGCCAGCGGCACCAAATCGCCTTCCTTGAGGCCGAAAATATCGGCGGGGCCGCGCACCAATCCTTGATCAATCAATTGCTCAACAATCTTTTCCCCCAGCCCGTCAATGTTGAACGCGCCGCGGGAAACAAAATGCCGCAAAGATCTTTTTTGCACCGCAAAACAATCCCGATTGACGCAACGCAGAACCGCTTCGCCCGGTTTTTTTTCGGTTTTCCCGCCGCACATCGGGCAAATTTCGGGCATCTTAAACGCTGTTTCAGCGCCGGTGCGCAATTCCGGCAGGACGGCAACAATTCCGGGAATCACGTCGCCGGCACGGCCGACAATCACCGTGTCGCCGATTTTCACCCCCAGACGGCGGATTTCATCTTCGTTGTGCAGGGTCGCGCGGGAAATCATCACGCCGCCGACTTTAACCGGCCGCAAAATCGCCACCGGCGTGAGCGCGCCGGTGCGCCCCACCTGCACGACAATGTCTTCCACAATGGTAGCCGCCTGTTTCAAGGGGAATTTGTAGGCAATGGCGCCGCGGGGAGATTTGCCGGCGATGCCCAGTTTTTCAAACAAATCGTTTTGGTTCACCGCCACCACGATGCCGTCAATCTCATAGGGCAGGCGGCCGCGATGATCGCGCCAGTGCCGGTAAAAAGCAAACACCTCTTGCATATTTGCGCAAAAACGGCTGAACTTGTTGTTGGTTTTAAAACCGGCAATCTCCAAAAATTTGTGCTCCTCTTCGTGGGTTTTTTGTCCCAAATCGGTCGCCAGCTTATAGCAATTTGAATCCAGCCGCCGAGAGGCCGCGATTTTGGGATCCAACTGGCGGATTGATCCGGCGGCCAGATTGCGGGGGTTGGCAAACTCCGGCAGTCCCTTTTTTCTTTGGCTTGCGTTGATGGCGTCAAAATCGCGGCGCGTTACCACCACCTCGCCGCGCACCGCCAAGTGCCGCCACCCGCCGCGGGCGACCGCAGAAGCCATCTCTTCCAAACCGGCGGCGCGCAAATCCGCGGCAATATCCTCAGCCGCGCGCAGGCGCAGAGGAATCGCCTCAATGGTTTTCAGATTGTTGGTAACGTTCTCGCCGATTCTGCCGTCGCCGCGCGTGGCGCCCGCCGCCAGAATTCCGTCCTCGTAGATCAGCTCAATGGCCAATCCGTCAAGTTTGGGCTCGCAATAAAAATCAATCCGGGCGCGGTCGGCATCGGAAAGCAAGCGGCCGATCCGTTCCTGCCAATCGGTCATATCCGGCTCCGAAAACGCGTCGTTTAAGGAAAGCATCGGTGACGAATGGGTGAATTTTTCAAATTTTTCCAGCGGCCGGCCCTCCACCCTTTGACTGGGGGAATCCGGCAAAATCAAGTCCGGATGGGCGGTTTCCAAATCAAAAAGCTCCTTCTTCAAGGAATCCAGCGCCTGGTCGGAAATTTCCTGGCGGTCAAGCACGTGATAGAGATAGCGATGATGGTTGATGAGTTTCGCCAGCTTGGCGATCCTTTCTTTTGCCGCTTGCCTTTCCATAAAAATTTTGCGATTACATCCGAATCCTGATCGCCCGGTTCGCGTTCCGATATTTACCCGTGGATTGAATGCAAATAAACTCATCAACCGGGCCGCAGGTATATGACACGAATTCATATTGGGAATCCCCCCCGTCAGTCCAACTGTAAGAATAGCCGCCATAATTAATCTGTTGGTACAGGGCGTCCTCCACGCCGATCTGCGCCAAAGAAAATGCCTTGATTGAATCGCCCGCCTCGTTTAACATTTTAATCCGGCCGGCCACCAACAGCCCCACCCCCAACGCCACCGCCAAAACCACCGACATTGCCGCCGCGGCAATGTAGATCGCCACGCCGGCGCGGCGGTCGCAAGCCAAATCGCCGTTAATTTTTTTGGAATTTAACATAATATCTTTGAATTACAAAACCATTAAATTCAAATGCTGTTGGAGGGGTCTAACCCTCGCAGTAACGAGGGATAGACCCCAAAATACAAAGCGTTTCGTAATCCAAAATAATATTTTATTCTTCAATATCAAGATCGCGCTGGGAAATCGTGATCTGGTGGTTCATCACTTGATCTTGGCGCCCCCGTATCCGAATGCTGATCGTGGTTCTTGGTTGCAGCCGGTCATTTTGCGGCCAGCCGTAGCCATAAACATTAAACGCCTCCACGTTCACTGCCGGCGAGGTGAGCGGCAAATCAAAAGTGCGGTCCAAATTGCTCCGGCTTTCCATCAGCGCGCCGTTGGCGCCATAGTCGTCTCCCGGATGGCCCAAATAATATTCCACGCAGTCCATCGTTCCGGAAGTGTTCAAATTTTGGAATTTCACGCCGCCCCGGGCAGTCTTTTCAAAATTAAGGTTTTTGCCCGAAAGACAGCCGTTGTCCGAAGTTTTTTTTGCCATCCGCAATCCCCGGCTGATATGTTCCAGATTATACGCGGCCTCTCCCAGCATTTGCGACTTTGCCAAAATCACGCGATGGGCGCGCAAAGCGTGAAAAAAAAGCCCGGTCACCGCGATCATAATCAAAGAAAAAACCGCCAGCGTCACGACCATCTCCACCAAAGTGAACCCGCGTGACGGATCCCGTTTGAATTTATTTTGGCATTTTGTCGTTTCCATTAACGATAATTTATCATTGATAACTTATAATTGATAATTGATAATTGATAATTGATCAGTGATAACTGATAATTGATAATTGATAACTGATAATTGATAATTGATAATTGATAACTTATTATTTATCATTTATTATTTATTACTTATCAATTATCGTTGATTAATGATCACTGCCACCAGTTGTATAATCTTTCCCGGACGGTTTCGGTGTGTCCGCCGGCCGAATCGGACCAGAAAACTTCGGAAACCACTTCAAGATAAGCCGGCGATGCATTGGGAATCACCCTGATCCTTCTTTTAAACATTGTGTTTTCCGTTCCTTCTCCGCTTAAATACCCATAAAGCCCGCCGCCGATTTTTATCGTTGCCGTTGGATCGGCGGCCAATCCCGAGCTCAAATAATCCGCGCCGCCGCCCGATTCATAGCCGGTCAATCCGTCATTCCAATCCCCCAACCCTTCATAGAATTTCAAATAGTTGGTGTCGCGAAGATTGCGCGCGATTTCCGCGCCTTCGGCGGCCAAATGAACCGCGGTAAAACGATTGGCCGCGGAATTTGACAGCGCCAGCGACTGATTCACCAGTCCGTAGGCACCGATCATTCCCACCGAAACGATCACCAGCGCCACCATCACCTCCACCAAAGTGAACCCCTGTTCGAATTTTGGAAATGCGTTTTTCATATCAACGCCATTTGGCGATTATTATTCAACATACACCAAGCCGGCGATATTGATCACCGCCGTGCGGGTCGGCGACCCGTTGACCACGGAAAAAACGACCTTCGCCCATTCGTATCCGTCCCCGCCCCGGTTAATCCGGGCGGTCAAATCCGGCGCGGCGTAATTGATGTCAATGGAGTTGGTATTGGTCCAGGAAGTGTTTTTTTTACGCACCTGCATATCCAGAATCATAATTTTGCCGTCCAAAGAAATCCGTTCGGTTTCTTCGCCGGCATCATAACTTTTGCTGTTGTCTTTGTCCGCGTAAATCAAATAATAATTGACGCCGTGCGGTAAATAGATGCCATAGCCTCTCCGCGCCGTCCCTTCGCTTGTGTCGCGCGACGACAACGCCCGCTCCTGCACCCGCCGCACATCCTGCATAAACCCAAACGTTTGATTATCCAAAATGACTCGCCGCTCGCCCTGGCGGTAACCGGCCGCGCCGATCGCGGCGATAATGCCGATGATCGCCACCACCGTCATCAATTCCACCATGGTAAATCCCTTGTTGCTTTTAAAACCGAATTTCATTTTCTTGTTGTCCAATTGGGTCTGTTGCCCGATTATCCGGCAAGCAAATACCAGTCCAAAATCGCCGGCGCGAAAAAAAGCGCAATCAGCAGGCCGGCGACCAGAAACGGCCCGAAAGGAATCGGCGACGACATTTTCTTTTTTTTCGCCGACACCATCACCAATCCCATTATAGCACCAAAAAGATTTGCCAAAAACACCGCCAGCAATACCGGCCAGAATCCCAGCGCCAAACCCATCAAAAACGCCAGCTTCACGTCACCAAATCCCATCCATTTTCCCCGCGACGCCAAAAACACCGCCAAAAACAAACCGCCGGCAAACGCCGCCGCCGAAAGCGGATCCGCCAGCGCGGCAAAATCCGGCCGGCCGAAGAGAAAGAAATCCTGCGCCAGCGCGCCCGCGCGCAATACCAAAACCGCAATCAAGCCGGCAATCAGCGCCCCGTCGGGAATCAAATACCAGCGCCAGTCGGCAGAAAACACCACCGCCATCGCCGCCAAAAAAATCCACCACGCGGACAATTCCAAAAGCGGAAAAAAAGAAAAATGGCCCGCAAACACCGCCGGATAAAAACGCCACGCGGCGGCGCAAAACAATCCCGCCACCGCCAGCTCCACCGCCGGGTATTGCCAAGAGATCGGCTTTTGGCAATAACGGCATTTGCCGCGCAGGATAAAAAAACTGGCGACGGGAATCAAATCATACCACGCCAATTTATGCCGGCATTTGGGACAGCGCGACCGGCCGTCAAGCGCGCTCTCCCCCTCGCCGAAACGAAAAATCGCGCAATTGGCAAAACTGCCCGCGATCAATCCAAAAATAAGTATTGATATTAAAACAAACCAAAACATTAAATCCATGAAGAAGGGTCCGACCCTTTTAAAAAGGGTCGGACCCTTTTGAAAAATATCGCGGGTTTATTTTATCACACCGGCAGAAAAACAAAAACCGCGGAATGGAAACCGCGGGATTGAAACGACGGAAAAGAAACGAAAACAGCGAAGATGGTCATTCTCGCTGTTTTTCCAAATCGCCGCAAATTAATCTCCGTTTTCACAGGAGGTGTCCCCCGTACCGGTCAACAACGCTGGTTGCGTAATTTTCAAAAATGATCCCGCATGCGACGCCACCACAAAATTTTTGCCGTCAACCGGTTTCTCCAGCCGCGCGTAGTAGCAAAAATACTTTTCGTTCCCCGTTGCGTTATTCGCCAGTGCGCAATACCGATAAGCTGTGCCGCACGCACCGGTAGTATTGGACGGATCCGTCGGCACGGGATTCAAATAGGTGCCGATGCTGGAGGGCATTGCTCCACTGGTTGCCGCGTCGGTAAGATACGTGCCGCCGGTGGTGTCGGAGCTATACATTGACTGCGCCGAAACCAGCTGGCGCATATCCGACTGCCGTTTGGCGTCCCGCGCCTTCTCGCGCGCGCCGCTCATTGACACCAACACCATGCCGGCCAAAATGCCGATGATGGCGATCACCACCAACAATTCAATGAGCGTGAAACCTTGTCTTTTGGATTTCATTTTTTTGAAATTAATTTAATTTTTCGTCTATCGCTAACTTTTTTGCCTCACATTTCGACCTTTTATTTTTCTCTTAACAAATTGATTATACCGCGAGCGGCAAGAAAAATGCAATGGGCGGACACTTCAGCCGGGAAGTTCACCTTTTACCCCAAAAAAATGGCGGGTAATCATTCCCGCCATTTTTTGCAAAAATCAGGCCTCATTATTTGGCATCACTACAACAATTGGTCGTGCAAGCCGTCACCTTAGGATCCAAAACCGTCGGTAAATGAATTTTCAAAAACGACCCAGCGTGCGATGCCACCACAAACTCTTTGCCGTCAAGCGGTTTTTCCAGCCGCGCATAGTAGCAAAAATACTTGCTGTTCGCCCCACTGTTTGCCAATGCGCAATAACCTTTATTGGTATTAGTGGTAACAAGCGGACAACCCGTGCCGGTAGTAATGACACCGGTAGAAGGATCTCCAGGGACCGGATTCAAATATGTGCTGATGCTCGTTGGCAAATATACGCCGGTATTAATTAGATATGTGCCGCCAGTGGTGTCGGCGCTATACATTGACTGCGCCGAGACCAGCTGGCGCATATCCGACTGCCGTTTGGCGTCCCGCGCCCTTTCGCGCGCGCCGCTCATTGACACCAGCACCATGCCGGCCAAAATGCCGATGATGGCAATCACCACCAACAATTCAATGAGCGTGAAACCTTGTCTTTTGGATTTCATTTTTCTTTTTGATTTATCAGATCCGTTGCGTGAATATCTTCGCAATGAATCTGTTGTTAATTTAATTTGAACTATGAAACGCTCCGTGTTTTGCGGCCCGTTTCCGGCGACGTCAAAACCTCGCCGGAGCCGGACCCCTCCGACAGCATTTGGATTCAAGCGTTTTTTAATTCAAATAATTTATGCTTTGTTTGCTTTGTTTGTTTTGACCTTTTTTTGATGTCTTCGACCTTTGATTATTTTTAGAAAAAGTCTTCTTGGTTAATTATACCGCGGGCAGTAAAAAGAATGCAATAGGCCGCCGGGCGGCCCCGCCGTCAAACCGCGTTCATTGAATTGTAAAGCGGAATCATCACCGAACCGACCACCCCGCCGACCAGCAAACCCAAAACAATGATCAGTGCCGGCTCAATCAGCACCAGCATTGAATCAATCGCCCGGTCGGCCTCTTTTTCATAGAAGTTAACCATCACCAGCAAGCTCTTGTCCATTGACCCGGTCTGCTCGCCCACCATAATCATCTGCGAAAACATTGACGGAAACAAATCCGGATAATTGAAAAGCACCGAAGACACCGTTTCTCCTTTGCGCACGCCCTCGGCGGTTTTGCGGATCGCGTCGCGGTAGAGATCGTTGCCCACGATATCGCGCGTAATCTCCAGCGCGCGGGTGATGGGAATGCCGCCCGAGATCAACACCGACAGATTGTCGGCAAAGCGGCTTATGTAAAGCATTTTCAAAAGATTTTTGAAAACCGGCAGACGCAAAGACAGATTGTCAAAAAACCGTTTCCCCGATTTGGTGCGCGAAATTCTAAACACCGCCACGATAATCGCGATAAAGCACAGCAGCACGATAATGCCGCCGATGCCGCGGATAAAATCGGTGGTGGCGATCACCGCTTTGGTGATTGCCGGCAATTCCGTTTCCGATTCTTGCAACATCGCCGTCAGATTCGGCATCACAAAATAACTCAACAAAAACAACACCCCAAACATTACCGCGATGATCACTGCCGGATAAACCATGGCCGCCTTCACCTTTCCGGCAAGATAATATTGCTTTTCCAAATAATCGGCCAGATAGTTGAATTGCTCCGAAAGGTTTCCCGAAACTTCTCCGGCCTTCACCATTGAAACGAAAAATGACGAGAAAACATCGGGGTATTTTGCCAGCGCGTCCGACAGCGGCGATCCGGCCTCCACGGTTTGGGCGATCTTCAGGATTTTTTCGCGAAAATTTTGATTTGAAAGCTGGCCGCCGACAGTGCGCAAAGACTCCACCAGCGACACGTTGGCGGCAAACATCACCGCCAGCTGGCGCGAAAACACCGCCACATCCTTGCCCGACACTCCCTCAAAAAAACGGATATTGCCAAAGGCGCCCCGGTCTTCTTTTCGCAAGAAAGTGATGAAAAAACCTTGCTGGCGCAAAACTTCCGCCGCCGCCTGCACCGACTCGGCGTCAATGCTGCCGGCCTTGACTTCGCCGCTCTTGGTTCTGGCTTGATAAACAAACTTCATAACAAATTAAAAATTAAAAAATCAAAATGAAAAATTTTGGAGTTGAAATTTTTTTCAAAAAAATTTCAACGTTATATATAAAAATTCCTTAATTTTGATTTTTGATTTTTACATTTTGAATTTTTTAGATGAGGGCTTCCAGCTCCTGCGGATTCAACGAGTAGGAAAGCGCCTTTTGCAGATCAATCTCGCCGGCTTTCACCAAATTGGCCAGCGATTTGTTCAAAGAAATCATTCCATCCTTGAAAGAAGTGTCAATCACCAGGGGAATTTCGTGGATCTTGTTCTCGCGGATCAAATTGCCGACGGCAAAATTGTTGAAAAGCACTTCGCAGGCGGGAATCATTTTCCCCTTGTTGGACAAAATCAGGCGCTGGGAAACAATGCCCAGCAGGGACGCGGACAACTGGGCGCGAACCTGCGATTGCTGTTCGGCGGGAAAGGAATCAACGATGCGGTGGATGCTCTGCGGCGCGGAATTGGTGTGCAGGGTGGCGAAAACCAAATGGCCGGTTTCCGCCGCGGTGAGCGCGGTGCTGATGGTTTCGGCATCGCGCATTTCCCCGATCATAATCACGTCCGGATCCTGGCGGAAAACCGATCGCAACGCCATGGAAAAGGAATAGGTGTCGGAATTCAATTCTCTTTGTTCAATCACCGAACAGTCGGGCGTGAACAGATATTCAATCGGGTCTTCAATGGTAACGATATGATCGCAACGGGTATGATTGATTGCGTCCACCAACGCGGCCAGCGTGGTTGATTTTCCGTGCGACGTCGGTCCGGTGATCAACACGAACCCCTGCTCGGAATCAATCATTTTTTGCATTATCGGCGGCAGATTAAGCTCGCTTACCGTTCTGATTTTGGTGGGAATCAGCCGCAAGGCGCAGGAAACGCACCCCCGCTGGAAAAAAACGTTGGTCCGGAATCTCTCCTTGCCCTCAAACGCGTAAGAAAAATCAATTTCTTTGAATTTCAAAAACTGGTTCTGCTGTTCGGGAGCCATCAGCGCAAACGCCAGCCCCTGGCTGTCCCGCGCCGAAAGCGGCGCTTCTTTGGGAATCGCCCACAACTCACCGTTGATGCGGATGATCGGCGGATAGCCGGCCGTCAGATGGAGATCGGAGGCGTTTTTTTCCACGGTGGTCGCCAAATATTTTTTTAAGGATTCTGAATAATCCATATTTCAAATTGAAAATTAAAATTGAAAAATTTAAAACCGGTTTGAAACGCGCAAACGCCGCATTTCACAATTTTCAATTTTGAATTTTTATTTTAATTAAACTAACCGTTCATTGCTTTTGGAGTTTCCAGCGCCTTATTAATTTCCGCCGCCACCTCGCTGGGGGTGAAATGCGCCTTGATCATAAACCCGTCGGCGCCCAGATCAAGCCCCTTTTTTATCTCTTCTTTTTGCCCCAGATTGGAAAGGATGATGATTTTCAGACGGTTGATATATGAATCCGGTTTCTGGCGGCGCATTTTGC
>Ga0209723_1003634_pt1 | contig 18240 bp, 17 predicted proteins | sample BiotimSIPDNA_2_FD_185750 | JGI IMG/M metagenome (GOLD analysis project Ga0209723, IMG submission 185750) | Anaerobic biogas reactor microbial communites from Washington, USA - Biogas_R2 time_0 SIP DNA (SPAdes) (version 2) | ecosystem: Engineered > Bioreactor > Anaerobic > Unclassified | place... | reverse complement strand
CGATCTTGGCTGTGTCAATCGCACCATTTTCGATTTTCGCGTTTTTGACAGCGCCGTCCACAATCTTTGCCGTGGTAATCGCCGCGTCATGGATGTTGGCAGTCTGGATTTCTCCCGCGCCGATCTTCGCGGAGGTGATCACACCATCCTCAATCTGGGCTGCGCCGATGGCCGCATCGCCGATCTTAGCGCGGGTGATAGAAGCATCATCGATCTGGGCTGACCCGATGGCACCCTGGGCAATCTTCGCTCGTACGATGGCGGCATCCTCGATCTGCGCCGTCCCCACGGCGGCTTCACCGATTTTGGCTTTGCTGATGGCAGCGTCCTGGATGTGGGCCGTTTCAATCGCCGCCATCTGGATCTGCACGGAACCGACCGAACCGCTCTGCAGCTGCCCGGTGCCCACAGAGTTGATCGCCAGCTTGCTTCCGGTGATGATGCCGCTGGGAAGCTGACGGGCGCTGATCACGTTGCTTTCCACCGTATCCGCCACGGTACCGAGCGTCATCTGGGTATATTTCTTCGTCAGGCAGTCATAGGTGTACTGCGTCATCCGCATGGACACCCAAACCCCGATGCGGGGAGCGATCACCCGGACGGCATCGCCCAGGTAGATGTTCTGCAGGAAGCCGTATTCCCGGTACTCCTCGGTGTCTGCACAGTTGATAAAGTCCACGCTCAGCGTGACGGTCGGCGTATCGCATCCCGCGTCAAACTGTGCCTGAGCCTGGGAGCGCATCTCCACATAGCACTGTTCCTTGGTTTTCTTGTCGTCGCCGTCGGTCTTTTCCTTGGCTTCCGACACGGCGAGATGAATCCACTTCGGATGGGTATAACTGCCGATGAGCGGGCTGTCCAGAAAGAGTTCCGGCAGGTACAGCACGTTGCCGTCCGCATCCTCGCCCGTGGGCATGATGCGGGTAACCACATCCGTCAGGTCAATGTCGTAGCTGATGCCCAGCAGGTTCTTGGCCTGCCGGATCTGTACGTTGCTGTCCTGACCGACGCGCTTCACCACATACACATCCCACCAGTCGCGGGTCAGTTCGCCTGTGTACTTTTCGACCACACCGCCTTCGCCCAGGAGGGCGTCCACGGGATTGCAGTTTTCGAACTCCACATCCTCGGCCCGGCTGTCCAGGTCGGAATAGAAGGTGAAGTCGTGCTCCGACAGGCAGGAAGAAGAAATGGTCTGCACAACAGAAGCCCCCACCGCAGAGGATGAGGGCTTGTAGGATTTGATCATATTGTCGAGCAGGTCATAGAACACATGCCTGGCGTAAACGGTGATCTTGTCGAGCTCCGGCACCACCCGGTAAATGCGGAAGGGCTGATCCCGCAGCTGCCGGGATTCCACCACGGAGGAGGTTGCCTCGGACGCGGAGCCTTCCGTGTGATCCAGAACCAGGTAGGTAGTGGACATGTACCCGTGCTTTCCATCCGGCGCGGTCACCTCGTACCAGCTGCTGTTGGTCTTTGCGATGACCTGCACGAAGGAGCCGTTCTTATAGGTCGCCAGCACCTTGTACTTGGTGCCCGGCCCGGAGCGCAGGCGCAGGGTGCCTTTCCGGGTTTCCGCGCCGGAAAAGTCCGTGTTCACCCGCCAGACCTCCGTCCGGTTGTCGTCCCCCGGTGCGGTGAAGTTCACGCGGGGTGTCATGGCGGCGGGCACCGGAGCGCGGAGGATGCATCCCTCCACCAGCCGCTGCCATTTCCCGGCTTCATCGATGGGATGCACCAGCGTCAGTTCGTATTCGCCGTTCAGCGTTTCCGTAACCTCTGCCGACAGCGGAGCCAGGGTTCCGTTGCCGTTGGTGGAGAAGTCAGTGCAGTCAGCGGGATAGACGCAGATCATGGGGTAACACCTCCAGAAGGGTAAAAAGAAAGCGCCTCGGCAAAGAGACGCTCAAAGGAATCTTATTCCGATTATCCAGGAATTACAAGGGACTCCTGTCTTTCGTTATGCTGCATTGTCTATTACTTCAGTAATAGCAGACAGCATCGAAATGGATTTTCCGACATCAGGACATCATATAATTATCTTTTATGACAATTTCTCTCAGGTGATCCATGGTCGTGTCCAGTTCATTGCTCATTCTCGCGCACTTTAACAGCGCTGTTTCGATTTCTTGATGATCCGTTAAGGAACCGCTGATTAACACCCATGATGAGTGCTTCCCGCCAGTCGCCCCTTCGTTTTTTTGCGAAATCCCGACAGAATCGCGAAGTTGGCTCGTTTTTCAGCCCTGAACTGGGCTTTTTCTGGCCTTCCAGGGCTCTTTTCCTTTCTTTTCCCTCCTTTTGGGCATACCTGTCCTGCCGTCGTCCGTCAGATGCTTCTCCCGGCTCTCACACACGTCAGCAAATTGGCGCTGGCTGCCAGAATGAACAGCCGGTTTTCATTCTTTTTCAATCCCCTGTACCGCGTCTTCCGGTAGCCAAACTCTACCTTGATGTATCGAAATACAAACTCCACTTTGCTGCGTACCCGGGATTTCATCCGGTCCATCTCTCTGGCCCAGAAACTGCTCACCGTCAGCCCGCCGCGGTATATCTTGCCCTTGCGGCCATTGATATCAAATCTGATACCTGACTTCTTTGCGTCGTCCTGCATCTCAGGTCGTTTCTCCAGCCCCGCATACCCGTTGTCGCCATATACTGCGTGGTCGTCTTCCCGGAGCAGACGGTGTGCCTGCGTCACGTCCTGCACGCTTGCCGTCGTGGTCACCAGGCTGTGAATCAAGCCGCTGCCCGCGTCCACTCCCACGTGCGCCTTCATCCCAAAGTGCCAATTGCTTCCCTTGCGGGTCGAGGTCATCTCTTCATCCCGCTTCTTGTCCGCGTTCTTCACCGACGCCGGCGCGCTGATGATTGTGGCGTCCACAATGGTGCCCCCGCGCATGAAATGCCCACCCGCCTCCAACGCGCGGTTGATGGCCTCAAACATCGCCTTCCCCAACGCGCTTTCCTCCAAAATCCGCCGGAAGTGCAGCAGCGTTGTGGCGTCGGGCGCGTTCTCCTGCATGAAATCCAGCTTCATGAACTTGCGCATCGCATAACTGTCGAACACGGCATCCTCCACTCCCTCGTCCGACAGATTGAACCAGGATTGCAGCAAGTACATGCGAAGCATTTTCTCAATACCCACCGGCGGGCGGCCCCGCTCCCCGGCGTAGTAATGCGGTTTGACAAGGTTCACCCACTCGTCCCACGGGATGATTTCTTCCATCACGTCCAGGAATTGCTCCCGCTTGGAAACCTTGCGGCGACCGCCATATTCCACATCCGTAAAACTCTGCTGTCCCATATCATGCTCCGCCTGTTCTCTCTGCTTGTCATGCCTATTATACTATGTAACTGTCAGCACTGCCGGATGATGGGCAATAAATCAGCAGATCCTTAAGTCCTTTTTATATCGAAGCTGATGCTCAAGGCTTGCCCATGAATCCATTGCAACGGTGCGCAGTTGTACCTCAACCTTCATTATGCGCTTTTGATTTGATAGAAAAACGGGGATCGCTATAATGAGGTGAAGACTTCTATACCCGTTCTCCTTTGGAGAACTGATATAATCTTTTCTTTTTATCAGGGTAATATCGTCCTGCTCAAGCAGTGCCTTTTCAAGATAATATACATCGCTGACAAAGGCACAAACCACGCGTATACCGGCTATGTCAGCGATTCCCTCTTCAATTGCTTCTATGCTTGGAGGAAGATTTTTCCGAATCATCTTTTCTCTGATGCTGACGCCGTTTTTTAATCGCGTATGGATATTGTTGATAGGATTCCTGTCATGCAGAAGGGAAAACTCCTCATTCAGGACGCGGAATTTTGTCTCTATTTCCATCATAGCACACTGATAGCAGGACATAAGCTGTCTAAAAGCCAGCAGCATTTCTCTTGCTTCTTCCGGCGTTTTGTCACCAAAAATTTCTTTGAGTTGTTCTTGAAGCATATCGTTTGAGGTTTCTTCTTCATACTCTTTCATGATCATACCACCTCTTCCGTATTCAATTTTTTCAACGCCTTACGGAACTGGAAATAGAAAAGAATACTTGTGAATGTCACAGCGATGACATCTGCAACTGGCTCGGCCAGATACACGTCTAACGCCTTATTTTCCAGTATACCGATACTCGGAACTATATAGATCAACGGAATCAGCAGAACGAACTTGCGTACGACAGCTACGATGATGGAACAGACTGCATTGCCGACAGAAGTAAATGTAAGCTGACAGGCAATCTGTATTCCAAAGAGGAACATAGCCGCACAATAAATCCGCAGGGCTCTGACTGAATAATCCAGGAGCGCGGCGTCGCTGGAGAAGATCCCGGCAAATACTCTCGGAAACAGCATTATGGCGAGCCACAATACGACAGAATACGTCATACAAACATTGCGAAGCAGGTGAAATGTTTCTTTTACGCGTCCCGCATTCCGAGCTCCGTAGTTATAGCTGGATATTGGCTGTGCTCCCTGACCGATGCCCTGCATGGGCAGCATGGCAAATTGCATGGTGCTTGTGCAAATCGTCATAGCGCCGACAGCAATGTCCCCGCCGTACTTCAGCAAAGAGGAATTGAAGCATGCTGCAATTACACTTTCGCTGATTTGCATGATGAAGGTCGCCAGACCCAGCGTGACACAGGGAACGATCACTTCACCTTTCAGAGCGAGATAACAACCCCGAAGCCGCAACCGTGTCTTTTTGCCGCACAGAAAGACGATACACCAGACACAGGATGCAGCCTGAGACAGAATAGTTGCCAGAGCGGCACCCTGTACACCCATATCGAATACAAAGATAAATAATGGATCAAGCACAAGATTGAGCACTGCGCCGATCAGAACCGTCAGCATTCCGGTTTTTGCAAAGCCCTGGGCCGTAATAAACATGTTCAGCCCCAGTGTCAGCTGTACAAAAGCTGTGCCGATGGCATAGACATTCATGTAAGAGACTGCATATTCTATCGTATTTTCACTGGCTCCAAACTGCATCAGAATCTGCCGGTTGAAAAGCAGCAGGATTGCTGTCAGAACGGCAGAGATGATCAAAAGCAGAGAGAAACAGTTTCCCAGAATGTTCTCTGCCGCGGTGTCATTTTTCCTGCCCATTTCAATAGACGCCCTTGGCGCGCCGCCGGAGGAAACCAGAGCAGCGAATGCGGATACCATCAGGATGATGGGCATGCATACGCCGACGCCTGTTAGCGCTAACGCACCGTTGTCCGGCATGTGACCGATATAAATCCGGTCGATCACGTTATAAAGCATATTGACCAGTTGGGCCACAACCGTAGGAACAGCCAGCCTGAACAGCAGCTTTTTGATTGGCTCACGGCCAAGGAATTCTTTATCATCATGCATGGTTTAAGCCTCCTTCATACCTTTTACGGCATTTTCACCGATCTTGTCCAGGTACATCTGGAAATTCCGGATCTCCGTTTCTGACAGTCCAGCGGTCAGCATCTCCAAATACGCGGACTGGGCGCTTTGCCCTCTGCTGATGATTTCATTTGACTCTGGCTGTAGAACAAGATGTGTCGTCCGATGGTCTCCGTTGCGACTTTCCTTTCGCAGCAGGTGACTTTCCTCAAGAGAGCGGATCGAAATGGAGACATGTGATTTGGTGAGATATCTCTTTTCTACAATCTCCTTCGCTGTATCATATTCAGGGTTGTTGGCCAGGAAGAGAAGGATGTTTAATTCCATCGCCGTCAAACCATATTCGCGGCAGATCGGTTCCATCTGTTTCTCGTAAAGCTTCATACTACAGGCAACAAAGTCCAATACTTTCATGATGTTCCTCGATATCTTGAAATATAGAACAGTTCAATTTGAACTGTTCTATTTAGAATTATACTGCTGTCGATAATATTTGTCAAGATAATCGGATGAGCACTGTGCACCGGAAGATCATATAGATCGCCAATTTGGCCGAATAACGATCTTCGTCACCGTCCCAGTCCAGCTGATGGCATTCGCGCCCGGCTTCAGCACCGGAAACTCTCCGGTCATGTGGTCATTCATCAGGGTACTGCCCAGATAGGCTTCCTGCAAGGCGCAGTCAAGGACGATGCTCCCGGAGATATTTTCCAGTTCCACGATGGCCGTCCCCACCATGAGCGTAATGTCTCCGGAGCCGTACACCGTAAGGATCGGCTCGGAATAAACGCTGCCGGGATTGGTGACCATGGTGCCTGAGGTGGTAACGGTGATGGTGGCCGTGTCCTCCTGATACCAGAATGGAAAACAGCGGAAGTTGACGGCAAAGGTACAGTGCGGATTGCCCCGGAGCACCTTTTCAAAGGGGATCTGGTTGGCGATCCGGGCCTTGTAATACCCGCCAGTACGATTGGCAAAGGTGACCGTGCCTGCTCCCTTCAGCCATGCGGCGATGGCGGGGATCTGTGTCGGATCAGCGATTAAACAGGTGGCGGTCAGCAGCAGATCGTCATACACGTCTTCGCCTTCCAACTGCGTCAGGCTTCCAGGCCTGCCGGGCACATTGGTCTGAGTGCTCCGTTCGGCGGGAATGGTGATGGGCGGCTGCTCCGTCACATGGATGCCGTATTCCCGGCAGTCAGTGCCGTTCCAGATGAAATAATCCTGCATGGCGTTCCTCCAAAGACGTCAAAAGGCCACCTTTTGACGGGCGGCCCATGACGGTTGTGTGTTCAGTCGATTCTGCGGATGATGTCAATTCCATGGATGGCTGCGAGGGTCGAGCCGTTGGCCCAGGCCACATGCACACCGCCCGCGTCGTCCACAAACATGACCTCTCCGGTCAAGCCGGGAACCATGTCCTTGCGCGGTTCCTCGAACATCTGCACCAGTTCCACATGGCATCCCGGCGGATAATCCTCCCGGAGCTTTGTCAGCACCTCCGGCCTGATCTGCATCATGAATCCCATGGCGTCAGCCTCCTTCTGATTTTGGGTAGCAGTATTACTCACTCTGTTCCGGGAGAAAGTCAAGATAAGAATTACGCCATCCGCAGGCCCCGGCCCCTCTGCTGTCTGCGAGTCAGGGTGGCGATCTCAATGGCAAGGGAGCGGATGTCCTGCTCATCCCTGATATAGAAATTGCTGCCTGAGAAGCTGATGGAAGAGTTGCTGTTGTAGGTTTTCCGATTGTCCGTGGTGCCAAAGGCCACAGCGCCTTCCTGGGCCTCTCCGGTCAGGTACCGGGCAGCGTTCTTCACGATGCGGGCCTGCACCCGACTTTCCTTCAGAATGCCTTCACCAAAGCCCTTCATGGTCATGGTGCCGACCTCATCCCGGAATACCTTTGACGGCGATGCGATCTTCAGTTCCTTCTTGGCGGCGTTCACGGCAGCACGGGCAGCGGACTGCATGGCGCTGACTACACCGGAGCGCCCGGCATTGATGCCCGCCTTCAGGCCCGCCATGGCATTGGTACCGATGGATTTCAGGCTGGTGGCGGTCAGGCTGCGTGAAACAGCGTTCTTCACATTGGCAGATACCGTTGTGCCTGCATTGGTCATATCATAGGCCGTCAGAGCGCCAGCCAGCCCGGCCATCGCCGTTGTGCCGGAAGGGCTCATGACTTCACTGCCAAGGGCAGCGGTGATGGCAGTTTCCAGATTGGTCGCAAGGGCCGCTGCATCCGTAGAAAAGTCGTAGCAGCCCATGCCTGCGCCGACGCCTGCCGCGACATATTCGCCAGCGGGCTTCATACGCTCGGACGGGCTGTTGATGATTAGCGCGGAGTTGATGGCCGTCTCCAGGTTGGTGGCCAGCGTCTCAGCGTCCGTATCCCATCCGGCGGCGGTCATGCCTTCCGCGATGCCTTCGGTCACGTTCTGGCCGACACCCACGGAGTCCAAGTCCTGCACGAACTGCAGGATCTTCTTCAGGTTGTCGACATCCTCCCGGCCAACTTCCTGCCCGTTCTGGATGGCGGTGACGACCTCGGAAACATAGGTGGCCAGCTGGGCCACATTCTCCGGATCGAAGTCGTTGATCATGGACTGGTTCAGCGTCCGCATGATGCCTTCGTTGCCGCCGTAGATGAAGTTGTACCACTGATCCATGTCTCCCTTGGCATTCTTGATCCGCTGCATGGCGGAGTCAATATAATCCATAAGCGATTTGGGCATGATGCCCGTCAGGGCGGTGCCGATTGCGGTCATGCCCAGCTGATCCACTTCGGCGACCTGCTCGCGCATTTCCGCGATAGCTTCCGGTGCGCCGGTGATCTCCGTGGTCAGCAGGATGTGCATGGTACCGTCCTTGTCCAGGATGGCCACATCCTCGGGCCGGAGCATGTCGGAGGTGACAGCGGTGACAGGGATCTCTTCGCCGTCCTTCCAGTATTTCACCCCGGACTCGCCCAGCACTCCGCTGGGGTCTTCATACACTTCAGACAGCCGGACGACGCCTTCCACCTCGACCTTGTTGTTCCGCAGCCAGCGGCGGTAAGCCAGCAGATCATACCCGGACAGGCCCACCTGCATGTTCAGGGTGGGCTTCTTCACGCCTGCGGCTTCCTTGTATTCCGTGATGTAGGCAGTGAACTCCCGGAGGAGCTCGGACTTGTCACAACCCGTCGCCTCGGCGAACTTGGTCACGATGCCTTCCACCTGGGCGGAGGTCAGCGCAGACACATCCACATTTTCGGCTTCAGCGTATTTGGTGATCAGGCCAACTACATCAGAGGGCTTCAGGGCAGCGGTGGAAGCGCCGCCAGTGACCTCCTCATAGGCCATGACGAAGGCCGTCACCGCTTCCGGCGTCAGCCCGGTGGTATCGACCTTGTTGTCCTCCAGGTATTTGAACACATAGGCCGTGATCTCGCTGGGCTTCAGCTGGGTGACGTCGGTGCCGGATGCCAGTTCCTTGTAGGCGCTGACCATAGCGGTCACGTTGGTGGGATTCAGCGCGGAGACATCGGTGCCCGTAGTGGCTTCCGCATAGGTCTGCACGTAGGCCACCAGTCCGGCAGGCGTCAGGGAGGATTTATCCGCGCCTTCCGGCTGCTCGGTGTACTTCGCCACAAAGGCGTCCACCAGCGGCTGCTGTTTCGTCGCGTTCTCCGCTTCCGTGTACCCCTGGATAATGGCATCCGTGGTAATGGCTCCAGGATTGCTGGCCCATTCATCCCAGCGGGCCTGCGCTCCGGTCATGTCCAGATCGGTGGTGATCTTCAGGACTTCCTCGCCAATGGCCTCGCCGAACATCTCGTTCAGGCTGGTCAGGTTGGTGTCCCACTTGTTCTGGTTCAGGTAGGTCTGGATCGCTGCCAGCTGCTCCAGCGCGGAGGAAAAGTCGATATCCGGGAACATGGCCTGCACCTCGGATTCCGACATGCCGCTGTCCAGCAGGGACTGGATCTGGGTCAGCAGGCCGATGTATTCCGTCAGCGCTCCTTCGTCCATGCTGGCGGTCAGCTGGTTCAGCTGCGGCAGGAAGGATTTCTTCTCCGCATCGGTGGAGGCCGCGCTGTACTGACGGAGCAGCTGCATCAGGTCGCCGACCTGGGTCTTGACTTCCTGGATGTCGCTCTGCTGCCAGACGGGCATCACGACGTCAGCCATCAGCTGGGCGTATTCCATGGCGGCGGCACGACGGTCACTGTTGTACTTGGCGTTCAGGGCATCCAGAGCCTGCTGGCGCTCCGTGCTGTCCTCGATCAGCTGGATCAGGGTGTATTCCTTGTCATACTGCTCGTCCAGAGAAGAGTTCACAGCCGACATGCCCTCTGCGGCAGCGACCATGGCGTTTTCATACACCGTCGCGCTGACTTCCTGCCCACGGGCTTCTGCACGGGCTACCTCGGCTTCCACCTTGTTCCGGATGGTGTCGAAGCCGTCCGTGTCAGCGGCGGTCAGATGATACTTGACCTCAATGGCCTCTCGGGTATCGATGAGCTCCTGCAGGCGGACTTTATCCCGCTCGCTCAGCTTCTTGTTCTGCTTCTTTTTCAGCAGCCGGGCGATCTCCTTGTCCATGGAGTCGAGGGTATCGATGTCAGCCTGCAGCTGCGCAGAAACGGAAGCGTACCCGGCCTGATCGGCGGTCTGCTTCAGGGAATTCAATTCATCACGGGTACTGGCGGTCAGGCTCTTGAAAGAATCCGTCCACTCGGTGACGATCTCGTTGGTTTCCTTCTTGCCGTCCGACCAGACGTCCAGCAGGCCGTTCAGCCATTCGCGGCTGTTTCCTGTGGCCCGCTTGAAGTCATCCTTGCTCATGCCGAAGAAGGACAGACCCTGGCTGCTGCCGTAGAAGGTTTCTGCAGCGGTTTCCTTCCATGACTTGGCGGTCTTCGCCATGCCCTCCAGCGCTTCACGGGCGGCTTTGGCTCCGGACGCGACGTCCACCAGCTTCACTGCACCGTACACCAGCGCAGCGGCGAGGGCCACCATGGCCAGTTTGGATGAAGTCAGGGTTTTGATAAATCCGCCCAGACCGCCGCCTGCCATACTGACCTTGGCGGAGAACTTTCCGATGGCGGTGAAGGCTTTCCCCATAGCGCCTGTCACGGTGCCGACCGCGCCGACCACCTTCCCGAGCACCAGTACGACCGGGCCAACAGCGGCGGCAAAAGCAGCCCATTTCACGATGGACTGCCGCTGTGTCGCGTCCAGGGACAGGAACTTCTGCAGTAGGTCGTTGGCTTTATCGATGATCTGCTGGATCGTCGGGTTCAGGTCGTCGCCGATCTGTCGGGCAAACATGAGCGCCGTATTCTTCAGATTGATCAGGCGGGATTTTGTGGTGGCGTACCGCTTATTAGCTTCCGTGGTCAGAGCGGTGTTCTTCGCCCATGCCTTATTGGCAGTATCCTGTGTTTTGCTGAAAAGCTCTGTGGCGTTGGTCGCACGGAGCAGTGTGTCCCTGAGCCGGATCTCAGCGATCCCGATATCGTCCAGGGTTTTGATGGCGCTGACGCCCTGCTCGTCCATTTTGGACAGGCCCACGATAAACGCCTGAAACGCGGAAGCAGCATCCCGCTCCCACAGGGACTTAAACTCGGATGCCGTCATGCCGGAGACCTTGGCGAAGTCCTCCAGCGCTTCACCGCCCGTCGCGGCGGCAACCTCCATTTTTATCAGAGCCTTACTGAACGCGGAACCGCCCATCTGGGATTCAATGCCAACAGAGGACAGGGCAGCGGCAAAGCCCAGGATCTGCGCTTCCGAAAGTCCGACCTGCTTGCCCGCGCCAGCGAGGCGAAGGGACATAGCCATGATTTCCGATTCAGTGGTGGCGTAATTGTTTCCCAGGTCAACCAGCGTGGAGCCGAGGTTCTGGAACTCGTTCTGGCTCATACCCATGATGTTGGCAAACCGGGCGGCTTCACTGGCTGCATCCGCAGCGACCATGTTCGTGCTGTTGCCCAGGTCGATCATGGTACGGGTAAACTCAGCCAGGTGCTCGTTCTCAATGCCCAACTGTCCGGCGATGGACATGACCTCCGCGATATCCTCAGCGGAGGCGGCAACTTCCGTGCTCATCTGCTTCACGGAATCGGACAGGGCGTTATATTCATCTTCGGTGGCGTCCACGGTCTTCCGGACGTCGGCAAAGGCATATTCATAGTCGATGCTGGCCTTCACAGCAGCAGTGCCAAGCGCCGTGATGGGAGCCGTGACATGGGTCGTGAGGGATTTCCCGGCCTTGGTCATGGCCTTCGAGATCGTTTCGCACTTCTTGGAGATGGCGGTCAGGGATTCACCTGCCTGCGTCCATGCGGACTGCATCCGGTACAGCTGCTCCGTCAGCTTCCGGATTTCAGCTTCCGTTTCCTTGGCTGCGGCCTTGGCGTTGTTCAGGTCAGTGGTGGCCTTGCTGACAGCATCCGCGCTGTTCTGCATGGTCTTCTGCAGGGCTTTGACTTGGCCTTCCAGCTTGGTGACCTCGGCGGTCGCTTCTTCGTATTCCTGCTGATAGGCCTCCAGATTCTGCTTGGCGGCGATGGTCGCGGAGTCTGTTTCGCCCAGGGAATCACGGTAATTCTCATAGGCGACGGTAGCTGTTTCCACCTCAAAGCGTAGGTCTTCCTGCCGTGCCTTTGCCTGCTCCAGCCGCTGGGTGTAATCCTGATGGCGGTCGTAGTTTTCCTTCAGCTTATCATTTGCCGCCACCAGCGCCCGGCTGTACTGCTCCATGGCCCGCTGCTGCTGGGTGAGCTTCTGTCCCAGCATGGACAGCTTTGCTTCCGTGCCCGCGATGGTCTTTTCATAATTTTGAACGCCAGCCCCGGCCAGGCGGAAGGTGGACTCGGCTTCCTTGATCTGCTGGTTGATGGTGCGCATGTTGCGCGAGAAATTGCTGGAATCCAGCGACAGCGCGACCACCAGTTCGCGCAGGGTTTCAGCCATAAAAGTTCACCTCTTTTTGATTGCAGGAGATTCGGGGAGAATGGTAGAATACTGGTTAGGAGCTTCGGCTCGATAACTCGAAATTTATGGAGGCGTAAGATGGCGCATATTATCTGGTGTGGGAATAAAAAATGGGATAGCGAATTCCCTGAAAAACCATTACCTGAAAATGCTGTAAAAATGGAGAGAGATGCCAACATCTTTACTGGCAGCCTCATATATGGGGTCGTTCCTTTTTTAATCTGCCTCCTAATCATCTATATTAAGTGGCATTGGCTGGGGACTAAAACAGTTTACCCTGCTCTTGTTCCGGTAGGGATTCTGATAGGATTGATTCTGATGCCAGTTCACGAATTGTTGCATGCAGTTTGTTATTGCAAAGGCCAAACGGTATATATAGGGATCTCTCTTGAAAAATTAGCAGCCTTTGCAGTTTGTCATGAGAAAATCAGTAGGCGTAGGTTCGTTGTTATGAGTCTAATGCCAATTCTTTTGGGAATCATACCGCTTGCTGTATTTTTGATCGGGCCATCGTCTCCCATCCTTAGCGCAATATGTATACCGACCGGTATTATCGGAATGTTAAGCCCTATGCCGGATTATATGGATGTTCACATGGTACATAAACAAGTGCCGAAAGGAGCTTATATTCAATCTCAGAATGATGGATTCTATTGGTTCAGATAAATTCCAGTTTTTCGGTCTGCATCATCCCGGTTTCACGCCCGGCCAGACTTCATCAATGAAGCGCTGCCGGGGCTTTTTCTTTTCCTGCTCCCGTTTGGCATCCCATGCCCGCAGGCGAAGGAAGCCCAGCATATCCATCTCGTCGATTTCCTTCATCCGCCAGCCGTTCTTCATCAGTTCGTTGTAGGTGGCATAGATGTATTCCGGCAGGGTCAGGCTTCCTGCGGGATCGTCACTTCCGGATTCTCCGCCTCCGCCAGAATCTGCTCCGCTTCCTGCACCGCCGGAATCGTAGGGAAAGTGTCCAGCACCTCCGTGGTCTGGGTCTGGGTGGCCATCAGCGCCAGCGCGATGTCATGCATCAGACGGTCAGCGGGATAGTTGTCGTAGACCTCATCCGGCGTGAACTGATTGTTGAACAGGATGCAGAACCATTTCACCATGGTGTCCAGGGCATCGGTCACAGTCAGCTGTTCCTGGGAGACATCTTTGCCCTCGGTCGCGTCCTGGGACAGGCGCACCAGCCTGCCGTACATTTTGGAAGCGGGCTCCATTTCGCGCAGGGCTCTGCCGGAAACGAAGTCCACAGTGTATTTCTTTTCACCGAGCGTACAGGTGATCATATTCATACCTCCAAAACTCAGAAAATAGCTGCCGCACAGCGTCATGGCCGTGCGGCAGCAGGTGTGGTGATGCTTACGGGCTGGGCGGTGTGATCACAGGCGTATACACGGACTGCAGGAAGGTTTCACCCTTCTCAGCCGTGAAGCCGTTCTCGCCCTCATCGGCAACAGCCTGGTAGCGCCCGTCATTGGTGCGCTTGATGGCAGTCCATTCCACATCGCCTGTCTGGCGGGTGATCGTGGTGCCCTCCTTGGTGGCGTAGTTCTCGGTCAGGGGCTTGGCCCGCACCTTGTACAGCCACACATAGCGGAACTTGTGGTTGGACTTCTCGCTCTTGAAGCCCACGGCGAAGTACGGGGGCTTGTCCGTGGAAGAGCGGATCAGGACACCGTTGTCGTCGATCTGATTGCCGAAAATCTTCTCCTGGATGGCCAGCGGAATGTCCGCCATCTTCGTGGTGAAGGTGAGCTCAGGATCGGGATACAGCACATCGAATTCGATATCGTCGGCGTACTGGATGTCCGGGTCGGCGTTCTCAGGGGTGATGCTGGCTTCAATCGCGCCAGCAACCAGCTGCAGATCGCCATAGGTCAGGGTTTCCTCGGTGTCGACCTCCAGAGGGGCGATCACCATGTTCTTCAGACCAACCGTGGAAGATACGGTCGGAGAAGCGGCAGGAGTATTAGCCATAATGATTTACCTCCAATTCATCGGTTCTTGAGCTCGTCCCGCAGGACGCGCTTGATTTCGGAAAAGGCCTCATCGGCCCGGGTGTCGAAGGCAGGCCGCACAAAAGGATGCGCGGGGGCCGGAGCAGGCCCGCCGTGTCCAAACTCCACAGGGTTGGCGTAGTACGCGCCGTTCTCTGAGTGGTGGACACCGATGGTGATCTGCTTGCCGCCTCCGCGCTTCTGTTTGACCTTGCCCGTATGGATGGATGAGTGCAGGGCATCCGTGATGATCTTCGGGTCGGTGCTGGCGTTGTGGAGCATCTGCTCCTCAATGGGCACAGCGCCCGCCTTCAGGGCACGGTTCACTCCCGGCCCCTGATCCAGCGCATAGGCCATGTTCACCATGTCGTTCTGGAGATCATCAAAGCCCCTCAGTTCAATTGCCATAGTCCACATCCTCCCTCCAGCACCATGTCCACTGCACCGTGTACTGCCGGGTGGCCGTGTCGTAGGCGGGCTGGTTGTAGCCCTTGTCGGATTCCTCCACCATGGTGAAGCCGTAGGCGTACATGGCCTGCCGGATCGTATCCGCCATGTCGGTCGGGTCGATATCGCTCCACAGGTTCAGGTACACATAGGTGCGCAGGCTGGTCACATGATCGTCATGATGGCTGGCTTCCGTGGTGGTCGTGGAATAGACGCAATACTGCACGGGCGGATTCTGGTTGGGCGAAGTGGCCCGCCAGACGCCTGCGTAAACCGGGATGCCGATATCCTTGAGCGCCGCGTTGACCTGCTTCATCCGCTCACCCCCTTGGCAATAGAAGCCTTCAGGCCCAGATAGGTGCGCTTGAAGCTGTACTCGCCCAGAGTGGAGATGTTCCATTTATCTCCCTGAAAGCGCACCCACATGCCGGGCTTGATGTCTTCCCGGTACCGGATGGTGAAGTTGATGACGGCCTCAGTGTTCATGACGTCCGCGCTGCGGTAGTGCTGGTTTCCGGCGTCCGTCACAGCGGCCCATACGCGGCATACCACTACATCCGTAGGTTCCGGATAGCCATTTTCATTGATCTGGTTCTCGGTGTATCCGATCTCGATCATGTGACGCAGGTCTCCGGGATGCGGATCGCTGTCGAAGTTTTTATAACCGCGCACAGGTCATCGCCTCCTCAGAACATCTTTTCCGGATCGCGGTACGGATACAGCAGACTGTCGAAGGCCATCCGGGTGGCCTTGTAGGTGGTCATGTCCGGGATGTCCCGGTTTTCATAGTAGAAGCTGGTCATGAGGATGACCGCCAGCCGGACGGGTTCCGGTGCTTCCGGCACATTTCCATCCTCGTCAGGTTCCTCAAAGGAAACCCGGCAGTAATCCTCAGCGGCGGTCTGCGCCTGCTTGATCAGGCTTTCGATGTAGTCATCCTCCTCATCGTGCTGGATGCGCAGATGGGTTTTGACCTCATCGACCGTGACGATCATCAGGAACCACCGCCCTCAGTTCCCTCGGCAGGCGTTTCAGGGTCAGTGGTTTCAGGCTCCGTCGCGGCAGGCGCTGTCGCGGACAGCACTCCGGCGGTGCGCAGCGCGACCAGCAGGGCGTTGAAGTCATTCTTCAGGTTGGCTACGGTGGTCGCCTCGCTGTCAGCCACATAAGGAGCGGTACCGGAAGCCGCGTTTCCGCTGGCGCTGCCGGGAAAATTCTCGACCTCCGCGCCATCCAGAAAGGTCAGCTTGCCGCCGATCACCAGCTGTTCGCCGCCATGAGCAAAGTAGTTCTTGGTGTTGTAAGTGTTCGCCATACGTCATTCCTCCTTATCAAAGGGAGCCGCCCGGCATCAGACGGCTCCCTGGATCACGGCTTACGCCTGCTGGAGCACCTTCACGGCCTCCGGCAGGATCAGCTTGCCGTCGACACGCTGGGAAGCAAGGAAGCCAACCTGGCCCGTGGGAGCATAGAGCTCGTTCAGGCGCTTGAAGGAGCGGCCTTCACGGTCAGCCACCCAGTAGTAGCCCAGGTCGCCGAACAGGATGGTCTTGTTCCCGGTCGCCAGGGTGGGCATGAAGGTAGAGGTGTACACCGGGCGGTTCAGGATGGTATCCGGAGTCGCAGCGGTGACAGCGGGCTGCCACAGGTACTGGCCCTGGCCGTCCTTCAGCTTCCGCAGCGCCTTGACGGTGCTGTCGTTCATGATGAACACGGAATTGCGGCGGTAAGGAGCCCGCAGGCTGTAGAACAGATCCATCACCTCATCGAAGGTCACGGCATCTGCCTTCGCGGCAGTCACGCCAACCCCGGCACCGCCCGTCGCGGCCAGGATGCCCAGAGGACGTCCGGTGCCGTTCCCGGTGAAGAAGGCTTCCTCCTCGGCAGCGCCGATCCGGCGGGCAAACTCCTTAGCGATATAGCTGGGCATGTCGAAGACGGAGTCGTTCAGAAGCTCCTCGCTGATCTTGATCATGGTGGCCAGCTTATACGCGCCGATGGAAACCTGACCGAAGGAATCGTCGCTCTCGGGATAGGCGGCTTCCTCATCGATCCAGCTTGCGGTGCCCTTGGACGCGACCACGGGGATCTTCCGCTCACCGGAAGAGGTGTGGATCACATGGGCCAGCTGACGGAAGATGTTCTGGTCTTCCAGGGCTTCGATCAGGGTGCGCTCGTACTCGTCAGGAACGAGATAGCCGCCCTCAGTGTCAGTGCCGACCTGCAGGGCGTTCAGCACTTCATGGGACACGGACTTGGAGCGCATCACGTTCCAGAAGTTCTTGGTGTAGTCCTTGGTACCGCGTCCGGTCTTGCTGACGGGAGCTTCCTCCTCCAGCCGGGTAACAGGCGCGGAAGCCAGCGGCTTGCTGGTGGCCTTGGACATCTCCACATCGAGGGCTTCCAGCTTCTCCAGCCGCATAACCTCCTTGCCGAGCTTGTCCACTTCATCCATCATCTTGTTGAAGATGGCGTCGTCCTCTGCGGACAGAGTGCCGTCCGTGCCGCGATGGCTTTCCAGAAAAGCCTTGGCGGCGTTCCAGGTCTGTACGCGCTTGTCGCGCAGGTTCATGAGTTCATTCATAATGATCATCCTCCTCAAAGGTACTTGGTGCGCTGCAGGCGGGCTTCCGCTTCCGCAGCAGGTACACGGTTTTCATCGACCGGGGCCTTTTCAGGCTCAGGCTTGGGAACGGAAGCCATCACGCGGTTCATGAGGCAGGCCGCAGCCGTCTTCCGGGCAAAAGAAAAGCCCGACACGTTTTGGGTGTCAGGCTGCGCATCGCCCTCGGCGAACATGACCTCGTCACAGAAACCGAGTTCCTTGGCTTTCCAGGCGTTCATCCACGTTTCGCTGTCCATGAGATGGCTCAGTTTGGTACGGGACTGACCAGTCTTGATCTGGTAGGCGTTGATGATGCTCTCTTTCACCTCATCCAGCAGCTGGATGGCTTTACGCATTTCATCGGAATCGCCCATGGCTGCGGTGAAGGGATTGTGGATCATCATCATGCTGGTGGGGCTCATGCGGACATGTGTACCCGCCATGGCAATCACGCTGGCGGCGCTCGCCGCCATGCCGTCAATCTGCACGGTGACATCGTGGGGATAATCCATGAGCATGGTGTAGATTTGGCTGGCCGCGATGCAGTCGCCGCCGGGGCTGTTGATGTGGAGCGTGATCGGGCCGTCACCGGAGAAAAGCTCCTCCTTGAACATGGCCGGAGTCACGTCGTCCGCAAACCAGCTCTCCTCAGCGATCACGCCTTCCAGATAAAGGGTGCGGGTCTCATCATCGTTTTTGACCCAGTTCCAGAAATGACGCATGGGGATCACTTCCTTTCACGGGAGCGCTGCTCGGCTGTCTGCGTCGGTTCAGCCGGGGCCTGTGCCTTCATGGCGGTTGTAATGGGGATC
>Ga0209723_1003628_pt1 | contig 18281 bp, 14 predicted proteins | sample BiotimSIPDNA_2_FD_185750 | JGI IMG/M metagenome (GOLD analysis project Ga0209723, IMG submission 185750) | Anaerobic biogas reactor microbial communites from Washington, USA - Biogas_R2 time_0 SIP DNA (SPAdes) (version 2) | ecosystem: Engineered > Bioreactor > Anaerobic > Unclassified | place... | reverse complement strand
TCATCGGCTGCCTGATAAGCTGCATAAAGTATCTTTGTTGTTTCATAAGCCAATTCAATTCCGGATTTCGGTTGCCTGTTATAAGCTACACTTTCTACAAAATCCTGCATTTCAAAAGTATATCCACGAAGTATCTCATCGCAGATGAATACATTATTCCAGCCTGTTTTTCCCGGAAGCATCTCTGAAATACTTACATCTTCCAATTTATCCTCGTCTAAGAAATAGGACTGCAGATTATTTGCCGGAGTTATATTACACATAAGCGATGTATCGTTTGCATAGATTTCAATATAATTCTTGGTGCCTCCTAGAACATTGTCAGCTCCAATTACAATTGCCTTAGTATTGTCTGAAAAAGTCAAAGTTACATTTGCAAAATCCTCTACATCATAAGTCTCAAGGGTCAAATGTCTTCTATCATATTGATTAAGCATAAAAGCAGTGTTACCCATATCAGCTGATACACTGACAACGTTGATTTTCTCACCTCTCGCTTTGGCTTCTACTTGTTTAAGCCACAATATTCCCGAAAGAGGATGAGTTCCGACTCTAATAAATGAGCCGCCACCTGTTTTATCCCATCTTCCGGCAACAGGTGAGGATGAACCCCTTAAACTTTCTTCGCCTTTCATAAACAATAATTTGCTTTTTTTATGGGCAATTATTTCTGCAGCTTTTGTAACAGAAGGACAATATATGTAATTTTCAGCATACATAAAAAGTTTGCCGCTTTCTTCAACTACTTTCTTAAATTCATCAATTTCTTCCATTACCTTCTTAAACATCTTTTCTTTAGGAACGGTCTTACCTATTGGAGCTACATCTCCTTCTTGTCCAAAATAACCGGATAATGGTTTTTCGCAAATAACATGTTTGCCGGCTTTTAAGGCTTTTGCAGCTATATCAATATGGGTCATTGGAGGAGTTGCAATGTCAATAATTTGAATCTCCGGATCATTAAGGACATCTTCAATATTCATAGAAGCATTCTCTATGCAATGGGTTTTAGCAAAAATTTTTGCCTTTTCAATATCCACGTCTACTATAGTCTTTATCCTAACGGGAATTCCATAGACCTTCTTATATCCGTTTACATGTAAAAACCCTGCATATCCGCTGCCGATTAATCCAATTACTACTTCATTCATAAAAATACCACCTTCATAACAAAATCATTACCGTATCAATTAACACATCTACTTTATTATACAATCTTTCAAAGGAAAGTCAATAAAGCAAAAGCGGTGCCACAAAAGATGTTTTTTGTTGTACAAAAGTGGTGCCACAAAAGCGGTGCCAGGCACCATTGGTTTGGCACCATTGGTTCTTTCAAAGGAAAGTCAATAAAGCAAAAGCGGTGCCACAAAAGATGTTTTTTGTTGTAAAATTTTACATATAATGATATAATTATATAAATAATACCAAATTCTGATTATAACAGACAATTTGGAGGAATAATGAGCAGTGATTTAGACATACAGAACACAATATATGATACTATTTTTGAACAAGTTCCATTTGGTATTGCCGTTTCATACAATTGCTATCCAATGAAAGTTAGCGAAAACAAAAATGCCAGCATTAATGCTATGTATGAAAAGATTACGGGCAGAAAAAGAGAAGAAATGATAAAGCTTGGTTGGGCCGCAATAACACATCCGGATGACTTGCAAGAAAACCTTGATAAATACAACCAATTACAAGAGGGTAAGATTGACAGCTATTCAATGCAAAAACGTTTTATAAGGCCGGACGGTTCAATTGTATGGGTTGACATGACTGTTGCCAGGCTTAATTTTGAAGGATCAAGATATAATCATATAAGTATAGTTCAAGATATTACCGAAAGAAAGCAAATGGAAGATGCTTTGATAGAGAGTGAGCGAAGCAAGGCAGTACTTCTGTCCAATTTGCCCGGTATGGCTTACCGCTGCAACTATGATAGGGATTGGACAATGCAGTTTGTTTCTGAGGGTTGTTATGAATTGACGGGATATAAATCTGACAGCTTAATTAATAATAGGGACCTGTCATTTAATGATTTGATTGCTCCGGAATACCAAGATATATTGTGGAATGTGTGGAAAAAAACGCTTAGCAAGAAAAAACCTTTTAAATATGAATATGAAATAATTTCTGCTACCGGACAAAGAAAATGGGTTTTAGAATTAGGCCAGGGTATTTATGATGAGCAGGGTACCGTTGTAGCACTTGAAGGAATTATTATTGATATTTCAGAAAGAAAAGAACACGAAAACAAACTGAAATATATAAGTGAGCATTATGAACTAACGGGTTTATATAATCAAAGATACTTTGAAGAGCTCTTGGTTAAAGAATCAAAATTAAAAAGATGTGATAAAAAAGCAATTATACTAATAAATTTAAAAAAAATAAACTCGGTGAGTTTAACTTACGGATATAATTTCAGCAGAAGACTTATCGTAGAATTAGCAGAAAAACTGAATATGCTCAATAATAATAATATTATATTGTTTCAAATTTCCTTGGACAGATTTGCTTTTTATATTAAAAAATATAAAAACGAATTTGAATTAATCGAATTTTGCAGTAAAATTTTCTGCAAAATTAAGGAAGTGCAAATATTAAATAATTTAGGCTGCAGAATAGGAATATATGAAATTGAAGAGGATAATTGGGATTTGGAAAGTATAATAAAAAATGTTTCTGTTGCGGCTGACAGTGTTAATAATAAAAGCATATTTAATTATTGTTTTTATAATGATGAATTAAAGGCAAAAGTAACGAGAGAAAACGATATAAGGGATGAATTATTTAAAGAAATAACTGATGATAATTCTAAAACCATTTATCTTCAGTATCAACCTATTTTGAATATAAAAACAGGGAAAATAAGCGGGTTTGAAGCTTTAGCCCGCTTTAAAAGCCAAAAACTTGGTCTTGTACAACCTTCCGAATTCATACCTATAGCTGAGGAGATGCAGCTTATTGTACCAATCGGATTAAGGGTTATAAATGAGGCATGCAAATTTATAAAAAAGTTGGAGACGGCAGGTTTTGACAATATAAATATATCTGTAAATGTATCTGTAATAGAATTGCTAAGAGATGAATTCATAGATGCTTTGAAAACATTGATAAAAAATGCAGAAATCAATGCGAAAAATCTAGGCATAGAAGTAACCGAATCCATTATTATGGATAATTTCGAAATTATTAACGAGAAGCTGTATAAATTAAGGGAAATGGGAATAGAGGTTTCGATTGATGATTTCGGAACAGGATATTCTTCATTATCCCGTGAAAGCGAACTTAATGTATGTAATTTGAAAATCGACAAATATTTCATCGATAAAATAAATGAGCAAAATTCTGATAAGATTATTGCCGGTGATATTATATCAATGGCTCATAAGCAGGGACACTTTGTGGTAGCTGAAGGTGTTGAAAATAAAGAGCAGTATGAATATCTTCTCAAAAACAATTGCGATTTTATTCAAGGATATTATATCGGTAAACCCCTTGATGAGAAAGGAGTAATTAATTTGCTTAATAATAACTGAATCGGAGAATGCATAGTTAATGAAAATTATGTAGTCTCCGATTATTATTATTACTAATCTGATTATTTGCGTTTGTATTTGCGGTGCCAGGCACCAAATCAGGCACCAAATTAGTAATCATTAGATTAGTAAAGATTTAAAATCTACAATTTGGGTAAGTATATATTAAGTACATTTAGGAGGAAGAAGAAATGAAAAGAATAGCTATATTAATAGAAGATTTATTTAATGAAAGAGAGCTTATATATCCTTATTACAGGTTGTTAGAAGAAGGATATGAAGTTCATTTGGTAGGTCCTAAAAAGGATACTGTTTATACTGCAAAATCCGGGCTTACGGAAAAAAGCACACATGCTTCTAATGAAATTCGTGCGGAAGACTATGATGGGGTAGTTATTCCAGGGGGATTTTCACCCGATTTTATGAGAAGAACAAAAGCAACGGTTGATTTTGTAAGGGACATGGATAAGCTAAATAAGCCTGTTGCTGCTATTTGTCACGGGGGATGGATGCTTGCATCAGCATGTAATTTAAAAGGTAAAAAGGTTACTTCATTTTTCTCAATAAAGGATGATATGGTTCATGCAGGAGCAGAATATGTAGATGAAGAGGTTGTAGTTTCGGGTAATATTATTACTTCGAGGAACCCTAATGACCTGCCTGTATTTCTAAAGGCAATCATTGAAAAGTTAAATAAGTAAATATTATCATTAGATGATAAACAAAAAAATCAATCTGCCGTAAATCGGCAGATTGATTTTTGCTATTATCTGCACCTCGATTCCATATCGGCTAATTCATCAAGTGCTCTTTTAAGTTTATTCATCTGTATATTTTCCCACTTCTCAATTTCCTCCTGAGCTTGTGCCCAAGTTATGTTTTCAAATTTTCTCTCTCCACTTTTCACCTCTCTAATTAAAGTCAAAGTGAATCTTTTTTCATCAAATACCCATTGACCGTTTTTGCATACCCAAATCTCAGAGCAGGTTGCACGCATTGTACGTCTAATATCTGAAATATAAACAGTACAATCATTAAGACGACGGTCCTGCAACTCAGGTACCTTTTTTACAATTATACCGGCAATTTTCGCATAGAAGGATAATATATCCACTCCGGCCTGTAATGGTGATGTTGGAATTGGAGTACCGGTAACTTTGCCGATACCGGGTGCAATACTCTCACCTAACATCTTCCATCCGGAACGGTCTCTTATTAATGCACTTCCAATTCCTTTAAGGTCCATTGCACTGCTTAGCCATCCTAGTGTTTCTGAGGCATCTGATAGTTGCTCACTAATATCTGTTGCAGTTACTGCTGCAGCATGAGCATGACAGCCATCAAGACGAACTTTCAACTGCACCGGGAGTGTAACAGTACCAAGTTCTATTATATTACGCTCTTGAGGAGGCTCATTTTCACTGCATGGACGTTCTTTGGTTTGTGAAGGTTGTTCTTCTGTGCCGATTGATGTGCCGCTGCCGGGAGTGTCACCATCTGTGCCGGATGTTGTACTTCCGATACATTCTTCATAAGCACGTCTGGCAGCATCAGCATTTTCAGCAGCTTTTTCAGCAGCTTTTTCTGCCTCGTCAGCTTTTTTTATAGCATTTTGTTCCTCTTTAATAGATTCATTGAGGCGGCGTTCAAGGTCTTTTGCTCTTTCTTCAATCTCTTTTCTTTCAGCCTCAGATTCAGGCGAAGCAGATTCTTTCCATTCTTCCTCTAGTTTTTTGGCAGTCTCCGGATTAGGGTTTTCACGATACTTTTCATATGCTGCGCGCTCAGCCTCACGGCGGAGTTCAATATCACGACCGGTTATTCTCCTGCCCTCTGACTCAATCCATGACTCATCACCTCCGGGCTTGCCTGCACTTGGATATTTTTGCCGAATCTCAGAAAGTTCGGCTTCTATTTCAGCTCTTGCGGCGGAAGCATTATCTGCATCAGCCTTAGCTTTGTCTGCAATTGCACGTTTTTCCTTCCGAAGTTGCTCAGCTTTCTGCCAAGCTAAGAATTTATCTTTGCATGGCTTTGATTTTGTCAAAAACAGACCTATAACTCCAAGACCAATCCCAAGCCCAATAAGCGGCATCCAAATTCCAATGCCTTTCCCTTCAGAATCAGTTATGCTTACCACTGGCTCGGACTCTGTTTCAGACGGACTTTCAGTTTCCGTTACAGGCTCCCTATCAGGTTCTGGCACTGTTTCTGTCTTGCCTCCATTCTCAAGTACCGTTTCAGGCTCCGGCTCTATCTCAATTTCAGGTTCCGTAATTATAACCTCCTCGGATTCCGGCTCTGACTCAACCTCAATGAGAGGGGACGGCTCTAACTGCTCAATATTAAATTCACCCTCTTGAGAATCTACCATAACAGCTTCTTCAAATATTACTAAACCGTTTTCATCATAAATAACAATTTCATAATTTCCATATGAATACAATGGGAAGGACAATAATACCCGCCCCATGTCATCAACCTGACCGATTGCTTCAACCATACTATTGTTGCCCTCTACAGTACCGGTAACGGTCACTCCTTGAAAATGTTGAAGTGGTACTGAAATACCAACATTTAGATAGCTGTATCCATCACCTGAGTATTCTTGTTGAAATGGGGGATGGTCGACAGCTATAAAATAATCAACTATATCATAATCTGCAGATCCATTTGAAAGTGCAGATGTAGATATTGGTAAAAAAATATTGAAAAACAAAACTGTAATTAGCACTAAGCTTGTTGTTATGTAACTTCTGTTAGTTAAAACATTACTTTTTAGCATAGCATCACCTCTTTTTTTAATTGACTTTCTTTATGCCATCATGAATTTTTGTGTTTTTTTGATTTATGATATAGAATTTACCCATATATATTGTCTTTAAACTTTTACAATTTACTTTTATACTTATCATAGGGTTTATTTTACTGAAAATGAAATTCCGGCAGATATTCTGCCGCAGTAATTTGGTGCCAGGCACCTTTTGCAGTGCCAGGCACCTTATGACACCTTTTATTTTCTATTCTTATGCTACTACCGGTACGACATAACAAATATTGTCACAGCAAGTTACGCTTATGCCGCCATTAATATATTCCAATATTACAAGATTATCTCTGATATCTATTATTCTGCCTGCAGTACCGAAATAAGTCGGGCATTTGAATTTGATAAACACGAGTCTATCTCCGTAATCACGTAATAATTTACAAATATCACAATCTTCTTTATACTTATTCATTTGCCGTCTCCTCCTTCTGCAAGTTACCTTGTACAGATTCCAATAAATTGCGCCTTTGTTTCTCCATTGTGGCTATGTCGGTAATATCACTCGGTTTTGCATCTGCAGTCGGCGTATTGGTATCGAAAATATATATTTCAAAAATACTATCGCAGCAGGCAGTAAATATTACTTCGCCGCTTGTCGGTGAATCATACAATCTTATTGCATTGTTATAAAATGATTTTTTTGTGATATATCCATCCCTGTAAATATGGTCATTTGTATCACAATTGCAAACTACGCCAATTCTTATAAATTGTCCTATACAATTTTTTAAAAAACAACAAAATGGACAGTCCATAAATTAATTTTCACCCTTTACCAAAAATATCGCAGTTAATAGTACAAACTATCGACTACGATATTATATGTCCAACCTTTATTTTTGTTAATAAAAAGGAATAATTTCTAAGGATTATTATTGTCTGAATCATAATCCCTAAAATTTGATTTAACGTGGGCAGAATCACAAAATGGTTTAATTTTTGATTTTCCGCAGCGGCAAAGCGTTTGTCTGTTTCTTACTTCGTATACATCCCCGTCAGCCGATTCTATGGGTATATAACCTTTAACGTAAATAGGACCGCTGACATTTAATTCCTCGTCTTGAAGTATATCTATGGAAGGCTCTAATTCAGGCTCAATATCCTCCTTGTTTTTGGTCACTGCAAGCAATCTTCCTGCAGGGCATTCCTTAGCTGCAATGATTGCTTCTTCTCTTAAATGCTCATCATCAGATTGTTCTGTCAGCTCCCAGGCATCTCCGTCGTTTCTGTGACAAAACCTGGCATAAGCGCATCTGCCATCATCTAATAAGTTTATACCGGGCCCCTCTAATACTTCGGCACGCTCCTTAAAAGGTTTTTTTGAAGCGGTTTCAGTTCCGTCAAAGTTTATTTTACTGTGGGTTCCATCGCAAAAAGGGTGTTTTTTGGAGTGCCCGCATCTGCAAAGCAAGTAGCTGTCGGCATCGGGGAATTCTTTTCCATCCCTGTATTCATATTGATTTCCTTTTAGAACAATTATTCTTTCCCTCAACGGTACATTTCCTGTTACCTTATAGGGACCGTTTTTTATAATTTTTATTTTTCTCTTGTTCATGGCATCCTTCGTTTTCGTTAGAATCTTTTATATAGTGGTGCCAGGCACCCTTTTGCGGTGCCAGGCACCAAAATCCATTTATGTATTTATTATAACATACATTTCAAAGATATAGTAAAATAATTTATTCGTTGCATTTAAAGGATAATTTTATTATAATCAATAACTATGAAATTAAATAAATATTATAGGTGATGAACATGAAAATAAAGAAAATTGCATTAATAGGAATGGGTGCGGTTGGCACCGTCTACGGAAGTCTGCTCTATAACAAGTATGGTTCAAATTTTACTGTTATATCGGATGAATCCAGGAAAGACAAGTTGAAGAAAAACGGATTTACATTGAATGGAAATACATTTTATCCAAATGTATCATCAAACAGCGATAATAACATTAAATATGATTTAATAATTTTTGCGGTAAAAAATTATCAGCTTGCCGGTGCTCTTGAAGACGTAAGAAGCTTCATAGGTGAAAACACAATATTGATAACATTCTTAAACGGAGTAACTGCAAGGGATATAATTCAAGAGGCTTATCCGAATAATAAGGTTCTTTATGGGCTGGCAATGAAAATAGATGCTGTAAGAAATGAAGCCGGAGTAGTAAATACTGAGGACGGGGAAATTCATTTCGGGGAAGCAGATAATAGAGTAATTTCTGAAGAAGTGCAGGCTGTTAAGGACTGTTTTGACGCAGCGGGAATTCGAAACATTGTGTTTCCGGATATGATAAGAATGTATTGGAAAAAATTCATGCTCAATGTGGGATTTAACCAGGTTACGGCAGTTACAAGGGCTCCTTACGGCAAGGTGACAAACATTGAGACGAGTTTAATATTGTTTAAGGAAGCAATGAATGAAGTTCTGACCATTGCAAAAGCATTAAACATTGATTTGAGGAAAGAGGATATAGAGGAATTTGTTGCCTTAATGGACCACTTCTCACCCTTTGGTAAAACATCCATGCTGCAGGATGTTGAGGCTAAGAGAAAGACTGAAGTTGATTATTTCGGAGGAACGGTTGTCGAATTGGGTAAAAAGCTTAATATACCTACGCCTGTTAACCATGTGCTTTATTGCATAATTAAATCATTAGAAGAATTATATTAAGTATTAAGAATATAACCGGTTTTTTGCGGAACCGGCAAAACAAATATGGGCGATTAATTTAATATCGCCCTTTATTGTTGTTTTTTGTCGTAATTTACAGTATAATGGGAATCGTGGATTTCAATTTACTATGAAGTGATAAGCGGGAGATGAATAATGCTGACAAGTAAGTTTAAGAAAAACAACAAAACCTTTAGAGCTACAAAGATTTTTACAGACAGACAAGAACCGAAAGATGTCTTTAAAGAAAGCTTAAATGCATTTCTGTCTAACCTTAAGAAAGGTGAAATTATAGTATATTATGGTGTTGGAGGAATCGGGAAAACAAAACTGATTAAAGAATTATACGGCATGACTGATGATGCGGTTAAGTTAAATAAATGCGATGGTAATGTCAATAAGATATATGTAAGCTTGGATGTGTATGATTATAGTAACCCGGTAAATGTTTTGATTGCAATCAGGAAGCAGCTAAAAATTGATTGCGGTTTGTTTGATTATGCATTGCTGCAATACAGCGCAAAGACAAGAAATACGGTTGAAGATATTTCCAGAAAGCTCTCAGGAATAGACGGTCCTTTATTAGATGTAATTAATGAATTAATGTCATTGGGGATGGGCTCTGTATCCGTACCTGCTAATGTTTTGAGAAAATCTGTTGAAATAATAAAGGATATTAACTTAAAAAGGACTTACAAAGATGAGATAGCTGAAATAGAAAATTATAATGAATCTGAGATATATCAGCGCCTGCCGTATTATTTGGGTTTATCTGTGTGCAATGCTTATCAAAAAGGGAAAAAGCATATATTTTTCTTTGATTCTTATGAAAGTTTAGCATTAAGGATGAAGGATACCGCATTAATCGAGGATAGCGAAGAGTGGTTGAAGGAATTTTTCCTAAGCTGTGAAAATGCCTTGTTTGTAGTAGCCAGCAGGGAAAAGATTAAATGGTATGAAGATAATGAAGGATGGAATGAATTTCTAAATCAACACATACTTGAAAGGTTGGCTGAAGAAGATAGCTATTATTTTTTGCAGAAGGTTCCCATAGCAGAGGATGAGATTAAAAAAGCCATTGTAACATTATCGCAGGGCATACCTCTTTACCTTGACATGTGCGTTGATATTTATGAAAGAGAAGTTAACAGCGGAGGGATTATAAGCGAAAAACTTTTTAATATAAACAGCAGCAAAATAATCAGCAGATATATAAGGCATCTGAATGACTTTGAAAAACAAGCTATTATGATATTGTCAGTTATAGATTTCTTTGATAAGGATTTTGCAGAATATCTTTTAAAAAGTGACAATCTGCCATTCAGTGCAGAAGAGGTTATGAATTTATTTGATAAGTCAATCTTTGTAGAGCTTGATGAAATACAGAAATACTATAAAATTGACGAAAGTGTCAGACAACATATTCTTGGAACTATTAATGATGACAAGAAGAATTCGGTAATTTCAAATGCCCTTAATTATGTTTCAGATAGATTGAAAAATAAATCAGATGATGCGTTTAAGTACTTTGAACAATTATATCATATTATAATTTTGAACTTCCGGCATTTTAAATTATATATCAATGAATTAATAGAAATAATAGTTTCTTTAGTTGATATGGGATATTGGGTTGAAATACATAATGTCGTAAAGTTTGATATTCAATCGGAAGATGAATACATTAAAGCCTTTTGTATATTTGCAGAGTTGCTGTACTTAAGGCGTTCCGCAAAGATTAAAGAGGCGAAGAGCTTTCTTGCCAATCACGTAATTAATCCGTCTATGTTAGGCAAGTACAAATATTTATACGACTTTCTAAAAATTCATATTGAGCACCTATCCGGCAATTATGATTTTGCACTAGAGCAATACAAATTGTTAAAGGAACAAATAGATTTGATAAAGGAGAATGTTGACTCTCATACATATTATACAATCCATGTAAAATATATTGATTTATTGTTTTTAAAAGGTCATTTTAAAACTGCATTGAAATTAATAAATGAGTTAGCAGACAATGACAGAATTCAATTTGTCGATAAGGCTGAAATACTGCGCGTAAGAGGTCATATTTATCGTTTTAATTTTAAGCTCAAGGAGGCTGCTGATATATACAATTCTGCCTTAGAGTCGGCTATAAAGGAAAAAAATGCTGCATTTGAAGGTAAAATTTATAACAATTTGGCAGAAACTTATTGTTATTCAAATCCTTTATCTGCGTTGAAATATGCGGAGAAATCAATAGAAATAAATGAAAGAATAGATTCAAAGATAGAATTAGGGAAGACTTATGCAGCAGTAAGTACCGCCTATTCACTATTGAATCAATATGAAAAAGCTATTGAATTTTCTCATAAAGCAATAGAGTTACAAAAGGAAACCGGATATACTTCCGGAATACTCTTTGGAGAGATTTCCCTATGTATAGCAAATTTGTTAAGCAAGAAAGCAGGCAGTGATGAAATTGAAAATCATCTTAAAAAGATTGATGAAATAATAAATTCAATAAATGTTTATCATTTTTTAACACTTCCGCTTTTTATTATAACCAATAATGCAAAAGCAATTGAAAATTTAATGAATTGCTGTGAATGGCTTGAGTTTGAAGAAACAAAAAATGAAATTTCAAAATATTTTCCAAAGGTAAATACTTATGAAAATTAATTTAGGAATAATTGGATTAGGCAACATATATGAATTTCAAAAAAGGGCTCTAGAAACAACAGTATCAATTAATATTGCAGCAATATGCGATACAGATGAACATAAAGCATATTCGGAAGCAAAAAAGCTTAATGTTGAGTATTATACTGATTATAATCAGCTGTTAAAAAATCCAAAGATTGATGCAGTACTGCTTTCCACACCTGTTTTAACCCATCATGAAATAGGTATTAATGTTTTAAAAGCAAAAAAGCACTTGTTGATTGAAAAGCCTGCAGCAATTAATTTACAGCAATTGCATCACATGCAGGATACTGCAATTTCTAATGGCGTTTTGCTTATTACTGCATATCATGCTGCCTTTGCAAGAGATTTATTATGGTTTAAAGATATGCATGAGGAATTTACTGAAAAGCTTGGTCCCATTACGGGAATAGACTGCAAGTTTTTTGACCCATATATAATAAATGGTGAATTGGATTCAAAAGCCATATCTTTGGCAGGCAGCTGGATTGACAGCGGAATAAATGCCTTGAGTGTTGTTTTGCAAATAATCAAGCCCCATTCCATAAAACTTAAGGATAATCATTTAATTAATGATAATTCTTATGCTTCTCCTAATATTGGAGCAGATGTTGTTTTTGAAGCAACCGTAAACAAAGAAAAGTTCGATATTAATATAAAGACAGACTGGACTATGAATAAAAACTTAAAAGTAACTATCATATATTTTGACAAAACAAATCATAAGATTATTCTTCATCATTCAAACCAGCAGGTAATTATGGTTGATAACTTGAAGCAGGAAAGTGTAATAGCTGATTTTTCTTCATTGGATGAAAGGCTGATTGCACATTACAAGGGTGTATTTAATGATTTTATAAATAGATTACAAAGCAATAGGGATAATTTTGAATTTACCTTGAAAACACATACACTGCTGTTGAAAACATATTAATAAAAATCAGCAAGGGGATACATAGAAAGCAGGTCATATCCCATATCAATTATCGTGATATTCATGTAATCCTTATCATAAAGCAAATCAATGTCTTTTCCTACAGTGCCGTCATTATTTATAATTCGCACTATCGGTCTTAATATGTTTTCGGAATGATTTTTAATTACTACTGCTAATTCTTCGTTGCTCAGTTTAACAAATGTTCCTACCGGATAGGCAAAAATAATTTTCAAAAAGTGTTTTAAAATATTATAATCAAATTGTTTGTCGGCACATCCCATCAAATACTCCACAACTTCATTTGGAAAGATAGATTTTCTGTATGGCCTGTCTGAAATTAAAGAATCATATACGTCGCTTATTGACAATATCCTTGCAAAGAGACTTATGTTAGTATCTCTTTTTTCATGTGGATATCCCGTACCGTCAAGTCTTTCATGATGGTCTTCAACTGCTCTTAGAACTTCCGGCGGAACCATATTTCTTAATTGCTTCGATGCATTGACAGGATGTGTCTTTATGATTTCAAATTCTTCTTTTGTCAGTGTTGAGGGCTTATTTAGTATTTCAATGGGTATCAACATTTTACCGATATCATGCAGCATTCCTGCCAACCCTAAATCGAGCAGGTCTTGCTCGCTGAGCTTTAACGATATTCCCGTAGAAATGCTTAGCATAGCCACATTTAAGCAATGCTGGAATGTGTAGCTGTCAAAGTTTTTAAAATCCATAATATTATAAGTTAAATCGTCTTTATTCAATAACTCTATTATAATGTTTTTAACGGTCTTAGACAGCCGGTTAATCATATAATCGTTTACTTTACCCGAACTTACTTGGAATTCATAATATGTGTCACTAATGCGTTGCAGTGATTCTGCCTTTAAGTCATCATCAATATAGGGTTCCACATTGATATCGGAAAAGGCATCGTTTTCTATATAAACTCCATCAATATTGTGAAAATTGATTCTGTTGATGAAAGTGCTGTTGAGTACTTGTCCCTTAGCCAAAAGAAAAGTATTAAAATTACTTCGGTTATACAGATAAATATCTTTTGCCAATACCATACCCGGCTTTAGGTGATTTTTAGTGATATATAACATAGAATTCTCCAAGCAGTAATATTGTATAGTATATTAATTATTTTCTTTTTTAAACCAGTATTCCATAAATAATGCTGCCATAACTCCAATCATACCTCCAAGAACAGCTCCGATGACAGTGTTAAGAGAATTGTTGGGACTGGACTTTTGTGTTGGAATAGCAGGTTGCGAAGCTAAATATACATTGTTTTCAACAATACCGATAACACTCGTTTCAAGCTTCTCGGTCCTTCCGTTATTATAGTATTTGCTGACCGCCTGTTTTTCAACATTCAATTCATCAATGTACTCCATTGTTTTGTTAATAGAGCTCTCAATAGAGTTTATATTTTGCTTGTTTTGAATAATGTCATTTTCAATTTTTATATAATTAGGATTAGCCGTTTCAATAGGAATTATATAATTGCTGTCATCGTTAAGGGGCGATTGAATTTCAACATTTGATTTAGTATTTATTAATTTTGGAGTTTGTGAAAGCAATTCTTCATTTTTTGCTAAGGTTTCCTTTTCTACATCCAATGTATTTTGCAAAGCCATCAGCTCAACATTAAAAAGATTTAAATAATGGTTTATTGCTCTTTCTTTTACCATAACATCCAAAAATTCAATATAGTTTTCAAATAAGGATTTTGCGAGTTTATGAGATTCCTCAGGATTATCGGCAGAAACCGTGACAGTAAAGCTGTTTTGTACAGTATTAGTCTTAGTATTAGGCGTTATCACGGTAATTCTTTTATTTAAGTTTTCAACACTGAATTCTTCAGTATCATAATTCATGTCCTTAATTGTGTTAATAAGCACATCATCGCTGTTGATTAAATTAATGTACTGCTCATTTGTTGTAATAGGAAGTTTGTACTCCCCGTATCGGGTGTTGTAAATTTCAGGCATACTTATTATAATATCTAAGCTTGTTTTATATACGGGCGATAATATAAACATACTAAATGATGCTGCAAGTATTGCAACAGCCAAAGTAAAGGCTATTATCATTTTCTTTCTTTTCCATAAAGCCATAACCAGCTCTCTTAGGTCAATTTCATCATCATAGTATTGTATATTATTTTGATTTTCGTTCATTATTTTCTCCTTATTTGTCTTATTCATCAAACAATATACATTATATCAGTTCAGACTGTTCTGTTCAATAAGATTTACCGATTTTTACTTGAAATTTTCAACTATTATTATGCTGTCCAATTCTGTTACAAAATCAAATTTTTTAGTTTCTTCAAGGGCAGCATCAATATTTTTTCTTTCGGTTTCATGCGTAATAAATATCAAGGGAACAGTATCATTGCCGTTTTTCTGTCTTTGCACTACAGAAGCCAGACTTACCTTGTTTTTTCCGAAAATACTTGCAATACTTCCAAGGACTCCCGGCTTATCTATAACTTTCATGTTGATGTAATATTGTTTAAAACCTTTGTTGGAAATAACATACTTTTTCTCGCCCTCTTTTGCATATGATGAGCCTGCATTTTTTACAATATGAATTATATCTCCTAGCACTGCACTTCCAGTAGGAAGAGAGCCTGCACCTTTGCCGTACAGCATTAATTCGCCGACTGCATTACCTTTCAAAAATACGGCATTAAATTCATTCTTAACGGTCGATAAAGGGTGAGCGGCAGGAATGAATGCAGGTTGGACATTAAGCTCAATTTCATTTCCTTTTTTGATTCCGGCTGCCAACAGCTTGATATTGTATCCTAATTCCTTTGCATACTCAATATCCTCTTTTGATATTTTCGTAATACCTTCCTTTGGAATGTCTTTAAGGTGGATTCTCTGTCCAAAAGCTAAGGTAGACAGTATAGACAGTTTGTATGCCGCATCATCACCTTCAACATCGGAAGAAGGGTCAGCTTCTGCAAAGCCGAGAGCTTGTGCTTCCTTTAAGGCTTGTCTATAATCCAGACCGTTTTCAGTCATTTGCGTGAGAATATAATTTGTTGTTCCGTTAATAATTCCAAAAATATATTCAAATTCATTTGCACAGAGATTATCTCTTATTGTGTTTAGTATTGGAATTCCTCCACCCACGCTTGCTTCATACATTAACTTAACATTATTTTTTTCTGCCAATATATGCAGTTCTTCTCCGTAAGTTGCGATAAGAGCTTTATTTGCGGTTACAACATGCTTTTTGTTATTGAGTGCTGCCTTTATGTATTCGTAAGCTGGACTTAATCCTCCAATTAATTCAACTATTATATCTGCATCGCTGTTTATTACTTCATATGCATCGGTTGTGTAAACTTCTTTGGGCAAGTTAACATTTCTTATTTTATTGGGGTTGTTAACAAGAACCTTATTTACCATTAACTCCCCGTTTATATTTCCATGCACTTTATCTTTATTAAATTCCATAATGTTAATAAGTCCTGATGCTACTGTCCCCATGCCTAATATTCCTAATTTTACATGTTTTAATGATTCCATTTTAATCCTCCCTTGTTCCCGGTATAAATACACGTGTACTTTTAAAAAACACTATATCAATATAGCACAATTTTATATTAAGTTCAAGAAAAATAATATTCCATTCATGAAAGTCTTCGGGCAAGCCATAAGAATGATACTCAAGGGGTTACCCCCGGCAACGCACATAAATAGCACCCGAACTTCTTTTCAATTCAAAGCCGGGTGCTATTTATTTGAGTTTTCTTTTCCGTATCCTGTTGGAATCACCTCATTTGTCAATCATCTATATTATCAACTTTACAAATCTTACCTCTATTTTCATTCCTCGATAGACTTTTACTGCACTTTGAGATATTCCTATAGAATTCTCCCCAAACAATTTGATTGCAGCGACCTTATAATTACTCACAGATTTTTCGTAAGACTTTGTATTGTTGTATAAATAATATACCCAAAATTTAGATGTTTAAACAGTAAACTTTTATAATACATATTATGCTATATATAATTATATGTTACTAATTGTGAAAAAGATGTAGAATTATTAGGAATCATAGTTAGATATAAAAAAGTTCATTGACACATTTTGACAAAATTGATATACTAAAAAAAAGTCTATCAATGAAAGGAGCGGGAACATGGGTAAATTTGTTGTTAAAGAAGTTAAAACAGGTTTTAAATTCGATTTAAAGGCTACAAATGGACAAGTTATTGCAAGCTCTGAAATTTACAAGACAAAGGCATCGTGTTTGAAAGGCATAGACAGCGTTATAAATAATGCACCTATTGCTAATTTGGAAGATCAGACTGTTGAAAATTTTAAAGTAGAAAAGAATCCTAAGTTTGAAATTTTCACCGACAAGGCAGGAGAGTACAGATTCCGCCTAAAAGCCAAGAACGGAGAAATTATAGCTACATCGGAAGGTTATAAAGCCATGGACAGCTGTAAAAACGGGGTAGAAAGCGTCCGTAAAAACGCAGCAAATTCAACTATAGAATAGTAATATGCCATAATGTTACGAAGAACAGCATCCGCTGTTCTTTTTTTCTAATTTCTTAAAGATAAAAATAATACTATATATGACTTATTATATGTTATAATAACATTGAGGTTCAAAAAAATACATCGGGGGAAGTTTACTTGAAAAAGTCAGTAAAAAAAATATTTTTATATGTGAGCGGCCTATTAATTCTTGCAATGGGAGTTAATGTTTCTAAGGCTGCACAGCTTGGTATATCACCGGTCAGCGCAATTCCTTATGCATTAGAACTTATATGGAATATAGAGCTCGGCAAAGCTGTTTTTATATTTAACATTTTTTTAATTGCATTGCAAATAGCTTTATTAAGGAAAAATTTCAAGCCCATACAATTGCTGCAGATTGTATGCACATTTTTATTCGGTTTGTTTGTTACATATACCGGCAAAGAATTCTTATTATTTTGGCTGCCAATACCATCTTTGTATATCATAAAATTATTATATTTGTTTGTGAGTATAGTAATTATTGGTATAGGCGTATCATTTTATCTTATTCCGGACTATATACCGCTTCCTGCCGAAGGAACTATGAATTCAATAGTCGAACTTAGTAAGGGCAAGTTGAAATTTTCAAATGTTAAGGTTTCGGTTGACAGCAGCATGGTAGCTGTTTCTGCTTTACTGTCCATAATTTTTTTAGGACAGCTGAAATCAGTAAGAGAAGGAACTATCATAGCAGCGCTCTTAATAGGGAAAGTTGTAGGAGTTGTCTTTAAGCGTTATAAACCACAAATTGTCGAATGGATTGAAAAATAATACAAAAAATTTTACAAATTTTTAACGTGTTAACCGCACGTTGTCATCCTGAGCGTAAGCGAAGGATCTCATGAGATTCTTCGAGCTAAAGCTCTCAGAATGACAAAAATGTTAACCATAGAAAATATACCAAATGGATATAACTATATGATAAGAAGGTGAAACAAATGAAGTATATTTGTTCTAAATGCAATACAAGAATGGATGTTGCAACAAAAAAGCCAAAGTGCGACTGCGGAGGACTTTGGAAGCTGGATTATAAGCCCCCTAAGTT
>Ga0209723_1003621_pt1 | contig 18307 bp, 18 predicted proteins | sample BiotimSIPDNA_2_FD_185750 | JGI IMG/M metagenome (GOLD analysis project Ga0209723, IMG submission 185750) | Anaerobic biogas reactor microbial communites from Washington, USA - Biogas_R2 time_0 SIP DNA (SPAdes) (version 2) | ecosystem: Engineered > Bioreactor > Anaerobic > Unclassified | place... | reverse complement strand
CGGTGTTAACAAGACATAAGCCGTATTCTTGGTCAGGATTGCCAGCCCCATACTTAAACCCAGGAAAATTGCATGTGTAAATGAAGGCACATCGAAAAATTTTAGTAAGAAAATAGCCGCAGAGAGCACCCAGAAACATAAAGCTAGATCATTTTTGGTCGTGGTAGCCTGCAGGATAGCCGTCGGGATCAAAAGGCAAATGATACCAGCATAGTATTGCGCCCGTTTATCCGCACCGATCAAAGAAGCCAGGTAAGAAGTCAAGAGCGCAGTGCCAATCCAGAAAAATACACCAAACAAATGCAGAAAGCGATCACTGCCACTAAGCACAAATAAATGTGTCAGTCCGTATTCCATCCAGGGGCTTAAGAATAGCTGCCTTTGAATGTGGGTTGCGTAGAAATCTACCGATTGGTTAGCCAGCCAGTGGTGCATGCGTCCCAAGTGATAGACCATCGAATCCCAATTGTTAGGCGGAGTTTGGTAGGCAACCCAGGTGTTAATAATAACCACCAGCAAAATTGGAATGAGCAGCAACCAATCTTTAATCGCAGGATGCGAAAATTTTATGGTCATAAAGATAATGCGTTTGCTAATGACCAAATAGCAAAATAAGGCGAAGAGTATCAATAATAATAAGCCCCAAAATAGGGTGATCCAAAATGCATTGAAGGCCTTGAATAAGCTGAGTATTTCAGTAACAAGCAATGTGAAGATCGCAAAGACAATGGCGGTTTTAAGGAAGCTGAGCCGAAAATCCTTATCACCCGCTTGATGAAAGATGAGAAATAGCAAAATAAAACTAATCAATGGAATTAACAAAGCCATTTCACAACCCGGTTCTTTTCAGAATAATAGGCATTTGATTAAGTTTACCACTTGCATCATTGTTTCCATTCCAAATATCGGTCATTTAGATTACCTGAATTAAATTACTTATCAGGGAACCCCTTTTCTTGAATTTAGATACAGATACATTACCAATTTCGTCGAGTTTTACACGAATTACTTGACTCTGTAAAAACATTATGCTATACTTCACATAAGTGAAGTAGATCAACCAATTGTGAGTTCTGGAGCCTGAATGCCCGACAAAAAGAAAGGACAAGATAGGATCAACCTCTTGGCAGATGTAGCCGAAATGTATTACATCGATGGTCAAAACCAGGAGCAAATTGCCAAGAAGGTAGGGGTAACCCGCTCGATGATATCTCGCATGCTTACCGAGGCAAAAGAACTTGGACTGATCACCATTCACATCAACCGCCCCCTCAACATCAATCATTCCCTTTCAGAACTCATTCGCACAAAATACAATTTACAACAAGCCCTAATTATTGATCACGAAAACAGTAAACTCCTGCACACGCTTGGCGAAGCAGCAGCTGATTTACTGATTAATTTATTAAAACCCAACTCAATATTAGGGACTTCTTGGGGCACTGCTATCAGCGCAACCGCCGATGCAATGGCGCCGCAAAAAACGTTTCCGGGCATCAAAATCGTTCAGCTATTAGGTGCTTTGGGGGCGCGTATTCAAGAATATGACGGTCATGGGATTATACGCAAAATTGAAGAAAAGCTGGGTGGTGAAGCCATTTACCTGAATGCACCCTACCTAGTTGAAAATCACAAAGTAGCGCAATCCTTATTTGAGGTGCACAGCATCCGTGAAACCATAGAACTTGGCCGCAAAGCAGAAATTGCCCTGCTCGGCGTTGGCAGCACCGCTCTTGAAAATTCACCTTATTACTTAGCAGGCTATATTTCTAAAGAAGAGATGCTTTCAATCCAGGAAGACCAGGCCGTTGGGGATGTATGCGGTCACTTTTTTGATATTGAAGGAAAAGACCGGGCAAAGGAATTTCAAAGCAGGTTAATCGGGATTAAATTACAAGACCTGATGCGCATCCCTGTCCGGGTTGGCGTTGCTGGCGGACCCGAAAAAGTGAGTCCAATTTTAGGGGCATTAAGGGGTGGGTACATCACCATCCTCGTTTCAGATGCAAGCACAATGCAAGCAGTCATTGAGTTAGATCAAACATCAAACCAGGAATAATGGAGAAATTATTAGGAATTAAGAGGAAAATTATATGGCAACTTGGAAGAAATTAGAGTTCGACAATTATGAAACAACAGATGTCTTGGCTAAGGCAAAAGAGCTGGATCTATCCAATGACAATTTATTGGAAATGTATCAAACGATGATCCGCATTCGCCTTTTCGAAGAGATGGCCGATAAGCTTTATGCTTTAGGCAAGGTGCACGGCACCATGCACCTCTCGGCTGGCCAAGAAGCTGTTGCTATCGGCACAGGTTTTGCTGTGAAGAGAAGCGATTACCTGTTGAATCATCACCGCGGACACGGGCATTTTATTGCCAGCGGTGCTGATGTTGGCAAAATGATGGCTGAATTCCTGGGTAAAGATACTGGTTATTGCCGTGGACACGGTGGTTCGATGCACATTGCGGACGTGACAGCCAATAACCTGGGCGCAAACGGCATTGTCGGCGGCGGCATTCAACTAGCAGTTGGCGTTGGCATCGCAATTCAAATGAGAAAGACCGATCAGCTGGTGTTGACCCTATTTGGCGACGGTGCCACAAACGAGGGCATCTTCCATGAATCGCTCAACATGGCCTCCATTTGGAGTCTACCAGTGCTTTACTTATGCGAGAATAATAAATATGGCATGTCAGCTGATATTACCCGTGTCTCCTCCAAGCTGCCTTTCAAAGATCGCGCATTAGCACACGCGATTCCCGGCTATTATATTGACGGCAATGATGTTCTTGCTGTTTATGAGTTCATTAAGAATGCTGCCGATCACATCCGCTCTGGGAAAGGTCCTGTTTTTGTTGAGGCACAAACTTACCGGTATTTCGGACATTCCAAGAGTGATCGCAATCTTTACCGCACCAAAGATGAGATCGATTATTTCAAGACTGAAGAAGACCCAATTTCACGTTTTAGAAATTTGCTCTTTGCAGCTGGCATTTTAGATGAAAAACGAGCCAGTGAAATTCGCCAAGAAGAAGAAGTTGTCATTGAAAAAGCTGTTGAGTTTGCCGAAAACTCACCAGAACCTGATGTCACTAAATTAACGGAGTGGGTATATGCCTGAGATTACTTATCGAGAAGCCATCCACGACGCGATGATTGAAGAAATGCGTCGAGACGAAACCGTATTCCTCATGGGTGAGGATATTGGCACTTATGGCGGCGCTTTTGGCGTGAGCGCAGGGATGTTAGCAGAATTTGGTCCCGAAAGGGTACGCGAGACCCCCATTTCAGAGCTGGCTATTGTCGGCGCAGCTGCAGGTGCAGCCATGGTTGGCATGAAACCGATCGCTGAAATGATGTTCATGGACTTTGTTTTACTAGCGCTTGAACCCCTAGCAAACCAGGCTGCCAAGGCTAGATTCATGTTTGGTGGCAAGGCAACCGTGCCCATGGTGTTAAGACTGCCCGGTGGCTCTGGTACTGGCGCTGCTGCACAGCACTCACAATCCTTGGAAAGCATCTTAATGCACATCCCAGGCATTAAAGTGGTCGCCCCAAGCACTGCTTACGACGCAAAAGGTTTATTGATCAGCGCCATTCGCGATCCAAACCCCGTTTGTTTTGTGGAACACAAGTTGCTTTATAAAGTGAAGGGCGAAGTACCGACCGAAGAATATAGCATTCCCTTAGGTGTTGCAGAAATCAAGCATGAAGGCTCTGACCTGACCATCGTTACATCAGGCATAATGGTGCAAAAATCTCTTGCTGTAGCCAAAAAGCTTGAAGCAGAAGGCATCAGCGTGGAGGTTGTGGACCCGCGCACATTGCAACCGCTAGATACTGAAACCATCATTAAATCAGTGATGAAAACTGGCCGGTTATTAGTAGTACACGAAGCGGTTAAGACCGGTGGCTGGGCTGGCGAGGTGATTGCCTCGGTCTCTGAAAGCCCTGCTTTTGACTATCTTGATGCGCCAATGCGCCGTTTAGCCGGCAAAGACGTCCCAATTCCCTACAACCGCAATCTTGAAGCTGCAGCGGTACCACAAGAAGCGGATATTGAAGCGGAAATTCGTGCCATTTTAAGCAATCAGTACTAAAAGGAGTTAACATGCCAACACCCTTTATCATGCCAAAAATGGACATGGACCAGGAATCGGTCACCATCCTGGAGTGGCTGAAGAAAGAAGGCGAAAAAGTTGAAAAAGGTGAAGCGGTAATTGTAGTTGAAACCGATAAACTCACCAGTGAAATTGAAGCGCCTGCCAGCGGTACGCTAACTGGCATCCTGTATAAAGAAAACGAAGAAGCACCAGTCACCAAGGTGGTTGCATATATCCTTGCCGAAGGCGAAAGCCCAGCAGATGTTCCAACGGACAAGGCCGCTGCACCAGCAGCAGAAAAGCCTGAAGCAGCCAAGCCCGCCCAAGCTGAGGAAAAACCCGTCAAGGCAACACCCGTGGCTGAACGTATGGCTGCCCAGATGGATATCAAACTTGAGCAAGTGCCAGCTAGTGGGCGTAAAGTTACCAAAGCTGACGTTGAAAGCTTTGCAAAAGGGCAATTTGGCGTCGAACCGCGCGTGAAAGTACCTGCTACCCCGGCCGCTCGCGCAGCTGCGCAAGCCCAAGGCCTCGCGATTGAAGGCATCAGCGGCAGTGGACCGCGTGGGCGCGTGCAACAAGCGGACGTTTTAGCTGCTGCTCAACAACCCAAGCCAGCTGCTGCACCACCATTAGCCGGTACCAGTAAACCCATGGTAGGTATGCGCAAACGCATTGCAGAACGCCTGACCGCCAGTTATCAAAATGCACCGCATATTTACCTGACCGTTGAGGTAGACATGAGCGCTGCTGAAGCCAGCCGCAAACGCCTCAATAAACTAGCAGAAAAACAAGGCCAGCCAAGCCTATCAATCACCACCCTGCTGGTCAAGATGGTAGCTTGGGCGCTCAAACGTCATCCCTATCTGAATGCTTCTTTAATCAGTGATGAAATTAATTTCTGGGAAGATGTCAATATCGGGGTTGCCACGGCGTTGGAAGAAGGCTTGATTGTGCCTGTGATTCACGGCGCAGATAAGTTATCCCTCAGCCAGATTAACGACCACGTACGTACCCTGGCCAGTAAAGCCCGTGAAGGTACATTATCCCGTGAAGAGATCGACGGCGGCACATTTACTATTTCAAACCTGGGTATGTATGGCATTACCTCCTTTACCGCTATCATCAACCCACCCCAATCTGCGATCTTAGCTGTAGGCGGGATGGTGCGAAAACCAGTCGTTGTAGATGACAAAGACACCCTGGCGGTTCGGCCGATCATGACCATGACTCTCAGTGCAGATCACCGCATTGTGGACGGCGCTAACGCTGCCTCGTTCCTCAAAGACCTGGTTAGCGTGTTGGAAACGCCAGAACTCGCACTTTACTAAATAATAAAGGGACCTTGTTTAACTACGAGAGAAGTAATTAAACAAGGTCTAGAACCAACACTAAGCGAATGAAATAGTGTTGAGATAATTTGTGGAAATTTTTATTCGGTTTCTAGCAAGCTTAGCAAGAATAAGTATTTCCACTCTTGAAAAAGGAATATAAATTGTTAGAAGATTTCAATTACGGCTATATCTTTCTGGTACTGGCAGCAGCCTACGCCCTGCAATTATTTCTGACTGGTTGGCAGGCTAAACGCTTTTTCCGCAAGTTAAAAACGCTCCGAAAAGATGGTGTGGCATCCATTGGGATGTCCGGCGGAAAATGGTCAGGAAGAACTTATGCCGTCTTAGTCGTGGACGAGTCAAAGAAAATTATCCACGCCGAAAAAATGTCTGGCATGACGATCTTCTCCACCCTTAACCCAATCGAAGATTTAAGAGGATTAAACGTACAAGAACTTTTGGACGAGTCGCGTGTTTTTCCTATTAAGAAAAAATTGTTGGCTGCCTTTCGCAACGCAGCAGAACAATATTTTAAAGAGGCAAAGAAGACCGATCAACTTGATGAAAAGCATGATGAACAGAATGAAGTATTGGGCGAATAAAATGAATATTGCTCTGAAATCATGTCATTCAAATTCAAAGCAAGGAGGTGATTTTATAGAGAAAATGAAAGGTTGTTGGTGGTTTGTTAATTTGTTTTTCAATTTACTAATTTATTCTAATGGAGGTTTTTAATATGCAAGCTCTTGCTAAAGCAGCTGAGTGGTTTATCGGCCTTTTCATTCAAGGCGGTAATACCTTCTCAGGTCTTGTTGTCGGCATAATCCCGCTGCTCATCGTCCTGATGACCTTCGTCAACGCGCTTATCTCCCTGATCGGCGCTGAGAAAATCGAAGGCGTTGGTAAAGCAGCGGCCAGGGAAGGTCTTTTGTACTACCCAGTACGGTACGTTGTACTGCCCTTCCTGTCTGTGTTTTTCCTAACCAACCCAATGGCATACACCATGGGTCGCTTCCTGCCCGAAAAGTACAAACCGGCTTTCTATGATGCAGCCGTGTCCTATGTACACCCCCCACTGGGCATCTTCCCGCATGTCAACCCAGGCGAGTACTTCGTGTGGGCTGGTATCGCCAACGGCGTTACCGAAGCTGGATACAATATTGGCGACCTGGCTGTCCGCTACCTGCTGATTGGTTTGGTTGTAATCTTACTCCGCGGTATTGTCACTGAAAGAATTTCAGCTGTCATGTGGAAACGAAGTGCTGCTGAAGGCGCAGAGGCATAAAGGAGATTATGATGAAAAAGATAAATAAGATTTTGGAAACCATTGGTCGTGGCGTTGGTAAAGTCGTTGGCGCTATGTACCAAGCTGGTCGTGACTCTATTGATCAGGTCATCACCAACGTTCTGCCATTCATGGCTTTCATCTCCCTCATCATTGGTATCATCCTTGCTACTGGTGTGGGTGACTGGATTGCTAATACCCTTTCACCTCTGGCTTCAAGCCTCTTGGGTCTGTTGGTGATGTCAATCATTATTGCCATCCCCGTGCTCTCCCCACTGCTTGGACCTGGCGCTGTGATCGCCCAGATCATCGGTACCTTGCTCGGTACCCAGTTTGCCACTGGCGCTATCCCCGCACGCTTTGCCTTACCCGCCCTGTTCGCTATCAACCCACAGGTTGGTTGTGACTTCATTCCGGTAGGTCTGGCACTCGGCGAGGCCGAACCAGAAACAGTTGAAATCGGTGTTCCCGCCGTGCTGTTCTCCCGCTTTGTCACTGGCCCCATCGCTGTTGTCTTGGCATGGCTTGCCAGCTTCGGTATGTACAGCTAATATTTAAGATTTTTTAAACGAGGTGGTTGAATTCAATCATTCAACCACCTCACAATAATTTTTGGCATCATTATTTATTATATAATTACCATATCAATTTAGATGAGAGGTGAAAACATGTCTGAATACAAAAAATTAGTTATTAAAGCTGGCCCAGGCGGTTGGGGCGGCCCCATCAATGTCGAGCCAAAACCAGGTAGGGATTTGATTGCATCCGTAACAGGTGGGGGTATCCATCCTCTAGCTACAAAAATTGCAGAATTGACTGGTGGCAAGGCAGTTGATGGCTTCCGCGGCGGCGCACCGTTCGATCAGATCGCCTGCGTTGTGATCGACTGTGGTGGTACTGCGCGAATTGGTGTATACCCAATGAAGAAAGTCCCCACCGTTGATATTTACCCAACCAAGCCTGCCGGCCCGCTCTTCCGCTTCATCACCCCAGAATATTTTGTTTCTGGTGTGCGTGTTGACGATTTACCAGAAGCATAATTCTAGGACGATTAGCGGTGGAAGAAAAATCTGTCAAGTATAGAGCAACTGTTTTAGAGATTGGCCCCTTAGTGACCGAGTTCATTGAAGCGGGCATCCTTGTGTTCTTTGGAGAAAGTGCCCCACAGGAGCTGAAAGAATTTTCCATTATCCATGATGGCAAAGAACTAAAGGCCGATATTGTTCCAGGCGACACCATCATTATCGACGAAGAACCCTACAAAATTCTTGCAGTAGGCGAAGTAGCCAATACTAACTTTGGTAATCTTGGGCACCTAGTGATGAAATTTAATGGGGCAGATACACCCGAGATGCCAGGAGATGTTTGCGTGGAAAGTAAACCTGTTCACCAGGTAAAAGTGGGAACTGTGTTTGAGATTGTTAGTGAGTAAGGACAATTTTTATCAGTAGAAATATATACAAGGAGAATAAATGGCTACTTTAAAGGAAGAGTTAATTAAGCGTGACCAGGAAGCTGGCCCATTCCGAATCGGCTTGGTTGGTGCTGGTCAGATGGGCACAGGTATGATCTCACAAATTGAGAAAATGCATGGGCTCAAAATTGTTGCAGTATCAGACGTTATGCCCACCAGGGCGAAAGACGCCTATGGCGAAGCGAGTGTGGACCTGGATTTGGTGCACTGGGAAGAAGATGACGTTGCCAAAGCAGATCAATTAATCCGCGAAGGCCAACGCGTGGCAACCCACTCATCAGACTTTTTGGTGAAAATTCCAGCCTTGGACGCGATTGTCGAGTGTACGGGCATTCCCAACATTGGTGCAATGATCTGCAACCAAGCTATTGAAGCCGGCAAACCAATCATCAATATGAACGTGGAAACAGATGCCACGATTGGTTACTACCTCACGAAGAAAGCCCTCGACAAGGGCGTCATCTATTCACTCGTGGCTGGCGACGAACCCGGCTCGATTAAAGAAATTTACGACTGGGCTGATGCGCTTGGTTTTGAAATTGTCACCATTGGTAAGGGTAAAAATAACCCCTTAGACAGGTCTGCCACGCCAGGAACCCTGGCAGAACGGGCAAAATCCAGGGACATGAGCCCCAAAATGCTCTGCTCCTTTGTTGATGGCACCAAGACTATGGTTGAAATGACCTCGATCGCCAATGCCACCGGCTTCGGACCAGAGGTTCGCGGCGCATATGGACCTATTTGTTCCGTGCAAGACCTGCCCAAGATGTTCGTTCCCAAATCTGCTGGCGGTATCTTCGATACTAAGGGCAAAGTGGACTATGCCGTCGGACCTGCGCCGGGTGTATTTGTGATCATCACCACCGACCAAGCCAAAATTAAGAAAGACTTGAACTATCTTGGCTTAAGCGGACACGGCGATTACTGGTCACTCTATCGCCCGTATCACCTGGCAAACCTCGAAGCACCCATTACTATTGCCCAGGTCGTTTTACACCAACATGAAACCCTCAACACCAAGCTTGTGCCAGTTGCCGAGACTGTTGCCACCGCCAAGCGTGACCTGGTGCCTGGAGATGTTATCGATGCCCTAGGTGGTTACACTGCATATGGCATGATTGAAAAAGCTTCCGTTGCTCACGCAGAAAACCTGGTGCCCTTTGGCCTGACCGTGGGCGGCACAATTCTCAAACCGGTCAAAATGGGCGAGGCAATCCGTTACGATGAGATCGAATTAAAGGATGACCTGATTGTTAAACTGCGACGCGAACAGGATAAATTGATCTACGGTTGATCCGTAACGCATGTTTGAAACGTATAAAGATATAACAAATTCTATAGTAGGCATGGTTAACAGGGTCCGCACCCCCAATAAGCGGACCCTGAACGCTTTAGCCCCCAAAACGTCCCGTGCAGATTTTGTAGAAGCGGTGCAATACGTGGCAGATAAGCCCTTCCTGCTTGCCCCACTGGCGGAAGCAAGCTTTCGCTTCTCAGAGTCGCGCATGATGGCGGTCAGGCCGGATGTGCACTTCCGTGGCTTCAAAGATGAAGGAATCGGCTTGTATGCTTTAAACGTGGATATGAGCTTCAACAACGCCCCACCGATCCGGCATTTTGACCTGCACAAAGTAATCTACCAAGCTTCTCCAGCGATTCATGCCATCCTCTTATGCTACCCAATCAATGCCTTCAAATGCTGGCAGCATAACATCATACCCAGTTTTGAGGCAATGCCAGGCCTAAAAAGCAAACTGGGCGGTTACACGGTTGCTGATGAAGCAACTTTGCTAAATAAAATAGAGGAAAATAGGCTTGTGCTTGTCCCAGGCTTAGGGCTGCTGAGCCTATCAGTGGATTTATTGAGCGCCGTTTACCAGGTTGAATTATTAGAGTGGATTTGCGCCTTGGCTTTGGAATAATAAAGGAATGATGATGAACGATCCTGAGATGACAACATACATCGGAAAATTTGCTGACCAAGAACTGGTCAAGTTTTGTAAAGATAATGGCTATACGCAATTTGTCTTGGTCACTGACCAGAACCTCTACCCTATTTTCGCTGAAAAGGTTGAGCAGACCCTACGTGAACAAAACTGGGATGTCAATATCATTGTATTAACTGGCAATCCAGTCGCCCCGGATGACCGCTACCTGGTCAAGATCCTCACCCAGGTGGATGACAGCCCGCGTGTTTACATCTCGGTCGGCTCAGGCACACTGACAGATATGACTCGCTTCGTTGCCCACCGTACCAAATCTCCATTCGTAAGCTTGCCTACTGCACCTTCAATGGATGGGTATGCTTCAGCGCACAGTGCCTTGACCTTATCGGGAATGAAAGTTTCGGTTTTGTGCAAACCACCTGTAGCTATTTTTGCAGATTTAGATTTGCTCAGCCAAGCCCCGCGGGATATGATCGCTGCTGGTTTTGGAGATGTGTTAGGAAAATTTACCGCCTTGGCAGATTGGGCACTAGGGAAATTAATTTGGCAAGATCCCTATTCAGTGGAAATTGCAGAGCGCACTCGCAAAAGCCTGATGCGCTGCGTACACCTGATTGAAAACCTGGAAGAGCAATGGGAAGAGAATATCCAAGCGCTGACCGAAGCCCTGATTGATGTTGGCCTTTGCATGCTCATCACAGGTAACTCACGCCCTGCTTCAGGGTCTGAGCATTCCTGCTCTCACTTTTGGGAAATGAAATTGATGCGCCAGGGTCGCCCGGTTTCCTTCCATGGGGTGAAAGTAGGTTTTGCGGCTACGCTCATTGCCGAACGCTACCAATGGCTGGGGCAAATGCACTTGGAAGACGTACAGCAGCAATTAGCCTCTACTCCAATGCCCTCACGCGAGGCTGAAGAGGCCACCATTGAAGCCGTCTTCGGACCCATTGCAGAACAGGTGAAGAGCACCCAAAAAGCTTTCCTGGCCTTGACCAGGGAATCTTACGCAGAACTGCAAGAGCGAATTGTCAACCGCTGGGAAGATATCCAAGCCATCGCCAGTACCGTGCCCAGTCCTGAAGAGCTGCGCGCCTTGCTTATAAAAGCTGGGCTGCCCACTGAGCCAGAGGCAATGCATTTAACTGCCGAAGATGTGCAAGAAGCCCTGGCCTACGGCCACTACCTGCGCAATCCATTCACGGTGATAAAGCTATTAAGAATGTTGGGGATGTGAATAGGAAATTTAGGCGTTGTAATTTTATTGACAACGCCTTTTATTTCTAAATCATAGATAACTTTTTACCAACGCAATATTTTCAATGATTGAGTCAATTGGTCCATGCATATACTCAAGAACTAACCTGGCTTCAGGAGAATATTTTTTATAATCAGAGAAGAATTGTTTCCAATCTAATGGTCCTTCTCCAACTTTTAAATGACTATCAGCATCTCGAAAATTCTCATGCACATGATAGGCTCGAATACGGTCACCAAGATCAGCTAACAATTTTGTAATATCCCAATTATGTAACATAGCATGACCAACATCAATCAAGAATTGAATATCTTCAATGGGTTTTAAGTAGTTAACAAAATCATCTTGCTGAAGTACCAATGTGGGATAAGGCATGTTCTCAACTAGCATTTCAACACCTTGGGACTTTGCAATTTCATTGAGTTTATTGACTCTTTCAACAGCAAGTTTCTGATTATCAATCAATTGAAATCCCTCATAATCTGGCATTGCAGCATGTGGGTGACAAACACAATGAACCGCGTTATATTTATTACAACAGTCGAAACTCCATTTGTAAGTCTCCAAGACATCCTGCCAATTACAATCTTTGGCCGCTAAATTGATCTGACAAAACGGACCATGGATACTCAGTTTACCTGTCCTACCATCCATCAATTCTTTAATGGTGTACTTCCAAAAGTAGTCATTGCCATATTCAATAAAGACTTCAATGCCATACTCTTTAGGTATACCATTCATTGCACTTATCCAGGTTCCTAAATAAGGTAAGTGACTAATAATAATGTCCATATTTTCTCCTTATAATTATTTAACTAATGTTTTAACAAGATTTGCACTATCAACTATTTCTTCTACTGAAACACCTAAATACTCTAAAACCAATCGAGAATTAGGACAATATAAATTGTAAGCATCAAAAAATTCTTGATAATCCAATACACCTACGCCTAATTTCAGATGAATATCTTTTTGATTTGGGCCATAGTTGTCATCTATATGGAACGCATTGATCCGGCTACCCAAATCTTTTAATAATTTTGGAATATCCCAACTCTTAATTAGACAATGGCCAACATCAATTAGGGAATTTACTGAAGGAATTTGATTAAAAATATCAACATAGGCCTCCTGATCAAATACTATATAAGGATAGCACATGTTTTCTACCAATAAATTTACACCAAATTGACAGGCTAACTCAGCTAACTTATTGATCCTTTCTAAGCATCTGGTTTTTCGGGCTTCATTTGTTTCTTCTTGTGGATTGGATATGAATCCGTGAGGATGAAGCACTACATGTTTTGCCCCATATTTATTATAATAATTGAATGTCCACTTATAATTTTCTATTACTTGGTCAAATTCACAATCGATCGATGCCAGATTCATATACAAGAACGGCCCGTGAATCGTAAATTCACTTGGGCGATCAACAACTAACTCTTGTAGGGCATGTTGCCACACATAGTCATTAGCATTTTCAATCAATACTTCAATTCCTAATTCTCGAGGAAGTTTCACCATATTTACTATATTGAAAGCAAGAAATGCTGAAGAGCTGATTACAATATTTGACATTTACTAGACCCTTTCATTTAATTTGGATAACCAATATTTATATTTGATTCATTATCAAAGAAATGAATTCGTTGCCATGGTATTTTTAAATACAGATCCTCAGAAAAATTGAATTCTGGTTCAGTAGTAGCCATTAATTGTTGACTTCCAAATCTAAAGGAAATACATTTTCTGTTACCATGATTTTCAACAAAATCAGATTTTAATTTCAAGTCTCCATGAGTTGTATCTAGAATCACGTGTTCTGGTCGTACTCCAAATTTAATCTTCGATCGCTCCCCGACTTTTTCTCTCCAATTGGTGGGGACTTTGACTCTTATGCCATCTATAATAATTGATTCCCCTTCTATTGGTGCCTCGATTATATTCATACTAGGAGATCCGATAAATTTTGCTACAAAAACATTATTTGGCTTGTTGTAGATATTATCAGGCACATCAAATTGCTGAATTATACTTTTATCGAGCACAACAATTTTGTGACCAATTGTCATAGCCTCAACTTGATCATGGGTAACATAAACAAAAGTTGGATTATAAACTTCATGTATCTTTACTAATTCTGCTCTTGCGCTTGTCCTTAATTGCGCATCTAAGTTTGATAGTGGTTCATCTAATAGTAAGTAAGGAGATTTCTTAACCAACGACCTGCATAAAGCTACTCTTTGTCGTTGACCTCCAGATAGTTCCTTAGGATATCTTTTTACATAAGGAGTTAATTCAAGTATTTCTAAAGCCCAATATAGTTGCTCTTGTTGTTCTGATTTTGGTACTTTAGCCACTTGCAATCCAAATAATATGTTATCCTCAATGGTCATATGCGGATAAAGAGCATAATTCTGAAAGACCATAGAAACATTTCTATCTCCAGGCTCCAAATCATTTACTCGAGTACCGCCCATGAACAAGTCACCCGAAGTGATTTCTTCAAGACCAGCTATCATTCTTAAAATAGTGGTTTTACCGCAACCAGAGGGACCAAGTAAAACTAACCTTAATCCAGATGGAATTGTGAGATTCAAATCTTTAATTACCTCAACATGACCATAATTTTTATAAACATTTTTAAAAATTATTTCATTCATAAAAGATTACTCCTTCAGCCCTGATTGTAAGAATGTGCTAATGATTTGTCTTTGTGATATTAAGTAAAGAAATAATGGTACTAGTGTGGCAATTGTTGCTAATGCCATTGAAGAACCCCAAGCACTCCCACCTTCAGAATTTAAGAAATATTGAAGTGCAATGGTTATTGTTGATTTCTCCCTGGATTTTAATATGAGCATTGGCCAAATAAATTCATTCCAAGAATTAATAAAGAATATGATACCCATCGCAACAATGGAGGATCTAACTAAAGGTATTACAATTCTTACCATTGCTGTAAAATGGTTAACTTTATCAATACGAGCGGCTTCCACTAATGATTTGGGTATTTGTCTCATTGCTTGACGAATACGAAATATTCCCATAGCGTCCGCTAGCTGTGGTAACGCAACACCCAATAAAGAATCCATTAACAAGAATTTATTAATAGTTAGGTAATTTGGAATCATTATCACTGAAAAGGGAACAAACATCGTTATGGTAAATATGTAAAAAATCGCCTCTTTATATTTTACATTCATGAAGACTAATGCATAAGATGTTAGGATGCTAGTAATTAATTTCGCAAAAGTAACAATTAATGCAATCACAAGAGAGTTCCCGATAAATTGCAGAACGGGTTGTTTAGTAAATACCAAAAGAAAATTTTGGAAGGTTGGAGAAGTAGGAAATATGTTCAATCCTGATCTAAAAAGCTCATTATTCGTTTTTAGGGAAGCAAAGAACATGAATAGTAACGGATAAAAAGTTATGACCACTAATGCTAAGAGTAATACATGCCAGAAAAATTCTTTGTTCTTCTTTTTGGAGGGATTAGTTTGCATAAAACACACTCTTTTCTAACCGCTTTTGAATTACAATAACAATTAAAAAGATTATCAGTGAAATTATTGCGACTGCAGCAGCTTTTCCGGATTGGAAGAATTTAAAACCATATTGATAAACAACGTATATTAAATTTGTGCTCTCTTGATTAGGCCCACCCTGAGTAAGCATATGAATCGGAGTGAAGACATATTGGAGGCCAAAAACAAAAGTAATAATAAACACATATAGGGCTGCAGAAGAAGTCAATGGCCGAACTATTCTCCAAAATATTGTCCATGACGACGCTTTTTCAATCTTAGCTGCTTCAATTAACTCGTCAGGAACATCTAGAATTGCTCCAATAAAGATAATTAGATTGAATCCAAAGCATCTCCAAGCAGTTATTATGCTTAAAGCTACTAATACATAACCTCGGGATTTGAACCAATTAGGAGGAACTATTCCAATGGATTTAAATAATTCGGCAATGGGTCCCCCCAATGGAGTGAGCAACCACATGAAGACAATAGCCGCAACAGCTAAAGATAATAAACTAGGAAAGAATAACAATGAACGATAAAAGTGAGCTGCATTCTTAATTAATCTTGCAAGCACATAAGCTATTAAGTAAGGTATGATGAAATTAAACACCATCATGATGATGACATAAATAAAAGTATTTCGGAGTAGTAAAGGAAATTCGGGATCTGTAAATATTTGTAAATAATTTTTAAACCCAACGAATACCTTATTAGGCGAAACCATATTCCAACTTAAGGTACTAAGATATATGTTTTGAATTATTGGCCAAAACATGAAAATTGAATAAATGATGATTACTGGTAATAAATATATTATTGGTTCTATTTTTTTTATTTTTAGATTGTGTTTTATAAAATTTTCACTCATTAATGAACCGCCTTTCTATCATCACCTTCCATACTGCTGGCATTTAACGACCAGCAGTATGGATTCTATTTTTTCTATTGGTTAAGGATTGAGCATGTTGTTAATTTTTGTTTCAGCATCAGTTACTGCTTCTTGAACATCTTCATTGTTTGCAAGAATAGCATCTCGCATATCAACCAAGAATTGATCAACTTGTAAGCCATTCGGACCAGGCCATGATGTCCAAGCTACTGCATTTTCAAGCAATTGTTCATAAGCAACTTTTGCCATTTGATTTGAGGAGAGATATTCTTGCATCTCAGTAGATTCTGTTGCTGTTTTAGTAGGAGGTAAATAACCAGTACCTTTTACCCAAGCTGAAATTGAATCAGGTTTGAATAGGAATTTCAACCACTCCCAGCTGGCTCGAATCTCATCATCGGTTTCAGAGACAACAACTAACAAGTTTCCACCAATACACACTTTAAGATCTTTATCTCCCCAGGAAGGTGATTTTGTGGCTCTCACATCAAAATCGGTATTTTGAGACAGATAGTTAATTCTTCCAGAGGTGGTGATCATCATACCAACTGTCCCGCCTGCAAAAGCACCAACGCCTTCTTCAAGAGGCACGTGAATGTTTAGACCGTCTTGAGTTAACTTCTGCAAAAAGGTCCATGCTTCAACTGTTTCAGGTGTATTAAAAGCAGCTTCGTAAGTGCCATCATCATTTACTTTGTACATTGATTCGAGACCATTTGAAAGCATCATAGGTATTACCGAATAGGTGTCAGTAGGTGCTTGTAAATATAATCCATAGTTACCCGTTGCTTCTTTAATGGCCTCTGCAGCTGCTCTCACTTCGTCCCACGTTTTTGGAGGATTTTCAGGATCTAAACCAGCTTCTCTAAAAAGATCAGCATTGTAATACATAAGAGGTGTACTAACAGAGTACGGTAAGCCTAAAGTTCTTCCATTAATTGATGTTCCTAAAGCCAATACTGCTTCTGAATAGTTTTCTTCTAAGAATCCTGCATCCTCAGGAGCATATTTTTCAACGATGGTTTTTGGATCTGTAAATTGTGGAAAGTTCTCTGCAAAGTAGTTCAAGTAAACATAACCAACTTGAACAACCCCTGGGTAGATTCCGGCTGCAAGAGAAGCTTGGAGGTTTTGTGCAACGCCAGTATATACATCAGGAATATATTTATCAACAACAGTAATGTTTTTACCGTTGGTTGCATTAAATTCAGCAACCATTTCGTCAATTGTTGGGCCCCCAAAGGTATCGTTGTTGATATGCCAGTATTCGATTGTCACAGCTGGCCATTCCTCAGCGCTCGTAGGTTCCTCTACTTCTTGTTCTTCTTCTTCTAAAACTTCCGGAGCTTCTTCTTCTGTTTCCGAACTGACAGGTGGACTTACTGGTTCAGAAGGTGTTTCGGGTGCAGTAGTACCGCATGCAGTGATAGCAAGCATGACGAAAACCACTAACATTAGAGCAATTCTTTTCTTAATAGTTACCATTTTCTTGTTCTCCTTTAACAAAATATGAATTTTTTGAAATTTGTATCGTTTATTTATCCATACACTTTTCCTTTCTTTGATTATCACTACAACAATCAAATTCATTACCTGTAATTAAGCAAAGAGCTACACTTAATTAATGGTTGCTTTTAAGTAAAGTACTAATTACATCTTGTTTTAGGTCTTATAGTTGTTAAGCACTAGTATGAATAGCCTTTGGTTCTGATCAACTTTGAATGTGATTACCTACTAATTATTGGATCATTATTAACTGGAGCTTTTACGAGAAAGAATATTTCACGTTTGCATTATAATATTCACATAGGTGAATAATATCACAATTAAGAGAATGTGTCAAGAGTAGATTGATAAAAAAGGATAAATTTCATTAAAATAAATTCTTTTTCGCCTAATTCATGAGAAAGAATGATCTTTGTTCTTTAAATCCAAACATTTACTAACCAAATTATATCCATTACTAATATTTTTCCTAATATCAAATATCCATTAATTATTGTTGGATCATTAGAATTTCTAACATTAGCATTAATAACTATGAAAATCATTAAAATAATTTAGCAATTTATTTCAGCAACACACCACCCCAAAAAAGGCTTAATGTAATGAACTTCTACCCCTTTCGATATCTCACATCCAGCGCTTTCATTTTATCCACTTTAGGGGCTGAACGGCCCCCAGCAAACTCTGAAGGCAGCCAGGCTGCGATGATCATCTTGGCATGTTCCACACCCACCACCAAGGCACCCAAGGTTATAATTTGGGCGTCATTGCTCTTGCGGGCGCGTTCGGCAGAATAGACATCGTGCGCTTGTGCAGCGCGTACGCCAGGCACCTTATTAGCAGAGATAGCCATGCCAATGCCCGTGCCGCAAATCAAAATCCCCCGCTCGCATTCACCCGCAGCTACCGCCAAAGCAACTTTTTCTGCAATATCAGGATAATCCATAGGTGTTTTATCAAAAACACCTAAATCAT